>ERZ1292640.11-Hain-H43-02um-R1-11-length-213101-cov-23_pt1 | contig 127738 bp, 126 predicted proteins | sample MGYA00564404_ERZ1292640 | MGnify/ENA primary metagenome ERZ1292640 (study PRJEB36523, sample SAMEA6512636) | groundwater metagenome | collected 2019-01-08 | study: AquaDiva: Metagenomics assemblies of 32 groundwater samples
CGTCACGATCAGTTTTCTCGTCGTCATGACCGTTTTTTCAGCGACCTGCTAGGAGCCTCACGAATTGGTCAAACTGAGGTGCAGTGTCTCCCGATTCCTCATCCGCAGAGCCCAGCGACTGCATTTCGTCTAGGAAGAAGATGACACGCTTTCCAGCCAGCCGTTCAGCGAGCGAGGAGAAGAACCGGTTAAGAGCCCGCGCGACTTCCACGGGCGTCCGGTATTTCTCCACGAAGTCCGCGACCAATGTGTCTGCTTCTGCGAGGTTGAGCTCGCGGCCGAGGGCTTCGTACAGACGATCGAGCAGCGTGGCGATGAAGTCCCTCGCAAAGGAGCTGTAATCAACTCTACGCAACGGGATCGAGTGCAGATTTACCGTAAGGGCGAGTAGGCCCCCCGCGGACTCAACCTGGATGCGGTTCAGGGCTTCGAGCACGAGAGACGTCTTCCCGATTCTCTGAAGCCCGAATACGGCAACATGCTTGTTGTTTCTGATATGACCCATGAGCTCAGCGAGTTCCTCGCGCCTGCCAAAGAACTTACTTCCTGTAACAACGTGCGCTATCTCGTAGTTGTCGGGTATATCTTGGGTCTGTGATCGGATCATCTCGGCAGTGAACGAAACCCCCTTGGCGGTGAACCTGGTCAAGCCCAGAAGGCGAGCAATCCTCTCGACCTCTACCTCCGCGATGGTTAGAGAACCGCCTCTCGTATCGTGCTGCCACCTGCGTTTCGGATTCCGAACATAGTCCGAGAAATCATCGATCGTCTTGCACAAGTACCCCCAAGGAGGCATGTCGACGAAGGCGTCTTGTGTGAGTCCATCAAGCACCACCACCGGGAACACGCGCAGATCCGACACAAACTCCCTTCCCCTCTCTGAGACTGCTACGGCAGGGCTCAGGATCGCAGCCGCACTCTCCTTGAGGTACGTCGCGAGGACGTTGGCATCGGTCATTGATGCCTGCATGCGATTCGCGCAAGTGGACCCGTCCAAGCATTCCCAATCCCCGCGCCAACCAACCCATTTCAGTGGGGATGGGGGGCGAACGAGGCACGCGAGATGAATCCCATTGGGATGAAAGTAGACCCAATAGGTACGACCTTCTCTCGCGGTCCAGAGGAACAGAGATGACTTGGGCGGTGCATTATTGAAGACCGAGAGCATCATCGGGTCGACCTCACCCGTCTTCAGATTCGGGGGAAGGTAAATCTTGGGCATGCGATGATTGTACAGCCTGTGGCTACAATCCCCTTCTCAGTAGAAGAGGCGGGACGGTCGTCGGATTCTGGGATTCCTGTGCCTTAGGGATGCAGGATGCTCTTTCGTTCCTTCGACACCTCGGCGGGCACTCCGTGCCCCCCATGAACGAATGGATGGCGCAGTGGGTCGCGAGTGCATACCAGCGGTCCTCGACAAAACCCTCGTAGTATCATCGATCTATGCCTGAGAAGCCCTCTGACTGGGTATCACAGAAGCTCGGCGAGTGTCCTACCGAAGACTACATGATGTCGTCGCTCCGAGACCTCGCTAGGGTTGCACGCGCGGAGAGACTGCAGGTAGGAATATTCGGAAGCGTCGGCGTTGCTGCTTATCTTGGGTTCTTCCATCGTCGAGTAGGGGATTTGGACATCGTGGTTTCCTCCAGGCAGGCGCCTCGCCTCTTCAAAGGCTGGAGAGCGGTTCGCCCGTTTGAAGATCATAAGAGCCACTACCTTGCCGAGGTTGGCAAGGGCAGCGCCAAGCACACGATTCACGTGGTGATCAACGGTCTCAAGATGATGAGCAGGGATCGGAAGGAGATCCTGGGGGAGTACTCAATGCGGCATGCACTCCACGGGTGCGTTCAGAAGGGGATTCGGTCCTGTAACGTGGCCGACCCGGTCCGGGTGTCTGTACTGCCGATCGAGGATCTCATTGTTACCAAGCTTCTGGCTCCGGTCGACGCAACAACGTGCTTGGATCTGGGCATTCTCATTGGGGCGTGTGGGACGGGCGCCGCTTCAGGCTATCGGAGGATACTCAAGGCGAACTGGGTTGCCAGGATCGTCTTCTCAAGGATTCAGGATCTAGTCCGAGTCGGGCGCCTCTGCTGGGCACGGCAGTCGCGCCTGCCGTGGGGGAGGGTCGAAGTGCAGTTGAGGGGCCTGATGGACCTAGCGCAAATCCGGGCAAGGAGGCAACGTGGCTGACGGGATACTGAAGTTAGATCTGGGCGGCGGGCTGCTGCCGAAGATTAGCATGTTCGAGTTCTTCCGGTACCTATACCCGGGCTTGGCGTTAGTAGTGTTCGACATCACCATTCCGATGATGGCGCGTGATCCTCACTTGGTGAAGGAGTACGGGTTCGACAGCGCCCCATTGATCGTCGCATTCACTATTGCGAGCGGGTTCATCTTCGACTCGCTCAAGCTCTACCAGTTCTCGAGATGGTACAAGACCGCCAAGGAAGAGCTGTACGCGGGTATTGAAGGGGTCCTTCACTGCGCTTCCGGAGAGGGGGGTACGGCCTTCCATCTGCTTCACCAGGTCGTTCCTGCAGTGCAGATGGACGTCCTCGGTTGGGGACACAGCAAATGGGTGATGATCGATTTCACTTCAAAGGTGTTCTTCGGGGGAGCGGCGCTATGGTTGGCGTTTCTCTTTCAGGCGAATGGAGTCTTTGCTTGCTGTTCAGCAGGTTGTTGTGGATGTGGGGTGTGCTGTCTCGAGTGGCTCTATCTGCTCTTGGCCGTGCTCTATTCAGTGATCGGGTGGCGTCTGGGTGAGGTAGCCGTGAAGGAAGTGGACACATCCAACAGGAAGTACCTGGTGCTCGTCGGAAAATACAAAGCACAACTGAGGCGCGAATTGGGGAAACACAGAACTGGGAAGGGGACGCGCTGAAACAATGGAGTTGCGCGGGGCCGGCAGGTGCGGCAATGTTGAGCCTTCAGCGGAGATTGGAGCGGGGAGTCGTTCGTTGGGGAGATAATGGCGGCGTGGGGATAGGGAGCGTGCATGCCTGACCGGGACGCCAGCCCGACCTCAACGGCGACGGCGCCATCTCGGTCGCGGACATCGATGCCGTGTTGGTTCGAGGTTGACGGGGATGCGGATCGTGCGGCTGATGTGCGGAGTTCTGGTCATCGGGATGATATGCGGCCAGGTCGCCTGGGGAGCGCCGCCCCCTCCTGAGACACTGGCGGAGAACGACGGCCTGCGACTTGAAGGGCAGATGCGGAATCTCGGCTTCGGCGAGGAGATGACGGGAGTATGGCGGCTGGTTCGCCCGGATGGCACGACGCTGATCGGGGATCTGCTCCCGATCCTCAAGCCGCTCATGCCTGATTCCCGGCGGATCGAGTACGTCCAGCCGTTCTCGATCGACGTGCGCGGGAACGGCACGCGGTCAGTGGTCCTCCTCATACAGCTCGATTGGCAGTCGGAGAATGGCCGAGATTGGCCCAGTGGGTGCTCGCTCGTCATTTTCGGAGACGATCTGAAACCGCTCCACACGCTTGAACTTCCGGGGAGTCCAGGGAAGCTCCATATCGGATCGCTCAGGAAGGGCCAGCCACCGATCATCGGCGATCAGCACAACTGCGCCGGCTCGGCGCAGGCCTGTCCATGGGTGTTCTTCCAGTGGAGGGATGGGGCAATGCGGCAGGTGCTCGAGACAGACATTGCGTCCTGGTCGAGCCCCCAGTTCACGGATCTTGACCATGACGGGACCAATGAGATTCTGTTCGAGAACGGAGGCACCAGGCTTGATCAGGTGTTCACGTGGGATGACCAGAAGCACGTGCTCGTGGAGGCCGCCGGCCGATACAAGAGCCGCTGGCAGGCGCAGATCGACGTCCTGATGAAGAAGCTCCGATCGGAGCGGCTCGCGGATCGGTACGGTGTTATCTGGCGCGCGGCCCAGCTCTACCGGCTCCGGGGGGGCGATAAGGGTGTGGACGAGTTCCTGCGCTTGGCCGAACGCCACCTCGCGCCGCTCATCAAGAACGATCGCAACGACTACGACCAACAGCGCGCCAAAGACCTCATGCAGAGGACCCGTGCCGCTGTTGGAAGGCCGTCTTCGGAGGGGGGGGCACCCAAGTAGAGGGGGCGGAAGGGGACGCGCTTCACTAACTAACTTGCGCGGAAAGCTGGTAGCTACAGATCCTCCATCGCCGTTCCGTTCATGCGTTTCCTCGGTGGGCGAGCCGAACACACAGGGCAACGCAGAAATGCAGAGTACTTCCGCTATGCATGGAACGCCACGAGGGTTGGACCGCTTGGTAGGATGAAACAGGAAGGGGATGCGCTAATGCTGAAGGAAATTGAAGCTCGCCGCGGAGAGATGGAGTCGCTCTGTCGCGAATTCGGGGTCCGCCGCCTTGACGTGTTCGGGTCGGCGGCGGCGAACATGGTCCTCCCTGCGACGAGCGACCTGGATTTCCTCGTCGAATTCGAGTCCCCGGGGGCTCCAGGTTACGCCGACCGCTACTTTGGGCTGCTCGAGGCGCTTGGGGATCTGTTCGGTCGCCGTGTTGATCTCGTGGTGGAGTCGGCGATGAGAAACCCGTATTTCAGGCAGAGCGTCGAGCGCACCCGCTCCCAGCTCTATGCGGCCTGAGGCGAAGAAGTACCTCTCGGACATTTCCGAGGCGGCGGATCTCCTCGCTGGGTTCCTCGCCGGCAAGAGCGAGGAAGGCTACAAGACGGATCCTCTGCTACGCTCCGCCGTTGAGCGGCAATTCGAGATCGTTGGGGAAGCCCTATCGAGGCTGGTGCGCCTGGACGAATCGGCCGCTTCTCGGATAAGCCAGCATCGCCGTATCATCTCCTTCCGCAACATCCTCGTTCACGGTTACGCCCAGGTTGATGATCACCTCGTGTGGGACATCGCCATGACGCACCTCCCGATGCTTCGTGAGGAGGTCGCCGCTCTCCTCCGGGAGGGATAGGGAACGGGTATGCCTGACCGGGACGTGAAGACCGTCCGCGACCTGATCTACTACCAGTACGCCAAGATCATCGCCAGGAGCGCGTTCAAGGCGGCGGACGGCAAGGAAGCGAAGCGCGCCAACTACGGGTTCTTCGCCGACACCCATCCCGGCGAGAAGAAGCCCTACGACCTCCTCCCGCCGCTCCTCGAGAAGAAGTGCCTGAAGACCGTCTTCAACTGCCACGTCTGCGCCGGGACGCTGGACCGGCCCGACCTCAACGGCGACGGCACCATCTCGGTCGCGGACATCGATGCGGTCTTGATTCCAGGATGATCGGGATGGGGGCCACGGTAGAGTGAGCAGTATGCACAGGCGAGGAAGGTGGCGCGGGGCGGCGGCGGGGGCGGGGACGATGATCCTGTGGGCGGCATTCGGTTTCGCGGCAAGTCCATGTCCTCCGGTCTTTGTCAGCATGCAGGTTACGACCCTGCCCTCTTCCACCGCGCTTGTGACGTACACGAGTCTCGTCCCTGCACCCGAAGGGGGGCTGTTCGCCGCCGGATTCCTAGGCAATGGAGGACCGCGTCAGTATGGATGGGTCGTCGCGCGTTATGGCAGGGACGGCATCCTGAAGTGGCTCGCCACGATTCCGATCCAGCCTGCATCGCGAGGCGCTGCGGACCGCTTGGTCGTCCTCGCCGATGGGTCTCTCTTGGTGAGCGGTTGGCAACTGGATCGGCAATACGGGTGGCAGCGCGCCTTGCTCGCCAAGTATGACCAGAACGGCAGCGTAGTCTGGGCACGGTACATTGCCACCAAGCAACCGCCGCCACCGACCGATCATATGGTCTTGTCCATGCGGGATGACACATCGTCACTTCGACGGCTCCTGAGGAGGCCGGCCGGAGGCTGGATCGCCATAGGCGAGGAGGATTTCGCTGGCGGTCCTCACCAGTTACTCATCCAGGCGGTCGACCAGGGGGGTGAGCTGGCGTGGAGTTGTACGCTGGCATTGCCGTCAGGGCGTCTGGTGGATTCGCCCGTCCGGGTGGAGCCGGACGGGTCCATTCGTGTCAAGACGATCTCGCAGTACGAAGACAAACCTGTGATCGAAACCGTGATCTCGGAGAACGGGAAGGTGCGCTCGAGTCACAAGGTCACTCGAACCGCCACGTGGCTGGAATCCGACCAGGTGTTTGCCCACGGCGCGGAAGCGGAACTCATTCCGTCCGGTTTGCCCGTCTGGAATTCGGGAGCGCCTTCACAGGATTGGACGCTCAGGTGTCCGGAGTCCGGCGGCTCCGTCGGGTGGGAAGCCTCATACCGTAGCCCAAACAACGGATGGTGGCAGCCAAACGCGTTCACCACCGGGTCCGATGGTTCGGTCTGGATGGCCGGAATCATGGACGTCCGCGGAATGGGGCGACAACCGTTCCTGAGCCGATATGGGAGCGTCGGGGGATGCCTGGCCCTGAGCCTCATGTCGTCGCCAGGATCCGCTTCGGCGACTTCGGTGTCGGAGGAGCGGCTCTTGGCGGAAGTGGCCAATAGAGGCATTGCCCCGGTACACGGGATTCGCGTCAGATTCACTCCGGTCGTGGAATCAGCATCAGTCAGAATCTCAGCAGAATCGGCCTCCATCCCGATCTCGATCCTCCAGCCAGGCGGAACGACGCAATTCTCATGGGCTTGGTCCGGTCGATCTGAAGGGAGCGTGACGTTTCAGGTCGCAGCCGAGGGGACCGACACTGCAAGCGGGCTCGTCGTCCGAGCCGCATCGACCACGCAATACGCCCTTTCAGGAGATCCCAGGGAACCGCGTTGCGCCAGCCTCCTCGAAACGATCGTGACGGAGCAACTCCGGCGTCGCCGTCTCCCTCTCGCGTTCGCCTCAGACGGCGCGAGGGGATTCGTCGGGGTCGACCTGAGGTGGACCAAGACCGGAATGGGCGGCGGAGCCTCTGCGGGTGGGGCGGTGAGGGAATTCATCTTCGTGCACCGCGACACGCGGGGGCGGATCACGTCCGTCAAACCGATCCGTGGTGTCCGGTATGAGGATGGCCGGGAGCCCCGTGTACTTGCGCTGAATGCTACCCGCATAGTCGTCGCGGTACCCTCTCCTGACGGACATACGGGCGTCCTGGTGCTCGGCGCCGACGGCCGCCAGATCTCGAGCTACGTGGCAAGGCAGGACATCGTAGCCGCCACGTTCGGGGCCCGGGGTTCTCCAACGCTGGCCGTGTCGTCCGATGGTTCGGTCCTGATCCTTGGACTGACATCGGACGGAACGTGGAAACCGGGGGTGAAGCTGGACGTCAGTGGCATGGACGTCGTACGAGGGATTGCGTGGAGCGACCTGGGTTACTGGGTCGCGGCTGGGGGATCCGGGCAGATGGGGTGGGAGGGAGGCCACTGGGTGATCCGGGCGTATGACACGCAAGGAGAGACACTCTGGTCATGGGGATCCGGTGACTCCGCGCACCGGATCGCGATCGCCCCGAACGGGTCCATCATTGTCGGGGGTCAGGTTAGGGAGGTCCCGGGCGTATCGCTGCGGGCATTCTCGCGGTTCGGCGAACTGCTTTGGTCCTGCAACCATCCCAGTTCCGGCCCGGTCATGCTGGTGGGCTTGGGCTCGGACTTCCGGGGCCGCCCGGTCGGCCTGGAGGTCGGCGTTGCCCCGGATTGCGAGGATGATTGCGAATGGGAAGCGGGGTCATTGCGCATGTTCGAGGGCGGTCGTCCCCCACAGAGCAGAAGATGACCCCAGGAGGCGGGGTACTCTTTCGTTCATGGGATTCTTCGGCGGGCACTCCGCCAATCTCCTCAGCGGAAGGCCTCCCCGTCGACCGGTGCTGAGGTGTCGTACAATTCGGCTGTGAGCATCGAAGAGCTCGAGGCGGAGGCGCTGAAGTTCAGTCCCAAGGAGCGGGCGAGACTGGCCGGCCGGCTTCTGGAGAGTCTCGAATCGCTCTCCCCGGAGGAGAATGCCCGGGTTTGGGCCGAGGAGGCGCAGGCTCGAGCGCAGGCGCTGGATGCCGGTAAGCTCCCAAGTCGGCCGGCGGACGTCGTTCTTCGCGAGGCCCGCTCCCTGCTGTAAAGGGACGAGGGACACTCCTTCGTTCATGTGCTTCTTCGGCGGGCACTCCGCGCACCATGGCGTGGAGGCCTGCATGCCTCTGGTGTTGCACTTCGTTCTTGAACTCGTGTCACCCCCCCTTCGACGCCCCCTCGGGCCGCGTCAGGGGTTGGGGAGCCCGAGGTCGAGGCAGATCTTCCTTGCCAAGTGCTCGTCCACTTCCCGATGGCGCGGGACCGAGGAGACCTTCCGGGCTGTGGGGTTGAGGTAGATCGAGTGTTTCCGGCCCTCGCGGAGAAGAACACAGCCGTTCGCGTGTAGATGCTTGAGAGGGGAGGCCCGCTTCACCTGGCCGCGTGGACGAGGATGGGCTCCCGGATGACGCGCGTGCGCCTCGCGGCCCGGGGCGACAGCTTCTTCTGCGCCTCGAGGACGAGCTCCACCGCTTCCTTGAGATTCTCCCTGGCCTCCTCAAGGGTTCGTCCCTGGGTGTTGGCACCGGGAACTTCCCGGACGTACCCGATGTACCACTTCCCCCGCTTCTCGTAGGTGGCCGTGTATTTCTTCATGATCCGGATTCCGTACTGACTCTACCATGGCCTCGAGGCGGAGGCCACGCAGAAGATGGGAGCGCGCCCCAGGATGCGGACCAGGATGCGGGGACACTCGTTCGTCCATGCGCTTCTTCGGCGGGCGCTCCGCGAGTCGAATGAACGGAGGAGTGTCCCCGGGCCCGGGGGTCCGGCGACCTGGCCGTCAGTGCGTGAGGGTCGCGAGCAGGGCGCGCATCCTGCCGGCCAGCCGGCTGTCCTCGAGGCCGCGCACGGGGTCCACGGGGTAGGCGAGCGCGGCCTGCAGGACCGCGACCGCCTCATCCCGGCGGCCGTCGTGCTGTAGGAGTTCGGCCAGGAACAGGGCCGCGTTCTTGTTGTCGGGGAAGAGCCCGAGCGCCCGGCGCAGGCACGCCTCGGCCTTCTTGTCGCTCGGCCAGGTGAGGAGCAGGGGAATGTAGGGGGCCTCGTAGTGGAGGCGCCCGAGGACGATCAGGGGGCCGGCGCCCTGGTAGCCCGGGTCGAGCGCGATCGCCTTCTCCGCGTACTTGCGCACCTTGTCCGCCATGCCCTCGCGCGCGGCCTTCAGCCGGCCATGGCACTCGCCCCATCGTCCCCACGAGACCGCGAGCCAGTACGAAAGATGCGCCGGAGGCGCCCCGGCCTCCTCCAACGACGTGCCCGTCCGGACGGCCTCGGCGTAAACGGGCTGGCACGGGAACGCGTCCGACTCCTGGGAGCCCTTGAACTCGAGGGTCCGCATGAGCCCGATCCCGGCGTCGAGGTTCGCGGAATCCGCCGCGAGGGCGGCACGGTATGAGTCGAGGGCGGCCTCGACCTCGGCGGGGACGGCTTCCCAGACCGTTCCGGTGAGGCGCGACCGCGCGGCGTAGTGGCGATCGCCGGCCGCGACGAGGGCGGCGGGCGCGGGAGGAGCCCCCAGGGCCCCGCCGGCCGCGAGGACGGCGATGAGCGCCAGCGCGGTCACGCGGGTGCCGGGCAGTTCACTCATCGGAATCATCCCGCCAGTATACCGGCGGTGGGCACGTGATAGGATGCGGTTCAAGATGAAGAAGGATGCGGATATATTCGGGCGGGTGCTCCTCAGGGAACTCGAGGGCCGGTACAGCGGGCATCTCATCGAGCGGAGCGATGGCTTCGTGGACTGGATGAGCGCGGCCGAGTACTTCAAGGTCGGCAATGACAAGGGCATCCTTCGGGCGCTCGCGCTCGCGCGCGGCCGGGTCCTCGACATCGGGTGCGGGGCGGGACGGCACGCGCTGGCCCTCCAGCGCCGGGGGCTCCAGGTCACGGGTATCGACAACTCGCCGCTGGCCATCCGGGTCTGCCGGGAGCGCGGGCTCAAGGACGCCCGGGTCCTCGGCATAGACGATCTCGGCCGGCTGCCGGCGGCCTCCTTCAACACCGTGCTCATGCTCGGGAACAACTTCGGGCTGTTCCGCTCACCGGCCGTTGCCCGCCGCCTGCTCCGGGCGATGCTCCGGATTACTCGGCCCGGAGCCCGCATCCTGGCCCAGAGCCTGGATGTCCACGGGACGAGGAACCCGGAGCACCTGGCGTACCAGCGGCGGAACCGCGCCCGGGGGAGGCTGCCCGGGCAGATACGCCTGCGGATCCGGAGCGGTGCCAGGGTCGGCCCGTGGTTCGACTACCTCATGGTGTCGCCGGGCGAGATGCGATCCGTCCTGCGGGGCACCGGCTGGCGCCTCGACCGTGTCCTGCCTTCGGACGGCCCCATCTACGTCGGCGTGATCTCGCGCGCGGAGCGTGTCCGGTGACCCGGCCGCAGGCGTTGATCGAGCATATCCCGCAGCAGATGCGACGGTCCTACGACCGGATCGCGCCGGTATACGACCGGGGCTGGCCGAAGGCCAAGCGGATCGCCTGGACGTCCGCATGGGAGGACCGGGCCGTCAATAAACAACTCGTCCGCCGCCTGCCGCCGGGCGGGAGGGTCCTCGATCTGGGATGCGGCGTCGGGGTCTGGCTCAAGATGTTCCGGGTGGCCGGCTTCCGCGTGGCGGGCATCGACCAGTCGCCCCGGATGGTGCAGTTCTCCCGCCGGCGCAACCCCGGCTCCCCGGTGTTCTGCCGCGACATGCGCCGGCCCGGATTCGCGGCGGGCAGCTTCGACGGGATCCTGAGCATGTACGCGATCATCCACGTTCCGCAGGCCGATCAACCGGAGGTCTTCCGGCACATGTTCCGGCTCCTCAAGCCGGGGGGCCACTTCCTGATCAACGTGTGTCGCGGCGCGACCGAGTACGTCGGAGAGCATCACGGAGAGTGGCTGTACTGGTCGGGGTCGAGCGTCGCGGAGAGCTTCCGGAGGATCCGTAACGCCGGTTTCAAGATCCTGTGGCATCGGGGCCTCGGTCCCCGCAACGACCACCATATGTGGATTCTCGGCCGCAAGCCGGAGACGCGTCGCAACGGGGACGCGCAGGGGACGGTTGTGGCGGCACGCCGGGAGCTGACGCGCGCGATGTCCCGGGCGGGTGTGAAGACCCTCCGCGACATCGAGCGAGTGGTGGATGCCGGCCGCTCCTGAGCCGCTCCGGGTCGTCTTCGACACCAAGGTCCTGATCTCCGCATTCTTCCTGCACGGCGAGACGGGGGACCTGTGGGAACATGTCGAGGCCGGCACGATTTCGCTCACGGTCTCTCCGTTCATACTCGGCGAATTCGCCGGGGTGCTGAAGCGCGGATTCAACCTTCCTGCGCACACCGTTGACCAGCTCGTGGATGAGGTATTGGCGCATGCCACACTGCTGACTCCGTCCACACGGATCTCCATCGTGAAGGGCAAGGAGGCGGACAACCGGATTCCCGAGTGCGCCGTGGATGCCGGCGTCACCGTCCTCGTGACCGGGGACCTCAAGCACCTTCGTCCCCTCGGCACCTGCCGTGGTGTCGCCATCCTGACGCCCGCCGAGTTTCGTAGGCTACACCTGCAAGGGGCGTAGACGAGAGGAAGTGGAAGACGACAAGGCGGATGCGGGATGCGCCTTCGTTCATGCGCCCCATCGCGGACGGCAAATCCGCCGTCCGGGCCGGCAGACGGCATGTAACCGGGCATGGATGAGCGTTTCGACCGACACCCGTGGCATCTCACGATCCCGCGTCTGCGGCGGTACGCCCGCGAGCGCGCGTCCCGCCTCACGTGGGCCGGCTCCCACCGGGGCCCGCTTCCGGGCGGGCGCCAGCCGGAGGACGTCGCGCACGCGGCCATCGAGAAGGTGCTCACGGGAGCCCGGGTCTGGGACGAAGCCGCCCAGCCGGACCTCGCCGTCTTCCTGGAATCAGTGGTGGACAGCGAGATCTCGCACCTGGTCGAGTCCTGGGAGCACCGGCACATCCGGCCGGCCGCCGCCCTGCGGAGCACGTCGGACGAAGGGGAGCCCGAAGCCGACCCGATCGCGAGGGCCCCGTCGCCCGCCGCGGGCCCGCTGGAGACGGTCGTCGGAGGGGAGGAGGCGCTACGACAGGATGCCTTCGCGGCGGCGTTCATCGAGTCCGTGGCCGACGATCCCGTCCTCAAGCGGATCGTCGAGTGCATCGTGGCGGACGTCGTGAAGCCCGGCGAAATCGCCGCCCGCCTCGGCATACCCATCTCGGAGATCTACAACCGCCGCAAGCAACTGCAGAGGCGGCTTACGGCTTTCTACGAGCAGCGCAGTCTGGACTTGTCCGCGGGAGAACAACGGCTCGGCTGGTTCGATCGCGGCGGAAGGAGCAGCAAATGACCGGAAATGGCCTGGTGGAGATGAGGATTCTCGCGATCAAGGGGGTCGGGGACCAGGATCGCGAGCGCTGGCCGGCCGTGATCCTGACCGACGCCCAGGAGTCGCTCTTCCTGCCCGTCTACGTGAGCTGGAAGGTGTCGGACCGGATCGCGGCGGCGCTCGCGGGGAAGGAAGCGGATTCCCGCCCGGGGGGCGGGTCCGATCCGGCCGCCCTGCTCTTCAAGGCGCTGGCGCATCTTTCGGCCGAGCCGGACCACCTCGTGCTGACCTCCTGCTGGTGGGCCAAAGGCCCGGCCGGTTCGATGCACCGGCACAGCGCCTTTGTCGTCAAGTACCGGCAGGACGGCGACCTGCGCGAGATGCCGCTGGAAGCCGAGGACGCCATGCCCTTCGCCGCCAGCCGGCGGCTGCCGATCCGGGTTCCGGCGGAGGTGGCGGAGAAGTGGTCCATCAAGGCGAAGGAGGCGCCGCTCGAGCGGGGGAACCGGGACGACGCCGCCTGGGAGCACGAGCTCATGCGCCGCGGCATCGGGGCATGGGAGATGGACCGGTGGGACGAGGCATGCGAGGCCCTGGAGCCGCTGTCGTACATGCCATCGCAGGGGACCGACCACATGCTCCTGCTGGGGAACGCCGAGTGGAAGCGCGGGCGGTGGCGTCAGGCGCTCGTGGTCTGGCACCGGGCGATCGGCGAGGAGCTCGCCCGCTTCGGGTCGGTGACGCTGATAGGGCCCATCGGACGGGAGATCGACCGCGTGCACTGCCGGTATGGCGACCTGTGGGAGATGCGCCTCGCGACCGGCCCGTTCGTGAGCGAGAAGGCTCCGGTGATGCTCGAGGACTTCGAGGACCCCGGGTCGTCGAACATGGTCCTGACCGAGTTCCACGGCCTGCCCGGCCACCGGGTTCCGGCCCCGGGCGGCCGCCCGGGCTGGGCCTTCGAGCTGCCGTACCGGTTCGACACCAACGAGTGGCCGATGGCCATCCTGGTCCTGGACACCCCGCGCAACTGGTCCGAGGCCAGGGGGCTTGCCTTCGACGTCCACGTCGCCCCGGCCGATCCCGGCGCCGAGCCCCTCCAGCTCAACGCGTACCTCGGCCGCATGCGCGGCCGCTACTACCACGAGGTCACGCTCAAGACCGGCTGGAACGAGGTCCACCTGCCGTTCGGCTCGTCCGGCTGGCACCGCAACTTCCGGGAGGAAAAGGAGATCGTGGAACCCGTGAACCTCGGCGCCATCTCCCCGGTCGACGCCATGACCTTCATGCTCCGGGGCCAGGCTCGGAAAGACCGCGGCGCGATCCACCTGGACAACATCCGAATCGACTAGGGGCGGAACATCGACATCGGCAATGGCGGTATCGTCAGGTTTGACGAGCAGGCCCGGGAGGTCGTTGGGCTGAGGTGGCGTACAATACGGCTATGAGCATAGATGAGGTTGAGACGGAGGCGCTGAAGTTCAGCCCCAAGGAGCGGGCAAGACTGGCCGGCCGGCTTCTGGAAAGTCTCGAGTCGCTCACCCCGGAGGAGAATGCCCGGGTCTGGGCGGAGGAAGCGCAGACTCGAGCGCAGGCGCTGGATGCCGGTAAGCTCCCAAGTCGCCCAGCGGACGTCGTTCTTCGCGAGGCCCGTTCCCGGCTGTAGACTGATGCACGCCAGCTTCAACGAGTTGGCCGAACGAGAGCTCAATGACGCGGCCCAATACTACGAACGCGAGAGGAAGGGCCTCGGATCGGCGTTCATAGACAAGATTGACCGAGCGACGGCCATGATCCTCGAGTATCCCGAGGCCAGTCCTGCCGTTCTTGGCGATGTCCGGCGCAGGTTGTGCGAGCGTTTCCCGTACGCTCTTCTCTATTGCGTCAGGGGAAATGAGGTCAGAATCCTGGCGGTCATGAACCTGAGTCGCCGTCCCGGTTACTGGGTGGGGAGAGCGTAGCCGCAGCACGGCCCGGGACATCGACCCGGTTGCGCGGTCCGGTGTTGGCTGATACGCTGAACAAGACATGAGCGACGCTCGTCAGAACTGCATCGCGCGCGACTGGTGGTGGCGCCTTAAGGGTTAGCCGCCGGCCAGTCACATTGACCTGATTCGCGGCTGCCCAGAGTTGGCAGCCGCGGTTTCGTTTTCAGGAGTTCCCAGCCGCGGAAGCCGCCTTCCGCGGCTTTCGCATTTGAGAGGAGATCGACATGGAGGGCTTCGATGCGTGACCGATACACGTTCGGTGACAACGACCGGGCGAGCGAGCGACTGCGCAAGCTCGCGGAGCTGTACGAGCCCGAGACGCGCGACTTGATCGTGCGCCGCCGGGGGCTGAGGCCCAGGGTCGCCGTGGACCTGGGCTGTGGGCCGGGGTGGAGCACGAGGCTCCTCGCGGACGCGTCGAAGGCGGCCAGGGCGGTGGGGCTGGACTCGTCAGACCGTTATCTCGCGCTCGCGCGCAGCCTCCAGAAGGGCGATCTCGAGTTCGTGCGGCACGACGTGACCCGGACGCCCTTTCCGGTGGAGGCGCCGGATCTTCTCCTGTGCCGGTTCCTGCTCACGCACCTGCATAGGCCGGAGCGGGCGCTGGCGGCTTGGGGGCGGGTGGCGGCCCCGGGAGCGTACCTCCTGATCCACGAGACCGAGGGGCTCGAATCCGGCCACCCGGCGATGCGCGAGTACTACCGGCTCCTCGGGCGGTTACAGGTGCGGTACGGACAGAAGCTCCACGTTGGGGCCAAGCTCACGGGCCTTTTCACGGGGACCACGTGGACGGTCATCGAGACCCGGGCCCTGGAACTCCTGAAGCCCGCGGCCGCGATGGCGGAGCTGCATCTGGCGAACCTGCGGACCTGGAGGAACGACCCCTACGTGCGCCGGGCCTTCGATCGGGCCGGACTGAACCGGCTCGAGGCCGCGCTCGTCCGGATTGCCTCAGGGAAGGAGGACGCGGGCCTGGTCCGCAACACGGCCCGCCAGGTCGTGGTGATGAAGCGAGAGAACCGGGATGAGGCGTGAGATGCTCCGGATTCCAGGAATTCCGATCGCCGCTACGCGTCAGTGATGGCGGATGAAGCGTACTCCCGGCAGACCCTTGAAGTCGGCATCCTGAGTCCAGAGGGTGGCGTCGTGCGTCCTGGCGGTCGCCAGGATCACGCTGTCGGCCAGCGGCAGTTTGTGCCTGAGGCCAAGGTCGGACGCGGCGAGGGCCAGGTCAAAATCCAGGTCGACCACGCGACCCAGTTGCATGGCGGAGAGCACCTGGAGGGCCGTGGCTTCGCCCCGTTGGGATTTCAGCCGCTTGAAGACCTCGAGCACGCAGATGGTCGGCACGAGCAGGTTCGCGGTGTCCTCGATCGGCGCGGCAAACAGGGCGGCGTTCGGCCCTTCGGCGGCGTATTCCAGCCAGCCGGAGGAGTCGACCAGGTTCATGCCCGGTCCTTGTCCCGGTGTACCCTCGTCGAGATGCCCTTGGCGATGCCGCGGATTTCGCGCACGTGCTTGACGCGCATGAACTCGATGCGGTCGGCGTACTGGAACACCTGGACCTTCTCGCCGGCGCGGATGTCCATGCTACGGCGGACGGCTTTCGGGATCACAATCTGGAACTTGGGGGAGACGGTCACGGTCGCCATGGGTGCCTCCATCGATCGACTTCTCGTATGACGATATCAGGCGGTCCGCAGGGGGGCAAGCTGATCCGATCCGGAGCCGCGTCGGCAGGTTGACTGCATTGCGAGGGACGGCGTAGGATCGGGGTAGGCGATGGAAGGTCGCCGCCTCGAGCCCGCGGAAAGGACCGAGTCCACCTTCCGAGAAGTACAACCGAGGAACCTCCTTTCCGCCTGAACGAGCGGGCTACAGGCGCAACATGGAATGGAGGAACGTCATGTCCAAGCCACTGCCGCTCCGCCCGAACCTCGATCAGCTCAAGAACCAAGCCAAGGATATCCTCAAGGCCCACGAACGCCAGGATGCGGGAGTATGCGGCCGGTTGAAGGCCCTCAACCGGTTCGCGAAGTCGTCCGACGCCGACATCCTCGCCGGCGCGATCAACCTTTCGGAAGCCCAATTCGTGCTGGCGCTTGAGTACGGATTCAAGACCTGGGGGGAGATGAAGACGCACATCGAATCCGCCGGGGCAAGTCCTCCGTTCGCGAAGTTGGAGGATCTCGAGGGGCTCGGAAACCGGTCGATCGAGGTGCTCATGCGCGACATCGACACCCGGGACCTCGCGGTCGCGATGCTGAACATTCCCCCCGGCCTCTACGAAAAGCTCTGGAAGAACCTGTCCCAGGAGGCCCGGGCCGTGATCAAGGAGGAATGGGGCGCGATCGGGACGGCGGACCCCGCGGCCGTCGAGGCGGCCCACCGGAAGATTCTCGAGATCGCGAACAAACTGGCCGACGAACTCAAGCCCGATGCCAAGGAGGATAGCCACATGCCCACGAATGAATGGGAAACCGCGCTCATCAAGGAGATCGAGAAGAAGCCGGTGGAGTTCCGGACCGCCGCGGAGCTGGTGCCCATCTTCTTCGAGTTGTCGCGGGTGGCGCGCCGGGAGGGGCTGGTGGCGATGGAGGACTTCGTGACCAACCATGTCGGCGACGACCTCCTCAAGCTCGGGCTGCGCGAGGTGATCGGGGGAACCGACATGAGCGTGGTCATGGGGGTGCTGGAGGCCCGGAAGGCGACCCTGATCCAGAGCTACGAGCGGAGGCTCAGCATGATCGTGGCCGCGGTCGAGGGTATCGGCAGTGGGCTTAACCCGCGGCTGATGGAGGAGAAGTGCCGGGCGTTCCTGACATGAGGTAGCCGGGAACCGGTACTTCAAGGAGGGGATTTCGCGCGGGTGGCGGAGGGGCGGCACCAATGAACACCCCCGGCTCTGCAGAGCCGGGGGTGCCAGGGAACCGAGCTTGGGGATGCGCCGCTACTTCCAGGCAATGACGCTGACACTCCTGATGTTCTCCAGGCCGGCCCGGACGGTCTCGGGCGAGAGATGGTACTTCTGCATGGCCTCCTGGACGGACGGATGGGTCAACTCGAGGGAGGCGCTCAACGGCACGTTCTTCAGCACGCTGACCTTCCGGAATCCGGCGTCCCGGATGAGCTGGAGGTAGTCGGAATACATGCTGGCCCGCGACCCGCACTCCATGTACTCCGCCACGATGGGAGCGAATTCGGGCGGGAACGGCTTGTCGACCACGAGGTCCGAGACCATCAACCGGCCCCCGGGCTTCAGGACCCGGTGCGCCTCCCGGAAGGTCCGGGCCTTCTCGGGGGAGAGGTTGATGACGCAGTTGGAGATCATGGCGTCGGCCGTCGAGTCCTCGAGGGGCAGGCTCTCGATCAACGCCAGCCGGAACTCGACGTTCGTGTACCCCCCCTTGGCGGCGTTGGCCCTGGCCAGCGTGATCATGTCCCCGGTCATGTCGAATCCGTAGACCCGGCCGGTGGGGCCGACCTTGCGGGACGCGATGAAGACGTCCATCCCGCCTCCGGACCCCAGGTCGACGACCACTTCGCCGGGCTTCAGCGTGTCGATGGCGGTGGGGTTGCCGCACCCCAGCCCCAGGTTCGCCCCGTCGGGCACGGCTGCGAGCTGTTCCCGGTCGTAGCCGGCGGCCTGCGCGGTCTGGACCGCGGTGCCCGCGTCGGCGCCCTCCCGGGCCGTCCTGGCGTACCGGTCGCGGACCCTGGCCCTGATCTCTTCGGTCGCGTTCTCCTCGATCGTGTTCATGTGCTTCCTCCGGCCGGGGTGGTTGGTTTGGTTGCTGGACCCCGGCCCTTATGGCATACAGTGTAAGCTTACGCTGTATGTCTGTCAAGGGGGCGTCCGGGGGGCCGCGTTTCCCCTTGATTTACTATGTAAGTCGTGTATCGTAGGGCCATGGCGAGTCGGGGCAGGAAGCCGGCGGGACGGGGCGCGTTGACCAGGGAGAAGGTCCTGGAGGCCGCCCTGCGCATCGTGGACCGGGAGGGTCTCGAGGAGCTGACCATGCGCCGGTTGGGCAAGGAACTCGGTGTGGAGGCGATGTCCCTTTACAACCACGTGAGCGACAAGTCCGCGCTGCTCAGCGGCGTGCTGGAGCTGGCCGCTTCCCGGTTTCAGGCTCCGGACGTTCCGGGCCGGGACTGGAGGAAATGGGTCCGGCAGTGGATGAAGAACGTCCGGAAGCTCTTCCGGGCGCACCCGAACCTGTTCGGCGTCATCCTGACCGACGTCGCGCTCGGGCCGAAGGTGCTGGGGATGATCGACTCGCTCTTCGGGCGGATGAAGGAAGCCGGGCTGGACGACAAGACCCAGATGCGCGTCTGGCAGGTCCTGCGCGCCTACCTGTACGGAACGCTGGCGCGGGAGCAGATCAAGCCGGCTGAGATGTCTCCCACCGCTTTCATGGCCTGTTGCGCGAATCTCGCGCGCCTTATGCCCTCCCTGGCCTGCTGCGATCCCGACGCCCAGTTCGAGGACGGGCTGGACGTAATCCTCTCCGGCCTCGACTGAGCTGCGCCGGCGCGGCGGAGGCGCTACGCCTTGCGCGCCTCGATGAGGTAGAGGGCGGCGAAGAAGGAGAGGGGCTGACCGGAGTCGAGCCGGGCCTGGAGTGCCAGCAGGGCCTCCAGGTGGTCCTTGACGGAGAACCCGGGGACCATCCACGGCACCGCCTTGAGGTGGTACACGATCGCGCCGATGTCGGTGTAGACGAGCCGGCCTTCCCATTCCTTGACGTCCACGACCTTGAGGCCTGCGGCCACGAGGTCGGGCACGTACTTCTTCGGCGTGGCCCACGGCCACTGGGGCTTGGCGCCGAAGACGGCCAGCAGGTCGTGGCCCCACATCCCGTGCACCTGCCGGGTCAGGAACGTGCAGCCGGGAGCCAGAACGCGGGCGATCTCGGGGGCGTTGATGGCGGAATGGCGGTTGAGCACGAGATCGAATTCGCCGTCGGCGAACGGCCAGGAGGAGGGAGGGGATTCGCTGACGTTGACGACCCGCACCCCGAGTGGCGCCAGCCGCTCCGTCGCGAGCTTGAAGTTGGGCGGATATTCCTCGGTCGCCGCGACCTTGGCGGGCCACGCGTCGCGCATTTCGAGCAGGCGCTCACCGCCACCCGTGCCGATGTCGACTAAGGAGGACGCTCCACGCATCCGGTCGGCGGCGAGGTCCCGGTACGACCAGGGCGGCTCGTCCTCGAGCATCCGCCCCTTGAGATGGGAGAAGTCCCAGCCAGCGAAGGGCTCCCGCTCCTCCTGAGCCCATATTTCTTCCCGCGCCTTGCGGCTCATGGTGTCCGTGACAGGAGCAGACGTGCCTTGGTGATCAGATGCCCTTCTCGATGCCGACCATCGCGCTGGTCAGGGTCCCATCGGCGAGCTGGATGGGGCGTGAACGATAGCGGAGAGGGCGGGTGACGACGTGGACGCCCTGGCGAGACATCACGAGAAGTTTGTGCTGCCAGAACCGATGCCAGGTCGGGTTGTCCTTCTCCGTCGGCACACCCGTGTAGAAGCGCACCTGTTTGAGATTCCATCCCATCCGCGCGCACAGGTGTCTTGCCAGTTTCAGGATGTCGTAGTTGGGATAAGTGTAGCCGAAGGCATCCTTGACGGCGTAGAACAGGTTCTGGCCGTCGATGAAGGCAACGGCGTCCTTCACGGATTGCGGGTCGGGTCCACGCACGGCTTCAACCATGATGCCCTGAGAAAGACAACCCCGCCGGGGCCCTTGCGGGCAAGTCCGGCGGGGAATAGACCTGGTTACTTTGTACCACACGGATGAGAGGCCTGCCAATTGGCGTGGCTGATGTTGAGTTCACTCCGGAAGCCGCTGGGGACCTGTGGTATCGTGAGCATGGAAGCAAGCCAGGCCGTATGGCCGCAAGGAGGATGTGACATGACTGCCCAGTCGACGGCAAACGCGGACGCATCACATCCCGGAAGGACCCTCGCCCGGTAGGATAGACCGCCTGCCGACAAGCGAGGCCCGTTCCTCCCGGAACGGGTTGTTCTTTTTGCACAGCCGCGGAGTGATGCATTTCCACCACATTCGCTGACCCGGAAACGCCGGTTGCTGCCGGTGAACCCGGACCAAGGAGCGAATCCGCGATGACGTCGACGCATGCACTGGCTCGATTGCTGGCAAACAAGCGATTTCCGCTTTCCGCGAAGTACGACCCCGAATGGGTGATGAAGTGCGAGATGGGTCCGAACGCCTTGTGGCTGACCGAGTTGCTGGCCGAACGGATACCCCTCAAGCCTGGGATGCGGGTGTTGGACATGGGATGTGGGCGGGCGATGAGCTCCATCTTCCTGGCCAAGGAGTTCGGCGTCCAGGTGTGGGCCAACGACCTCTGGATCCCGGCGAGCGAGAACTGGCAGAGGATCAAGGAAGCCGGCGTGGAAGACCGGGTCTTCCCGATTCATGCGGAGGCGCACAGCCTGCCGTATGCGGAGGAGTTCTTCGATGCGATCGTGAGCATGGATTCCTACCAGTACTACGGTACCGACGACCTGTACCTCACGCACTTCGTGAAGCTCGTGAAACGGGGAGGCCGGATCGGGATCGTCGTGCCCGGTCTCGCCCGGGAGTTCAGGGGGCGCGGTCCCGCGCATCTGGGGTCCTACCGGGCCTGCTTTGATTTCCACACGGCGGACTGGTGGGGCCGACACTGGGGGCGTACGGGACTCGTGAAGATCGAGACGGCGGAGGCGGTGCCCGGGGGCGGACGGCTCTGGTGCCGGTGGGAGGAAGCGCAGTACGTCGCCGGGACGCGGAAGCGCGATGACACGGACGTGAAGGTGTTCCGTGCCGACAAGGGCCGGAACCTCGGATTCGTGCGGCTGGTGGGAAGGCGGGTCATGAGCGACCCGGTGTGGACGTGAACACCATCCGGAACGTGTTCCGCCGGGAGATCAAGGAGCTCCTGCCGGTCTTGCACCGGACATACCGATGTGTCGGGGTCTTCCAGAAGAACCGGACGGCGCGGAATGCGGAACGCGTCCTGCGCGAGCTGGATGCCGTCGCGCCGTTGCTCGCCGTGTTCCAGCCGCACGTACAGGCACCCAAGCGGCCGTACTTCGACGCGCTGGCGTCGCGGTCCCTGGGCGTGTCCGACCGGATCGTGGCCCTGGACATCGCCGTCGGCGTGATGCACATCGAGTTCCGGGTGGCGCGCGCCTACGCGCACCGCGAGAGCCCGGAGCTCAAGAAGGCGCTCGCGGGAGTCCGGATGGACGGCGTGCTGGTCAGGGGCATCCCGGCGTCCCCCGGCAGGGCGATTGGGGAGGCGTTCGTGATGACGGGCCATCCCCGGTCGCGGGCCGCGCCGGCCGGGGCGATCCTGGTGGCGGTTGCCCTGCGGCCGGAGCTCGTGCTCGAGATGCGCCGCGTCGCGGGTATCGTGACGGACACCGGCGGCGCGCTGTGTCACGCCGCCGTCGTCGCGCGGGAACTCAACCTTCCCTGCGTCACCGGGACGGGTGACGCCACTCGCCGGATCGAGACCGGCTGGTGGCTCAGCCTCGACGGCACGACGGGCGAGGTCAGGCGACTCTGAAGATGCTCAATGCACTGCCAAGAGAGGAAGGCGAAACCATGATGATCTTCCTGACAGGTCCATGCGGTGGTGGCAAGACCACGCTCGCTCACGCATACTGCACGTTGCATCCGGAATGCCGGCATGTGGATATGGACAGTCTGATCTCGGAGTGGTTCCCGGCGGCGGCGGTGGCCATCGGTTGGAACAACGAAGCGGGGAACGCCCTGTTCTTCGACGCAACCCTGGCGTGCGTGGCTCGCCTCGGGACCGCGGACCCGACGGCGGTTCTGCTAGTGGACATGGGAGCGGGCTCGTTGGAGGACGCGCGCGCGGTGGAGTTCTTTGCCTCTCGGAGGGACCGCCACATCGCCATCCATACGTCGCCAGCGACCGCGTTCGACCATCTGGCACACCGAGCCATCTCGTACTGGCGCAACAACACGGTCGAGGAGTACTCAGCCGTGGAGTACTCTCCAAGACGCGTGGCGATCTATGAGTCAGCGACAGTGACCATCGACACGGCTGTCCCCATTGACCAATGCCTGAGGCAGCTGGAGAAGGCGGTCGATGAACTCAGCAGACCCTCGGAACCCTAGTCCGTCGCACCTCGCGGCTTGCGGCCCACGGCGATCAGCCGGCGGGAGTGGCGGGAGAAGGGCGTGCGGCCCAGGCGGCCGTAGAGGCGGATGTCCCGGAATCCGGCCTTGCGGAGCAGGGCCCGGAGTTCGCCTCCGGCGAAGATCCGCATCGAGCTCGTGTGCGTTTCCCGACGACGGCTTCGGATGAAGGTCCAGCGCGTGATGGCCCGGCCCGCCCGGCGGTCGAACGCGTTCCGATGGATGATCCGGACACCGCCGACCCACTCGTCGTTGCCCTTGTAGAAGTGGGAGAGGATGAACGACTTGTTGGGGCCATCCACGAGGAACCGGCCGCCCGGCTTGAGGGCGCGGAAGACCCGCCGCAGGAACTCGAGGTTCTCCCGGTCGGAGAAGTAGCCGAAGCTCCCGAACCAGTTGAACGCCGCGTCGAACTCTCCCGTGGCATCGAGATCGCGCATATCGGCACGGATGAAGGTGACCCTGAGCCGGGCGCGGGTGGCGGCTCGGCGGGCGCGGGAGATATACCCGGGTTCGCGGTCCACGCCGGTCATCCGGAGACCCATCCGGGCGAGCGGCAGGGTCACCCGCCCCATGCCGCACGGGATGTCGAGCACCCGGGCGCCGCGTCGCACCCGGAGCATGCGGCGCACGGCCCGGGCATGGTCCAGGCTCGCCGCGTGCTGGAACTGGTGCGCCAGCACGCGCGTGTACAGCCCCCGGAAGAATCGGTCGTGCCATTCCACTAGAGGTTGACGGTGAGCGCGACGAACTGGCCGAACCGGAAGTGGTCCACGAGCGGGAGTTGGGAGGAGTCCCCGGCGAAGGCATCGCCCTTCTTGTACCCACCGCCGAGTTCCTTGACGTAGCCGCCTACGAGCCCGTAGGTGACATTGAGGCGCTGCTTTCTGCCGAAGAGCAGGCTCACGCCGACGAGGTAGTTCGTCAGCTTGCTGTCCGACATCCCCACCCCGAAGGTGAAGAGCGAGAGGTTCGCGGACGTCCCGCTCCGCGCGTAGGCGTGGATGAGCAGAAGGCCGGCCCCCGGCGTGTACTTGTCTCCGGGCGCGAGCACGCCGATGGTCTTGTCCGTGGCCACGTAGAAGTTCTTCGGGACCAGGTTCGTGAAGAAGACGCCCGCACTGCAGTCCACCTTGAACCCACCGACGACGGGCACCTCGATGAGGTCGGTCTTGACCGTCACCAGCGGCGTGGGATACTTCGCCGGCACGCCCTCGCGACGCCTGATCTCGATGGAGAACTTGAGCGCGTCTCCCGTGGCCTGCATCGGCAGGGAGGATACCTTGAAGGTCTGGCGTCGCGCCGCTTCGACGATCGCAAGCGCGGCTTCGGCCTTGGCTGGCAGACCGGCATGGCTGGTCCGGAGGGCCTTGCACTTTGCGAGATCGGCGGACGCCCACCGCCTCTTCCACCCCAAATCGGCCTCGGGGTCCTTGTCCCGGTAGCCGAGATTGTCGAGCAGGCCGGCTGCGTACGCCGCCAGATCGCTTTCGTGGACGGTGCCGGAGATCGCATAGGAGGGAAGCCTGAGAATGGCGCGGCGAATCTCGTGTCGGATCTGCGACGGCCGGAGGTCGGCATTGTACACGATGCTCTCCAGTTCATCGGGAAGCGCCTCGAGCGCGAGGAGGGCCGCTTCATGTCGCGGGAGATCGAGCTGGAGGCCAAGCAGGTTCTTGGTGTCCGCCTCCTGGCCGGCCTCGCCGAGCGCCGTCACCTTCGCGGCGAGGATCGTCTTGGCCGCCAGGCCGGAGAACTCGGTAAACCGGGTCACGGGCACGCCGTTGACGCCGACGTCGTAGAGGAAGGTGTTGACGTTCTCGACTTCGAACCGGACCATCGCACCATCCTTGACGCCCTTCTCGCATTCCCGGCACGTCACACGCCCACTGCCGAAGTCGAAGGTGATGACGGGGGGCTCCTTGGGTCGGCTGGGCTTGGCGTCGCTGACGGCGGCCAGTGACACCAGGATCAGCGAGGCGAGGATCGTCGTCAGCAGGGCACGGCGGCGGCTGGATGGGGGGGCGATTTCTGCCTTCATGACCGGCAGTATGCCTCCCCAGCCTTCGCGGCGTCAACGGGTGGCTTGGCCGCGGTTCGGGCTGATTCCCTCAGTGTTTGCGGAGCGGCGTCACCCCCCCTGGCGGAGCTTCAGGATATGACGCATGTGGATGAGGTACTCGACGCCGGCGTGGACGACGCCTTTGGAGTCCACGGCACGCCAGGTATCCCTGACCGGCTTCCGGTCGATGGGCACGTAGCCCAGGCGTTCATAGAGGAGCATGGCGGCGCGGTTCCTCCTGGGATCGACGCCCAGCCGGGTCTCGGTCTTGCCGGCCCGGCGGGCCCGGCGCTCCATCGCGAGGATGAGCGCCGTGCCGAGACCCCTGCCACGCAGCCGGGGTTCCACGAACAGGTCCATTAACTGCGGCAGGTGCGTGAACTTCGGCCACGTCGGCGGCTGGGAGAGCACGAGGAGGCCGAAGCCCACGATCCGGTCCTTCCAGTCGATGACCAGATAACGGAGATGGCGTCCGTCCGCGTCCCGGATGCGGTCACGGTGGAAGGCCTCGTTGTACCGGATGGCCGCCAGCGCGGGCAGGTCGCGGCGGCTCGCGTCCCTGATCGTGGGATTCGTCTTGCGTGCGCGTGTCATCCGATCAACCTGGTTCCAGCGACATCATACATCGGCTGCAGGCGATAATGACCGGGATGAACGGCAGGGGGCATCAGTGACCTGATGGCGGACTGGCGGGCGGAACTCGTCATACGGAGCGATGCGTGCATCGCCCGGTTCATCGAGAAGAACCCGGGGTACGCGGTGGACGCCGTTCAGCCCGAGTACCGCGGGGGCACGAACATGGTCACCTTCGGGACCTTCCGCGCCCAGCCCGTGGTCTTCAAACACTACTACGATTCCTCGCGCTGGGCCAACGAACTGTTCTGCCTGAATCACTTCGCGCACACCGGGCTGGTTCCGCGCGTCCTCGCCTCCGTCGAAAACGTGCTCATCGTCATGGCCCGGCTGCGGGGCCAGGATATCTGGGCCGCTCTTGCGGACGGGAAGGTCGGGCCGGAGAGGGTCGGTGAGCTCAGTGCCGGCATCGGGATGGCCATCGGCGGACTCGTACTGGTGCCGGTCCCACCGGCCGGTGCCGGGTATTCCCCGGTCCGGGACTTCCGCGTGATCAAGTGCAGTCCGGATCCGGCCAACACGGTGCGCTGGTACCTGGCCGCCGGGCGCCGGGCCCGCGAATCGGCGGAGGTCTACCGGGTCCCGTTCTTTGCGGAATCCCTCGCCCTGCTCGAACGGGAACTGTCCCGGATTCCCGGGCGACGCTGGGTGCTCTTCCACGAGGACATCTCCAACCAGCGGGTGGAAGACGGCGTCTTCCGCGGGTTCTACGACCTCGAGATGTGCCGTCCCGGGACCGAGGAGATGCAGTTGGGCGTGGCCGTGGACCTCTGCGGGCCGGGGAGGCTCGATTGGGACCGCCTGATCGCGGGGTACGAGGAGACCGTTCACCGCACGCTCTCCGCCGACCAGTATCTGGCCATCCTGGCGATGGAGCATTTCTACCACCTCATCCGCATCTGCCGGTGGGGCAACTGGGACGGCAGTCCCGGGAATGTGTCCGGGATGAACGAGTCCGTGGCCGAGTCCGCCACCCACCTCTCTCAGATGAAGGAAGCCTGCCGGACGCTGGCCCACCGCATCGACCTTGCGGAGTGGTTTCCCAGTCTCAGGTCGCATCGATGAGTTCGACCGGGGCTGTTTCCATCTTCACGGGCGAGAAGGCCTGGGAGGTCCTCTGGAAATGGACGTGGTTCGAGAGGGCCCGATGGAAGCCGTTCTTCCGGCAGATGAAGGCGGGCACACGATGCGGGTTGTCCCTGCTGCTTCCCAAGCTCGGCGTGAGATCGATCCTCGACTGCTCCTGCGGCGTGGGATGGAAGACCATCATCCTCGCGGAAATGGGCTATCAAGTTGAGGGTTCCGACGGCTGCGGGTTCGCCGTTCGTTGCGCTTCCCAGCTTGCGAGAGAGGAAGGCTTGCACCTCAAGTTCTTCGACGCGCGGTGGGAGGATCTGGGCAAGATGCGACCGGAGAGATACGACTGCGTCTACAACGACGCTTTCGCCTGGGTCCCCACGCGCCGCGCGCTTGCCGCCTCCGCGATGGGTATACGTTCGGCGCTCAAGGACGGCGGCAGTTTCATCTTCGTCGGGGCCCACCAGTGGTCGCGCAAGGTAAGCAGGGAGCGGCTCATTGACCGAATGCTCAACCAGATGGGCCGGTTTCAACTATTGCAGCCGTTCAACCGGGGCGGCACGAAGATGACGCTGCTCAAGCTCCGGGAAAGAGACGGAGAAGGCATAGCCGACAACCATGTGTTCCTGATCGAGGAGAGGGGATGGGCTCGAGTGGAAGTCGCCAAGATCATGGACCTCTGTACGTGGTCCTGGCAGGACTATGTCGATGTGCTGAGCAGGTCGGGTTTCCGGAAGATCTACAGCGTCAGGTCCAGGAACCACAAAGGGAAGCCCTACATCTTCAACGTGGCGGAGAAGTAGCCTATGTCACGCGACGAAGGGTTGCCCGAACGACAGCTCGAGAAGCTGGCGCCCATAGACAAGGTCCCGTTTGAATGGGACCGCACGGGTTATGTTTCCGATGGCTTCAACCGGGAGGCCGCTGACCCGGATTTCGGGGGATGGAACGGTGACAGGCCCACCGAGGAGGAGGCGAGAGTCGTCGCGGATCTCCTCGGATTGAAGAGGGGCGATCGCTTCCTTGATGTCGGTTGTGGCTATGGGCGGCACAGCTTGGTGATGGCGAAGGACTACGGACTGAAGGTGACGGGGATAGACGTATCGTTCGGGCTCATCGAATCCGCCCGGCGCAGGGCCGCGGAGAGCAACCTGACTGTCGAGTATCGGGTGATGCATGCCAGGGACCTTGGCGCGTCGGGGGAGTTCAATCACGCGGCGGTCATCTTCAACACCTTTTCGCTCTTTTCGCCCGAGGACGCGCCGGTCGTCCTCAGGAACATCGGCCGCGCCTTGAAGGGAGATGGTAACCTCTTCATGGATCTGGACAACAAGCCCTTCAACTGCCGCTACGGGAAGTCGGAAACGCGGCGGTTGCAGTCGCCGGAGGGGCCGTACATCCAGCAGGTCTACTTCCATGATAGGGATTCCGTGGAAACGTTCCGGGATGTATTCTTCGATGGGGAGGGCGAGGTGACGGGCGAGTTCGTTGGGTTCAAGCGAATCTACTCGCAGGACGAGATCCGTGACCTGCTGGCTCTGAATGGTTTCCGGACCGACAGGGTCTTCGGGGACTGGGACCTGTCCAGGTTGACCGACGATAGCCCGAAGATCATCGTTGTCGCCTCAAAGGCGCCGATGAGTGGCGATGCCGCCGAGGTCCGCCAAACACCATGAAGGCACTTATGGAAACAAGCAGATTCCTGGTCGTTCCTGCCGATGAGCGGCACCTTGACGCGCTCCTCGTGGTATATCGGCAATCGGAGGATTTCCTTGCTCTGGGGCCGATCCACAAGGCTTCCGCTCAAATGGTGACAAGCGATATTGAAAGCTCGCGCAAAGAAGGCGGGCTGTATTGTGGAGTCTGGGACAAGGAGGGAGTCCTTTTCGGCGTACTCTGCTTTGTCCCCAAGATGAGGGAGGAGACGAGTTTCCTGACTCTTCTGATGATCTCGGCTTCCTATCGGGGCCGGGGACTCGGGTCGGAGATCGTTGTCGAACTCGAGAAGCATCTGAAGACGCACTACTCCACCCGTCGCATAGAAGCCGGGGTGCAGGTGAACAACCTGGGGGCCATCCGGTTCTGGGCAAGGAATGGCTTCCGGCTGGACGATCGACCCAAGGCCCTGGCAGATGGTACGGTCTGCTTCGACATGGCGAAGGAGATTGCATAACAGCGGGCGAAGGACGTACCATCATGCCGGCGACGGGGGGAAGACCAATGGACATCAAGGACGACATCGCGAGAAGGTCGCTGGAGCTGTTCAGGAAGGATGTCAGGGAAGGAAAGGTGGGCTACGTGAAACCCTGGCTGGACCTGGATGTTGAGGCTTACCGGGCCTGTCGGGAGGGGGGGCAAGATGTCCTGCCGAAACCATTCTGTGACTACCCGGTTGACCGGATGATGATGGGGAACGTGAAGGGCAAGGATGTCCTGTGCTTGGCTGGAGGTGGTGGCCAGCAGTCGGCGGTGTTCTCCCTGCTTGGCGCCCGCGTGACGGTTCTGGACCTCACCCCGGAACAGCTCGACAGCGACAAGAAGGCGGCGGACCACTACGGTTACGAGGTGAAGACAGTCCAGGGAGACATGAGGGACCTGTCCGGCTTCTCCGACAACAGCTTCGACCGTGTCTGCCAGCCCATTTCAACCTTGTTCATCCCGGATCTCACCGAGCTCTACTCCGGCGTCGCGCGGATTCTGAGGCCTGGTGGACTCTATGCCGTGGACTTCGCCGTGCCGCTCCTCTACATGGCTCGCAACAAGGGATGGGACGGTGAGGGCTACGTTCTGCACGTGACCGAACCCTACATGCGCGGTGCGATCAAAGAGACCGAGGATGGAAGGCTGACATTCGGCAATGGGGAGTCATTCAGCGAGTTCCATCATCTCTTCTCGGACATCCTCAACGGCCTGATCGAGCATGGGCTGACGATCAAGGCTGTCTGGGAAAGGCCCAAACCCCAAGGTCAGCCGTCTGTTGCCGGACTCAAGCCCGGCTCGGACGAACATACGGCCAGGTACATACCCTATGGCTTGGCCGTGGTAGCTGAGAGGCGGGGGCCGGGCAGGTAGATGGGAAAGCCCCACATCTTCAACGTGGCGGAGAAGTAGCTGGGTGGTCCATGGCGCGGGATCCGCGTTCTTGACGAGCTGTCCGTGGGTTGATAGCCTGAACCTGAAGTTGCCGGGAGTTGATCCCACAAGGAGGTGTGACATGAAAATCCTGAGCGCGCCCATCACCGCATCACACCGTGGGGGGATCACGGCCTAGCAAAGACGCTGACGTCCGCCGGCTAGTCCTTGAGCCCGTTCCTTCCGGAACGGGTTTCGTGTTTTCTGGAGCCCACCCGCGGCCGTGGTGCCTTTCAATGGAGGAATACCTGAATGGATGCGACCATCACCTTGAGAAAGATCACGAAGGAGAACTGGGAGACTTGCATTGAGCTGCAGGTGGGGGAGGCACAGAAGGCCCTGGTGGCGTCCAACCTCTACTCGCTGGCCGAGATCCAGTTCCTGGAGAACCACGAAGCCGTCGGCATCTACCGGGACGAAACCATGGTGGGCTTTGCGATGTTCGGGGTGGCCCCCGAAGACGGTCACTACTGGATCTACCGGCTCATGATCGACGAACGGTACCAGCGCAAGGGATACGGCCGGGCGGCCCTTCTCCAGATCATCGAGCGCTTCGAGAGGGAGAGAAGGAGCGACGAAATCCTCATCGGGTATGCTCCGGACAACGCAGTGGCGGACCGGCTCTACGCCTCGGTCGGTTTTGGGAGGGCAGAAATCGCCTCTTGGGGAGAAAAGGTCGTCCACCTGAGCATCTGACGGTGCGATACTGGACCAGCATGGGTGTTCCACCGCTCCCCGCGCTGAAGACGTTCCGCCAGCTTTCGAGCGGGGTGTGGACGTGGACCGAACTGCACGGACAGGGGAACCGGACGTGCGAATGGCACGGGTTCGTCATCCGGACCGCCGAGGGCTCGCTGGCCCTGGTCGATCCACTGCCTCTGCCCGACGTTGCGATAGGGGAACTGGAGGCGGCAGGACCTCCCCGGGACATCTTCCTCACGAGCGACTGGCATGTGCGCGACACCGACCTCTACAGGCGCAGGTGGGGGTGCCGGGTACGGGCCCACGAGCAGGGGGTCGGGAGAATCGAGACCTCGGTCGACGAGACGGTTCGCGACGGTGACTTCCTCTGGGGTTCCGTGCGCGCCTGTCATCTGCCGTTCGTCTACTGCCCGGAGGAGACCGCGCTCCTCGTCTCCTCCGAGCCCCCGGTGCTGATCATCGGCGACGCCCTCTGCGGCGCGCGGTCGGACATCGGGATTCCGGACGGCGAACTCGGAATCTACCGAACCCGGCCCATCCCCGACGTGCTGGCGACGGCGGCCATGTTCGGTCGCCTGCTGGAGCACCCCATTGGCGTGATCGCGTTCGGCCATGGGAAGGTCATCACGGAAGATGCGCGGGGCGCGCTCGACCGGTTCGTCGCCCGGCTGACCGCGCCGGTCACGATCTGCGACTACGACCCGAGCTGGCCGCTGACGTTCGAGGCGTTGCGCAGCCGGATGACGGCTGGACTGGGCGCGCTGGCCGTGCGGATCGAGCACGTCGGGAGTACGAGCGTGCCGGGACTCGCGGCGAAGCCGATCATCGATCTCGATGTCGTCGTGGCCTCCCGGGACGACGTTCCGCGGACGATCGAGGCGCTCGACCGTCTCGGCTATACCCACCAAGGCGACCTCGGGATCCCGGGCCGGGAAGCCTTCAACGGCCCTGCCACCGTGCCCGGGCATCACCTCTACCTGTGCGCGGCCGACAGCGCGGAACTGCGGCGGCATCTCGCCTTCCGCGACTACCTGCGGGCCCACCCCGAGGCGGCAGTCGGGTACGCCCGGCTGAAGCGCGAACTCGCCCAGCGTCACCAGGGGGACCGGGACGCCTACACCGAGGGAAAGACCGCTTTCGTGCAGGGGATCCTGCGCACGGCGGGCGGCTGAACCTTTCCCGCTTGGCCGGTGTCCTATGGAACGAAGGCCCTTGATGCCCACTGACCGGGAGCTCATCGACCGCGTTCGGGCGGGGGACGCCGAGGCCTTCGAGGCGGTCTTCAAGCTCCACGCCGCCGGGGTCCGGGGCCGGATCCTGGCGGTGGTCAGGGACGGGGATACCGCCGACGACCTGGTCCAGGAGGTCTTCCTCCGGCTCTGGACGAAGGCCGAGCAGTGGGAAGGGCGGGGGACGCTCGTCGGGTGGCTGATGTTGATCGGGTTCAACCTGGCACTCAACCACCTGAGGGGGGTCCGCCGCCGGCACGAACAGCCGCTCGAGGGGCCGGACGATCAGGTGCCCGACTGGATGGTCGACACGGCTTCGCTGGGACCCGAAGCGAGGGCGGAGATGTCCGAGGAGATGGCGCTGTACCGGTCCCTGCTCGGACAGCTCTCGGAGGAACAGCAGGAGGTGGTGCGCATGGTGCACGAGACGGGGATGGAGATCCGGGACGTGGCGGAGGAGCTCGAGATCGCGCCGGGAACGGTCAAGTCGCGGCTTCATTACGCGAGGCAGCGCCTCGCCAAGGACTGGAAGGACATTTCGGGAGAAGGAGGCGACCGATGACGCACCCCTGGTACACGGCCCCGTGGCACCGCGAATCCTACGACCGGTTCGTGGAGGCCGGGCTCCCGGAGCTCATCTCCTCCCGTCTGCCCCTCCAGGCCTGGAGTGTCGCCCCGGCGACCGGGCGCGTGCGGCGAGTGTCGCTCACTATTGGCAACGGTGGCGGGATCGGCCACCTCGAGGCGGACCTCCCCGAGCCGGATGCGGACGGCATCTTCGAGATCGGCGGACGGCGGTTCGTCGTCGTGCCCGTGGCGTCCACCGAGCACCTGGAACGCGCCGAGATCCGGTGCGTGGGCGAGCAGTTCCGGGACTTCCTCGAGCCGCGACTGGGGGAGGCGCCTCCCGGGATGAACTGGGACGACGCCGCGGTGCGGACGTGGCTGCCGTTCGAGGCCTGGATGCGCGACTTCTTCGGCCTGGGCGCCGGGCCCGGGGTCCGGGTCAACGTGCTCGACGACACGAACTGGCTCGCCCGGGCCGAGCATCTGCGCCGGATCGTGATCCCGGACCGGGTGAAGGTGATCACCGGGTCCCAAGTCGGGCGCACGGACCCCTTCTCGACGCCCGAAGGGCCCAACATCGGCAAGATGCTGTCGGTGGCCCGGGGCGCCACGATCCGGGACGGCCGGATCGTGGTCGTGGACGACGCGCCGGCGGCGGGGCTGTCCGTGACGTCGTCCATGATCCCGCTCGTCGAACACGACGACCCGAACCGGACGCTCATGGGGGCCAACATGACGCGCCAGTGGCTCGTGCTCCCCGACCCCGAGCCCGCGCTCGTCCGGACGGGGTCCGAGCCCGACGTGGACCGGTTCTGGTGCGGCCGGAACCTGCTCACGGCCTATGTCTCCTGGGGCCTCGATACGTTCGAGGACGCGATCGTGATCAGCGAGTCGGGCGCGCGGAAGCTCTTCACCGACGCGGCCATCGAGCCGGGGGACAAGCTGTCGAACCGGCACGGGGGCAAGGGCGTCATCAGCCGGATCCTGCCCGACGACGAGATGCCGCATCTCGCCGACGGCACGCCGGTGGAGCTCGTCTACAGCTTCCTCGGACTCCAGACCCGGATGAACTTCGGCCAGGTCCGCGAGTCCGTGCTCGGCCGGATTGCGAAAGCCGAGGGGAAGCCGGTCGTGGCGCCGGCGTTCGCGGGACCGAAGGCCCGCGAGATCAAGGGGCGGCTCAAGGCGGCGGGCCTGCCCGAGTCGGGGATGGAAGTGCTGACGATGGGGAAGAACGGGCCCGCGCTCGCCCGGCCGAGCACGGCCGGCTGGGTGTACTGGGGTGTCACGCACCATCAGGTGCGCGGCAAGATCCACGCAACCACGGGCAAGGACCGGGCCCAACGGCAGGGAGACGAATCCATGATGCTGGCCTCCATGGGCGCCTTCGAGACGATTCTCGAGCACTTCAACACGTGCGCGTGCGAACGGAAGGGATCCGGGAGTCTGGCGGCGCAGGTGGCCAGGGGCCCGGTCGAGCAGGCCGAGCCGCCCACGCCGTCGTTCGCCGACCTCGAGCGCCGGCTCGCCGCCGCGGGAATCCGGGCGGCGTACGAGGGAGGCCGGGTCGGCTTCTCGCTGGCGGCGCCGCAGGGCACCCGGCTCACGCTCGCGTGCCCGGTCCGGCATCCGTGGCTCCATGACCGGGACCTGACCGAGGTCGGCGCGGTTCCGGATCTCGCCGAATACCGGGCGCTGGCCGAGGCCAACGCCCAGCTCGAGCGCGTCCTCGCGAGCCATGCGCCCGAGAGCCTGACGAGCCGTTCGCGTCAGAGCCTCGCCCGGTGCGTGCGGTCGCTCTTCGGGGAGCTGGTCACGCCCGACCACGTCCGGCTCAACGCGAGCACGGCGTTCTCGGGCCGGAGCGTGATCGCGCCCGGCCGGGACCTCCAGCCGGACCAGTTGGGGCTTCCCGACGAGATCGCGTGGACGCTGTTCGGGCCCGCCGTTACCCGCGATCTGGGGCAGGCGGACGAGGTCGCGAACCGGACGGAGAAGGCCGCGGCCAAGCTCGACGAGGTCATGGCCGGATCCTGGGTCGTCCTCGAACGGGCCCCCGCGGTGATGCCGACCGCGTTCCTCGCGTTCCATCCCGTCCGCGTCCCGGGCCGCGCGATCCGGGTGCATCCCCTGATCTGCATGGCGATCAACGGCGATTTCGACGGGGACATGGTCGCGGTCTTCCTGCCGCTGACGGAGGCGGGACAGCGGGAGGCCGGGGAAGTCCTGTCGATCGCCGGCCACGTGCGCCGGGACCCCGCGCTCCTGCAATGGTTCCGGCCCGTGCAGGAGATGGTGTGGGGGCTCGCCGACCTCGGGCGGACGCCCGGCGGGAAGGACAAGATCGACGCGGCGGCCGGCATTCCGGTGCCCGTGGCGGCCGGGCTCGTCACCCGCGACACGATCCTCGAAGCCCTGCGCGGCGTGCTGGCCCGGGACGGGATCGGGAAGACGCTCGAGGCCATGGACCGGCTCATGCGGCTCGGGTTCGAGGCGACGAAGGCGTCGGGGGCCTCCATCAATCCGTTCCTCGGGTCGAGCCTGCCTCCGCTCGCCGAGCCCGAGACGACCGACCCCGTGGAGTGGATGCGGTATGGCGACGAGATCATGGAGCGGCTGGCGTCGTTGACGGCGTACGACGATCCCGATCTCGGGCCCCAGCTCCTGGCGGTCCGGACCGGCGCCCGGGGCAACATGCGCCAGCTCCACCGGCTGACCGGTCCGTGCGTCCTCGAGGACTACGACGGCCAGCTCGTGATCGTCCGGAGCACGTTCCGGGACGGGTACACGGGGCCGGACATGTTCATCACCGTCCGTGGCGCCCGGGAGGGGCTCGCGAAAGTCGTCAACGACTTCGACCTCATGCGCGCAGCATACGGCGTGCGGAAGCCCTCCCCGCCGGGCGGGTTCAACGTCTTCGCCCGGGCGATCCGCGCCGCCGAGCCCGGCCTCGTCTTCGCCCGCGCCGCCGCGAACGGCGAGTCCGACCCCCTCACCGACCCCGACGCCCGGCTCTTCGTGGGACTGAAACCCTAGCTCAGGGGGTTTCCGCCAGGGCCTTCTCGATCTCGGCGATCCCGCGCCGCTCGAGGGCCAGGAGGGTTCTCAATACGTTCGCATGCGCGTGCCGCATCGCGGGCGTCCATTTCTTTGCGTTGTCCAGGTCCCATGGGAACATGTTCCAGGGCTCCCGAAGATCCTCCCGCTTGGTCTCCATGACCGTCACCATTTCCGTGTAGATGCCCTTGGCTCTTGAGAGCGATGCGGCTCTCTCGCCGCTGGTTGCCTTGGCGGCGGCGCCCAGGAACCGGACCGCGGACTTGCGCGCCGAATCGAGGCAGTTGTACGCGTATCCGCTGGACAGGCAGGCTCCCACGAAGGCGTTCTCGGGCATTCCAGCGAAGCGCTGGTCCTGCTCGAGCTGTTCGATCCAGAGCTCGTAGGCGCGGAACCCGCTGGCGAACTCGCCGAACGACGGTGTCTTTGCCAGCATGACCGCCCGATCCAGGGCGGATTCGAGAAGCGTCTCCCGGTCCTGGCTCACCCGCTTCTCCAGGATTCCGGCGACGGCCCAGGGCCACTCTCCGACGGGCGCGTAGCCGACGTTGCCTTCCTGAAGCTTGAACCCGTGATGGCGCCTGTAGAGGGAACCGTCCTTTCGGGAATACCCCACGACGACACTGCATTCCTCCTCGTTGAAGAGCACGGGGTATCCCCGGTCGATGCTTTCCCTGGCGGCCTGGAGCAGTCGCTTCCGCTCTTCCTCGTTACCGGCGTTCGCGGCCACCCAGGTGAAGCGGTACCCCATGGCGTCCGCGGCGGCCACGACGCAGTCGAATCCCACCGCCGAGTTCGTCTCCTCCGGATGCCACTCCGGCTGTTTCAGCAGGAGCCGGAAGGAAGAGCCCGACATGGCCATGACGTAGTCGTAGTTGATGTCCTTCTCTCCAAGCGCCTGGAAGACGGCGGTCAGCGCTCCGATGCACGTATCCTGCTGTTCGCCGTAGCCGCCCCACCAGGCTTTCTCGAGCCCGGGGATGAGCACCACGTCGTTCTCCACGGTCGGCTTCGATGCCACGCCCGGCGCATCCTTGGACAGGCCGAGGACATGCCGCTTGAGCTCGTTCCAGTCCGTGAACCCGTAGTCCCTGGCCATGGCGAACTGGACGTCGGCCAAGGAAACATGGGCTCCGAGGATCGCCTCGTCGGGCGAATGGGCGAACCGGGGGATACTGCGGAGCACCTCGCACACACTAGCGTCACCCTTCCTGTGGTTGCGGAGGAGCGTCTTGGCCTGCTTACGGAGGTTCTCGAAGTTCGGTGCGGAAGGCAACGGTTTAGCCACAAAGGCCTCCTTTCAAAGGTCCGCTCGGGGTCTGCCGTCTCGAGCTGAAAGAAGGCTCCGTTTTGCCGTCATCCTTGAGGTGGGCTTGGCCCTTTCCGCAGACCTGGGGGCGTCCTTCAACCGCCTGTACAGACTCTAGGCGGGTATCTGGATGAAGTCAACCTGCCAACCCTACTTGGGGGGTTTCCCACCGCTGATGATGGCGCCGCTGGAATCGAGATGGCATCCGCATTCCGCGCATCTTCCCTTCACCGACAACGCAGCCACGTGGCGGATCTTGTGCTTCTCGTCCTTGGCCGCGCGCTGGAAGGCTGCGTCCACGCGTACATCCTTCAGCCGGGCATATGGCCTGAGGGCCAGGACGCACACCCAGCGGTTCTTCACAATCGGGTCCTTGAGACACGCGATCAGGCTTTCTATGCCGTCCGGCACCTTCTCTGCCCAGGTCCGGAACTGGTTGGATATGCTGTTTTCGAAGTCGTACCCCTCCGAGTGACCGAGAAGCGAGGCGTAGCTCCTGATCGCGCCCCTACGGACGACCACATTTTCGTCTTCGAGAAGCTTGGCCAAATGCTCACGGCCCCGTTGGTCGCGGGATAGACCGAAGTGCAGCGCTGCCTTCGCCCTGACCTTGGCATGTGGCGAGCGTGAGAGCTCCACCGCCATCCGGAATCCCTCTTCCCCAGAGCGCAGAAGCTCGGACACTTTGGCCACTACTTGGCGGTGCCATACCGATCTCATCTGGTCATGCGCGGGGCCGTTCATCGCATAGACCCGAATTGCATCTGCGATCCGGTGGGAGAAGCCGGGGTCTGGCGCCATGCCTCGCACCTCGTGCTCCACCAGCGTCATCAGGTGCTCCTTGAGTCTGCCTCGGGCCGAATGCAGGCGGCTCTTTACCGTGGATGTGGGAAGGCCCAGAAACTCCGCAATCTCGGCATGTGGCCGATCCTCCATGTAGAACATGAACGTGACCACCCGTTCCCCTTTGGGCAGGCTGTCGATGGCGTCCGATACCGCCTTTCTTACTTCCATTTCCTCCGCCCTTTCCGCCGGCCCCGGCGATGTCGATGCGATTACGCTGTCATCGTCTATCGGCACCACCTGCAGCTTCTTTCTCCGCATCCTGCGATCGCAATGCTTGAAGATGATCTTCCGAAGCCAGGCCGGAAAGGCGCCCAGGTTGCGCAAGGCGCCCAGCTTGAAGTACGCCTCGACGAACGCTTCCTGAGCCACATCCTGCGCCAAGTGGAAGTCCCTCAGGACACCGGCTCCATAGGCTATGGCCATTCGTTGAAATCGCCGCACGATTTCCTCGTATGCAGCCGCATCCCCGCCCCGCGCGGCGATCAGCAGGCCGTCGAGATCCTTGCCCATACCGCCATTCTCGCTCATGACGCGGTGGGTGGTGCTGGAATGGAACCAGCCTCCTCGTCGCGCCAAGCGCGCCGCCGCTCTACCACTGAGCTAACCACCCTCTGGTAAGAGAGACCCGGTTGGGGCCGAAAAGGTTGGTGGCTTGCGGCGTCAGATGTACCATGAACCGATGAAGGACGAGGACGCCGAGGCCCCCTGGACCCACAGGCTATCCCCATGAGCGATCCAGTGGGGGCTTCATCAGTCCTTCCCGTCTGGGCGCCGCGGGTGGAGCCGTCGAAGATCCGGCGGCTCTACGAAAGCGACGCGCGGGGGCTTATGGACGAGGAGTTGCTGGACGAGGTGGGGACAGGTTTCTACGCCCGCGTCCAAAGCATCCTTGTCGTACAGGATGCCGTGGAGGGTCGAGTTCATTGTCCGGCGTGCGGAACGGTTTTCCCGCGGCAGGAATCCATCTTGAGCTGTCCTTCTTGTCAGTGGTCTGTGCCGTGGAGAGCGTATCTCAAGACCTACCAGAGCAAGCGGCTGACGGGAGGTTACGCCACGCCTGAGTTCAGAGTGTTCATCGAGGGCTGGGGCAAGGCGCGAACGGTCAGGGACAAGATGCTGGCCGTGGACCGGTTGATAAATGCGATCCACACGGAATCGGCGGCGATGCCAGAGGAAGGCGGCCGGCCGGCCGCCGTGTGCGTGATCGAAGGGAACATGTGGGAGGTTGTCCTGTTCCTGGATTCGCTTGCCTTTGGGGAGAAGAGCACGCCTGGCATAATCGAGGCCCACCGGGTTTGGGTTGCCCGGGTGAACCGCGCATTCGCACGCTGGTCGAAGAACAGTCCAGATGGTGGGAAAGGCCGGGATTCCATTGAAGCCGTGCGCCGGGCGAGGCCCAAGCCCTGAGCGAGACGTGCTGCGGATCATCGGCGGAAGTCCGGGCTTTGCCCTTCCGTCGGTCAGAGCAGTGCGAGGAACTCGTCGCGCATGATGCCGAGTTTCCGCGCGTTCAACAGATATAGCTCGACGGCCTCGACCAGGGCCTTCCGCGCCAATACCGGACTGCGGCCGAAAGAGGCGACCCCCAGCTCCGGGCACTTGGAAACGTAGTGCCGCCCTTCCTTCCAGATCACCGCGGTGAGCCTGTAGCGCGTCATCCTGGCCATTAGCGTACGCGGTCGGCCGGCTTCGCCAGCCCAATAACCGGAATGCCGTCCTCGAGTAGTCCGCCTCCGGCATGCATCCGCCGGAGGTCCGCGATCAGGGGCAGCCAGTAGGACCTTCCCCGGTCCTGGTGTGCCTGCGCGGCGATCGAGAGCAGGCGGGAGGCCCTGGCGAGTTGCCTCAGGGACGGCGTGCCGCCGCGCCGCCATACTCCATGCATCATCCGGACGGCGGGGGATAGCGCGAGCTCGCGCGGGCCGATCAACGAGCCCCATTCCCGGATGACCTTCCACAGGTCCTCCGCCCGGAAGATGTTGCGCAACGCCCACCAAAGCGCCCGGTGCGAGGGCGCTCCACCCCGGGCGATCCGGATCATCGACAGGTTGGTGATGATCTCGTAGTCCGCCGGCCGGTTCGTCTTCTTCAACTCCACGAGGTCCTCCAGCGAGACCACCGGAAGGTTGCCCCAGCGCGTCGGGATGTGCTCGGCCCGCGAGAGGGACGCTGCGAAACCGCCGACGCGGGGTGGACGCCCCATGACGTCGAGATGCAACGCATTCGTTCCTTTCCCGGGAACGACGAAGTGGAAGCCGTGACCGCGACGGAGATTACCGGCCGTCAGGGGAGGCGTGAGCTTGTGGACGCGCGCCCCGAGTCTGCCCAGCGCCCGGATGAGCGCCCGGATGTTCCGGGGGGTGGGCTCGACCCACAAGTCCAGGTCTTCGGAGAAGAGGGCGGCGCCGTAGATGACGGACGCCTGCCCGCTGATTACGAGGTAGCGTACCCCGCAAGCGTCAAGAGAGCGGAAGAGGGAGCGCATCCTCCGGATCGCGGAGTTTCTTGAGCATCCGCCTCATGCGCCAGGACCGCGCGAGCCTGGCGCCGGGGGAAAGGGCGAGCCAATGGCGCCTGAACGGCTCCGTTTCGGACTCGATCAGCCAGCCGTCGATCCGGTACCGCTGTTTCGCATCCGCCTTGCGCCCGCCAGGCTTTCTCCGTCCCATGGGTCTCATGATATCAGGGCGGGTCCGCGGACAGGGATCGTTGAACGATGAAGCACGGAGTGCGAAGATACCGTGGCCGAAGGAAGAGGGGAGCCACCATGCCGTTCATCGAAGCCGAGCATCTGGTCAAGACGTTCCATGTGTCCGAGCGGGAACCCGGCATCGGGGGCGCCCTGCGCGGGCTCTTCCACCGCCGCGGACGCGAGGTCCGCGCGCTGGACGGCGTCTCGTTTGCCATCCGCGAAGGCGAGATGCTCGGGTACATCGGGCCCAACGGCGCGGGCAAGTCCACGACGGTCAAGGTGCTGGGGGGCATCCTGGTCCCCGACTCCGGGACCTGCACGGTCATGGGCCGGGTGCCGTGGAAGGACCGCGTGGCCCACGTCCGGACGATCGGGGCCGTGTTCGGCCAGCGCACGCAGTTGTGGTGGGGCCTGCCCGTGGTCGAGTCCTTCGACCTCCTGCGGGACATCTACGGCGTGGCCGCCGCCGAGCACGCGCGCGTGCTAGCCGAGCTCGTCGAGGTCCTGGAGCTGGGCCCCCTGCTCTCCACCCCGGTCCGCCAGTTGTCGCTGGGGCAGCGCATGCGGTGCGACCTGGCCGCCTCGCTCCTCCATTCGCCCCGCATCCTGTTCCTGGACGAGCCCACGATCGGCCTGGACGCGCCGGCGAAGCTCGCCGTGCGCGACTTCCTGCGCAAGCTCAACCGCGAGAAGGGCGTGACCGTCCTCCTGACCACGCACGACCTGGACGACATCGAGGCACTGTGCGAACGCGTCCTGCTCATCAACCACGGGCGCATCCTGCACGACGGCACCCTCGCCGACCTGCGCCGGCGGGTCACCGGCGAGAAGCGCGTCGTGCTCGACCTGGCAGACGACGGCCGCGACGTCTCCGACCCCGACGCGACGGTGATCCGGCGCGAGGGCAAGCGGATCCACCTGAGCTTCGACCCCACCCGGGTGACCGCGTCCGCGCTCATCAGCCGGCTGACCGCGAACCACCCGGTGAGGGACCTCACCGTTGAGAACCCGCCGATCGAGGAGATCATCGCCCGCATCTACAAGGACACGGCGGCGTGAGACCCGTGTTCGCGATCTTCAGCGCCAGGTTCCGGGGCCTCCTCCAGTACCGCGCCGCCGCGCTGGCCGGGCTGGCCACCCAGTTCTTCTGGGGCCTCATCCGGCTCATGATCTTCGACGCCTTCTACCGGTCCTCGACGGCTCCCCAGCCCATGGACTACGCCCAGGTGGCCGTCTACATCTGGCTGGGCCAGGCATTCTTCGCCCTCCTGCCCCAGTGGATGGACGGCGAGATCCAGGAATCCCTCAGGTCCGGCACCGTCGCCTACGAGATGCTCCGCCCGGTCGGCCTCTACGAGCTCTGGTTCGCGCGCAACCTGGCCTCCCGAACGGCTCCCGTGATCCTGCGGGCCGTGCCCCTGCTGGCCATTGCGATCCCGTTCCTCGGGCTGGGCCTGCCGGCGTCCTGGACCGCGGCGGGGGCATTCTGCGTCGCCATGGTCGCCGCCGCCCTGCTCAGCGCCGCGATTGCCACCCTCATGACGACGACGCTACTCTGGACCGTCTCGGGGGAGGGCATCTGGCAGTTGCTCGCCCTGACCATGTGGCTGTTCTCGGGGACCCTGATCCCGCTCCCGTTCTTCCCGGAGTGGCTCCAGCCGTTGGTCAACGCCCTGCCGTTCCGGGGGTTGATGGACGTCCCCTTCCGCATCTGGTCCGGGCACATCCCGCCGTCGGCGGTCCTCCCCAACCTTGCCTCGGTGGCCTGCTGGACGGCGGTCATCATCGGCATGGGCCGGCTCCTGATCGCCCGGGGCACGCGGAAACTGGTCGTGCAGGGGGGATGAAGATCAAGGGCTCCCTCCGACTCCTCCTGCACTACGTGGCCGTGTCCGTGCGCGGCCAGATGCAGTACAAGACGTCGTTCGCCATCGGGCTCGTCGCCCAGTTCCTGCTGATGGGCGTCGAATGGATCGCGATCTGGAGCCTCTTCGCCCGGTTCGGGAATCTCGCCGGCTGGACGCTGCCCGAGGTGGCCCTGCTCTACGGCATGGCCAACATGGCGTTCGCCATCTCCGAAACCGCGGCGCGCGGCTTCGACATCTTCGGGTACCGGGTGGTCAAGCAGGGCGACTTCGACTGGCTGCTCCTGCGACCCCGCTCGACCGCGCTCCAGGTGGCCGGCCTCGAGTTCCGCCTCCGCTACCTCGGCCGGTTCGCCCAGGGGGCGGTGGTGCTGGCGTGGGCGACGGCCAAGCTGGGGATCGGCTGGACGCTCGCCAAGGCGGGGCTGGCCGCCGCCGCGATCCTGGGAGGCGCGTGCATGTTCTCGGGGCTCTTCGTCCTCCAGGCGGTGCTGTCGTTCTGGACCACGGAGTCCCTCGAGATCCTCAACACCGTGACCTACGGCGGGGTGGAAACCGCGCAGTACCCCCTGGCCATCTACCGGGACTGGTTCAGGAAGTTCTTCACCTACGTGATTCCGCTGGCCTGCCTCAACTACTTTCCCGCGCTCGCGATCCTGGGCCGCACCGACCCCTCCGGCGTCCCGGCCGTCATCCAGTGGATGTCGCCCGTGTTCGGCATGCTCTTCCTGCTCGTCACCCTCCGCATCTGGGACTTCGGCGTCCGGCACTACCGCTCCACGGGGTCCTGACGATGGATGCCCTTCCGGTACAATCGCAGGCAATGAAAGCCAGACAGGCGGTGCGCAGGGACGTCGCGGCGATCAACGAACTCGCGCTGGAGGCCCACGCGTTCCACGTGAAGGGCGTCCCCGGGGTCTTCCGCATGCCGACGTCGGGCCCCGCCAACCTCCGGTATTGGGCCTCGGCGTTGAAGGGTCGGAACACGGCCGTGCTCGTGGCCGAGGATGACGGACGGCTGGCCGGGTATGTGCAGGTCGGGATCCGGGACGCGATGCGTCTGCCCGTGCTCAAGCGGCGGCGGTTCGGGTACGTCTCCAATCTTGGCGTCGGCCGCCGCTGGCGGCGTCGCGGCGTCGGGAGGCTGTTGATGCAGGCGGCCCACCAGTGGCTTCGGCAGAGGCACATCCGCGAGATCGAGCTCAACGTCTGGTCGTTCAACCGCGGGGCGCTACGGTTCTACGAGCGCCTCGGCTACCGGTTCCTCAGCCATCGGATGGGCAAGGGGCTCGCGCGCTAGGGGCCGTCCCGGCCCGGTCAGTCGAGGTCGGGACGCGGCTGGGTGCTCAGGATCGCGCCCTGCGCCCGCAGGGCGCGCTGGAGGTCCTTGACGTCGACGCCGCGGACCGCGCCGCCCGCGCGGACGGCGAGCGCGGCGGCCGTCCCGGCCGCGTGGCCGATCGCCCAGCACGCGGGCATGCCCCGCAGCGAGGCGTGCGCGTCGTGGTCGACGGAGACGCACCGGCCCGCGACCAGGACGTTCGAGAGCCCCTTGGGGATCAGCGACCGGTACGGGATGTCGTGATTGCCCCTGGAGCGCTCGTACTCGAAGACGGTACCGGCGAGGTGCCGGTCGAGCCCGCGCGCGTTTAGTCCGACGACATCCGGGAACCGGGCGTTCCGCTTCCAGTCGTCGAGCGTGACCGTGTACTCCCCGACGATCCGCCGGGATTCGCGGACGCCGAGCGGCGACTGCGCTACGACGAATGCGTCCTCGAACCCGGGGACATTTCGCTTGAGGTGGTCCAGATGCCGCAGGGCGCCGCGCCGCCCCACGACCTCGGTCCACGTGATCGCGCGCACGTCGGTGGGGTCCACGCCGTCGCCGTTGCCCTGGATGCGCACGCACGACCGCCGGACCATGGCCTTGATGGTCGGCATCGAGCCCACGCGACGCATGAAGCCCTCGCGGTTGACGGCGCCGCCCTCGCCGCCGGTCTCGGGCCGGGTCATGATGAAGACGTACGGGGGGCGCAGGCCTTCGGTCCCGCCGTCGTCCTCCGGGAGCCTGGCGCCCCAGCTCTCGTCCGCATGGGCGCTACCCCAGGCCATGACTTTCCTCCCGTCGACGTTGCAGGCGAGGAGGTCCACGGAAACCTGCTGCCGGGTGGCGCCGTCGTACGTCTCGCAGGCCGCTCCCGCGCCGGCGGCGAGATCGGCGTCGCCGGTCGCGTCGACGAAGACCGAGCCCTCGACGGCGAAGAGGCCGTTCTTCGAGAGGAGTACGGCCGCCGTCACCCGGCCGTCCCGGACCAGCGGCCGGCAGAGCCAGGCGTGGAGGAGGAGGTCGACGCCGGCCTCGAGGACGATCTCCTGCGCCACGAGCTTCATGTGCTCGGGGAAGTTCGAGAACCCGTGGTCGCCCGTGACGCGCAGCGCCCCGCCGGTGGCGACCATGCGCTCCTCGATCTCCCAGCCGATGCCGCCCAGGACCCGCTGTCCGTCCGAGTCGAACATCGTCCCCGGCCCGGTGTTGAACGTGCCCGTGGTCATCCCGCCGAGGTAGCCGTAGCGCTCGACTAGGAGGACGGAGGCGCCCGTGCGCGCCGCCGCCACCGCCGCCGCGACCCCGGCGTTTCCCCCGCCGGCCACGACGACATCGGCCCGCGCGATCACGGGCACGCGCGCCGCCGGCACCTCCACCGCTCCCAGCACCTCGGTCGTCCGCTTCGGCTCCGCTGGTCCGTTCATGCGCGATCCTCCCGTGTGGCCCGCGCGGCGTCCTCCCGCCGGTGCCGGTTCAGGTCGTACGATACCGCGTCCAGGAGGGGGACGCGGCCCGCTGGACGCGTTGCGGGTGCCGGTTGATGTACGCCCGGATCTCCTTCGGCATCGCCATGGCCCTAGCTTCCCAGCGTCTTGAGCAGGAACGTGTAGATGTCGGCCTGTTCCTCGATCCGCTTCCACGTGGGCTTGCCGCCGCCGTGGCCGGCCTTGGTCTCGACCCGGAGCAGGATCGGCCCCGGGCCGGTGTCCGCGGCCTGGAGCGCGGCCGCGAACTTCTTCGCGTGCGACGCCACGACGCGGTCGTCGGTGTCGGCGGAGGTGATCAGGATCGCGGGGTAGGCGGTGCCCGGCACGACCCGGTGCAGGGGGGAGTAGGCGTGGAGGACCCGGAACTGCTCCGGCGAGGCGTCGGCGGAGCCGTACTCGCCGGTCCAGTACCGGCCCACGGTGAACCGGTGATACCTCAGCATGTCCGTGAGCGGCACCGCGCAGACGACGGCGCCGAAGAGGTCCGGGCGCTGGGTCAGGCAGGCGGCCACGAGGAGCCCGCCGTTGCTCCCGCCCTCGATCCCGAGCCGGCGCGGCGAGGTGACGTGATGGGCGACCAGCCACTCGCCGCAGGCGATGAAGTCGTCGAAGACATTCTGCTTCTTCTCCAGCATGCCGGCCCGGTGCCAGTCCTCGCCGTATTCGCAGCCGCCCCGCAGGTTCGCGACCGCGTAGACGCCGCCGTGTTCGAGCCAGGCGACTGACATCCCGAGGAAGCCCGGGGTCAGGTTCACTTGGAAACCGCCGTAGCCGTAGAGGTTGACGGGATGGGATCCGTCGAGCACGAGGCCCCGGCGATGGACGAGGTACAGGGGAATCCGGGTGCCGTCCTTCGAGGTCGCGAACTCCTGCCGGACCTCGTACGGGGCGGGGTCGAAGTCGACTTCAGAGGACCGGAAATGCGTGACGGCGCCGGTCGCGATCTCCAGCCGGTACTGGGTCGGCGGCTGGATGTGGGACTCGAACGAGAAGAAGACTTCCTTGTCCTTCTGCCGGCCGCCAAAGCCCCAGGCGGAGCCGAGGCCCGGGAGGGCGATCTCTCGAACGGGCACGCCGTCGAGCGTGAAGACCCGGACGACGCTGTGGGCGTCGTGCAGGTAGACGAGCGTGAGCACGCCGCCCGCGAGGTTGACGTCCTCGAGGGTATCCGGCTGTTCGGGCACGATCTCGCGCCAGGACTCGCGCGCGGGGGTCCGGAGGTCGATCGCGATGACGCGGCCGCGGGGGGCGCCTAGGTCGGTCTTGAAATAGAAGACGGGACCGACGTTGTCGACAAACTGGTAGCCGGCGTCGAAGCCGTCGAGCAGGCGGACGAAATCACCGTTGCCGGACGCGGGCCGGTAGTAGATCCCGTTCTGGGGGTCGGTGCCGCGCGAGACCCAGAGCAGGAGGTACTCGCCGTCCTCCGTGATCATGGGGCCGAACATGCGCTCGGGCTGGCCGGGGTCCTCGAAGACGATCCGGTCCCTGCTTTGGGGGTCGCCGAGCGCGTGCCAGTAGACCTTGTTGTGCAGGTGCTCGTCCGCCGTGTCCGCGCCGGTCATCGACGGGTACCGGTTGTAGAAGAACCCGAAGTTGTCGTGGCGCCACGCGATCCCCGTGAACTTGCAGTGGACGAGATGGTCCGGCAGGTATTCGTCCGTATCCACCCGCCGGACCCTGAACTCCTGCATGTCGCTCCCGCTCGTCGAGATGCCGCAGGCGAAGAGGGTGCCGTCGTGGGAGAGGTGCGCCGACGCCGAGACCGTGCCGTCGGGGCTCAGGAGGTTGGGGTCGAAGACGACCCGTGGCAGGGCGTCGAGCGTGTCCTGGACGTAGAGGACGTAGTGGTGCTGGAGTCCGTCGTTCTTGTGGAAGAAGAACCGGCGGCCCCGCCGGAACGGGAGGCTATAGCGCGGGTAGTCCAGCATCTTCTTCATGCGCTCGGCGAGCCGGCCCTTGAGGTCGCCGGCGTCCAGGAACTCGCGGGTCAGCCGGTTCTGGGCCTCGACGAACGCCTGCGTTTCGGGTGCTTCGGGCTCCTCGAGCCACCGGTACGGGTCGGCGACCGGCGTGCCGTGGTGCGTGTCGACCACGTCACCGCGCCGGGCCGGGGGGTAGCTCCACGTGGCCATGCCGCCATTACACCATCAGGAAACCGGTGGCTGCTTCCTCGGAAAGAGCGTATTCTTGAACCCAGAGAGCTTGAAGAAGGAGTTGTTCAGTGACCAGCGATCACGAGTCTTCCCTGAGTTTCCTCTCCTGCCGGATCGCGTTGAGTGCCGATTCCGGCGAACCCTTAGAGGCCATCAAGAGCTTCTTCTCCAGCCATTTCGCCTTCGCGGACTTGGTTTCGGCTGAACCCGTGCTTGCGCACGTGCACCTCACCCGCTCGCCGTTTCCGAGCCCGTCTTCCATCTTTGACCACGCGGACGTCGTGTTCCTGCGGCTGAGCGACAGCCCGTTCTTCACGATTCCCGGCCGTCGAACCCGGCTGGACGGCGAAGAGCTCGTGCGATGCGACAAGAGTGGCACGGTCATCCGCTACCGGGGCTCGGAGATCACGGTCCATGTCCAGGAATCCGGCTACGGCCTGGATCTGATTGAGCTCATTCGTGACCTGGTGTTCAAGGACCTCGAGCGCACCGGAGTGCTGATTCTCCATTCGACGGTCGTGGCGCGCGATGGCCGCGCCGTCCTGATCGTCGGCGGGAAGGGCGCGGGCAAGAGCACGATCGCCCTGCATCTGGCCACCCGGCACGGGTTCGCCTTCATGAGCGGCGACAAGGCGTTCATCTCCGTCGACCGCGGCCGTCCGATGGTGGCCGGGTGGCCCGACTACCCGCACATCGGCGTGGGCACTCTGCGCGATCTGCCCGATCTGGCGCCCAAGTTTGGTATGCCGTTGTCCGAAATGGAGGGACTCTCCCCGAGTGACAAGGTGGAGCTCTCGCCGCACAAGTTCCGGCAAGCCATCGTCCACACCGGTCCGGGCGGTCTTCTCCCGGTCGACTGCGTCCTCTATCCCCGGGTGGACCCTCTCGCGGCAAGCTCGGTGTCGGCCATCGGGAATCACCGAGTCCTACTCGACCAGAATACGGAAACCGCGTTTGGACTCCACTCCGGCTGGAACAGCTTCCAGGAGCCCGCGCCCGTGGCGCTCGCTCCGCTGATCGAGCAGGTCAGCCTGCGCCCGGGTTGGCGGGTGGAGGGCATCGGCGTGCCGGACCTGTCGTGGTTCGATTCAGGGAAGCAGAAGGAGTGACGAACCCGGAGGGGCGTCTAGGGCGGATCACCTTCACCTTCGACGACGGCAAGTTGTCGACACATACGAACGTGTTCCCGCTTCTGCGGGGGGCCGGGCTTCGGGGCCAGCTTGCCGTGATCACGGACTCGGTCGGGCAGGATCAGCAGTACTCATGGGACCACGTCGCGGAGATGGCGGCGGCGGGATGGGAGATCCTGAGCCACTCTCGCACTCACGACTTCGCCATCATGAACGACGAGAAGATGCGTGCCGAGGTGGTGGGAAGCCGGGATCTCCTTCGCGCGCGCGGCTATCCTGCGCGGGTGTTCAGCATGCCCGGCGGGCCCTGGGGCGACGATCCCCAATTCGAGCCGGGGTCGCCATTCGTGGCGCTGGTGCGGCGGACGTATGCGGCGTTCACGCCCGAATCGTCCGGACCGCACCTGATGAAGAATCCCGTCGATCCGTACAACCTCGGGTATATGTGCTGTGAATGCTACGGTGTGGCCGAATGGGAGTATCCGCTGGAGACGATCCTGCAGGCGATCGATGCCGTTGCCCAGGACGGCCTTTGGGTCGATCTGGTGTGGCACGATGTCCGCGGCTTCTACGTCCAGAAGCTGGAGGCCGTGGTCGCCCATGCCCTGCCGCTCGTCCGGTCCGGGCGGCTCGTGAACGTCACGATCAGCGAGGCCATCGGTCTGGCGACGAACGGGCCGCGACCATGATGCCCGGCGATCTCGAAGAGGTCATTCGCGCGATGCCCAAGGTCGAACTGCACGTCCATTTGGAGGGGGCGATGGAACCCGAGACCGTGTGGGGACTCGCGGAGCGCAACGGCATCCCCCTGCCGGCGGCCTCGGCGAAGGCTTGGCGTGCCCAGTACGGGTTCCGCGACTTCAACCACTTCATCGAGCTCTACGCCCTCGCCACGAGCACCGTCCGGACCGCGGACGACTTCGTGTTCCTCGTCGAGCGGTTCTGCGCGGGACAGGCGGCCCAGCACATCCTCCACAGCGAGGTATCCCTGAGCACGTCGCTCCATCTCGAGAAGCTCCCGGGCGAGGCGCTGGCGGACGCGCTGGCCGAGGGCGTACGCCGCGGGCGGGCTGCCCATGGGGTCAGCGCGGTCATCCTGGCGGACATTTCACGGCACCTTCCCGCCAGCGCTCCCGGCGTCCTCGAGTTCCTAGTGATGGCAAGAGCGCGGCACCCCGATGTCTTCGTCGGCCTCCAGCTCGGCGGCAAGGAGGAGGGATACCCGCCCGAGTTATTCACCGAGGTGTATGCCCAAGCGCGGCAGGCCGGCCTGCGCGTCGTCGCCCATGCCGGCGAGGACGACGGACCGAGGAGCGTCCGCGGGGCGGTCGAGGCCCTGCACGCGGAACGCATCGGCCACGGCATCCGGTGCCTCGAGGACCCGGCCGTGGTGGAGCTCCTGCGCGCCCGGCGGATTCCGCTCGAGGTCTGCCCGACCAGCAACGTCTGCCTCAAGGTCGTGCCCGATCTTTCCAGCCATCCGCTGCCGCACCTGATGCAGAAGGGTCTCGTCGTCACGCTCAACTCCGACGATCCGCCCATGTTCGGCACCACGCTGACTGATGAGTACCTGCGGTGCGTGCGCACCTTCGGCTTCGAGGCGGACGCGATCGAAGCCCTGTCGTTGAACGCCGTCCGGGCTTCGTTCCTGCCGGCCGAGGCCCGGTCGACCATGGAACGGGAGTTCTCGACTTCCTTCTCCCGGCTCCGGAACGCGCGGGGTTGAGGCGTGACGTCCAAGGAGCGGGTCCTGACGGCGCTGGCGCGCCGGGAGCCGGACCGGGTGCCCATCAACTACATGGCGAACCCGGGCATCCACCAACGTCTCGAGGCGCACTTCGGGGGCCGGGACGTGCTGAAGGCGCTCGGAGTCGACTTTCGGGGGATCTGGGTGCCGTACGCCGGCTCGCCGCTGCACGGCAAGGCGGCGGACCGGCACGTCGATCCGGAGTGGGGATTCCACACGCGCTGGGTCGAGCACGGTAGCGGCGGATACTGGGACTACTGCGACTTCCCGCTCGAGGACGCGGACGAGGCGGCGGTAGCCGCCTGGCCGATGCCGTCGCCGGACGACTACGACTACCGGGGCGTCCTCGCCGGGTGCCGGCGCCTCGGTGCGTTCGCCGTCCACGTGGGGAACCCCGGGCTCGGCGACGTCATCAACTCCACGGGCTTCCTCTGCGGCATGGCCCGGGTGCTCGAGGGCCTGCTGGAGGACGATCCCGCGATCCTGCGGCTGATCGACCGGCGGCTGGCCGTCCAGCTTGAGGTCACCCGCCGGACCCTCGAGGCCGCCCGGGGCGGAGTCGACTTCGTCTGGATGGGCGAGGACCTCGGCGCGCAGAATCTCCCGCTCATCTCCGTCGAGCTGTACCGCCGGCACCTGCGTCCGCGCCACCAGGCCTTCGTCGACCTCGCGAAGGCCTTCCGCCTGCCGGTCATGATCCACACGTGCGGGTCCAGCAGTTGGGCCTACGAGGATTTCATCGCCATGGGGATCGACGCCGTGGATACGCTCCAGCCGGAGGCGAGGAACATGTCGCCGGCGTATCTCAAGAAGACGTTCGGCGGACGGCTGGCGTTCCATGGGTGCGTCTCGACCGCGGGCCCGGTGGCGTTCGGCACCGTCGCGGAGGTGACGGCCAGCGTCCGGGAGACGCTCGAGATCATGATGCCCGGGGGTGGCTACTGCCTGTCGCCCACCCACCAGCTCCAGGACAACTCGCCGACCGAGAACGTCCTGGCCATGTACGACGCCGCGCGCACCTACGGGAGGTACCGCGTATGATCCAACCTATGATCGTCAGGAGCGCGACCGCCGGGGACATCCCCGCGATGCTCGCCCTCTGGCGGCAGTTCTGGAAGCCCCAGCCGTACGAGGCCAACCTCCCGATGAAGATCGAGAGGGAGCCCGACCTCGTGGTCGTGGCCGAAGACGGCGGCCGGATCGTGGGCACCGTGATCGGCGGGTCCGACCTGTGGTGGGCCTGGATCTACCGGGTGGCGGTGGATCGCGAATGCCACCAGAAGGGGGTCGGGACGGCCCTGCTCAAGGAGATCCTCCAGCGCTTCAAGGCCCGGGGCATTCACGGCGCCGACCTGATCGTCTCTCCCGGGAACGAGCCGATGCTCGCGCTCGTCCGGAAGCTCGGAGGCCGCGAACACGCCGACCGGCGCTACTCGATCGGGTTCTGACCCGGTCCGGACGGCTCGACGGGGCCCGCGGCTATAATCAGGCCGGTCATGAAGATCGGGTTCCTCGCGTCGCACCGGGGCAGTGACATGCAGGCGGTTCTCGACGCGTGCAGGGCCGGGCGCCTGCATGCCACGCCGGCCGTCGTGATCAGCAACAACGGCGACGCGGAAGCGCTCGTCCGGGCCGAGCGGGAGGGGATTCCCCACTACCACCTGAGCGGCACGACGCATTCCGATCCGGAGGCTTTGGATGCCGCCATTCTCGACTCGCTGGTGGGCCACGGTGTGGAGTGGGTCCTGCTGGCCGGATATCTCAAGAAGCTGGGGCCGCGGACCCTCGGTGCCTTTCGGGGCCGCGTCCTGAACATCCATCCGGCCCTCCTCCCCAAGCACGGGGGGCAGGGCCTGTACGGCGACCGCGTGCACGCGGCCGTGCTGGCGGCGGGGGAGCGGGAGACCGGGGTGACGATCCACCTGGTGGACGAGGAGTACGATCACGGCGCGATCGTGGCGCAGTGCACGGTTCCGGTCGTGGCCGGGGATACCGTGGCCTCGCTCTCCGCGCGCGTGATCGAGCGTGAGCACGTGTTCCTGGTCGAGACGCTGGAGCGTCTCGCGGTACAATAGGGCCAGAGTGAAAGATCGGCTGGCGACCACGCAGGTCAACCCAGCCGATGCAGGAGGCCCGACTTGACCAAGGCGCAGATCAAAGAGATGGAACCACTCATCACCGAGATCGTCGAGCAGAAGCTCATCGAGATCCTCGGGGATCCGGATTCCGGCTACGAGCTGAAACCGGCCATCAAGGCCAGGCTCCGCAAACGCCTCGTTTCGGGTCACCTCATCCCCGCGCAGAAGGTGGCCCGCGACCTTGGGCTCAAGTGGTGACGTCTGGCTGAGGTCGAGTTCACCCCGGAGGCCGCTGGGGACATGGCCGGGCTTGATCAGACGGTCGCCCAGCGAGTGTTGACGAAGATTCGTTGGCTTGCGGAGAACCTCAACGTCATCACGCCGATCCGGTTGACCGGCAAGCTTCGCAATATCTGCAAGCTCCGGGTGGGGGATTGGCGGGTTTTCTACGAATACCAGGCCGATGCCGACCGTATGGTCATCCGGGCCGTTGGCAATCGACGGGAGGTCTACCGTCCCCACCGCTGACCGGCGACGACATCCGAACAGCGAAGCCCTTCCGGTTGGTGAGGTGTAGAGTTCCCGCAGAGGAGGTCCATTGAAGCGGACGCGGTACGACGAGATCGCGGAGAAGTACCACGAGGACCGCAGGCACCGGGACATCGGCCCGGCGGACCTCGTAAAGGAAAGACTGGAAGAGGCGAGTACTCCCGTGGCTGTCCTGGATGTCGGCTGTGGTACCGGAATCTGGCTGGCCGCGCAGACAAGACACTTCGCGGGGCGATCCGTCCGGTGGGTCGGCGTGGACCCCTCGGGAGGGATGCTCGCGGTGGCGAAACGAGCCCTTCCCGGCGTCGAGCTGATCCAGGGTCGGGCGGAGCGGTTGCCGTTCCCGGCCGAATCGTTCGATGTCGTGGTTTCGATCACGGCCTTCCATCATTTCGAGGACAAGCCGGCGGCGGTGTCGGAGATGGCGCGAGTGTTGAAGCCCGGCGGCACGATCCGGATTGCGAACATCGAGCCCTGGAGCATGCGCCGGTGCTGGATCTACACGCGATTCCCGGAGACGTGGGAGGGTGACCAGGAGCGGTTCTGGCCCGTGGAGCGCATGGTGGCCGAGTTCGCGCGCCACGGGTTCACGTGCGCCATCGACATCGCGAAGAGCACGGCGACGCATCGCCTGTCGGACCACCTGGCGGAGGCCGAGCGGCGTACGACTTCCCAGCTCGACGTCCTCGACGATGCCGCCTACGAGCGCGGGCTGGCCACCCTCCGGGCGGACGTGTCCGCCAATCCGGAGCGGGGTCTTGAGTCCGAGGGTGCGTTCCTGACCCTGACCGCGAGGAGGCCCTGATGAAGCGGAGGTACTCAAAGATGAGTGACGCACCGGTCCGGATCAGGACGATGCGGGCACGGGATGTCGGGGCCGCGACGAGGCTGTGGCGGCGCTCCAGCGGACTGGGCCAAGACACGCCCGCGACGGTGCTCCGGTTCCTGCGGAGGAATCCGGGCATGTCGTTCGTGGCCTTCAGGGGCCGAACCATGGTGGGGGCCGTTCTGGGCGGACACGACGGGCGGCGGGGGACGCTGTGGCATCTCGCCGTCGCGCCCTCGGTGCGCCGGTCCGGCCTCGGGACCACGCTCACGAACCGCGTGCTGGCCGCCCAGCGGGCGAAGGGCATCCGCAAGACCATCATCCTCGTGCTCCGGGACAATCCGAAGGCGGTCTCCTTCTGGCGCCGGACCGGGTGGACCGCCATGCCGGTGGTGGCTCTCTCGAAGCCGGGGCGGTGAGCGAGATCGCCGTCCTCTTCGACCTCGGCGGCACCCTCGTGGACTACTACGAGTGGACCGAGTGGCCGGCCGTCTACGCCGAGTGCATCGAGCGGGCGGTGTCCTTCCTGAAGACGCGCAGCATTCCCGCGTTGGACGACGCCGAGGTCGTCCGCCGCATGGACTCGATCCGTGAAGAGGAACGACAGCGGCTCCGCGTCAGGGGTGACTGGCGCGTCTGGCCGATCGAGGAACGGATGAAGCTGGCGCTGTTCCCCGACGGATCCGCCGTCGAGGCCGGACTGCTGCAACTGGTCGGCCGTGAGTTCATTGCTCCGATGTTGGCCCGGGCGAGACTGATCCCGGGGTCGTTGCCGGCCCTCGAGGCCCTGCGGAACCGGGGGCTGCCGATGGCGATCGTGACGAACACGCCGTGGGGGAGTCCGCGCGAGCCCTGGGTCGAGGAGATTCACCGGCATGGCCTGGACGAGTTCACGAAGACCTTCGTGACGTGCCGGGACGCGGGGTGGCGCAAGCCGGACCGACGGGTGTTCGCGCTGGCCTGTGATCGCCTCGGGGTTCGCGCGGAGCACTGCTGGTTCGTCGGCGACGAACCGGTCTGGGACTACGAAGGCGCGGCCGCGGCCGGGATGAAACCCGTCCTGCTGGACCGCAAGGGCCAGCACGCGGGCAAGGGCCTGACCGTCATCCGGCAGTTGGGCGAACTGGTCGGCCTTCTGGAGTAGCCGTTACCGCTTTCTCGCGAACGTGTCGGAGGTCGCGCGAGCCCCTGGGGGACGGTCAGGGCACGATCCGGAACCCCCGGCGTCCGCCGAGCCGGTAGGTCGAGAACCCCCGGCGGTCGAGCGTGAAGATCCGGTCGCATCCCAGATCCTCCGCCAGCACAACCAGCGACGCGTCGGCGTAGTCCATGGGCGTGTCCCGGTATTTCCTGACCAACACGAGGGACCGGCGAAGCGACTCCGGGGTGGCCGGGGCGATGGTCACGCCCGCTTCGAGCAGGAACTCCAGGCAACGCTCGGCCCCGGCCGGGGCCCGGGCGAGGAGGTGGCAGGCCTCGGTCACGACGGCCTCGGTGGTGACCAGTGCACTCTCTAGGGATCCGTAGACGGCCCGGCAGGCGGTATGGTCGGTCTGGCCGCGGTCGAGCAGCGACACCAGCGCGCCGGTGTCCAGGATTACCTCAGCGGGCACGGCGCAAGGATTCGATCAGGTATTCGCGATGGCGCCTTGCCAGGTCGGGAACGCCCGTGTTGACCGAGCCGATCAGCCGCTTGGCCCGTTCCCGTGCCGCACGTCCGTTACCGTTCGCGTGGATCGCGACCCACTGCTCCACGGCCAGGCGCACGACGTCCGACCGACGGCGGGTCAGCCGCTTCGCCGCCGCGTCGACCTCGCGAACCAGCTTGTCGGGCATCCTGACCACGATCTGTGATGACATTGGTAGTCCTCCTGCATCCCATTGTAATGCAGGTGCACTATCCGCGGCTAGGTGCGGAGGACCATGTCGGTCACTCCACAAGGCCCTGGATCGCCGACCGGGGAGAACCCGTGAGCCATGTAGAAGCGTTTCAGCGGTTCGATGTTCCGGTGGACGGCGGTGAGGAAGAACTGGCGGAGGCCGTCCGCGTGCGCACGAGCGAGCAGGGCGCGAAGGAGTCGTCCGCCCAGAGCCGCTCGAGACGGGCCACCTGATCGAGTTCGGCGGGAAGGCACGGGCCGATCTCGACCGGAGGATTCTGCGGGGTCGTTGTCACCGCTTCCTTGCGAACGCGTAGAGTTTGCGGCCGTGCATGGCGGCGGCGCCGGGCGGGCCCTCGGTTGAGCCCGTGAGATCGGATTCCCGGAACACGCGGTTGTCGTAGCCGGCGAGCCACTCGAACCCGGCCCCCTCGACCAGTTGCCGGGCCTCCTCGGGGTAGAGAAGCCGGTACTCGGCGTAGTCTTCTACGTCCGGCTGCCCGGGAATCAGCCAGGTTCGCTTCCGCTTGAGGAGCCGGGCGGAACGGTCCAGCGTGTGGATCGAGATCGTCGTTGCCGCGAACCCGGGAACGTCTACGCGGGCTTCGATCCGTTCCTGGAATCCATTGCCGTCCAGGTAGCACCGGGCATTCAGCACGTCGAAGATGAGGAGCGATTGGGAGCGGGAATGCGCGGCGAACGTGGAAAGAGTCCGCCCGAGGTCCTCGTCCGTCAGGGCGTATGACAGCGGGTTGCCCAGACTCACGATGGCATCGAAGGTCCGGCCCAGCCGGATCGTGCGCATGTCGCCCTGCCGGATGACGAGTCGGAGTCTCATCTTGCGCGCATAGGCCACATTGGACTCGAGGAAATCCACTCCCCAGCATTCGGGGATCGTTCTGGAAAGCCGCTCGAGCTCCCTGCCGGTACCGCACCCCACATCGAGCACGGACTGCGGTGGAACCGCGAGCCAACGCGAGAAGGCGGTCAGACACATGGCCAGCGTGGTCTCGCTCGCGTCGGGAAAGACCAGGTCGTACAGAGCGGGCCGGTCATAGAGGAGGCTGTGCACCCGGGCGTCCATGAGCTGACGGTACCACATGGGTCATAATGGTGCCGTGGCAAACGACTTCCTCCCGGGGTGCAAGGTCTGCGAGCGCATGGCGGCGGAGGCGAAGCGCGGAAACCCGTACCTGATCGCGGAGTTCGAGCATTCGTTCTTCGTGGTGGGGGACCACCAGTACTGCCCCGGATACAGCCTGACCCTGCTCAAGCGGCACGCGCGGGAACTGCACGAGCTGTCCGAGCCCGAGCTCGACGCCGTCTTCGCCGAGATGATGAAGGGCTACCGGGCGGTCGAGAAGACTTTCAAGCCGTGGAAGATGAACGTGCTTTCGCTCGGGAACGGGGACGAGCACGTGCACTGGCACATCTTTCCGAGGTACGAGTCCGATCCCAACCACCGCCGCGACCCGTTCTTCAACAGCCCGCAGTTCAAGGACCACCTGATCACGCTCGATCAGGCCCGCGAGATCGCGGCCAAGATCCGGGCGAATCTCTGAGTGGTGTCATGGCTGACCTGATCGAGGAGCAGAAGGCCTACTACGAGGCCCGCGCGGGCGAGTACGACGAGTGGTGGAACCGCCGGCGGCGGTACGACCTCGGCCCCGACGGCAACCGGGCGTGGGGCCGGGAAGCGGAAGCCGTGGTCCGGATGCTCGACGAGCTCCCACTGGGCGGAGAAATCCTCGAGTTCGCGGGCGGCACCGGGATCTGGTCCACGTACCTCGCGCGGCGGGCGAAGCGGGTCGTCGTGCTCGATGTCTCCCCGGCGATGACCGCGATCGGCCGGGCGAAGCTCGACGCGGCGGGGCTGCTCGACCGCGTGGAGTACCGGATGATCGACCTTTTTGCCTGGAAGCCGTCGGAGCAGTTCGATCATGCGTTCGCGGGGTTCTGGGTCTCGCACATCCCCGAGGACCGGCTCGACGCCTTCTTCACCAAGGCCGCCGCGTCGCTGAAGCCAGGGGGGATCTTCATGATTCTCGAAGGCCAGACGTCACGGCTGAGGACAGCCAAGCAGGGCACCTCGCGCGTCGATGCAGATATCGAGGCGCGGACCTTGAACGACGGGACGACCTTCCACATCGTCAAGCGTGAGATAGATCGCGAGGACCTGATCGAGCGGCTGGGCCGAGCCGGGCTCCAGGCCCGGGTCAGGCAGACCGCCCAGCAGTTCCAGCTCGCCATTGCCCGCAAGCAGGGGTGACCCCACGAGCACGTCCAAGCCGGTCAGGGCTTGGATTTCGGGCGGCGGACAATTCCCCGGACAGCCCGGCATGAGCAGGTAGATGGGGAAAGGCGGGGCGTCCGAACTCCCAGACGACCTGCGCGAGCGGATCGAGCGGCATCCCTGGGACCTGACCTTGCCGCGCCTGCTCGCGCACGCCCGGGCCCGGATCCGGGAACGGTTCTGGTCGGGCGTCCTGTCCGGGCCCATCCCGGGAGGCATCCAGGCGGAAGACATGGTGAACATGGCTGTCGAGAAGCTCATGGGCCGGCAGCGGCGGTGGGATCCCGTCCGCCAGCCTGATCTGGAGGACTACCTCAAGGGCGTGATCGACAGTGAGATCAACCACCTGGCGGAAGGATGGGAGAACCGCCACGTGAGGCCGGAGGCCGTGTTCCCCGGTGCCGAGGGGGAGAAGGGCGTCCTGGACGGGATTCCCGAGGAAATGGCGGGCGTGGAGGAGCGGATGGCGGAGCGTCAGGAGCACGGCCGGGCGGAGGCGTTCGCCGCGGGCTTCCTGGCTTCGCTCGCGGACGAGCCGCTCCTCCAGCGGGTGGCGGAATGCATCGTGGACGGGCTGGGGAAGCCGGCGGAGATCGCCGCCCGGCTTGGGATCGGGGCGGACGAGATCTACCGCGTCCGCAAGAGGCTGCAGAGGCGACTCGAGGACTACTACGAACACTGGCGGAAATCCGGCAAGCCGGGCCGGGGAGGAGACATGCCATGGGGATGAACGGGGCCGTCGAGATGAAGGTCGAGGGGGTGCGCAGCGTGGTGCGGGCGTTCGAGCAGGATTCGCAGGCCGTGATCCTGTCCGCGGCCGGGGGGGAGACCACGCTGGCGATCTGGGTCGGCGAGAAGGAGGCGGAGTGCATCCAGCTCGCGCTGGAGGGCAAGCCGCACCCCGGGGGCCTCACGGAACCCCACGCGCTCCTCGCGAACACGATCGCGCTCATGAACGGGGTGGTCCGGCGGGCGGAGATCACGGCCATGTGGGACTTCAACTTCTACGCGGCCATCGTGGTGGAGCAGGACGGCCAGGAGCGCGTGATTGAGGCCCGTCCATCGGACGCGATCGTGATCGCGGCCAGCAGCCGGGTTCCCATCCGGGTGGCTCCGGATGTGCTGAAGGAGGCCGGCATCGGGAAGGGTGACGGGCGCGACCTGGTCGCGGGGGCGTCGAAGGGGGATCTGCTCCGGCTGGCCTACGGCTGGCTGTCGCTCGGCCGCACCGACGATGCGGTGGCGGCGGGGGAGCGCCTCCTCGAACTCGAGCCGACCCAGCTCTACGTAACCGACGAGCTGGCCAAGACGTACGCGGGGATGGGGTCCCTGCACCGGGCGTGGGGTGTCTACGAGCGGGGCATCCGGGCGTGTCTGGATCGGGGCAACGGCCAATGGGCCGCGGTCCTTGCCCGCGGGCTCGCCGCGCTGGCTCCGCAGGAACTGAAGAAGAAGCCCCCTGTCCATGTGAGCGCCCCGCGCGTCATCGACGACTTCGGGGAAGTCTCGGCCAACGGCTGGTGGGCGTGGGGCGGCTCGTCGGAGGGCGGGAGCGTGCCGGCTCCGGCCGGCCGGGCGGGCCGGGCCTACCGGTTCGCGTTCGAGTACGCGGAGAACCCGTGGCCGTGGTTCTACCTCGAGTTCGGCCCGAACCAGATCTGGGACGCCGCGCAGGCGATCGCGTTCGCCGTCCATCTCGGGGAGGATCCGGCCCGGAAGGAACCGGTCAGGATGATCCTCGACATCCCGTTCTGGAACAAGACGGCATCCTCGTTTCAGACTCCCGTGGTCGAGCTCAAGCCCGGGTGGAACGAGTTCCGCTGGCCGTTCGCCGACCCCACGTGGGGCTGGAAGGAACACCGGCGGGGCGATCTGGTGGAGCGCGTGCCGTTCCCCCTCCCGTCGAAGGAAGCCATCCGGGGCGTGACCTTCTTTTTCCCCGGCGAGGGGCGAAAGGGCCGGGTGACGGTCCACATCGCGAACGTCCGGCTGGAGTAGGCCGAAGCCCTGTGCCTACTTTCCTGACCACTCCAGGCTGTAGGTGGTTTCGCCCGGGATGAACCCGACCGACTCGTAGATGCGGGCCGCGTGATAGCCGGGGTCGGCCCCCAAGGCGAGGGTCGAGATGCCGTATTCCCGAAGGGCAAGTGATGACGCCGCATGGACCAGGGTTCCGCAGATGCCCTGCCGCGCGAACTCGGGATTCGTGGCAACGTCCAGGATCAGCCCGGTCTTTCCGTCGTGGAACAGACCAAGCTGGCCCGCCAGCCGGTCGCCCAGAAAGGCGCCGAACCAGTTGCCCATGCCTGCGTTCGCCATGGCCTGATAGGTGGCCATCCGCCTCCGCGAGAACTCCCGGTAGGAAGCCGGATCGAAACCTCCGCCGCAGGTGAGTTGCATGAGTTCGACCGCCTGGTCGACCTCGCCCGCGATCGGGCGGATCAGGACCTTGTCGTTCGGTCTTGGTGGGGCGTTAACCTTGGAGGCGTAGAGAGAGAGGTCCTTGTCAACGCTGAAACCCGCGTTCACAAACTCATGGGTCTCTCCCTGTTCCTGGAGGGCGAGGTCCCACGCGAACGCCATGTGCGTGATCCGGTCGTAGTACGGAAACTCGTCGCGATAGAGAGCCGTCCATCGGGCGCAATCGCCCTGGCGCGGCGCGGCGGAGAACAGGATGTAGTTCCCCCAGTAGTAGTCGGCGTGCGAGGGCGTCCGGACGACCGTGTATTCGCCCCGGTCGAACACCTCGCCCTCGAACCGCGCGAGGTTGAGTTCCGTCCGGTGCACGAGCGAATGGACCAGCATGACGATTGGTCCATTATGGAACTCGCGTCCCGGGGACACAACGGCAGGTAGGCGGGTAGAATACGCCAATGGAGTTCGAGGTCGGCGAGATTCCGGTTGTGGAGCTGGCCAGGGTCATCGGGCCGATCATCGCGATTCGCACGTCGGCCTATGAGCGGTGGAACGGCCAAAAGTCGGAAGAAGACCAGCGCAAGGAAGCCGAGGCGTGGCTCCAGAAGATTCCGAGCCGCGACGGGGCGGCCATCTTCGTCGCCAAGACGGGCGGAGAGTGCATCGGGTATCTCTGGGGCAACGAGCGGACGTCCGGCGATTTCTACATCTCCCATGTGGGAGTCAGGCAGGACGGCAAGCGCGGTGGGATTGGCCGGGCGCTGGTCAAGGCCAGCGAGGATCTGGCGAGGAAGCGCGGATGCCGTGTGCTGAGCACTTCGACCTACAACCGGTTCGCGGGCATGCTCATCCTGCTTCTCAGCGAGGGGTTCGAGATCGTGGGTACCACGAAGCCAGAGGGGAAGACCGATGTCCGGATCGAGCTCGAGAAGCGGTTGGTCTGAACGGTCCAGCATGATCTTCTTCGATCTGGATGGCACGCTCCTGGACGACGATGCCGAGGTGCAGGCGGCCGTCGCGAGGTTCCACGACCGGTTCCGCCAGGAGCTTCCCGCGGACCCGGCCGCGTTCCTCGTCAGGTGGAGGGAATTGTCGGAATGCTGGTTCAACCGGTATCTCAAGGGCGAGGTCGGGTTTCAGGGGCAGCGGCGAGGGCGGATGCGCGAGCTGTTCCCGGAGCTCGACGACGAGGAGGCGGACCGCCGGTACTCGGTCTTCCTGGCGGGGTACGAGCAGAACTGGCGGCTCTTCCCGGACGTCCAGCCGGCGCTGGCAGCGCTTGCCGGAAAGCCGTTGGGGATCATCACGAACGGGGATTCGGTCCAGCAGCGCTCGAAGCTCGACCGGATGGGGATCGCGGACCGGTTCTCCGTCGTCATCATCTCGGGGGAGATGGGAGTTGCCAAGCCCGAACCCGGAATCTTCGCGGAGGCGTGCCGCCGGGCCGGGGAGGCGCCGGGACTCTGCTGGTACGTGGGCGACCGTCTCGAGACCGATGCGATGGCCGCGGTGGCGGCCGGGATGCGCGGCGTCTGGCTTAACCGGGATCCGGCCCGCCCCGCCGATCCGCGCGTCCCCACGATCCGGACGCTGGCGGAGGTCCCCGCTCTCGTCTGACGGCTGGCGCAGGCGCTGTTCGGGTTGGGCGGGGGTATCTTGGCCGGCAAGATTGTCAGGCCCTGTAAGCAGAAGAGCCGGCAATCCAAGCCGGACTCCAATCGTTAGGCTGGAAGACATTTATGACCATGGAGGCACCATGACGAATCCGCGGGTCCGGGTACTGTTGCTGCTCATGCTCGCCGCCTGTTTCGGCATCCTGCTCATCGGCGGACGGATGATCCACCGGGACAAGCCGCCCATCCCTGAGTCCGTGGTGACGGGCAAGCGGCAGGTGGTCTTCACCGGTGCCGACGTCATGGCCGGGCAGCAGCACTACTTCAGCCGGGGCGGTCAGCACATCGGGTCGATCTGGGGACACGGGTCGTACCTCGCGCCGGACTGGTCCGCGGACTGCCTCCACCGGACGGGGCTCTACGTCGCGGCGAGGAAGCTGGGGAAGAACCCCGCCCAGGCCCGCGCCTTCGCGCAGGCGGACCTCGACGCGCTGGATCCCGTCGTGCGCGCGACCGTCGAGGCGAAGGTCGTCGCCGAGCTCAAGCCGAACCGGTACGACGCCGTGACGGGGGTCCTGACATTCACGCCGCTCCAGGCCGAGGCGTTCAAGGCGCTCGTGCCGTACTACACCGGGCTCTTCCGGGACGGCAACGACCGGATGGGTCTCCAGGCGGGCATCGTCAAAGACGAGGCCGAGGGCCGCGCCATGACGAGCTTCTTCGCGTGGCTGGCGTGGGCGGCGGTCACCAACCGGCCCGGCCAAGCCGTGACCTACACGAGCAACTGGCCGTTCGACCCGCTCGTCGGGAACGGCCCGCTCCCGGGCACGTTGATCTGGTCGATCGCGAGCGTCATCCTGCTCATCCTGGCCGTCGGCCTCGTGATCTTCTTCTATATGAGGTACATCCGCGAGGACTCGTACGAGGCCAAGCCGGTGGCGGCGCTGGCGGAGCCCGCTCCCACCCCGAGCCAGAAGGTCACGCTCGCGTTCTTCTCCGTCGCGATGGCCCTCTTCGCCCTCCAGGCCGTACTCGGGTCCGGCGTCGGCCACTTCGTAGTCGAGGGCACCCGGTTCGCGGGGTTCCCGATCGCGCACTACCTGCCGTACGCGGCCCTGCGGACCTGGCACCTCCAGCTCGCGATCTTCTGGATCGCGACCTGCTTCGTGGCGGCGGGCCTCTTCGTCGGACCCTGGATCTGCACCGAGCCGCGCGCCCAGGCGCCGTGGGCGATCTTCGTCCTCGTCGCGGTCGCGATCGTGATCGTGGGGACGCTCGTGGGCACCTGGGCTTCGGTGCAGGGCCTCATGGGGAACGCGTGGTTCCCGTTCGGCCACCAGGGATATGAGTATCTCGAGCTCGGCCGCGTCTGGCAGATCCTGCTGGCCGCCGGTCTCGCGGTCTGGCTCGTCCTCGTCTACCGCGCCATCCGGCCCGCGCTCGAGGGGGAGGCGGACCGCGGCGGGATCATTCACCTCCTCCTGTACAGCTCCGTGAGCATCCCGCTGTTCTACGTCCCCGCGCTTTTCTACTGGCGCGGCGCGCATATCTCGGACGCGGAATACTGGCGCTGGTGGGTCGTCCACCTCTGGGTCGAGGGGTTCTTCGAGGTATTCGCCACGGTCCTGATGGCGTTCTTCCTCTCGCGGCTCGGGGTCATCACCGAGAAGTTCGGGCTGCTGACCATCTACCTCTCGGTCTTCCTGTACCTGGGCGCCGGCGTCGTCGGCACGTTCCACCATCTCTACTGGACCGGGACCCCGGTGCCGATCATGGCGCTGGGCGCGATGTTCTCCGCACTCGAGATCGTGCCGCTCACGATCCTGGGGTTCGAGGCCGCGATCAACGTGCGCGCGATCGCGGGGGGCGGTCAGGCCTGGCCGTTCCGGTGGCCGGTCGCGTTCTTCATCGCGGTCGCGTTCTGGAACATGGTCGGAGCCGGCGTCTTTGGGTTCCTGATCAACCCGCCGATCGTCCTCTACTACATCCAGGGCACGAACACGACGCCCCTGCACGCGCACACGGCGCTCTACGGCGTGTACGGCACGTTCGCGATCGCGCTCATGCTGTTCTCGATGCGGCACATCGTGCCGCTCCACGCGTGGTCCGACCGTCTGCTCAAGTGGGCGTTCTGGTGCCTGAACGGCGGCCTGGTCGCGATGACGCTCTTCAGCCTGCTCCCCGCGGGTTTCTACCAGTTCTACTACGCCGTGAAGTACGGCATGTGGTACGCGCGGAGCCCCGAGGTCACGTCCGGGCCCGTCCTGCGCGCGCTCGGTTACGCCCGGATCGTGCCCGACCTCGTGTTCTGGGCCGGCGCGATCCTGATCCTGGCGTTCACCGTGCGCGCCACGGCGCTGACCTTCCTGAAGCGGAAGGCGTCGTAGCCACAGTAGGGACGGTCAGCGGGAGTTCAGTTCCGGGCGGCTTCGGGGATTTCGTCGATCGCGACCTCGGCGACGGTGACCGTGGTCATCTTGTCGCCCATGACGATCTTCTGAACGACGTCGATGCCCTCGAACACCTGCCCGAAGGTCGCGTATTGGCGGTCGAGGCTCGGCAGGGCGTCGAGGCAGATGTAGAACTGGCTGCCGGCCGAGTTCGGGTCGCTGGTCCGCGCCATCGCGACCGTGCCGAGCAGGTGCTTGCGCTCCGAGAACTCGCCCTTGATGGCCCAGCCCGGCCCGCCGGAGCCGTTGCCGGCGGGGTCGCCGCCCTGGATGACGAAGCCCGGGACGACCCGGTGGAACGAGAGGCCGTCGTAGAACCTCTTCTCCACGAGTTTGACGAAGTTGTCCACGGTGGCCGGCGCGTACTGCGGCAGGAGCGTGAACTTGATGGTGCCTTTCGTGGTCTGCATGGTGACTACCTTCATGGTTGGTTTGTCGCTCCTTGCCGGCTTGTTTTCGGGCGTGGTGTTCGTGGTGGTCTTCGTGCAGGATGAGATCATGGCGATGAGTCCGGTGACGGCGATCAGAGTCCTGGATATCTTCATCGATTCTCCTCCATCCGTGGAATGTCCTGATCGTACCATGGGTTCAGGGCCCGATCGCACAGCCGATCCCTTGACACCCCGTCGACAATGAATGCATGAAGATCGTCTGCGCCGTTGCACCGCTCGCCGTCCTGATCGGTCTTGCCGGGCCGGCAGGCGCCGCGCCCGCGTCCAAGCGGGACTGCCAGGTCGTCATGGACACGTATGTTCAGGAGTTCACGATCGGGTTCGCGAGCGAGGAGGCGGCGGGGAAGGCCTTGGTCGAGATGACTCCCCTTTACGAGGGCCGTGAATGGGCCATCTCCTCGCGGTGGGACGACAACCGGTGGTCCGACCTCGAGATGAAGCGCGTGCTGGAGAAATACGGCTACAAGGCCACCTGGTACCTGAACGAGACGACGATGAACTACTTCGGCTCGGACTACGGCCTGCTCGAACGGGGCAACGGCGGGGCCCGCCTCGCCATGCGGCTGGGGGCGAACGGGTTCTCGATCGGCGGCCACACGCTTTCGCATTCGTGGATGGAAGCCTTGAACCGCAACCGCGCCTGGTGGGAGATGATGGGGGTTCGCATCGACCGCGAGTCCGAGACGGACCGGCCCGTGATCTCGTACGGCACGCCGTTCGGGTTCACCAGGGACATCACCGCCGGCCGCGATCTTTTCGACGACCTGGACGATCTGGTCGTCCGCGCGGGCTACTATCACGGCGACGGGCCGGACTGCTTCATCGGGATCAACTACCTGCCCGGCGACGGTGCCAACATCGACCGCGCGCTGGCCACGACCCTCGCGGACCCCAAAACGATGGCCGCGAACCCGAGCATGTGCCTCGGGTACCACGTCGAGTTCGGGACCCCGGACGCGTGGAGACTCTTCGAAGCGCAGTTGAAGAAGTACGCGCACAACCCGAAGTGGTGGTACTGCAACTGGAACGAGTACGCGGCGTACCGCTGGCAGGTGCTCCATACGCAGGTCAGGACCGCCCGGCTCGGGAACGGCAAGCTCGGGGTGACACTGGTCCGTCCGGAGCTGGTCGAGCTCAACGACGCGGTGCCGCTCACGTTCGTGATCAGGGGCGTGCGGCCGCGGTCCGTCAAGGCAATCGAGAGCCGGGGCGCGGTCGGCAAGCTGACCACCATCGGCGGCGCCTACGCGTTCAATCTCGGCCACGACGCGCCGCGCGCGCTCCCGGCCCGGATCGACCAGCTCGCGACCGGCCGGGGCACGCCGGGCAAGTTCCCGTTCCTCTCGGCGTCCCTCACGAGGAAGGGGACCGAGCTGGAGCTGGAGATCGGCAACTCGGGAGACCAGCCCCTGCGGGACGTGCGGCTCGTGTACCGGCTGCCCTTGGCCTGGAAGAACGGGCTGGTGAAGAGGAAGCCGGGGGACATTCCCGCGAAGGGAAGCGCCAAGGACACGCTCGCGCTCGCATCCGGCCGGACGGACTGGCCCTACCGCGCGGGAGCGTCGCAGTGCGTGGCCCAACTGGACTTCACCCGTGGAGGCGAGCCGGGCCGGCTCTACGTCGTGCTCACGGAGCCGGAGGCCGGGGCCGACGCCTCCTACCCGCGGTCGGGATTCCTCACGCTGGGGCCGCTGTCCGCGAAGCTGAGCGACGTGCGCGCGATTGCGGCGGCGGTCTCCACCTCCCAGGGCCGGACCGAGCGGATCCTCCTCGACGGGGGACGGTCGGTGGCCTGGACGCGGGTAGCCGGGCCGCGGGCAGAGCGGGTCGGCGCCGAGATCGTGTGCACGGTCGGGGACTCGAAGTCCCCCGACGACAAGCCGTATCACTATCTACTGCTGACCAGCGTGACGTCTGATCGCCGGCGGCGGGCCCGCATCGTGGGACAGAGCAACGCGTTTCCCGCCGTCTATCTCGACGGGAAGGAGGTTTCCGGGGACGGCCTCGAGCTCCGGAAGGGCCCGAACGATCTCCTGCTCGTGTACGCTTCGGGCGGCGACAACTACTCGCCGCGCCATTTCGGGCCCTTCCTCCGGATCGTGGACGCGAAGACGGGTGCGCGGCTGACGGGGATCGAGTACCGCCCGGAGCAGGTCGTGCTCGATGCCGGCAAGACGACTTCCCTGGCGGGGGCGCCGGCGGCGGGGAAGGCCCGCCGGGTCGTGTTCGACGATTTCGAGGATGGCGACATGACCAACCTTGCCGGGTCCAACGGCATCACGGACAGCAACGGCACGTGGGTCGCGAGCGCCGACGGGTTCTCGGGCTCGAAGGTCCAGGTGGAGGTGGCCGCGGCGTCGGGCAATCCGAGCAAGGCGGCCATGCACGTGACGGGTTTCCGCGGCCGGAACGATCCCGCCGCGAGCAAGTACTCCTGGGTGACCGTGGCCGGGGCGACCTCGGCGCGCAGCGGGACCGGGATGGGGAGCAATCTCGCGGGGACGACGGGGATCTCGTTCCGCGCGCGTTCCGCCAAGCCCGCCAAAGCGGAGTGGCACGCGCAGGAGATCTTCAACGGCCGGGACCTATCCCGCAACGGGTCCTCGCACCGCGCCGGGTTCGACACGGGCCCCGAGTGGCGGGACTACGCGATATCCTGGGACGACTTCACCCAGCCGGACTGGCTCTGTCCGGGCGAGTCCTGCGCCGGAGCGGTCGTCGTGAGCAACATCCTGAGCCTGACGCTCAACTTTCCGGTCGACGGCGCGGACGTCGATCTCTGGCTCGACGACGTCGCCCTGGTCTACAAGTAGTGTTGGCCGCCGTGCTCGCTGGCGTCGTCCGGGCGATGGTGGCGGCGGCGGCCCTGGCGGCTCCGCCGCCTCCCGCTGCAACCGCATTCTACGTGGACCCCACATACACGGGCACGGGCGACGGGTCGGCGCGCGCGCCATGGCGGACTCTGGTCGAGGACCGCAATCCCGGCTTCGCGGAACAGTGGGCGGCGATCAACCGCGCGCTTGCGGACGGGTCCGTAACCGTCTACTTCTCCGCCCGGCAGGCGCGGCGGGACGAGCCCGAGGAGCTCGTCGGGTCGGTCCGGGTGGAGCGGACGGACAAGTCCGGACACCGGCTGACCCTGGACGGGATGTCGATGTGGAACGCGGACGACGCCGCGCCCCGATGGAAGTCCTACACCGGGACCGCGCGGATGCGCATCCGGATGACCCGCGGGTGCTGTTTCTCCATCGGGTGGGATGACGACGTGCCGCGGGACCACGTCACCATGCGCGGGTTCGAGGTCACGGGGAGCGGCGCCCGGATCCGGTGGGGCGGGAGCGACACGGTCCTGGAGTACATCTGGTCGCACGACGTGAAGGGAGTCGGGGCCACCGTCCAGTTCAACGCCGCGGTCACGGACTGGCCCGAGTGCCGGGACCTCGGCCGGTGCGAGGGGATCACGATCCGGAACAACACGATCGAGCGCGGCATCGGCGAGGGGATCTACCTCGCGGGAACGTACACGCGGACGCAGGACGGGGGGTGTCCGGGGTACGGCGTCACGCACCGGTCCATCCTGATCGAGGGCAACACGATCGTCGATCCCGGGCTCAACGGCGAGGAAGGGGACGGCATCGACCTCAAGGCCGGGCTCGTGGACGTAACGGTCCGGAACAACGTGATCCGGAATCCGCACGCCGGCAGACGCGGGGCCGACGGCATCACGTGCCTCGGAGAACCCGGGGGGAGCCGGACGAACTACGTCATCGAGGGCAATAGGATCACGGGCGCCAGGCACGGCATGATCCTGGGGGGCTTGAACGGGGCGGTCATCCGCGACAACGCCGTGGTGGGATCGACCCGCGTCGGGATCTACCTCTGCGCCGACCCCGGCCGGCCGGACCGGGCGGTCGAGATTACCCACAACACTGTCCGAGGCTCCGGCATCGGGCTCGGCGAGGTGGACGGCGTGGTCCTGCGCCGCAACCTCCTCACGGGCCGGGGTAGGCAAATCACGGGATGGAACGCCAGGGGGGTCGACAGCGACTGGAACTTCATGGCGCCCGCGGGGTCCGAGTTCCCGGAGGGGCCGCACTCGGTCGTGGACGGACGGGCGCCCGACGGATTCGGCGCGCCGGTCCGGTCCGGCGGAGGGCCGCAGGGGCCATGAGCGGGCTGATTCGTCTTCGCCGTGTCCGGACTCCCGACTGGTATGACGGATTGGGCCTCGAACTCGAGGTCCCGGCGGTTCCTGGAACGGCGTTCCACCTCTGGCCGCAGGAGGCGTGGGGGGTTGCGGGGGAGGCCGGGGCGAACGGGGACGACTGGGAGTTCGTCCGGCTGAGCCATCTGCGGGACCTGACGGAACACCCGGATGGCAGCGTGAGTTACCGCACCTGCGGCCTGTACCTGTCCGACGTCGAGTTCGCCGTCCGGATCGTGCCGGGCCCCGACGTGCTGGAGATCGAGTATGCTCTCGCCAACCGCGGGAGCAGACGCCGGTACGTGACGATCGCGCCGTGTCTCCAGCTTCCCGAGGATGTCTTCGGCGGCGAGGCGACGGCGCGGCGGCGGGAGCGGGTCTGGGTGGTGACGAGGGAGAGCGGCTTGACCCGGATCAGCGGGACCCGCCACGCCGACGAACCCGGCGGGAAGCCGTGGTCCCAGATCTACTACTCGGATGGGGTCCCCTCCCGGCCCGCCCGACACGGGTTCGGACTGAGCCCGGACACGGCCGCGGCGGGATTCGCGGCGGCGGAGAGCGTGGACGGCCGGGCCGTCGCGGCCGTGGCGGCCGAGGATGTCGTGGCGACCGGCTATGCGCTCATGAACTGCCTGCACGTCAATCCCGGCCGGTGGTGCGGGCCCGGGGAGAGCAGGACCTTGCGATGGCGCGCGTACTTCCTGGCCGGCGCGGGTCTCGACGGGATCGTGGACCGGGCGGAACGCGAGCTCCCACGCCTGCATGTGCGCTGACCGCACGGACCGTGGCGTGCCGGGGCACGGCATGATGGGCGTCGCGTATGCTGGACGCGTGTGGTTAGCGGAAACATGGCGAGGACACGACCGAACGTACTCCTGATCTGCGCCGACCAGTGGCGCGGGGACTGCCTCTCGATCGAGGGGCACCCGGCGCTCCACACGCCGTGGCTCGACCAGCTCGCGCTGGGGGGCGTCCGGTTCACGCGCGCGTACTCGGCGGTTCCGACCTGCATCGCCGCGCGGGTCGCGCTGTTCACGGGGCTGGCGCAGGGCTCGCACGGCCGGGTCGCGTACGCGGACGGCGTGCCGTGGCGGTACCCGGTAACGCTGGGAGGGGAGTTCACGCGGCACGGGTACGATACGATCGCGATCGGGAAGATGCACGCCTATCCCGAGCGCAACCGGGTCGGGTTCAAGCGCGTGATCCTGCACGACGGGTACCTGCACTTCGGCCGCAACGCCCACCGGAAGCGCCTCGCGGCCGTGGACGATTACCTGCCATGGCTGGCCAGGCAGCTCGGGCGCAAGGCGGACTACTTCGACCACGGGATCAACTGCAACTCGCACGTGGCGCGGCCCTGGGACAAGCCCGAGTACACGCATCCCACGAACTGGGCCGTCTCGCAGGCGGTCGACTACCTCGTCAACCGCGACGGGCGGAAGCCGTTCTTCATGTTCCTGTCCTTCCACCGGCCGCACCCGCCCTACGACCCGCCGGCGTGGGCCTTCGAGCAGTACCTGCATGCGGACATGCCCGGCGTGCCGGCCGGGGACTGGGCCACGGCGGCCCGCCTCGGGGAACTGACAGGCCGGGATTTCAGCGGTTCGGACCCGTGGATCAACGCCCGGCGTCCCGACACGCCGTGGGGCATCGTGCGTCCCGAGATCCTGCGGCGCGCCCGGGCCGGCTACTGGGGGCTCATGACCCAGATCGACCACCAGGTGAACCGGCTCCTGGAGACGCTGGACGAGATGCGCGTGCTCGGAGATACCTGGGTCTGCTTCGTCTCGGACCATGGCGAACTCATGGGGGATCATCACTTCTTCCGGAAATCCATGCCGTACGAAGGGTCGGCCCGCGTGCCGCTGATCCTGTCGGGTCCCGGTGGCTCCGGCCTCCTGCGCAATGCCGCGCTGGCGCAGCCGGTCGAACTGCGTGACGTGATGCCAACTCTCCTCGAGTGCGCTGGCCTGCCGGTGCCGGCGTCCGTGGAGGGCCGGAGCCTCCTGCCGCTCGCGCGCGGCGGGACTCCCGCTTGGCGCGAGTATGTGCACGGCGAGCACGGAGCCTTCGGCCAGTCCGTGCAGTGGATCGCAACCGGGCGGGAGAAGTACGTCTGGTTCAGCGGCACCGGCGCGGAGCAGTTCTTCGACCTGGCCGCGGACCCGACGGAGTCCCGGGACCTGGCTCCCTCCGGCGATCCCCGCCTCCTCCGCTGGCGCGCCGCCCTGATCCGGGAGCTCGAGGGACGGGAGGAGGGCTTCGTTCGGGACGGCGCTCTCGTGCCCGGCCGGCCGGTTAGGGCCACACTCCGGCGGACGGTCGCGCGATCCTAGCCGGTCCGGCATGTTCACCCTTCGGACGAAGCGGCTGCTCCTGCGCGACCTGGTGCCGGGGGACGTCCCCCGGTTGCACCCGTTCTTCTCGGATCGCAGGGTAACGCGGTACATGGATTTTGTCAGGACCAGGAAGCTCCGGCAGACCGGAGCCTGGGTGAAGCGCGCCATCCGCCATAACCGCAAGTGGCCGCGATTTGCGTACAGCCTTGCCGTCGTGTCGAAGAAGGACCGGTCGGTCGTCGGCTGGATCGGGTTCGGCCAGACGGACAAGCGTAAACGCCACCTCGGTGAGCGTGACTTCGGGTTCGCGTTCCGCCGGGACTGCTGGGGGAAGGGCTACGGGACCGAGAGCCTGCGGGCGATCACGCGGTTCATCTTTGGAACACTCAAGGGGAAATCGTTCTGGGGCGAGCACTCGCTCGCGAACCCCGCCTCGGGCCGGGTCATGCGGAAGTGCGGGTTCCGGCGTATGACCCCGCCCGTGCGCGGGATCCGCGTCCGATCCGCCGGCTACCTACTGACCCGTGCCCGTGCGGCCGGCGCCGGGCTGGCGGCTACCCGGCTAGCGGGGCGACGAAGAGCACGAGCGTCAGCCCGGCCACGAGGAGACTGATCCCGGCCGCGAGGCTCACGGTCCGGGCCAGCGGCCAGGTGAGGCTGGCCTCGACCTCGGCGTCGTAGAAGTCCGCGATCTTGAACAACATCTGGTCGAGCTTGCCCGTTTCCTCGCCGGCCGCCATCATCTGGATCACCATGGCCGGGAAGATGCCCGACTCCTTCAGGGGCCCGGAGAGGCCGGTCCCCTCCTTGATCTTCTTCCTCAGGTCCATGACCGTGTCCTCGATGATGCGGTTTCCGATGCTCTTCGCCACGATCTCGAGTCCGTCCAGGATCGGGACCCCGCTCGAGAGCGTGGTCGCCAGGATCCGGGAGAACCGTGCCACCACCAGCGCGCGGACCCGCCGCCCCGCCAGGGGGCACCGCAGGAGAAGGCCGCCGGCCAGCTTGGATGTCCCCGCGAACGCGACCATCGAGACGACAGCCGCCACGAGGAGGACGAGCAGGCCCAGCAGCGGCACTGCGTTGAACCAGATCCACGCCATGACGCCCAGGCATGCCGCGGTCGCCGCCGGGATCGTCCGGCCGGCGGCGGCCAGATGCGCGACGAGCACGGCCGCGTACTGCGCGACGAGCCAGAGGCCGGCGGCCGCCGAGGCGGCGGCGACGGTGAACGGCAGGAGCACCCGGTTCCGGATCGCCCGCTTGGCGGCCTGGGCGGCCTCCAGGTGGTTCGCGAGCCGGTCCAGGATCACGTCCAGGTTGCCGCCGATGTCGCCGCACTTGACCATGTTCGCGTAGAGGGGGTCGAAGGTTCCGGGGTGCTTCGCGAGGGCTTCGGGGAACGAGGCCCCGGCCACGACATCGTCCTTGACCGTCGTGAGCGTGTCGCGAAACCGGCCGGGCTCGGTCTGCTCCGCGATGATCCCGATGGCCTGCGGCAGGGGCAGGCCGGCGGCGACCATGGTGGCGAGCTGGCGGCTGAAGAGGGTCACTTGGGCGGCCCGGGAGTGCGTCATGGCCCGATGATACACCCGGGAGTCCCGCGCATCCCGGTCCGTTGAATTGACACGCCCCGGAAGACGGGCGTAGGCTCAAGACAGGCTGAAGGGCAGCCGCCGGTCCACGGAAAGGGGACAACCCCGCCAGACAGTGACTGCAAAAACGAGTTCGAACCTTCTTTCGCTCCGGCGATGTGGACGGCCGGTCATTCGCCGAAGGGGGGTTCCATGACACCGACAACGCCGCTTCCCGCCCGCCCGGATCTCGAGCATCTCAAGAACCAGTCCGAGGCCCTCGCCCGTTCATTCGCCGCCGGAGACCCGCAGGCCCGTGCGCGGGTTGCAGCCATCACGCGGCTCCGCGACCTGGCGCATGGACCCCCGCGCCCGCTGACCGTCGCGCAGTCCCTGCTGGTCATTGCCCGCGAGTACGGCTTTCCGAGCTGGCCGTCACTCAAGCGCCACGTCGAATCCCGGCACGGCCGGGTCACCGAGGAGGTTTCCATGAACACGCTCAAGATCAACCTGCATAAGCCTTCCGCGTCCGCCGGAACGGCCCCGCTGGCCGGGCTCGATCTCGGGTCTGCCGGCATGCGCGCGGTCCTGCTGGACCGGGCGGGTGACGGGGTGATCGCCGCGGGGCTGGCGGCGGGGGAGGTCGGGGCGGAGGCGGCCGGGGCGCTGGCCCGACTGGTCCGGGACTGTGGATTCCCCCTCCACCGGGTGGCCGTCGGGCTGGCGGGCGACCGCGCCCATATCCGGGCGTCCGAGATGCCGAAGATGGGAAGCGACGAGTTCCGCGCGGGCCTCCCGCTGGAGATCGAGCAGTACCTGCCGATCGATCCCGAGGAGAGCGTCATGGACTTCGAGATCCATGGTGACTCGAAGACGAACTCCTCGAACATGGATGTCCTGCTGGCCGCGGGGCGAGCGGAGGCGGCCAAGGTCCTGCTGGAGCTGGCGGCCGGGGCCGGGCTGGAGCCGGGAATCGTCGACGTCGACGAGCTGGCGCTCGCGAACATGTTCGCGCTCAACTACGGCGACGACCCCGCGTACCGGGACGGGACGTGCCTGATCAACGTCGGTCACCGGATGACCTCCGTCGTGATCCTCTCGGATGGCCGGTTCAGCTGGTCGAGGCCGATCATGCTGGCCGGGGAGTCGTTCACCAAGGACATCCGGGCGGAGTTCGCGCTGGACATGTGGCAGGCCGAGGAGTTCAAGCGCGAGAAGGGCAAGGTCGTGGTGGAGAACTCGCCGGGCCTCGCCCCCTCCCCGGAGGAGCTGGAGAACGGCGTCCTGCGGGCGGCGGAAGCCATGATGGGTTCGCTGAACAACCTCCTGGCCGAGGTCAAGCGCTGTCTCGACTTCCACGAGACAAAGCTCGACGCCCGCGGGGTGAAGCGGATCATGCTCTGCGGCGGCGGCTCCCGGCTCCGGAACCTGGACCGATTCCTGGGCGGCTCACTGGAGCTTCCCGTGGAGTTCGCGAACCCGTTCAGGAAGATCCGGGTCGACGCCGGCGTCCCGGGGGCGGGGCTGGCGGCCGCGCACGCGGCCATTTTCGGCGTCGCGGTCGGGCTGGCCCTGCGCCGGTTCGACTGACCGGACGGAGCGCGTCCCGGGCCGCGAACAGGAAGAGCGCGAGCCCGGCCGTTCCGAAGACCCAGTAGAAGGCGACGATCCATGCGACATGGTTGCCGGGCACGAAGTTCAGCCCGGCGGAAGTGAGCGTGAGCGCGAGGGAGACCGCGAGGAAGGCTCGCCAGGAGAACGGTTCGGGATCGCAGCCCCGGGTGGGTGTCATCCGGGCCGATCGCCGGAGGCTGAGGAAGAGAAGCGCGAACAGGATTGCGTAGATGCCCCAGACGATCGCCTGGGGGCCCCAACCCGGGAGCGCCTCCCGCCGCATGCCGATGCCGAAGACGATATAGATGGCGAGCAGGAGTCCGAGCATGATGCGGAAGGCTGTCGGGCCCGGGAGCAGGTCTCGCATGGGCCACGTCCGGCCCCGGGTCAGCCGGAACCACGCGTGGAAGAGGAGCGCAAGCACGCCGAACGACGAGACCCCGGACAGGACCGATTGCAGGGGCGACGGGGAGTTGAACGACTGGAAGGCGCCGCAAGCCACCGCGAGCGCGACGAGCCCGGCGAATCCCGCCGGCCCGCGGCGGAAGACGCGCTGGACTTGCAGCGGCAGGAAGTCCCAGCTCTCCCGCGATCGTGTGAATACGCGTTCACCGATGACTACGGGGATGATGAAAGCCAGGATGGGATGCCAGAAGAACGAGATAACGGCGGTCTCCACGGTCGCGATCCCGCCGAGCGACAGCATGGACGGCCCCCAGGTGGGCGACCACACGACCTTGGTGAGGTAGGCCTCGTACATGCCGAAGACGAACCCGGCCAGCAGGAGGGTGGGGAACCGTGCGCGGCCCCACCGGTAGATGACCGTGGCGAGTACGAGGATATGAAGGCCGTACAGGGGCAGACAGACGAGGACCCACCACGGGTGCAGGAGCGGGTACAGCCCGGCGCCGGAGACGCCCTCGGCGAGGTAGCTCGAGAGGGAGGCGAGAATCAGCCAGAAGAGGAGTTTCACCCGAAGGGGTGGCGCGGTCCGCGAGAGTCCGGGCATCGCTGCCATCATAACGCCGCGGCTGTGGAGCCCCGGCGGTTTGGTAGGGTGGGGGACATGGAAACAGGGGAGGATCGCCGCCGAATCCCGATCTCGGCGTGGATCGAGCCGGCGGCGTGGATCAGGCACCGCGAGGCGATGTCCCGGATCGTGGCCCGGCACCCGCTCCTGTTCGGGGAGGGGGCGGGCGCCACCCGGGATTACGATGCGGTCTCCGGCACCTATGCGGCGGGGGCGCACACGGACGCGTGGGGATGCGTCTGGACGAACGTGCACCCGGGCATGGAGGCCGTCGTGACCGGCCACCCCGTGCCGACCCGCGAGTACGTGCACGCCCTCGAATTCCCGCGCGAGGACATCGGGTTCCCGCACGGGTTCATGTACCTGCGGCTCCTGGACCTGCGGGGATTCGAGGAGGCCATGTGTGACTTCGCCGAGGAGCCCCCCGAGCTCCAGCTCCTGATCGACAAGGTGCTCGAGTACAACCTGCGGCAGGCGCAGCTCCGGCTGGCCGGGCTGACGGAGCGGAGCTCGCTTGTCGTCTTCGGCGACGACCTCGGGATGCAGAAGGGGCTCGCGATCGGGGCGGCGAAGTGGCGGCGATATCTCAAGCCCTGCTTCACCCGGATCTACGCGCCGTTCAAGGCCGCAGGCCATCGCATCTACATGCACACGGACGGCTGGATCCTGGACATTATCCCGGACCTCGCGGACTGCGGTGTGGACGTGCTGAATCCACAGGTGCGGGCGAACGGGCTCGCGAACCTGGCTGCCGTCTTCCGCGCCGGAATGTCCATGGACCTCGACCTCGACCGGCAGTTGTTTCCTCTCGCCACGCCTGATGCAATACGGAGGCACGTGATGGAAGCGGTGGAGACGCTGGGGCAGGGACCGGGCCGGCTCTCGCTCAAGGGCGAGATCGGACCCGACGTGCCTCTCGAGAACGCGGAAGCCCTGTTCGCGGCCATGGAAGAGGTCTCCGGCTACCGGGGAAACGCTTCCGTGGGATAATCGGGCTGGATGAAGAAGGGGTGTGCGATCTGTGAGCGGCTGGCCCTGTGGCGACAGGGCAGTAATACCGACGTGGTCAGGGAGTTCAACCAGTCCGTCCTCGTGATCGGGATGAACCAGCACTTCCGGGGGTACGCGCTCCTGCTCCTCAAGCGGCACGTGCGGGAGCCGCACCAACTCCCGCCGAAAGCCCGGCGCGAGCTGTTCGAGGAACTCATGCGGTCCGCGGACGCCGTCTGGCGGTGCTTCAAGCCCTGGAAACTCAACTACGCCTGCTACGGCAACGCCGTCCCGCACATGCACTGGCACATCATCCCAAGGAAGGTGAAGGGTCCGCCGCCGTGGCTGGTCCGCGAGTTCCGGGAGGCGAAGCCGGCGTCTGAAGCGCACCGTACCCGTCTCGCCCGGCGCCTCCGGCGGTTCATGTGACGGGGCGCGGTCGCCTGCTCGGCCGGCAGCTCCGGTTCGTGAAGGAGATCGACCGGCTGAAGAGGGTCCTCCGCCAGACCTGGATCATGGACGGCTCGCGGCGCGAGAACTCCGCCGAGCATTCGTGGCATCTGGCCGTGATGGTCCTGCTCCTGCACGGGCATGCGCGGCAGCGGGTGAACGTCCTGAAATGCCTCAAGATGGCCTTGATTCACGACATTCCCGAGATTCACGCCGGAGATGTCTTCATATACAGCAGGCGGGATCGGGGAGCGTACCAGAGGCAGGAGCTGGTGGCCGCGAAGCGGCTCTTCGGCCGGCTGCCGCGCCGGCAGGCCGCCGAATACCTCGCCCTCTGGCGGGAGGTCGAGACCGGGGATAGCCCCGAGGCCCGGTTCGTGAAGGCCATGGACCGGCTCGAGCCGATCATGTGCAACTACGCGACGAAGGGCCGGGCGTGGCGTAAGCACGGGATCCGGGCCTCGCAGGTGCGCGCCGTGAACATGCCCCGGATGAAGGCCGTTCCTGAGATCGGCCGGTACGTGGACGCCCTGATCACGAGCGCCGTCCGGAAACGCTACCTTCCCGGGTAACGGCCGCAAGCGCACCCTTCGCCGGACGTTGCTGCCGAAGCGGCAGTAAGATGAATGACATGAGGCTCTGCGTGACCAGCGTGATGCTGCCCCGGTGGACGCTCGACGAGACCTTCGACCGGCTGCGGGAGGCGGGGTTCGACGGCCTCGAGCTCCGGGTGCGGCCCGATGCGGGGAAGCCCGGCGAGGCCCCGTCGTTCTGGGGACGGCACGTGGCCGACGTCAGCCCCGCCAACGTGCTGGAGAAGGCCCCGGCGATCCGGGCCGCCGCGGCGCGGACCGGGATCACGGTCGTCGCGCTCGCGCCGTGGGTGACGGCCGCGGACGCCGAGGCTACCGACATCCTGTTCCGGGGGGCGGTGGCGATCGACCCGAAGAACCCTCCGATGATCCGGGTGGGCGTGGCCGGGTACGACCGGGCGAAGCCGTACCTGCCGCAGTTCGATGCCGCCCGGGACGCGTTCGCGGGGGCGGTGAAGCGGGCGAAGCCGTTCGGCGTCAAGTGCATCTACGAAATTCACGCCGGCACTCTGGCCATGTCCGCGACCCGGGCCAGCGCGTTGCTGGCGGGGCTCGACCCGCGGCACGCGGGTGCGATCTACGACATCCCGAACATGTCCCGGGTCGGGCTCGAGGACACGCGGCAGGGGATGGAGGCGCTGGGTCCGTACCTGGCTCATTGCCACATCGGCGGCTCCCGGCCGGTAGTGAAGCCGGGCGAGCGCGATGAGTGGAGCTGGGAGTTCTGCGACCTGCGCCGCGGGATCGCGAACATCCCCGCAATCCTGGACGACTTCCGGCACGTCGGGTACGGCGGCTGGCTCTCGCTCGAGGACTTCTCGCCGGGCGACGACGGGGTCAAGATCCGGGAGCAGGGCGCGTGGTTGAAATCGCTGGGCGTGGGTTCGTAACGGTTGCGAACAGGAGGTCCAAGGTGAAGCGGATGAAGTTCGTCGTGCGGTCGCTGTCCCTCGTCCTCGTTTCCGTCCTCGCCATCGGCGCTCGGTTCGATCCGACGAAGCCCGCGGGGATGGCCGGCGGCCAGGCGGACTTATCTTTCGCCGTGATCAGCGACGTCCAGGAGCCGCCCATGTTCTCCGCCAACGTCGGGTGGCTTGGCACGATCACCTCAGAGTTCTTCGTCATCGTCGGCGATCACATACCCGGGTACACGGACCAGTCCAAGCTGATCGCGTTCTGGAACGGATTCGAGCAGACGGCGAACAGGCTCAAGAGCCCGTACGTGATGGTGCCGGGCAACCACGACTGTTACGACGCCATGAGCGAGGGAGTCTGGCGGGATCGATACGGTCCGTTGTGGTTCTCATGGAATCACCGGGGCTGTCACTTCGTCGCCCTGGACTCCGTCGAGATCGGGTCGGAGGGGTTCATCCGCGGCGCGCAGTTGGAGTGGCTGAAGAAGGACCTCGCGGGGGCCAAGGAGGCGCGGGCCACCTTCGTCTTCGTGCACTGGCCGCTGTGGAAGCCCGGATACAAGGACCAGGCCTGGTTCGCCGACGTCCACCCCCTGCTCGCGGCCGCCGGCGTGGAGTACGTCTTCGCCGGGCACGAGCACCACTACGAGGTGGACGACACGAAAGACGGCGTCCGGTACATCGTGCTCGGCCCCACCGCGGGGAACACGGGTGAGGACTTCGGCAGCTTCACGAATGCGCTCCTGGTCGAGGTGAAGGGAACCGCCGCCACCTATCGGCTCCTCACGCCCGACGGCGAGCGGCGCGCGGACTTCTACACCCGCGCGGTCGAGCTCGAGGCCGGGAGGCCCATCACGATCGAGCCGGTCACGAAGATCGGCAAGAACCGGCCGGTGGAGCTGGCCATGACCGTGGGGAATCCGTGGAAGGACCGGCCGGTCCAGGTTATCGCCTCGGTCAATCCGGGGGGGGGATCCTGGAAAGCGGGGCGGGTGGAGCGGACGCTCGTGGCGGGGGCGCGGGAGCGGATCGTGCTCAAGACGCGGACCGGCGCGACCGTGATGCCGCTCCCGACGGTCTCGGTCGAAATCCGGTGCGAGGGCGAGCGGGTCGTGCTCAAGGAGGTCCTGCCGGTCATCACGGCGAGGATTCCGGGCCTGAAGGAGCGCGTCGTTGACGACTTCCAGGACGGCGACGACTACAACCTGGCCGCGAAGTCGGGGATAGCCCTGCGCGGCGGGCGCTGGGTGCGGTCGGTGGACAGGTACGGGGAGTCGAAGATGGAGCTCGCGTTCGCGGACGGCGCCCTGCACGTGACCGGGGTCCACGGCAAGAGCCTTCCCCCCAACTACACCTACACGAACTTCACCTCCTGGCTGGCGGGGGAGGAGCCCGTGAACCTCACGGGATCCACGGGGATCTCGTTCCGCGCCCGGGCGGACCGTCCCGGTCGCTGGGAGACCGGGCTCGAGTTGACGGTGGGCGGTAAGAAGCTCTCGCGCACGGGCCGGGGGCACCGGGTGGGTTTCGAGCCGGGCAGGGAATGGAAGGAATACCGGTTCTTCTGGCACGAGTTCGCCCAGCCCGACTGGGTGACGGCGGCGGAACGCATCAGCCCGATGACCGTGGACGCGGTCGAGGGAATCTCGTGGAACATGGGGGTCGACGGCCCGTTCGACCTCTGGCTGGACGACGTCAAGCTGATCTACGAGTAGCGGACCGCGCGAAGGTTGAGACCTGCGCACCCACCCGGCAGGATCCCGCGGAGTTCCAGGCGCTCATCCGGCCGTGCCCGGCGGATTGGCTCACGCTCCACCCGGTGTCGAAGAAGGTGAACGACCCCCACCACGACGGCCCGGATCTCATTGCGCAGGAGGCCGGGCCGCCTTGAGCCGGCGGCCCACTTCGTCCCAGTTAACGAGATGCCACCATGCGGCCACGTAGTCGGCACGGCGGTTCTGGTACTTGAGGTAGTAGGCGTGCTCCCAGACGTCCACGACCAGGAGGGGCGTCTTCCCGTCCGAGATCGGCGAATCCTGGTTGGGCGTCGTCACGATCTCGAGCGTGCCGTGGTCGTCCACGAGCCAAGCCCACCCGCTGCCGAACCGGCCGAGCGCGGCGGCGGTAAACAGCTCCTTGAACTTCCCAAAGCTGCCGAAGGCGACATCGATGGCGCCGGCCATCTCCCCCGTCGGCGCGCCTCCCATGCCCGGGCCCATGCAACGCCAGTAAATGGCATGGTTGGCGACCCCGCCGGCGTTGTTCCGGACCCCCGTGCGGGTTCCCTCCGGCAGCCGGTCGAGGTGCCTGAGCAGTTCCTCGACGGGCATGGCCGAGTACGCGGTTGCCCCCTCCAGCGCCCTGTTCAGGTTGGCAACGTAAGCCCGGTGGTGCTTGTCGTGGTGGATCTCCACCGTCAGTCTATCGATGTATGGCTCGAGCGCGTTGTACGCGTACGGCAGCTTGACGAGCATATGTGGGCCAGGCTCGGCGGCTTGGGAACCGGTGGCGAGAAGGCAGGTGACGGCCAGGGCGAGCATGGCGATCGGTCTCTTGGTGTCCATTCTTGCAGCATAGGGGGCGGTGCGGGGCCGGGGCCATGGCGAGAGCGTAAACCGTGTGTGACGGGAGTATGACACGGAGGCCACCGCTCGTCACGTTGACGGCCCGGCGGACGAGCTGATATCGTCCAATCAATGTGATCCTCTGAGTCTCCTTCCGGAAACCAGCGCGTCGTCGCCACACCAGGAGACCTGTCCGCCAACGGAGGATTCACCATGCCAGCCACCGGTACCAGCCATATCAGCGTCGAGCACGTGACCTTCGCCGTGCCCGACGGGACCGAGATCATCTCGGACGTCTCGTGCGTATTCGCCCGGAAGCGGATCGGGCTCGTCGGCGACAACGGGGTCGGCAAGACCACGCTCCTGAAGCTGCTTCTCGGCCGGCTCAAGCCCACGAAGGGCAGAATAACCGTGGACGGCACGCTCGGGTACCTGCCCCAGGATCTCCAGGTTCCCGGCAACGCGACGGTCGCGGATGTCCTGAACGTGCGGGAGAAGATCGAGGCCCTCGACCGGCTGGATCGCGGGGACGCCGATCCCGCGGGTACGCTCCAGGGAATCGTCGGCGACGACTGGAACCTGCGGGACCAGGTGGAGCGCCTCCTGCGGTCGTTCGGGCTGGACCTGCCGCTGGACCGCCCGGGACTCGCGCTCAGCGGCGGGGAGCTCGTCAGGCTCCACCTGGTCGGCCTGATCGTGAACCGGTACAACTTCCTCGTTCTCGACGAACCGACGAACAACCTCGATGTGGAGTCGCGGCAGGCGCTCTACCGGTTCATCGAGACGGCGAACGTGGGCGTGGTTGCGGTCAGCCACGACCGCGCCCTCCTTGGACGAATGGACGAAATCGTGGAGATGTTCCGGGACGAGCTCCGGGTCTATGGCGGCAACTACGCCTTCTACCGGGAGCAAAGGCACGTGCATGCGGAGGCGCTCGAGCGGCTGATCGTGACGAAGGCCGGCGAGGTCGAGGCGGCGCACGAGACCGCCCGGAAGGCCACGGAGCGCAACGCCAAGCGGGCGCGGGTGGGGAAGAAGCACGCCGTCAAGGCGAACCTGCCCGCGATCGTGATGGGGGCGATGAAGAACGCGGCGGAGGCCCACGCGGGGAAGAGCCGGCTGGTCCACGAGCGCGTGCTGGGGGAACGGGAGGACGAGCTCCGGGCCCTGCGGGAGCGGCGGCGGCCCGACAACGCGATCAAGCTGGAACTGCCGAAGACGAAGGTCCCGGCCGACAAGGTCGTCTTCGCTCTGAAGGGAGTTTCATTCCGGTATCCGGGGGGCCCGGAACTCTTCCCGGCGCTTTCGTACACGATGATGGGGCCCGAGCGGCTGGTACTCCGCGGCCGCAACGGGTCCGGGAAGACGACGCTGGCCCGGATCATCCGGGGCGAACTGGCGCCGGCGTCGGGTACCGCCTCCGTCGGCGTGAAGTCGGTCGGCTACCTGGACCAGCTCACGCGGAGCCTGCCAGAGAATCGCAGCGTCCTCGAGATCGTGCGCGAGGTCGCTCCGGAGATACCCGAAGGTCACGTCCGGATCTACCTCGCCCGGCTCAAGTTCCACCGCGACGCCGTCCATAAACGCGTGGAAGTCCTGAGCGGCGGGGAACGCATCCGGCTGGCGCTTGCCCGGGAGTTCCTGAAGACCGACCCGCCCCGGCTCCTGATCCTGGATGAGCCGACGAACAACCTCGACCTCAACTCGATCGAACGGCTGGAGAGCGCCCTGTCCTGCTACGAGGGCGCGCTGGTCGCCATCTCCCACGACGAGTCCTTCCTCCGGGCCATCGGGATCATGTCCGAGATTACTTTGGGATGAAGGCGGCGAGAGCCCTGGTGTGTACACATATGTTGACACAAAGCGGTCCGCCCTGATAGCCTGATGTCGGAGGCAACAAAATGCAGATCACGGGTATCAGGGAGTTCAGGAGCCGGGCTCCGGAGTTGCTGAAGGGGAGGGAGCTCGTATTCGTCACCCGGCACGGCAAGGTGTCGAGTCTCATCGTGCCCCTCAACGGGGCGGAAGCGATCCCGGTGGACCTGCGCAGGGAGTTGATCGAGCGGCTGGGCGGGGCGATCTCGACCCAGCTCGCGAGGTCCGGTGTGACCGAGAAGCGGGTGGAACGTGATTTCAAGGCCTGGCGCGACAAGCATCGAGCGCGTCGCCGCTGACGCCAACGTCATCCTCTCCGCGGTCACCGGACGGGCCGCCCTCCGGGTCTTCACGCAATCCGGCGTTGCCGTGGTCTCGACGGCGTCCGTGCTCGGAGAGGTCCGCGAGTACCTCCCCGTGATGGCAGAATCCTATGGTTTGGCAGTAGAACTTCTGGAGACTCAACTGCGGCTCCTCGCGATCAAGGAGCACCCGATAGAGGATTTCAGGCGCAGCATTCCGAAGGCGATCCGCCTGATCGGTGGGCGGGATCCGGACGACACCCATCTCCTCGCGCTGGCCCTGGCCCTCGGCATTCCGGTCTGGACCAACGACCGGGATTTCGAGGGGACCGGGGTCGAGTGCTACACGACGGCCAAGTTGCTTAAGGTGCTGGGCCTATGAAGATGGCGAGACCGGTGCGCACGGCGCACACGAGATGGGTGCAACGGGTGCGAGAGGATCTACCGGATGTCGTGTTCTCGTATCCCGCACTTCGGCCGTTGCGCGAGCGCGCGACGATGCTCCTCCATGGTTCGGCCTCGAGGGGGGTGCACGACCGGTGGTCGGACCTCGACGTCTGGCTCTGGGTGTCTCCCCGCGAACTCCGTGCGATCGACGCGGCGTCGCCGACCCGGTTCTTCGAGTTCTTCCTCGGCGGGCGCCCGGGTCATGCCAACGCGGAGTCCCGCGACCACGTCCTCGCTATGATCCGGGGGTGCGACTTCGGGCTGATCCACGAACTGCGAAGAGCGATCGTGGTCCGGGACCCCGACGGATTCGGGCGGAAGATGATCGCGCTGGCGCGTCGGCCGATGCGCGCCGCGCTTCGCCGGAGGCTGTTCTTCTACCACTACGTCGAGATGCGGGGGTACCACCGGAATCTGGACAATCCGCTCAACCGCGGCGACCGCGCTTCCGTGCTGCTCGCCCTGGGAGTGACGCTCGGCCATGCCCTGCGCGCGGCCATGGTCCTGGATGGGGCGCCGCCGCCGTACGACAAGTGGCTGCCCCAGGCGGCGGCGGAGACCCCGACGGGCCGGCTGGTCGTGCAGGCATTCGCGCGTATCATGCTGCTCGTGGGACGGGGCGCGCTGAACCGCGCGCAGGACGAGGTCCGGCACCCGGTAAACCTCGAACTGCGCAAGATCCGGGCCGGCCTAGTCGACGCGGCGCATCGCCATGGCATCCGGGAGCCCTGGCTCGGGAAGTGGTACCTCCACATCGACCAGGCGAGGGCGGCGGGGGTCCGGGCGCGGTGGTAGGGCGTTGCGTCCGCGCGGCGGAAAAGGGTACAACGCGAAGCATGAAACGGATCGCGGTGATGGTCGTGGCCGGCGTGCTGGCGGCGGGGTGCGGACTCCTCGACCAGGTCTCGCAGATGCGCAACTTCGCCAAGTGCAAGTTCCGGATGTATGGGGTCGAGCAGACGCGGCTCGCGGGTGTGCATATCGAGGGGAAGACCTCGCTCAAGCAGGTCAGCCTCCTCGACGGGATCAAGCTGGCCGCGGCGCTCAAGAGCGGGCGACTGCCCCTCCAGTTCGTGCTCGACATCGAGGTCAAGAACCCGAATGCGGAGACGGCGGGGATGAACCGGATGGCGTGGATTCTCCTGATCGACGGCCGCGAGATGCTCCGGGGCGACCTCGACCGCCATATCGAGATCGCCCCGAACGGCGGGGTGGCGCCCCTGCCCCTCGAGATCGAGCTGGACCTGCGACAGGTGTTGTCGGGGGAGTCCAGGGAATCGATGCTCAACTTCGCATTCAACGTGGCCGGTGAGGGTACGCACCCGACGCACGTGACATTGCAGGTGAAGCCCTCGATCCTGATCGCCGGGCAGTCCGTGGACTTTCCCGACTACATCACCATCTCGACCGAGTTCGGCGGAGGCGCGGGACAGCCCTAGCGGTCCGGGCTACTCCTCCGGGAACGCCCGCTCCGTGAACAAGATCAGCTCGTCCACGGCCGCGGTCTGCGCCTCCCAGGGGGCGAGGGACAGCGCGGCGCAGGCCCGGTCGCGGGCGGCGAGGAGCTGATCGCCGGACACGGGGTGCGCGGGTGCGTGGCCGGGCGGCCTCCGCTCCGCGGCGATCCGGGGAACACGGGCCAGGTCGTGTTCGTGGAGGGTCTCGTTCACGCTCCCGAGGTGGAGCAGGCAGGATCGCTCCAGGGCATGCGGCACCGACTGGATCGTGTGGCGGGCGTAGACGCAATCCGCGATGGTCCGGTCGACGGCCGGATCCCCGGTGGGGTAGAGCGTCAGCAGGTCGTCGAGGCTCCCGGAGTAGAGCCCGAGCAGGTCGCCGAACGCCCGGACGATCGCGTCCCGCCGGACCGGCACGTCCTCCACGCCTTCCGCCCGGCGGAACAGCCCCCGAAGCTCCGGTGCCCCGAGCCGGTCCCCGATCTCGCCCAGCCCCGGGTCCAGTTCCTTGTGGCTCACGATGCGTTGCCCGGCCTCCAGCCAGAGGATGGCCAGAACGTCGATCGCGCACCGGTGCAGCCACACGCCGGTCCACGGCTCCTTCGGGTACGACTCCAGGCTCGCCCGGTGCTCGGCTTTCGCCCGCGCCAGCAGCCGCGGACGGCGCGGCCGGACCACCTCGAGCGCGAACCGCCGCGGGGTCATGAACGCCCGGAGGGTGGCCAGCCGGCCCGCCGGATCGTGGAGGGGCTCCATGGCGACCAGTCCATCGAGCGCCCAGGTCGCGTCGAGGATCCACTTGCCGGACGCCTGGTCGACGACGCTCGCGGGATACCCGTCCCGCAGTCCCTCGGCCGTCTCCCATGGCTCGAGGACGCCGTGGATGACTACGCCGTTCCGAACGGTCCATCGGAACGGGTTCTCGACCGGCCGCTCGGTGATGATGAGGATGTCGAGGTCGCTGCTCGGCCAGAGCCGGCCGGTGCTCAGCGAGCCGGTCAGCCCGACGGCTTCGGCCTCGCCGGTCGCGACCATCGCCGCCGTCTCGGCCTCCGCGATGGCGCGGAGCCGGGCCGTCGTCTGCTCCGGGGATTCCATCGCCGGAATGCTCACGCCGTGATCTTACCGCCGCTTCGGCGGCAAGGTCTGGCACAGGCACACTCGAGGACCTTATCGCCTGTGCTAGAGTGAAACCAGAATGATCACTGCCTGACTGTCACCGGCGGTGTCGGTGCCTGCGCCGAAGGCGCAGGCCCTGCACCCGCTGTCAGCCAAGATTCACCACCAGGCTGCATCGCTCTAAGTGTGACAGGAGGGTTCCATGGACCAGCTTTATGACCACCCGAAGTACTACGAGATAGCGTTCTCGTTCCGCGACATTCCCCGTGAGGTTGACGTCTTCGAGGCATGCTTCCAGCGGTTCTCACGCATCCCGGTGAAGTCCGTGCTCGAAGTCGCGTGCGGGAACGCCCCCCACCTGGAGGAACTTGCGAAGCGCGGGTACCGGTACACGGGCCTCGATCTGAACGAGGCCATGCTCGCGTACAGCGGGGAGAAGGCGAAACGGATCGGAGCCGACGCGAGGTTCATCCGGGCCGACATGGCCGGATTCCGGATCGAGCCGCCGGTCGACTTTGCCTACGTCATGCTCGGGTCCCTTCAGGTGCCGGACACGGCCGCGCTCATGGGACATTTCGACTCGATGGCCGCGTCGGTGAAGCCGGGCGGGCTGTACTTCCTGGATTGGTGCATCTCGACCGGGTCGGGCGAGCCGGGAGGGGAAACGTGGGAGGTGGAGCAGGAGGGCATCCGGATCAAGGTCAGCTACATCCCGGAGGCCGTGGACCCGATCGCGCAGACGTCGCGGGGGCTCGACACGCTGGAGGTGGACGACCATGGGAGGCGGTTCACGCTCCAGGACGTGTCCGTGAAGCGGGACATCTACCCGCAGGAGTTCCTGCTCCTGCTCAAGGCGCGCGGCGACTTCGAGTTCGTGGGCTGGTGGAACAACTGGGACCTGGACCAGCCGCTCAGCGGGTCGCAGAAGATCGCTCGCCCGATCACGGTCATCCGGAGGGTATGAATATGAGGATCGACGTGCATGCTCACGTGTGCCTCCTTCCGGAACCGTGTCGGGGTGAGCCCTACCGGACCTTCCCGGAGGTCATCGGAAACCTGAAGCGATCCATGCAGGCGAACGGCATTGACCACACGATCCTGATCCCGGACAACAAGGACGGTGGGGCGGAGATGCCGGGGCTCGCTCAGCTCATGGAACTCCTTCGGGGGGAGACGTGCTTCTCGTACCTGGGGTGTCCGAACATCCTGCAGGAGCAGCCCGGCGACCTGGCGCGATTCCGGGATCTGCTGGTCCGCGGAGTCGTGAAGGGCCTCAAGTTCTTTCCCGGCCACGATCCGTTCCACGCCAATGACGCGCGGTGCGATCCGTACTTCGGGCTCTGCCAGGAACTGGGGGTTCCCGTCATCATCCACTCGGCGAACAGCCCGTCCCATCCCCCGGGCCGGATGAACGGGCCGTGCACGGACCCGGCATTGATCGTGGAGGTGGCGAGGCGGTTCCCGAACCTGCATCTCGGAATCGCGCATTTCTACTGGCCGAAGTTCGAGTACTGCCGGGAGACGGTCGAGGCGTTCCCCAACATCTTCATCGACCTGTCCGGGGTCGTGGACGACGACGAGATCGCCGGCCGGGAGCGCGTCCGGGAGCCGCTGCTCAAACTGCTCGCCCGCGATCCGCGCCGGGTCGTGTTCGGGACGGACTGGATGGAATGCGACACGGCCAAGCACGTGGCCATGGTGGAGGCACTGCCGGTTGACGATAAGATCAAGGAGATGATCTTCAGCGAGAATGCGCGACGAATCTATCGCCTGGACTTGGCCACGTGAACCCGGCCTGGATCTTCTTCGATGTGGGGTGGACCCTCGTGGACGAGACCCCGGCGCTCATGCACTATTTCGAGGGCGTGCGCGCGGCGATGGCGAACCCCGGCGCCACCACGGCTCGCGGCCTTCTCGGACGGTACCGGGTCGCGATTCGGGATGACGCGCCGGATCCGCGCGAACGGGTCCTGGCGGAGGCCGGCCTTCCAGGCGGGGACTGGAAGCGCTTCGGCTGGGATTACGAGCGCGTCCGGCCGTACCGGGACGCGGGTCCTGCCCTGCGCGCGCTTCGCGGTACCGTCAAACTCGGTGTCCTTGCCAATCAGGGGCCGGGCCTGCCAGAGCGGCTCGATCGATGGGGGTTCACCGGCGTATTCGACCTCATCCTGGGGTCCGGGGACTGCGGCGTGAAGAAGCCATCCCCGGAGATCTTCGCGCTCGCGGCGGAGCGGGCGGGAAGCCCGCCCGCGAAGCTCATGATGGCCGGAGACCGGCTCGACAACGACATCGTCCCGGCGAAGCGGGCGGGCTGGCAGACGGCCTGGGTGCGTCGCGGCGACCATGCGAAACTTGAACCGCGCGGTCCGGAGGACTGCCCGGACCGTATCGTCGGGAACCTCGTGCGGCTTGCCGGATTGTTCGTTCCCGCGGACCGGATCGCGCTTGCGGAGCACCTCGATGGGGCGGGTGTGATCGTGGACTGGCCGGAGAAGCGGCGGGACCAGCGGCTGGTGGTCGAGTATCTCGCCACCCGGTTCGAACCGCACCGGGGATACGCCGAGGCCGAAGTGAACCGGGTGATCGATACGTACCACCGGTTCGGCGACTACGCGCTGTTGCGGCGCGAACTCGTGAGCCACGGCCTGCTGACGCGGGACGACGACGGCCGCCGGTACCGGCGGCCCGGGCTCTAGAGCGTCAGCAGGAGGTAGACGCGGGCGTCGAAGCCGGTGAACCCGGTCGGGCCGCGGCGATAGCCGGCTTCGACGCCGACGTCCAGGGACTTGGCCGCGTCGGGCCCGGTCGGGGGCGCGGTCGGAGTCGGCAGGACATCGGGCGCCATCAACCGGGCCGGGCAGATGAGCACGCCGGCCTGCACGCGACCCACCCAGGCCTTCCTGGTTCCGCCGGCCTTGAGCGTGTCGCGTTCGATCCCGGGGCCCCCGTAGACCATGTAGCCCTTGTGGCCGATGAGCCGGAAGTTGAGCCGGCCGGCCATCGTCGTGAGCGTCGAGGTCTTCTTCGCGTCCTTCATCTGCCCGTAGGCGAATTGCCAGAAGCCCTGTCCCTCGGGGCCGAAGGCCACGAGTCCGGCTTCCCAGCCCAGGAGCCGGGTAGCGCCGGCCTGGTCGGGCTGGAAGACCTGGCCTCCCCCGGCGGGACCCCAGACGGCCCCGGCGGGGGAGGCCGCCAGGAGGAGGGCAAGGGCGAAGCGCCGGCGCATCACCTTCAAAGTCTATCAGAGTTAGAATCTTCCGGAGCCCATGAAGTACGCGCTGATCGTACCCGACGGAGCCGCGGATCGCCCGCTGGCGGAGCTGGGAGGGAAGACGCCCCTCCAGGTCGCGAAGACGCCCAATCTGGACCGGCTGGTCCGGGAGGGATCGATCGGGCTCGTCCGCACCTGCCCGACGGGCATGACGCCCGGGACCGAAGTCTGCCTCATGGACCTAATGGGATACGACCCCCGGGAGTACTTCAGGGGCCGGGGGCCCCTCGAGGCCCTCGGGGAGGGGATCGAGCTCAAGAAGAGCGAGGTCGCGTTCCGGTGCAACCTCGTGACGGTGCAGGGGGAGCTGCTCGACGACTACAGCGCGGGGCACATCACCGACGCCGAGGGAAAAGAGATCATCCAGATGCTCGACAAGCGGCTCGGCTCCGACGAGATCCGGTTCCTTCCCGGCGCGTCCTACCGGCACCTGATGATATGGAGAGGCGGGTCGGACGAGGTGAAGACCATCGGACCGCACCACATCATGGGGCAACCGTGGAAGGCGAACCTGCCGAAGGGCAAGGGGGAGGCGAAGCTGCTCCAGATGATGGAAGACTCCCGCGTCCTGCTCATGGGCCACGAGGTCAACCGGGCGCGGCGGATGAAGAAGCTGAAAGTCGCGAACATGATCTGGCTCTGGAGCCCGGGCCGGTTGCCGTCGATGCCGGACTACCGGACGAAGTTCGGACTCGGGGGCGTCATGATCACGGCCGTGAACATAGGCCGCGGGATGGGCAAGCTCGCGGGGCTGGAGATCGTGAAGGTCCCCGGGGCCACCGGATACTTCGACACCAACTACAAGGGCAAGGGCGACGCGGCGGTGAAGGCGCTCAAGACGAACGATCTCGCCGTCGTCCACATCGAAGCCCCGGACGAGGCCGGCCACGACGGGAACGTCGCCGAGAAGGTCCGCGCGATCGAGGCTGTCGACGAGTTCGTGATCGGGGCGCTCCTGAAGGCCCAGCCGAAGCTGGGGGCTCTCTCGATCCTCGTCCTGCCGGACCACGCGACGCCGGTCGAGGTGAAGAATCACACCGACGAGCCCGTGCCGTTCGTGATCTGGCGGGGTCAGCCCGTGCCAGCGGGGAAGATGCCGGCGATGGAGGAGGGCCCGGGGTTCGATGAGGCCGCGGGGGCGGCGAGCGGCGTGATCGTGGAGGAGGGTTGGACGCTTCTGGACCGGTTCTTCCTCCCGCGCGGCGCCTCCGTCCCGGCCGAAGCCGCCGACCCGCCCGCCACTCCGCCCGCCGCGTGATAGGATTAGTTTCCGGCTGACAGTCCGCTTCGGAGGAGGCTCATGTCGCTTATCGTGCAGAAATACGGGGGAACGTCCGTCGCGACTCCCGAGCGGATCAACGCGGTCGCGGCCCTGGCGCTCAAGCGCGCCCGGCGGGGCGACCAATTGCTCATCGTGGTGTCCGCCATGGGCGACGCCACCGACGACCTCATCGCGCTCGCCAAGTCGATCACGTCGAAACCCGACCCGCGCGAGATGGACGTCCTGCTGGCAACGGGCGAGCAGGTGTCGATCGCGCTCCTGGCCATGGCCATCAAGGCCCAGGGCGGGAACGCCATGTCCTTCACCGGCGCCCAGGTCGGCATAATCACCGACGCGCGGCACACGAAGGCGCGCATCCTGCGCGTCGAGGCGAAGGGCATCCGGAAAGCGCTCGGCGAGGGCCGGATCGCGATCGTCGCGGGGTTCCAGGGGGAGACCGAGACGGGCGAGGAGATCACGACGCTCGGCCGGGGCGGGTCGGACCTCACGGCCGTGGCGCTGGCGGCGGCGCTGGAGGCGGAGGCCTGCGAGTTCTACAAGGACGTGCCGGGGGTGCTGACGACCGACCCGAGGATCGTGCCGGAGGCGCGGCCCCTGCCGCGCATCACCTACGACGAGATGCTGGAAATGGCGAGCATGGGGTCGCAGGTGCTCAACGCGCGGAGCGTGGAATACGCGAAGCGCTTCGGAGTGCCGCTCGTGGTGCGCTCGTCGTTCGAGGACGTGAAGGGAACGCTGATCGTTGAGGAGGAGCCGGGGATGGAAAAGGTACTGGTGCGCGGAATCACGTACGCGAAGAACGAGGCCAAGGTGACGGTGCTCGGGGTGCCCGACCGGCCCGGGGTGGCCGCCGAGCTGTTCCGCGCGCTCGCGGCGGCGGACCTCAACGTCGACATGATCATCCAGGACGTGTCCGAGTCGGGCGTCACGAACATCTCATTCACGGTGACGCAGGGGGACCTGGCGCGGACGCTCGAGGTGTCGCGCGGCGTGGCGGCCCGGGTCAAGGCCGTGGACGTCCATTCCGACGAACACGTGGGCAAGGTCTCGATCATCGGTGTCGGCATGCGCTCGCACTCGGGGGTCGCGGCCGCCATGTTCGAGGCGCTCGCCCAGGCGGGGATCAACATCCAGATGATCTCGACCTCCGAGATCAAGGTCTCGGTCGTCATCGAGAAGACGAAGATCGAGGAGGCCGTGCGCGTCCTGCACCGCCGGTTCGGACTCGAGACCGAGCAGGTCGAGCTCGCGCGCCCGTTCATCACCGCGCCGGAGGAAGTGGGGATGCTTACCCAGAGGATGAAGCGGCCGGCGAAACCTGCCGTTCGGGTGAAGGCCAGGCGGAAGCGGTGAAGCCGCCCCCGGTCTCGCTCTACGACGCGACCCTGCGCGACGGCGCGCAGGGGGAAGGGGTCAAGTTCTCGGTCGAGGACAAGCTCACGCTCGCCCGGAAGATGGACTCACTCGGCATCGACTACATCGAGGGGGGCTGGCCCCATCCCGCGCGGCCCGAGGACGTGGAGTTCTTCCGCGAGGCGCGCCGCAGGATCAGGTTCACGCACTCGCGGCTCACCGCCTTCGGGTCGACGAGGCGCTCGCGCGTTCGCGCGCACGAGGACGAGGGGCTCAAGGACCTGATCGCGGCGAGGACGCCCGCGGTGACGATATTCGGCAAGGCCTGGGACCTGCACGTGAAGGTCGTTCTCCGGGTGACCCCGGAGGAGAACCTCGCCATGGTCGGGGAGTCCGTGCGGGTGCTCAAGCGCGCCGGCCGCGAGGTCGTGTATGACGCCGAGCACTTCTTTGACGGGTACCTCTCCGACCCCCAGTACGCGATCGCAACCCTGAGGGCGGCGCTGGTGGCGGGTGCAGACTGGCTCGTCCTCTGTGACACGAACGGGGGCATGATCCCGGGCAGGATCCGCGAGGTCATGACAGCGGTCCGGTCCCGGGTCCCCGGCCGGCTCGGCATACACACCCACAACGACACCGAGTGCGCGGTGGCGAACAGTCTCGTCGCGGTCGAGCTGGGGGCAAGGCAGGTGCAGGGCACGATCAACGGGTACGGCGAGCGGTGCGGCAACGCGAACCTGTGCTCGATAATCCCCGCGCTCAAGCTCAAGCTCGGCGTCGACTGCGTGAGCGACGCCCAGCTCAGGCAGTTGCGCGGCATATCGCTCCTGGCCTCAGAGCTCGTGACGAAGCCGCCGCGGGATGAGATGCCTTGGGTGGGCGCGAGCGCGTTCGCGCACAAGGCCGGCGTCCACGTTCACGCGGTCGAGCGCTTGCCGCGGACGTACGAGCAGGCGAACCCGGAGGCGACCGGGAACAGGCGGCGGATCCTGGTCTCGGACATGGCCGGACTGGCCACGATACGGTGGAAGGCCGAGGGCTACGGGCTCAAGCTGGGCAAGGACGACGAGAGGGGGCGCCGGATCCTCTCCGAGCTCAAGCGGCTGGAGTCCGAGGGGCTGACCTTCGAGGGCGCCGAGGCGTCGTTCGAGCTTCTCGTGCGCCGTATCACGCGCGGGCTCAAGGCGCCGTTCGAGCTCGTGGACTTCCGGGTCGCGGTGGAGCAGAAGAAGGGGGCGTCGGTCTCGGAAGCCACCCTCAAGGTCAAGGTGGGCGACCAGGTCGAGCACACGGTGGCCGAGGGTGACGGGCCTGTAAACGCCCTGGATTCCGCCCTGCGCAAGGCGCTCGGCCGGTTCTACCCCGGGGTCAAGGCCATGCACCTGACCGACTACCGGGTGCGGGTCATCAACCCGCAGGCCGCCACCGCCGCCAAGGTCCGGGTCACGATCGAGACGACCGACGGGGCCGACACCTGGTCCACGGTCGGGGTCTCGGAGAACATCATCGAGGCGAGCTGGCAGGCGCTCGCCGACAGCGTGGCGTACAAGCTCTTCAAGGGGAAGCGCCGGAAGCCCGGGAAGCGGTAGCCCGTGGAGGAGCACCCGTGGCGCGACATCGACCGGAAGTGGCAACAGTTCTGGGAGGAGCACGGCACCTTCCGGGCCGTTGACCGCTCGGACCGGAAGAAGTTCTACGCGCTCATGATGTTCCCGTACCCGTCGGGGAGCGCGCTCCACATGGGGCACGTGCGGAACTACGTCATCGGCGACGTCCTCACCCGGCTCAGGAAGATGCAGGGGCACAACGTCCTGCACCCCATGGGCTGGGACGCCTTCGGGCTTCCGGCCGAGAACGCGGCGATCAAGGCCGGCGTGCATCCCGCCGACTGGACCAGGAAGAACATCGCGACGATGAAACGCCAGCTCCAGGAGCTGGGGATCTCGTACGACTGGAGCCGGGAGATTTCCACCTGCGATCCGTCCTACTACAAGTGGACGCAGTGGATCTTCCTGAAGATGTACGAGCGGGGGCTCGCGTACCGGAAGAAGTCCTTCGTGAACTGGTGTCCGTCGTGCCAGACGACGATCGCGAACGAGGAAGTCCACGAGGGCACGTGCTGGCGGTGCCACTCCGTCGTGGTCCGCCGGGACCTCGAGCAGTGGTTCCTGAAGATCACGCAGTACGCGGACCGGCTGCTCGACGACCTCACGCTCCTGGACAAGTGGCCGGAGCGGGTCCGGACCATGCAGGAGAACTGGATCGGGCGGAGCGAGGGCGCGCGGGTCGTGTTCCGCGAGCGCGACTCCGGCGCCGAGATGCCCGTCTTCACGACCCGGCCCGACACGCTCTTCGGCGTCACCTTCATGGTCATCGCTCCCGAGCACCCGATGGTTGGCGAGCTGGTGAAGGGACGTCCCGAGGAGCGCGAAGTCCTCGCGTACGTCGAGAAGGCGCTCACCCTCTCCGAGATCGAGCGCACGGGGGCCGACCGGGAGAAGACGGGCGTGCCTACGGGCCGGTTCGCGGTCAACCCCGTGAACGGTGACGCGGTCCCTCTTTTCGTCGCCGACTACGTGGTCGCCGAGTACGGCTCCGGCATCGTCATGGGCGTGCCCGCGCACGACGATCGCGACTTCGCCTTCGCGCGGAAGCAGGGGTTGCCGGTCAAGGTCGTCATCCAGCCAGGGGCCACGCGGCTGGACGGCGCGACCATGGAGGCCGCTTTCCTCGAGGACGGCGTGCAGGCGAACTCGGGCGCGTTCGACGGCCTGCCGAACCGGGACGGGAAGAAGGCCATCACGGCGCATCTCGAGAAGAAGGGCTGGGGCGGACCGCTGGTAACGTACCGGCTTCGCGACTGGGGCATCTCGCGCCAGCGGTACTGGGGCGCGCCCATCCCGATGGTCACGTGCGCGGCATGCGGCCATGTCCCGGTGCCCGAGGCTGACCTCCCCGTCCTCCTGCCGCGGGACGTGGACTACTCACCCGGCGCGATATCGCCGCTCGAGAAGTCGAAGGAATTCGTCGAGGTTGCCTGCCCGAAGTGCGGCGGACCCGCGCGCCGGGAGACAGACACGATGGGCACCTTCATGGATTCCTCGTGGTACTTCTACCGCTACACTTCTCCCCGCGAGGAGAAGGCGGTCTTCAACCGCGAGACCGCCGGATACTGGATGCCCGTGGACCAGTACATCGGTGGGATCGAGCACGCCGTCATGCACCTGCTCTACGCGAGGTTCTTCCACAAGTTCTTCCAGGATCTCGGGCTCGTCGACACGCCGGAGCCCTTTACCGCGCTCTTCACCCAGGGGCTGGTCCTCAAGGGCGGCGAGATGATGTCGAAGTCCACGGGCAACATCGTCTCGGCGGACGGGCTCGTGGCGAAGTACGGGTGCGACGTGCCCAGGGCGTATGTCCTATTCATCGCGCCGCCCGACAAGGAAGTCGAGTGGCAGGACGCCGGGATCGAGGGGATCGCGAGGTGGTTGCATCGAGTGGGTGGTCTTGTGGATGGCTGGGCTCCCATGGACCTGCCGCCTAGCGACATGGACGTGCGCAAGTATCCTTTTGTCAATGGAGAGGTCGTGGACCCGCGGCATCCGCATGCCAAGGAAGTGGTACGGATGACCCATGCCACGGTTCAGAAAGTAACGATGGACACTAGCGCGTCGTTCCACTTCAATACGGCGATCAGCAGCCTCATGGAGTTCACGAATGTTCTTGCCGGCTACAGTGCGAGGCGCGAGGCGCTTCCGGTCGTCCGGAGCTACCAGTCAGGAGACTCAACTCCCGACCCCGAGCACGATCCACGGGTGATGAGCTTTGCCCTCAAGCGACTGATCCTTCTGGTGGCGCCCTTCGCACCGCACCTTGCTGAGGAGTGGTGGAAGCGCTCAGGGGAGAAGCCGTCGGTCTTCGACGCAAGCTGGCCGACATTCGATCCCGCTGCGGCGGCCGAGGACGTGGTCGAAATCCCCGTCCAGGTCAACGGAAAACACCGGGCCACGATCCGTGCCGCCAGGGGGGCCTCGGAGGACGCGCTGAAGACGCTCGTCTTGGGGGATGAGAAGATGAAGGCACAGATGGCGGGCAAGACCGTGCGACGCTGGGTGATAGTGCCGGACCGGCTCGTGAACGTCGTGGTCGGATGAGGACCGCGGCGGCCGGGCTCGCGCTCGTCTTCACGCTGGCGGGGTGCGCGGCCTCGGTCAGGCGCGTGCTGCCGGAGACCGTCCGCACCGTCGCGATCGCGCGGTTCCAGAACACGACGGACCAGGAACCCCTGCCCGCGCTGTTCGACGAGGACCTGCGGCGGTCCTTCCGGCTGGACGGACGGCTCACGGTGGTCGAGGATCCGTCCGCCGCGGACGCCGTGCTCGAGGGCACCATCGGCGGCTACACGCGCCAGCCGTCGCGATTCGCAGCCACCAACGTGGTCCAGGAATACGCGGTCCGCGTCGCGGTCGAGCTGACGCTGACCGCGCGGGGGAGCCGCGAGACCCTCTGGATCGATCGTGGCGCGAAGCCGGGGGCGCCGCCGGGGCCGGCGACGCGCCGGCTGGAGACCGACACGCACTTCGTCGTCGTGCCCGCCTCCGGGCTTCCGGTCGAGACCGAGGAGGATGCCCAGCGGCGTCTCGTTCACGACCTCGCGGAGGCCGCCGTGGTCAGGGTCCTCGAGGGCTGGTAGTTCTTGCTCCGCCCGCGGGGGGGGCCCGTGGGATAATTACCCGGATGCGAAGCGGTTTCCCCGGCCCTGCGGTGTCCCTGGCGGCGCTCCTTCTGGCGCTCGCGGCCCATCTCCAGCATCCCGTCGTGCTCGGCCTCCCGGCCCTCCGTCCCGACCTCCTGCCGATCGCGCCGCTCGCGTGCCTCATGGGGCTGGCGCGATCCGGCGGTCTCCTCGTCCTCGCCGCCGCCGTGCTCGCGGGGTGGTGGGCGTGGGGGCGGGAGGCGACGCGCTGGCTCGCCCGGACCCGTTCCGGCTGGCCTTTCGAGCTGGCCGCCGGGCTGATGGCCGGCTCGCTCGCCGCCGGCGGCCTCGGGTTCGCGGGACTCCTGTTCCGGCCGGTGCTCGGCGCCCTCCTGGTGGCCGCCGTCATCCCGGCCGTCCGGGTCCGGGCATGGCGGGGCCCGGCGCGATGGCTGGGGGCTGCCCGCTGGCCGGCCATATGGCCGGCGCTGTGCCTGTTCCCGGCGGTGCCCTGGCTGGTGGTCGCGCCGCTGCTCCCGGTCACGGGTGTCGACATGCTCGAGTACCACGCCGGCTTCCCCGTGCTCTGGGGGATGCTCCACCGGATCCACTTCGAGGCCGGCAACCTGCTTTGCACGATGCCGCTCGGGTTCGAGCGGCTGGCCGTGCCGCTCTACGTCCTGGGGGCCGGCGGCGCGGTCGCGTGGACCCAGCTCATCCTCCTTGCGGCGGCGGGGGTGGCGGTCGCGTCGGCCCTCGACGACGCCATGGGCGGCTGGCTGGTCGCGGGGTTCGGCGCGGCGCTCCTGCTCGCGTGGCAGGGGCATCCCGACATCGGGCTCGTTTTCGCCGCGGCGCTGGCCGTGCGGGCGGCCCGGACGGGCCGGCCGGTTGAGACCGGGCTCGCGTGCGCGCTCGCGGCGTTCAGCAAGTATCAGGGCGCCGCGCTCGCGGCGGCCTGTGTGGTCTCGACCGCGCCTTGGGACGCGGGGCGGCGGCTCCCGCGCTGGCTCCTCGTCGCGTGCGCGGTCGCGGTGGCGCCGAACCTGGCCTGGCTGGCGCGCAACGCCTGGCTGACCGGGAATCCCGTGTACCCTTTCGCGTCGCATGTCTTCCCGTCCCTCGCGTGGACGGACTGGAATTCGCAGGTGCTCTGGGCGTCGATGCCGAACGCCTCGGTCGAGATCGACGGCGCCTTCCCCGAGGACCGGGCGCGCCAGCTCGCGATGGCGTTCTGGGCTGGTACGAAATCGGTCTTCTTCAGCCCGTACGCGGCGCTGGTCTACATCTGCCCCGCCATCCTGTTGGTGCGCGGGGTCCCGCCCCTCGCGCGCCGGCTCGCGGTCCAGGGGCTCGTCTTCGGGCTCGTGTGGCTCCTGCCGATCCCGAAGTTCGGCCGCTACCTAGTGCCGGGGCTGATCCCCGTGCTCGGGGCGTGGTGGCTGGTCGCGAGGGCGAGCCGGTTCGCGGTCCCGGTCGCGGCCGTCTGCCTCGGCGTCGAAGCGCTCGTCTTCGTGGTCAATGCCCGCGAGACTCCGATCGCACCCGAGCGCGTGCTGACTGGCACGGCGTCCGCCGCCGCGTACCGCCGGGCGGCGCTGGGCGGATACCAGGACGCCGTCGACTGGCTGAACGCGAAAGGGTTCGCGTCCTCGCGAACCCTCGTCATAGGCCAGGGGTACGGCATGGGACTGTCGTGTCCCTGGTCCGCGAGCAACGAGACGGGCCGGCCCGCGTGGCTGGGCGCGGCCGGGGAGGTAGCGAACCCGGTCCGGATGCGCGTGCATCTGCGGCAGGCGAACGTCACGACCGTCCTCTACAACCCGATCCGCGCCTACCACCGGCATCCCTACGCACTGGGCTACGATTTGTCCGAGCCGTGGCTCATGGCTTGGGGACACCTCTGGCGGCGCTGGGCGCGTGTCGAGCGCCCGCCTGATTCGTTCGACTGGACGGGCGCGTGGTGGATCTGGCGGCTCGACGCCCGGCCGGGCGCGCCGCTTCCGCAGGCGTGGCTGCCGGGCGCCGAGCGGCTGTACCTCGACGAGACGGCCCTGCGGCGGGGTGAGGCCGACCCCGGCCGCCTCGCCCTCCAGCGCCGGGTGGCGGGGGACTTTGGTGTCGCGTGGTTCCAGCGGTCGATGCTCACATACCACGGCCGCCACGATGCCCCGCGCGCGGTTGCGGAGGTGGAGGAGGCGATCCGGCGGGGATTCGTGAGCCCCGGCGCGCTCAACGCCCTCGGAGTGTATCTCGACGCGGACGGCCGGATCGCGGAGGCCGCCCGACGGTTCCGGGAAGCCCTGGCGCTCGACCCGGGATACGACACGGCCCGCGCGAATCTCACCGAGCTCCTCGCGCGTTCAGCGGCGGGCAAGAGGTAGAATCGAGTCATCCCCATGTTGGCGCTGGCCCGATCGCACCTGCGTCTGAGCCTGCTCGCCGCCGCGGTCGTCCTCGGCGGAGTGCTCTGGCTCGTGAACGGGTGGGTGGTCCATCGCATCCTGCCGCCCTTCCTGCACAAGCAGCTCACGCTGGCCCTGCAGCGGGAGGTCGAGTTCGCGGACGTCGACACAAACTGGTTCACATACTTCGAGGTCAGGGGCGTCTCGGTCGCGAAGTCGGCCGATCCGAAGGACGGCACGCTATTCCGGGCCGGGAAACTGGTCCTTCGCTTCCACCTCGTGCGGCTTCTCACGCATCTGAAGTCCAGCAACCCCCTGGCCGGGATCCGCCGGGTGGAGCTCATCGAGCCGTCCGTCGAGATCGCGCTCGAGCAGTTGAAACCCGCCCTCGAGCCCTCCGCCTCCAAGGCGGCCAAGGCGGCGCCGGCGAGGCCGTCGACGGGCCTGCCGACCCTGCCCCGTACCTACCTCGGGATCAAGAGTGGGACGATCGTGCTGACCCGGCGCGGGGTGCCGGTCCTCGAGATACGGCGGTTCAAGGCGGAACTGGACTTGCGGGATCTTCCGCGGATTGGCGGCAATGTCGGCTTCACTATCGCTCCCGACTCCTCGGTGGCGGTCGACGGGAGCTGTCACTTCAGCCTCAAGCAGTTCAAGGGCAACCTGTCGCTCGAGCATCTGGACCTGGGCCAGCTCTCGGACTTCGCCCGGATGCTCGATCCTTCCCTCGCCATTCGCGTGGGCGGCCTCTTCGACGCCAAGCTCGAGATCGAGGGCGGGTTCATGACCACGGCCGAGATCTGGAACGAGACGTTCGGGCGCGGGTCGCTGCGGCTGTCGCGGGGGAGCCTGTCCCTGCGCGGCAGTCCGCTCATCACCGACGCCGAGACGACGGGGACGCTCGACGAGCGCCAGCTCACGCTCGAGACGCTCACGGGCCGCGTGCTCTCGGGGGCCTTGTCGGCAGCCGGAAGTTTCGGCAACCTGGGACTGGGCCGCTGGAAGCTCAAGGGCAAGCTCGAACAGGTTCCGATCCGGGCCCTGCGGGCGCTGTCGCCGGGCCTGCCGCCGACGCTCGATGGCGTATTCTCATTCGGGTTCTCCGCGAGCGGCACCGGTCATGCGCCAGTCTTCACGGGTCGGATCGCGTCGCCGGCCCTCTGGATCCCGGGCGTGCGTGTCGAGAACCTCGTCGCCGAGATGACCTACACGATCCGGGACTTGGCGCTCACTAACCTACGGGCGAACCTCTGGGAGGGCGCGATCCACGGGGAGGGGGCCCTGCGGGGCCTCGACGGAGCCGCTCCCGCGATCCGGCTGAACCTCCAGGGGATCGGGTTCAATGTGGCGCGGACCCCGCTCGGGGACTCGTACGCGGGGACGGCCGAGGTCGACGCCAACCTCGATGGACCTCTCGACCGGCTCGTGGGGACCCTGTCCGCTAGGCTAAACCAGCTCCGGGCGCGGGGCCTCGCGGTCGGCGACCTCAAGGCCGCCGCGACGTTCGAGGGTGGGAAGATCCGGATCGACGCGAAGACCGACAAGGGAACGGTGACGGCCGCCGGCACCCTCGTCCTGTCGCCCGTGCTCGCCCTCGAGAACTGCCGGGTCGACGTGCGGGAGCGCATCCCGGTGCTCATCGCGCTGGCGGGCGTCGACCCGCCGCCGGGCTTCGACGGGCGCGTGTCGGGATCGGTGCGGGCCGAGGGGCCCGTCAGCGACCCGGTGGTGACGGCCGAGGCCGTCGCTTCCGCGGTCCGGTTCGGGCGGATCGTCATCGGCGACATCATCCGCGTGCCCAGGTTTACTTTCCGGAAGATGACGCTCGAGGTTCCCGCGGACGCGCCGGCCGAGCTGGAGTGGACGTCCGAGCACACGACGGTTGCGATGTCCGGTGCCGTGCCCGTCGGGGCCTTCTCGGGCACCGGCAAGGAGGAGCTGCGGTTCCATCTCGAGTGCGCGGGAGGCCGGCTCGAGCTCCTCAAACGGCTGGACCTTGTCAAGGCCGCCACCGGGTCCTTCGACCTCGTGCTCGACCTGACCGGGACGGCTGCGCAGCCGACGTGGAAGATGCTCCGGTTGACCAGCTCGGGCAAGCGGCTCGTGCTCAAGGAGCCGGTGTTCGAGAAGGACTTCGACGGCTGGAACCTGAACGTGGTCATGGAGAACGACGAGGGGCTGATCAAGGACACGTGGCTCGCCATCGACCGGCAGCAGCAGACGTTCAACGGCCGGTTCTCCATGCGCGGCTGGCTGCCGGACGAGGTGGACGTGCAGACGGCGACGGTCGCGGCGAAGGCCAAGCACCTGCGCGGGCTGCCGTTCGCCGTCGAGGATGTGGCCGAGATCCGGGCCCGGCTCAACGCGCACCTGATCATGCGGCCGGGGGAGAAGGAGATCATGCTCACGGGGCCGGACCCGGAAAAGGGCGCGGAGCTGATCCTGTCGAGCGGCGTGATCCGGTACGCGGGGCCGAAGATGGGAGAGGTCGCGGCGTCTCCAGTGCTGCCGTCGGTCCGTGGCCGGTCGGCACCCGCCGTCGCGACCGCACCGGCGGCACCTGCCGTCGCCGCTGTAGCGGCGCCCGCCGCGGCGGCCGCTCCGCCGGGTCTCTTCGAACGGTTCTACGCCAACCTCAACTTCATCGGAACGGTCGAGATCGGGTCCAACGTCGAGTTCGCGCCGCGGACCGTCGTGGGCAAGGCGGGCCAATCGTTCTTCAAACTGTTGACCGGGGACCGGGCGGCGCTGAAGAAGCTGTTCCACCAGTACGCGACGAGGGCGGGCTGGATGGAGTTCAGCCGCGACGCCCTCCTGACCTTCGACCTCAAGATCAAGGACGGGAGCCACCTCAAGGTTTCGAAGATGGGCGACGCCCTCCGGGCCGAGGGTGAGCTCGCGCTCGAGCCCGGGGGCCGCGTAACGCTGGGGCCGCCGGGTCTCGCCGTGGACTTCACCATCGTGGGCGACCCCGGACTCCGGCAGCGGATCGAGTTCCCGGTCAGCGACACGATGATGGCCAACCTGGATCTCGTCGCCGAGGCCGTGCTCTACGACAAGTACCTGCCTACGGATTCCGGGGAGTCGGCGATGGTCGATGAACTCAAGGTACGGCTGTTCGTTACGCCGCCGCGTCCCGACGAGCCCCGGAAGGACTCCTTCCTCCAGTTCAACTTCGACCTGAAGTCGGAGCCGGAGACGGTCGTGGGCGAGGTCGGTGGGGGGCCGGGAGCCGGCGCCGGGCCCGGCTCGGAGGCGGTCGCCCAGTCGCGCATGGTGACCGTCAAGCCCGACAAGGGCGCGCTCATGATGTGCCTCTTCGGGCTGGACGCGCTCACGGCCGTTGGTAGTGCGTCCGCGGCCACGGCCGGCGGCGGGCCGGGGGCGGGGGAGTCGATCAAGCAGACCGGGGCGATGGCGCTGGTCAATGCCGTCCTGGGCTACTTCCGGAAGATGCTGGGCCTGGACGTGCTCTCGGTCAGGAAGTCCGAGCTGGCGGCCCGCCGCCAGCGGCAGTCGCCGGGATCCACCGCGCCCGCGGCGGGGGCGTCCGCGAGCGTGCTCGACAACACCGAGCTCACGGCGGGCGTGGCGCTCACCCGGAGCCTGTTCCTGAACCAGCGCGTGGTCCTGCTGGATTCGACCCAGTCGAGTATCCAATCCAGTACGCTGGCGCCCCAGCGGTCCAACACCACCGGGTTCATCACCGAGATCGAGTTCCGCCGGTCCTCGTACAAGCTCACGACCCGCGGGCGGTGGTTCGGCCTCCCGGACGATCCGCGGATCGACCGGCCCTACGAGCTCTACGGCGGCGCGGAAGTCAGCCGGGGCTTCTCGGGCGTCAGCACGCGGGAGCCGTTCAACTGGTGAGCCTGATCCTCGCCGCGTGCATCGCGGCGGCATCCTCCGCCGCTCCTTCCGCGGCGGTTCCCCCGGGATTCGAGGTGCGCATCTGCGCGTTGGTCGAGGCCCCGGCGGCCGCGTGGTCCGGGATCCAGCCGGAGGCGGTCATCGATCCCGCCGCGCTGTCCTGGCGGCGCAAGGCTTTTCTGAGCTCGTCGGCCACGATCCCGGTCGCGTCACCCGAAGTGCGCCGGGCGCTGTCTGCGGCGCTGGCGTCCGTCCCGTCCGCGTCGCGCTCCCGGACCATCAAGGTGCTCGACGCCGTCGGCGCCTGGGTGTCCGCGAGCGTGCTCGAGGACCCGGAGCCGCTGAGGACGCCCGGAGACTGGCGCGGCGCCGATGAGGTCATCCGCACGGGACACGGCAACGCCTTCGAGCGCGTGCGCGTCCTCGTGGCCCTGCTCCGGGCGGCGGGGATCCCGGCCAAACCCGGTTTCAACGGCGTGCCCATGGTCGTCCTATTCGTCGCACCTGGCAGCGCCTCGCTGCCAGGTGAGTGGACCGTATGGGATCCCCTGCATCCCGCCGGATCGTTCTGCCGTCTCCCGGTCGCGTGGATGCCCCTGCGGGCGGGGGACGTTCCGCTCGTTGCCACCGCGCCCGCCGGGCTCCCGTGCCGCGTCACGGTCGCCACGCGCCGCTGGGCGGGCCGGGACGACGTCCGTCGCGCCTGGGAGACCGTGGGCCGGATCGGGGCGTTCCCGTCGAATCCCGCCGAGCCCCTGCCCGTGGGCACGCCCGCGTGGTGGGAGATCTGGATCATCGGGGTGGCGTTCGACGGGGACCCTGGCGCGGCGACCGTGACGGTCCCCCTGCCGTTCGCGCCGGAGTTGAAGTACGGCACGCGGGACCAGACGGTCTGGGCGTCCGACCCCGCCCGGCTGAAGGCCGTGGACCAGTGGAGCGAGACGGACCAGCGGCTCGGCGGCCTCGTCCACGGCCTCCGCATCCGTCTCTCCCGCTCGGCCGCCGGAGGGGGAAGATAGTGGCGGAGCTGCCGGAAGTCGAGACGCTCAGGCGCCAGCTTCTGGCCGCCGTGGTTGGCCTGCGCTGGGACCGGGTGGAGGCCGTCCCCTCGTCGCTCTTCCGCACGCCCGCGAAGGCGGTGGCGGAGGCGCTCACCGGCGCCCGGCTGGCCCGCGTGGACCGGCGGGGGAAGGTCCTCCTCCTCGGATTCGACGCCGACCGCGTCCTGCTCGTCCACCTCGGCATGAGCGGGCAGATCCTGCTCGTGCCGCCGGCGGAGCCGGGTCCCCGCCACCAGCACCTCGTGGCGACGATCGAGGACGGACGGAGGCTCGTCTTCCGCGATCCGCGCCGGTTCGGGTTCCTCAAGCTCGCGCGCGAGGCGGGGTTGGTGGTTGTGAAGGAGCTGGCCTCGGTCGGGCGCGATCCTCTCGACCCCGCGCAGACGTGGGAAAGGTTCGTGCGCGACTGCGCGGGGCGGGCGGGTGCCGTGAAGCCCCTGCTCCTGTCGCAGGAGTTCTTCGCCGGGGTGGGCAACATCTATGCCGACGAGATCCTGCACGCGGCGCGCCTGCGCCCCGCGCGGGCCGCGGCGTCCCTGACGCCGGTCGAGCAGAAGGAGCTCTTCCACGCGGTCCGGGACATCCTGTCTTCCGCCATCGAGTACGGCGGGACCTCGTTCGACGCGGCCTTTACGGATATCTATGGCCGCCCCGGGCTGTACGGTGGGCGGCTCAAGGTCTACGGCCGGGACGGCGAGCCGTGCGACCGGTGCCACACGGCGCTCCGGCAGGCTGTGGTCGGCGGCCGGTCGAGCGTCTTCTGCCCCCACTGCCAGAAGTAGCTAGCGGGACGGCCTCCGTGCTGCGTGTACCGCCGGCTCCGGGGCCCAGCGGTCGTCGAGCCGGGCGAAGAGGCTGTAGACGCATGGCACGACATACAGGGTAAGCAGGGTCGAGACGAAGACGCCGCCGATCACGGCGATGGCCATTGGAGAACGCGCCTCGGCGCCCGGCCCGAAGGCGACGGCGGCCGGGATCGCGCCGGCGATGGTCGCAGTCGAGGTCATCAGGATGGGCCGGAGCCGGATCGGACATGCCTCGAGGAGGCCCTCGCGCACGGTATGCCTGCGGCCCGCGCGTTCACGGACCTTGTTCGTGAAATCCACGAGCAGGATCGAGTTCTTCTTGACCAGCCCCATTAGCAGGACCAGTCCGATGAAGCTGTAGATGTTGAAGGACCGGCCGGTCACCAGGAGGGCGAGGAACGCACCCGAGAAGCTGAAGGGCAGGGCCATGAGGACCGTCACGGGATCGATGAAGCTGTTGAACTGCGAGGCGAGGACCATGTAGGCGACAAGAATGCCCAGAACCAGCGCCCATCCCAGGCTCAGGAAGGACTCCTTGAACGACTGCGACGAGCCGCCCATGGTGCTGTGGTAGCCCGCGGGAAGAAGCTTGGCCGAGACGGCGGTGGCCGCCCGCAGGGCGTCCTGGAGGGAGACGCCGGGCTTGATGTTCGCGGTCACCTTGATCGCGCGCTCGCGGTTGTACCGGGAAATGAGCTGGAGCGTCGGGACCTTCTCCATCCGGACGACATCGCCCAACGGGATGAGCTCGCCGCGGTTGTTCCGGACCGCGATCGTCCGGATCGACGCCTCCGAGAGCCGGTCCTCGGCTTCGAGCTGGAGCCGGACGTCGTACCGGTGGCCGCCGCTCGAGTATTGGGCGATGTTGGTGCCACCGACACAGGCTTCGACGGTCTGGGCGATCGCCGCGATGCTGACGCCGCGCGCCTGGGCCCTGGCCCGGTCCGGGTGGATCCTGAGCTCGGGCATTCCGATCCGGTAGTCGGTGTCGATGTCGACCATGAGCCCGGTCCTCGCCAATTCGCCCTTGATCTTCTCGGAGAGTTCGCCCAGCCTGTCCCAGTCAGGTCCCTGGACAGTGAATTCGACGGGAAAACCGCGCCCTCCGCCGAATCCGCGCGTCGAGGGATCGATGACGAAGATCCTGGCGTCATCGATCCGGGCCAGGAGCTTCCGGATAAGGACCATGAGCTCGCCCTGGGATAGTTCGTGGTGCAGGACGGGATCCCGTCCCCGGTGGCCCTTGGGTTTGAGCGAGATGAAGAGGAATCCCTGCGTCGGGTCGTTGCCGCCGAACCCCCCGACCGATGCGTACAGGTTCGCGAGCTCGGGCCGCTCGAGAATGATCCGCTCGGCTTGGCGCACCTTCCCGTCGGTGAACGACAACGAGGAGCCCACGGGGGTGCGCAGGCGGACCATGAAGAGGCTCGAGTCCTGGGCCGGCAGGAACTCCTTGCGGAGCGGAACGACGGCGAAGCCCAGGGATATGAAGACCAGCAAGGATGCGCCCAGTACCGCGGCCCGGTGGTGGAGACTCCAGCCGAGGGTGTGGCGATAGCCCCGGGCCACGCGGGCGAATACCGTGTCGGCGACGCGGCCGATCCGCCCGCGGCGCCTTCCAGCGTCCACGAATTGCGAGCACCGCATGGGCGTCAGGGTGAGCGCCTCGACCAGGGAAAGGAGGACGGCGGCGGAGATCGTGACGCCGAACTGGAAGAAGAACTTGCCGATGACGCCTTCCATGAACGCCACGGGGAGGAAGATCGCGACGATGGAGGCCGATGTCGCGATCGCCGCGAACGTGATCTCCCTGGACCCGGAGATGGCCGCGGCCACCCTGGCTTCGCCGCGCTCCTGGTGCCGGACGATGTTCTCGAGGACCATGATGGCGTCGTCGACCACGATGCCGATCGAGAGCGAGAGCGCGAGGAGGGTGATGGTGTTGAGCGTGAACCCGGAGAAATAGAGGACTATGAAGGTGCCGAGCACCGAGGTCGGGATCGCGAGCACGACGTTGAGTGTCGAGCCCCACGAGCCGAGGAACAGCCAGCACACGAGGCCGGTGAGGAGGGCCGACAGGACGAGCGTGAACTTGAGCTCGCCGACCGACTCCTCGATGAACCGGGTCGCGTCGTTAACGATCGAGATCTCGACGTCGGCCGGGACGGTCTTGCGCAGCTCGTCGATCCGCTTGCGGACGTTGCGGGCGACTTCCACGGCGTTGGCGCCGCGCTGTTTGAGGATTCCGAGCCCGACCGCCGTCCGGCCGCGGGTGCGGCTCAGTCGGCGTACATCGGCGAGCCCGTCCTCGACCCGGGCGACGTCCGAGATCTGAATCGGCCGGTAGTTCGGGGAGCCGCCACGAGTGTTGATCGAGATCCTCGAGAACTCCGCCGGCGAGAGGGCCTCACCCATGGTCCGGACGTTGAACTCCCGGTCGCCGGAGTCGATCCAGCCGGCGGGGCGCTCCTGATGCTCGCTCGAGATGGCGTTGATCACGTCGCCCACGGTCAGGGCGTGGGCCCGGAGTTTTGCGCCCGACACCCAGACGCGCAGGTTGGGCTCGACGTACCCCCCGAGGAAGACGTCGCCGACATCCGAGATCGTCGTGAACTGGTCCTTGAGGGAGTCGCGGACGTAGAGCATGATCTCGCGGAGCGGCGTCGTCTTCGTGCTGATCGCGACCCAGAGGATCGGTTCATCGTCCGGGTTCGTCTTCGTGATGACGATGGGGTCCATCTCGGGCGGCAGGTTCCGCTGGGCCTGGGCCAGTTTCGACTGGACCTCCTGGAGGGCGACGTCGATGTCGCGCCCGAGATCGAACTCGATCGAGACCTGGGCGGAGCTGTTCCGGGCGGTTGACGACAGCGCGCGCACGCCCTGCACCGCCATGACCGCATTCTCGATCTGGTCCACGATTTCGGTTTCCATGACCGATGGGGCGGCGCCCCGCATCGTGGCGGAGATCGACAGGTAGGGAAGGTCCACGTCCGGGTTCTGGCTGATGCCCATGCGCAGCAGCGAGATGGCGCCGAACACGATGAGCCCGGACATGAGCATCCAGGCGAAGACGTGGCGCCGGATCGATAGCTCGGAGATATTCATGAGACCATCCCCCTACGGAAGCGGCTCGAGACCGGATGCCGAATGCGGGATTCCGGCGTCCGCCGATGCCCCGATGTGGCCGCAGGCCGCCGCCAGATGTGCCGAATCGGTCCGGACGAGGAAGCGGCCGCGGTCGCGGGCGCGGCGCAGGTCCTGAAGCGTGTTCAGGGCCGTCAGGACGTCGAGATTGTTCACGAGCCCCTGCCGGTACTCCTCGACCTGACGGTCGTAGCTGCTCTGCGCGAGCTCGACGGCCCGGTTCAGGGCCTCCACCTGTCCGCGGTCGGCGTCAAGCCGGTCCCAGAGCGTGCGAATCTCGGCCTCGGCGGACCGGCGCGCGAGCGAGAGTCCCTGGTCGGCCTGGCGCCGGACCGACCGGGCCTCCCTGACGCGCGACCACGTCTGGCCGCCGGTGAAGATCGGAATCGTGAGCGCGAGCTGGGCGTCCCAGTGCACGTTCTCGAGGACACCGCCCCGCTTCATGTAGTAATTGCCGACGAGGTCCACGGACGGCAGTATGGCGCCCGTGGCGACCCACTCCCCGGCGGCCGCGGCCTCGGCTCGCGCGCGGGCCGCGGCGACGTCGGGCCGGCCCTCGATCGCGGCCAGGCAGGACTCGAGGGACGCCGACGCCGGCGTCTCGCCCGGCTCGTCGGCCATGGCCGTGTCCACGGGTAGGCCGGTGAGAAACGCCAGCGTTTCCCGGACCTGGGCGAGCGCGCCCCGGACCTGGACGTCCTGCGCCTCAAGGCTTGCCCGGGCAGCCCGTGCGGTCAGAACCTCGCTCGGGCGGGACCGGCCGATCGATTCGCGCTCCCGAAGCTCGCCGATGCGGGAGTCGTAGGCCTTGAGCTGGTCAGCGAGGTTGGCGAGGTCGCGCTCTGCCGAGAGGACGGCGTAGTAGGCCGCGGCCACGTCCTGGTAGAGCCGGACTTCGGTCTGCCGTTCGGCGTGCTCCTGCGCCGTCTCGAGCCGGCGCGCGGCGCGAAGCGCCGCGTACTCGCGGCCCCCGCGGAAGAGCGGCTGGGTCGCCGAGATCCGGGCCGTGGTCTGCGAGGTGGGGGCCAGCGACTTCTGAAGTGCGGTGCCGCCGGGATTCTCCTGCCACTGCCTGCCGATGATGCCGGACAGCGAAGGCAGGATCGCGCCGCCGGCCTGGCGCACGTGCTCGCGGGCCTGGATGACGAGTTCCCGCTGCTGCGCCACGGCATCGCTGCGCGCGAGGGCGGCGGCGTAGCAGTCGGTGAGCGTACGCTCCGTCCGGAGCGCGCGCTCCGGACGGAGCGCGCGGACATCCGCGGGCCCACCCGGCGCCTCGGCCGCGAAAAGCCAGCCTGGCACGAGGAGGGTGGCGATGATGGTCAGGGGAGACACGGAACGTTGATTATCCCAGACCTGGGCATATCAATATGACGTACCCGGCCGGCGGATAGTGTCACGGCGCTGTCAGTGGCCGCCGACCTCGTGGGGGGAGGGGGTATCTTCCGATATTTCGAGCGTCCGGATCATCCTTTCCAGTTCGGGCCGGGCGGCGGGATCGAGCGTGGCGTCCAGCGCCTGCCGGTAGGCGGCGAGCGCGTCCGCGGTCCGGTCATTCGCGCGCAGGAGATCGGCGCCGGCCCGCAGGGCGATGGCCCGGGTCTCGGGCTCGAGCGCCTGCTCGAGGGCCATGCGCGCGTACCGGTCGGCCTCCTCGTAGTAGCCGCGCGCCGAGGCGGGCGTGTGACGCGTCTCCTCCTGGACGGCGAGCGCGCGCAGGGCTGCCGCCTTGAGCGCGGGCTCCTGGGCCGACTCGATCGCGGCCTTCCGGGCGCCGTACGCGCCGTCGGTGTCGCCAGCGAGCTCCAGGCTCCGGGCCCGGTGGAGGTACAACTCGGCGAGGACATCCGGATCCCGCGCTGCCGCGAGCGCTTCCGCGAGGAGGTCGCCGGCCTCCCGGAGCTTCCCGGCCTCCCGCCGGAGCACCGCGAGCCGGCCGAGCGCCCGGGCCCGGGTGTCCGAGTCCACCGCATCCGAAGCGGATGCTTGCCATGCGTCGAGCGCGGCGTCGGCGTTCCCGCGCTTGCGTTCCAGGTCACCGAGGTTGAGCTGGACCCGGGCGAGATCCTCCCGGGGTGGGGCGGATGCTCCACCCCCGGGGGCGTCGCCCCGGACGGCGCGTGCGTACCATTCGGCGGCCTCGTCCAGCCGGCCCCGGGTCTCGGCGAGCAGGCCGAGCGCGGACCGGGCCCGGCACGCGAGCGCGGGGTCGGCGGCCCCGGCGGAGGCCTGGCGGAGCGCCTCGGCGCTCTCGTCCAGCGCTCCGCGGGCCTGGAGGAGCCGGGCGAGGTTCAACTTGATCTCGGGGATCGGCTGGCGCGTCCGGCTTCCGCCCAGGGCGGCGCGCCATGCCATCTCGGCGTCGGTCGCCAGCGCCCGCGCCCCCGCCGCGTCCCCGGCCGCGAGCCGGACGGCTGCCAGCTCGGCGAGCGCGGCGCCCTGGACGGCGGGGTCGCGCGCGGCACGCCGCGCGTCGCGCAGTGCCTGCGCGGCGAGCGCGGGCTCGCGCATCTTGCGGAGGAGGGTGCCGAGCTGAAGCCGGATGAGGGCACGGTCGTCGGCATCGGCCGCTTCGGCCGCCGCCTCCTCGAGCCGGGCCCGCGCCTTCGCGAGGTCGCCCGCGAGATCCGCGATCTCGGCGAGGCCCCGCAGGGCCCGGATCCGGTGGCCGGGATCGGGCGAGGTGGTCGCGAGGTCTCCGTAGAGCCGGGCGGCGCCCAGAGTGTCGCCGCGGCGAAGGGCGCCGGCCGCGACCTCGAGGGTCGCGGCGGACCGCCACTCCGGGGTCGGGCCGAACCCGAGGGCCTTCCGGGCCCAGGCCTCGGCGGCGTTCCGGTCGCCCGTCGACCCGGCGATCTGGGCGAGCGCGAGCGCGGCCTCGGCCTGCTCGTCGGGGGTGACCGCCGCCTTCAGGGCGTCCTCGTACCCTCCGCGGGCCGCGGCAAGGACGGTCGCGGACTCCTCCGGCCGGCCGAGGATCCGCAGGGCCTCGCCCAGCCCCTTGGCCGCCCGCGCGCGCTTGAGCGGTTCCCGGGTGGCGTCGGCGGCCTCGCGGAAGTAACGCGCGGCCTCCTCGGGCGCGCCGCGCCGCTCCAGCAGGCCGCCGAGGGCGAGCAGGACGTCCGCTCTGCGCTCTACGTCCGTGTTGAGCGCGAGAGCCTCCCGGTACGAGCTCTCGGCCTCGGTCGCGTGCCCCTCGAGTTCGAGCACGCGTCCGTACCCGACGAGGCCGCGCGCCCGGGTCTCGCTCCACGTCCGGAGCTTGAGCGCCTCCTCGTACCGCCGGCGCCCCGCGGCGACGGCGCCGGCCCTTCGGTCGAGGTCGCCGAGGTTCAGGAGCGCGGAGGCCTTCGTGTCGGGCAGTCGGGTGAGTCGCAGCGCGGCTTCCTGTTCGGGCCGGGCTCCCGCCAGGTCACCGAGGCGCGCGAACAGGAGGCCCAGGTTGATGCGCGCGACGGCCTTCGCCTCGGGTCCGGCCGCCGTGGCGGCGGCCTCACCGTAGCGGCGCTTCGCGCCGTCGAAGTCTCCCTGGGATTCGAGCAGGACGCCGAGGTTGGCGAGCATCCGGGCGCGGGCGTCCTCGCCGCCCTCGACCTGGAGTGCCGCCTCGAACGCCTCCCGAGCGGACCCCAGCCGGCCGCGGCGCCGCTCGAGGTTGCCGAGGCCCTCGAGGAGCGCGGCGCGCGTGGCGGGCGCGACATCGAGGTCGAGGGCTTCCCGGAAGTGCGCGCCGGCTTCCTCGAGCTTGCCCTCCTTGTCCTTCACGATCGCGAGGTTGAGCAGGGCCTTGGCGTGGGTCTCCGGGGACTTCGTGGAGAGCGTCGCGGCGGCGTAGAAGGTCTCGGCCTGCGCGTACTCGCCCTGTGCCTCGGCGAGCAGTCCCAGGTTGGCCCACGCCGCGGCCTTGAGTTCCAGAGGCGCGTCCGCGCGGTCGAGCACGTGACGGTAGCGGCGGTCGGCCTCCTCGTACCGGCCGGCTTCGTGCGCGCGCACGCCGGCCCGGAAATCGTCGTCCGCGGGGCCGGCGGTCTCGAAGGGCGGCGGGGCCGTTCGCGCGCCCTCCGCCGCGGCCGGTGCCGCGGAGAGCGGCGCAGCCAGCGAGAGAAGGACGATCAGCGCGAAGTCCGGCATCCTTCTCAAGGATACAATAGATCAGCCCATGCCCTTCGAGCTCGTATCCGATTTCAAGCCCGCCGGGGACCAGCCTGCCGCCATCGCCGCCCTCGTCCGGGGCGTCCGCGAGGGCGCCCGGCACCAGGTCCTGCTGGGCATCACGGGCAGCGGCAAGACCTTCACCGTGGCCTCCATGATCGCTGCGGTCAACCGGCCCACCCTCCTGATCTCGCCCAACAAGACGCTGGCGGCCCAGCTCTACGCCGAGCTCAAGGCCTTCTTCCCCCGGAACGCGGTCGGGTACTTCGTGTCCTACTACGACTACTACCAACCGGAGGCCTACGTGCCCCAGACGGACACGTACATCGAGAAGGACGCGGCCATCAACGAGGAGCTCGACCGGCTCCGGCACGCGGCTACGGCGGCCCTGTTCGAGCGCCGCGACGTCGTCATCGTGGCCTCGGTGTCGTGCATCTACGGGCTGGGCTCGCCCGAGAACTACCGCCAGCTCCTGGTCATGATCGAGCGCGGCGAACGGCTCGAGCGCGATGCCCTCCTGCGCCGGCTCGTGTCGGTCCAGTACGCACGCAACGACATCGATTTCTCGAGGGGCAAGTTCCGGGCGCGCGGCGACGTGGTCGAGATCTTCCCGGCCTCGGCCGAGACCGCGATCCGGGTCGAGTTCAACGGTGACACGGTCGAGGCGCTCTCGGAGGTGGATCCCGTGACGGGGAACGCCGTCCGGAAGATGGACCGGGTCGCGATCTACCCCGCCCAGCACTACGTGATGCCCCTGGGGACGCTCGACCGCGCCCTCGTCGCCATCGAGCGCGAGCTCGAGGGCCGGGTGGACGAGCTCAAGGCGGCGGGCAAGCTCCTCGAGGCCCAGCGGATCGACCAGCGCACGCGGTTCGACCTCGAGATGATGCGCGAGACGGGCTCCTGCCACGGCATCGAGAACTACTCCCGGCATCTGGACGGGCGCTCTCCCGGCACGCCGCCCTGCACCCTCCTCGAGTACTTCCCATCCGACGGCCTCGTCGTGCTGGACGAGTCGCACATCGGGGTGCCCCAGCTCGAAGGCATGTTCAAAGGCGACCGTGCGCGCAAGGACAACCTCGTCAACTACGGGTTCCGGCTCCCGAGCGCGTACGACAACCGGCCGCTGGTGTTCGAGGAGTTTCGGGCACGCGCCAAGCAGATAATCTACGTGTCCGCGACCCCGGGTGCGTGGGAGCTGAAGCAGTCGGCCGGCCATATCGTCGAGCAGATCGTGCGGCCCACGGGACTCATGGACCCGAAGGTCACGATCCGCCCGGCCGACGGCCAGGTCGAGGACCTGCTCAAGGAGGTCCTGGCGCGGGCCGCGCGCTCGCAGCGCACCCTCGTGACCACGCTCACGAAGCGCATGGCCGAGGACCTCGCCGAGCACCTGCGGGCCGCGGGGGTCAAGGTCGCGTACCTGCACTCGGACGTCGAGACCCTGGACCGGATCCGGATTCTCCGGGACCTCCGCCTCGGCGTCTACGACTGCCTCGTCGGGATCAACCTCCTGCGCGAGGGGCTGGACCTGCCCGAAGTTTCGCTCGTCGCGATCCTGGACGCCGACAAGGAGGGCTTCCTGCGTTCCGAGCGCAGCCTGATCCAGACCATGGGGCGGGCGGCGCGCAACGTCGAGGGCGAGGCCCGGCTCTACGCCAGGTCGGTCACGAAGTCCATGGAGGTCGCGATCCGGGAGACCGACCGGCGAAGGGCGGCGCAGGAGATCTACAACCGCGAGCACGGGATCACGCCGGAGACGATCAAGAAGAACATCCGCGACATCCTGACGTCCGTGTACGAGGCCGACTACCTCACGGTGCCGGTGGCCATGGAGGACGGGGCCGCGTATATCACGTTGGATGAACTCCCGGGCCGGATCGCGTCCCTGCGCAAGGAGATGCGCAAGGCCGCCAACGCGCTCGAGTTCGAGCGGGCGGCGCGGCTGCGCGACGTCGTCCGCGACCTCGAGCTTACGATGACGCAGGGCGGGAGCCCGATCGTTCCGGACGTCGACGTGGCCGCCGCCGGCTCGGCGAAGCCGGACGCCCCCGCCGGCCGCCGCCCGGCGGGGCCGCTCAAGCGCCGCCGCGGTTCCTCCTCCGCTCCCAACCGCACGAGCTGATCACCGGTAGCGGTCCGACAGGCCCTGTCCCCGGCCCGCTGCGGGCTACGGCAGGGCGAGGGCGGATTTGATCCGGGCGAGGTCCTCGGGGATGACGCGCGTGTACGGGAAGCGCAGCGCCCGGGCGAGCGCGACCCTGGCCTCGGCCCGGTCGCCGGCGTCGTACCACCGCGCCGCGAGCTGGGTCCAAGACGCCGCGGGGGCACCGGCCACCTCGGCGAACCGCGATTTCGCCGGGTAGGCGGCGAACGCGGACCTCCAGCGGAAGCGGGCCAGGTGCAGGCCGAACGCGGTGGTCCGCGGCAGGGGCGCCTCGGCGCCCGCGCGCCCGACGCGGAAGCCGGCGCCGTCCGGGAGCAGCCGGAATCCGCCCGCGCACTCGGCGTTCGCGAGGTACGTGAAGACGATCGGACGCTTGCCGAAGTGCGACCGCAGGAAGATGTTGATCAGGTCCTCGGGAATCACCGTCCGCCCCCAGGGGATGATCGCGGGATCGAGGACCGTGAAACCCGGGTGCAGGGCCTCGACCTGGGCATGGTGCCAGAGCCGCGTCAGGAACGGGCGGTGGATCACGACGACGTCGAGCCGCTCGCCGAGGACGCGCTGGGCGTAGACGACGGGGAAGAAGTCGTCGTCGTGCTGGGTCACGAGGATTCCGTCCCGGGGCGTGCTCGCGAGCAGGTTCCGGCCCCAATCCAGCGCGCCGACGTAGCGGGAGAGGTCCGCGGCGGGGAGGCTTCGGAGCCCCGCGTGCGCGGCGAGCAGCACGCCCAGGGCCGCGGCTACCGGGGGTCCGGCGCGGCCGGCCGGCCGGGCGAGGGACCCCGCGGCCAGCAGGGCCAGGAACGCGACCACGGGCAGGAGGTAGTAGCCGACGCCCGCGATCTGGAAGGACGAGACCAGCCAGACCGCGATCCCCGCTCCGGCGATCCCGGCGACCAGGGGAGAGCGCGCGCGGCACCAAAGTGCGACCCCGCCGAGGAGCGCGAGGACGACGAGCGGCCAGCCGGCCTGCCGGACCAGCTCGGGCAAGCCGGTCGTGGCGACGCGGAGGAGCTTCTCGCCCGCCGAGTAGGCGGCGAACCGGCCCGAGTACTCCTTCGCGGAGAGATACCGCTCCAGCATCCGGGCCGAGTCGAGCCGGGCGTACATGAGCGACGGGGTGGCGGAAGAGAGGAGGGGGAGGGCGACGGGCTTGAGCGACACGCCGAGTCCGCCGAGCAGGCACAGGATCACGAGCCGGCGCCGGTCGATCCAGAGCCGGCGCTGCCATGCGAGCCCGAGCACGGCCGGGGCGAGGTAGAGCGTGGTCATGTGGTGCGCGAACGAGATTCCGCCCAGGAGCGCGAGGGAGTCCAGCCGTCGCGCCGGGATCTGCCCGGCTCGCCAGCAGAGCCATATGAGCGCGGAGAGGAGAGCGAGGTTTAGCGGGTACTTGTCCGCGAGCGAGCTCTGGAGCGCCGCCGCGGGCGTCCACGCGAGGGCGAGTCCGCAGCCGGCGGCCGCGAGCCGGCCGGTCCCGAGACACTCGCGTGCGCAGCCGTAGACGAAGACCGCGGCGAGCGCCGAGCACCCCGCCGAAAGGCACGCGAGCCGGAACCCGGGCGACCCGACGGGGAGGAGGGCGGCGAGCTTCCCCGCGAGAAGGTACAGCGGGTACCCGGGCGGGTGCGTGAGCGTGAGCGTGACCGCCGCCGTCGCGAACTCCCCGGCGTCCTCGAGCGCGAGCCCCGGGCCCATGAGCCGGAGCGACACGCCGAACGCGAGGAGGAAGAGGAGGGGGGCCGTCATGCCGGCCCCACGGTCCGTCTAGAGCCCATTCTCCAGCCGGTCGGCCAGGATCGGCGGTAGGCCCGCCTCCCGGATCTTGCGCTGGGCCGCGGACACGTCGTAGGCGACGCGGTGGAGCGCGACCGTGCCCGCGTCCGTATCGTACACCGCGAAAGCGGCCCGCGTGTCGCCGTCGCGCGGCTGGCCGGTCGAGCCGACGTTCACGAGGTAGCGGTAGCTGGGCTCGAGGTGCAGGCTCGTGCCGAGGAAGCGGTAGAACTCGTCCTCGCGGTTGACGAGGATCAGTTGCTGGTGCGAGTGGCCGACGAAGATTACGCGGGCCTGCGTGGCACCGAAGCTCTGGGCGAGGTCCGCCGGGCGCATGCGCGTGTGGACGTAGTGCCAGTGCTCGGGCTCGAAGGGGGAAGAGTGGACGAGGAGGGTGTCGTTGATGGTCTCCGACGCCGGAAGGCCCCGCAGCCAGGCCTTGTGTTCCTCGCTCAGCCTGTTCATCGTCCACGCCACCGCCGCCCGCGCGTTCGGGTTGAAGTGGGCGGCGTCCTCGGAGCCCGTGCAGGCGGCATCGTGGTTGCCCAGGATGACGACCTGGGCGGCCTCGCGGACGCGGTCGATGCACTCGCCGGGGTTGGCGCCGTAGCCGACGACATCGCCGAGGCACCAGAGCCGGTCCATGCCCAGCCGGGCCAGCTCGTCGAGGACGGCGTTGAGCGACTCGATATTACCGTGCACGTCGGAGAACACGCCGACCTTCATCGCGCCTTTTGCCTGCGCATCGCGGCTCGGAGGGCGGGGGCAAGCTTCCGCCGGGCCTCGGCGATCGTCATGTGCTCGAGCGTGCAGCCGGCGGCGTACGCATGCCCGCCGCCGCCGAAACGCTGGGCGATCCGGTGCAGGGGCAGGGACATCTTGGCGCGCAGGCTCGCGCGGACGTCCCCCTGCGGCGTCTCCCGCAGGAACACGGCGACGCAGACGCCGCCGATGGCGCGCGGGTACTCGACGAAATCCTCGGCGTCCACCTCGGTGGCGCCGAAGTCCGTGAAGTCCTTCCGGGCGAGGGACATCCACGCGACGCCGTCCGCGACCGCGAGGGTGCCCAGGGAGCGGCCGAGGAGCCTGAGCCGGCGGACGGGGAAGCACTCGTAGACGGCCTCGCCGACCTCGCGGGGGTTGACCCCGGCCTCGACAAGCCGTGAGGCGAGGTTGAGCACCTCGGCGGTCGTGTTGTTGTACCGGAAGCCCCCTGTCTCGGTGTAGAGCCCCACGTAGAAGGCGGTCGCGATGTCGCGCGTGAGCGGGACGCCCAGCCGGATCCGGAGCGTCTCGGCCAGCAGGATCTCGGCGGGCATGGTCGCGTCGACGAGGTTGATGTCGCCGTATCCGCGGTTGCCCAGGTGGTGGTCCATGTTGACGAGCACCTTCGCCCGGCGGGCGACGGCGCCGCACACGCCGGCCCGCTCGGGGGTCGCGCACTCGAGCGTGAAGGCGAGGTCGAACCGGCGCGGCAGTTCGGCGGCGCCCGTCCGGATCCGGCGGGACCAGGGGAGGAACCGGTACCGGGCCGGCACCGGGTCCTCGTTCGCCATCGTGACCTTGAGCCCGAGGCGGGTGCAGGCGATGGCGATGGCGATCTGGGAGCCCAGCGCGTCCCCGTCGGGCCGCTGGTGCACCGTCAGGAAGACCGACCGGGACGCGCGGATGGCGCGGACGACTTCGTCGAAGGGCAGGGGATGGGGCATCAAGGGGCTCCGTCCCCACCGCCCCCGCTGCCGCCATCCCCCGTGCCGCCCGTGGTGGGGCCCCCGGTCCCACGTTCGCGCTTGATCGCGTTCAGGAGGTCGGTGATGTGTTGGGCGTGGACCAGCCCGTCGTCGTACTCGAACGCGAGCTCGGGAATGGTCTTGAGCCGGAGCCGGAGCTTGAGCTCGCGATGGATGAATCCCGAAGCGTGTGTCATCCCCGCGATGAGGGCGCCGCGCTTGGGCTCTTCGAGCAGGGTGGAGACGTGGACGTGGGCTCGCGCGAGATCGGGCGATATACGGACTCGCAGGATCGTGAAGTCCTGGTCGGCGACCCGCGGGTCGTGGACCGTTCTCCGGATGATGTCCGTGAGTTCCTCTCGCAGCTGGTCGGCCACGCGCAACAGCCGTCGGTTCCCCATGATGTCAGGCCCGATTGTAGCGTAATTCAGGCGGCCCGGACGGGCCAACGCGCGAACGTGGTGGGCGCCCCCCTAGAGGCGGAGCTTCTCCTGCACGAGGGTCTGCGTGTAGACCTCAAGGACGTCGCCGACCTGGAAGTCGTTGAACCCCTCGGTCGAGAGGCCGCATTCGTACCCGGCGCCGACCTCGCGGACGTCCTCCTTGAACCGGCGGAGTCCCGAAATGGTGGCGTCGCGGACGACCGCGCCGCCGCGCATGACGCGGACCTTCTCGCCCCGGAGAATCTTGCCGGAGGTCACGAAGCATCCGGCCACCGTGCCGCGCGGGGTCCGGAAAGTGGCGCGCACCTCGACCCGGCCCAGTGACACGTCCTCGACCTTGGGGGCGAGGAGCCCTTCCATCGCCTTCTTGAGGTCCTCGATCGCGTTGTAGATGATGTCGTAGGTCCGGATCTCGACGCCCTCCTGGCGGGCGAGGGGTTCGACCTGTGGCTCGATGCCGACGTTGAAGCCGATGATGACCGCGTCCGACGCGGCGGCCAGTGCGATGTCGGAGGCGTTGACCGGGCCGACGCCCTCGTGGATGGGCCGGAGCTTGACCTGCTCGTTCGTGAGCCGGCCGAAAGCGCCCGAAACGGCCTCGAGCGAGCCCTGGACGTCCGCCTTGAGGATGAGGTGCAGTTCCTTGGTCTCGCCCGCCTTGACGCTCTGCGAAACGTCCTGGAGCGTGATGTGCTGGCGGCGCAGGCGCTCCGTGTTGACGCGGGTGAGGTGCGCCTCGGCGAGGTCGCGCGCCTCCCGCTCGTCGGTCACGACGCGCAGGGGGACGCCCGCCTCGGGGACCGCTGAGAGGCCCAGGAGCTCGATCGGCGTCGACGGCCCGGCCTCCTTCAGGGTGTGCCCCTTGTCGTCGAGCATCTGGCGCACGCGGCCGGACGCGCTGCCCGCCGTCACGATGTCGCCCGCGTGCAGGGTGCCGTGCTGGATGAGGACGGTGGCCGTGGGGCCGCGGGACTTGTGCATGCGCGCCTCGAGCACGGTCCCCTCGGCCGGTCCGTCCGGGTCCGCCCGGAGTTCGAGTAGCTCGGCTTCCAGCAGGAGCATCTCGAGCAGCTTGTCGATCCCGGTCTTGGTCCGGGCTGAGACGTCGACCATGATCGTCTTGCCGCCCCACTCCTCGGGGTTGAGGCCCTTGCCCGAGAGCTCCTGCCGGACGCGCGCCGGGTTGGCCCCGGGCTTGTCCATCTTGTTGACCGCGACGACGATGGGCACGCCGGCCGCGTTGGCGTGGTCGATCGCCTCGACGGTCTGCGGCATGACGCCGTCGTCCGCCGCGACGACGAGGACGACGACGTCGGTCACCTTGGCGCCTCGCGCGCGCAGGGCCGTGAAGGCCTCGTGGCCGGGCGTGTCCAGGAACACGACCTCACCGCCCTTGGCCAGGTGCACCTTGAAGGCCGAGATGTGCTGCGTGATGCCGCCGGCCTCGCCCGAGGCGACGTCGGTGGACCGGATCGCGTCCAGGAGGCTCGTCTTTCCGTGGTCGACGTGCCCCATGATCGTGACCACGGGCGCGCGGGTTTTCTGGTTCGCGGAGACCGCACGGGCGGGCCCGGCGGCTGCTCTTGCAGCCGGGGGGTCCGGCACGTCGAACTCGAACTTCTTCGCGATCATGCGGACGACCTCGAGGTTGATCCGCTGGTTGAGGGTGATCATCTTCATCTCTTTTTCGGTAAGCAGGGCCTTGATGATCTCGGAGGCTTTGAGGTCGAGCGATCGCGCCAGTTCCACCAGCGTGACCGGCCCCGTGTACTTGTACACCCGTCGGGTGGGCGCGGGCTTGGGGGTCGGCGGCGGTGGTGGGGTAGAGACGGCAGGTGCGGGTGCGGTCGCGACGGCGGGCTCCGACCGGCCTGGGGCCTTCGCCGGCACCGGATCTGCCGCCGGGGCCAGGGGCGCAGCCACCGTCGGCTTCGATGCCGGGACGGCGGGGGCCGCGGCCGCAGTCTTCGCTGGCGACGACGCCGGGGCTGCAGCGGCCGCGGGCGCGGCGGCCGGGGCCGTTGGTGTCGCGGCCGGTGCGGCGGGTGCCTTCACTACCGCGCCGGTGAAGTGTTCGAGCGCCGCATCGTGCTGCGGCTGGGTCAGCGACGCGATCGCGCTCTTCGCCGGCAGGCCCTTCTCCTTGAGGAAGGCTATGAGCTCCTTGCTCGTGATGCCGAGCTCCTTCGCCAGCTTGAAGACGGCGACGGCCATCAGGTGCCCGCCTTGTCCGGCGACTCTGCGGCCGGGGCCGCCGGAGCGTCAGCAGTCGGCTCCGTCGGGGCTGCGGGCTCCGCGCTCGGCATCGCCGGTTCTGTGGACGGTTCGACGGGCGCCATCACATCCCCGGCGGCCTCCGTCGGGGCGGCGCCTTCGGCCGGGGCGGCACCTTCCACCGGCGCCGGTACGGACGTGCCGTCGGCCACCGTGCCCTCAGCGGGCCCTCCGCGCAGTTCCGCCTCGGTCATGATCTCGACTTTCCAACCCGTGAGCTTCGAGGCGAGCCGCGCGTTCTGCCCTCCGCGGCCGATCAGGTGGGTGAGCTGGTTGTGGTCCGTGGCCACGGCGATCATGGACCGCGCGGCGTCGTCCTTGACGACGCGCGTGGGCTTCGCGGGCGAGAGCGCGTTGATCAGGAACGTCTCGGGATCCTCGGCCCACATGACGACGTCCATCTTCTCGCCGTGCAGTTCCTGCACGACGGCCTGAACGCGCATGCCCTTCATGCCGATGCAGGCGCCGACGGGGTCCACGTTGCGGTCGTGGGACATGACCGCGACTTTCGACCTGGAGCCGGGCTCGCGCGCGACGGCCTTGATCTCGACGACGCCCTGCGCGACCTCGGGGACCTCGGCTTCGAACAGGAAGCGGACGAGTTCCGGGCGGCTCCGGGACGCAATGATGTGGGGGCCGCGCGGCGTCATGGTGACGTCCGCGACGTAGACCTTGAGGTGCTCGCCGGGCCGGTAGTCCTCCTTCGGGATCTGCTCGCTGCCCGGCAGGACGGACTCGACGTCGCCGAGGTCGAGGATGACAAGCTTGCCGCGGCGCTGCTTGACGACGCTCGTGACGGCCTTCCCGATCTTGTCCTTGAATTCGCCGTACTGGCTCTCGCGCTCGACCTCTCGGACGCGCTGGAGCACGATGTGCTTCGCGGTCTGGGCCGCGATGCGCCCGAGATCGTCCATGGGAATCTGGATCGTGACCTCCTCGCCCGCGGCCGCGTCGGCGCGCGTGCGCTTCGCTTCCACCAGCGAGATCTCGTCCGGCGTGGCCGGTTTGCCCGCCACGACGACGCGCTTGACCGTGACCTTCATGTCGCCGGTCGCGTCGCTGTAGAGGACTTCGACCCGCTCCGGCGTGACGCCGAGCGTCTTGCGCGCCGCGGAGAGCAGGGCGGATTCCACGATCTCGCGGATGGTCTCGCGGCTCATGCGCTTGCCGCGCTCGAGCTGCTGGATGGCTTCGATGAAGTTGGGCTTCACGACGCGGCCCCCCGGGGCCCGAACGGGACCTCGCGGCGGGCTTCCAGGACCTCGGTCAGCGGGATCGTGCGGCGGGAGCCGTCCCGGAGCGCGAGCGTGAGCCCGGCCTCGCCGGCATCGGCCAGCGTGCCCGTGACCGCCCCCGACCGGACGCCCCGCAGGGCCACGCGCAGGGGGTGGCCGACCTGGCGGCGGAAGTCCCGGAGCGTCGTCAGCGGACGGTCGGCCCCCGGCGAGGAGACCTCGAGGACATGGCGGAACGGCACCAGGTCCGCCGCGTCAATGGCGGCCTCGACCGCCCGGCTCACGGTCTCGCAGTCGGTGAGCGTGGTCGGGCCGGACTCCCGCTCGATCGTGAGCCGGAGCACCTGCCGGCCGCTGTCGCGCACGAGCGTAACGTCGAGCAACTCCGCTCCTTCCGCCCGGCACAGGGGCTGGGCCACATCCCGGACCTTCGCGACAATATCCATGGTCTGGTCATCCTTTCGGCACGCCCCGGCGGCCGGACCTTCGAGGGGCCCCGAACAGCATGAAGAGTGGGGGACTGCCCCCACTCTTCCGCCTCCATGGATTAGAACATGTGTTATCCGCACTTATCAACCCGTCAATTAAATGTATGACCCGTCTGCGTTTCAGAATGGGACGCGAGAGGTGTGGCCATGTCTCGCATCCTTGACAACCGTCAGTGCGCTCCCGTATCCTCACCGTTATGGGGCCTGTGAGGTCCCGGAGAGACGGTCTTCTCGTGAGTTCTGGGTTTGGAAGAGTCAATGGTCAAAGCTACAAGGAGGCAAGGCAATGCGCAAAACCGTAGCAATCCTGCTCGTCGCCGTGTGTGCGGTGGCGGCGGGCGGTCAGGTCGCGAAGGCGGCGGACCGGGCAGGGGTCGGCCTCGAATGGTCGATCGGTCCGGCGATGTCGCTCAGCGGCTTCGACATGAAGATGGGCCAGCAGTTCACGCTCAGCTGGAAGGTGTCAGAGAGCTTCTCGGTCGGGGTGTGGAATGGGAACGGGCTCTTCCGTGGGGAGAAGACGTACACGGACAACACGGCCGTTCCGTTGAAGCACACGCTCGTGACGCAGGGCACGACTTCGTCGAACGGCATCACGCTTTTGACGACGTTCCCCGGGATCTCGCTTCTCGATCTGGGTATCAACGTCGGCGTCGAGACCTTCACCGGCGGTGCCGCAACCGAGAATGTGCACACTGACGGGAGTGCGGGAGTTCCCGGACACTTCGGTGCTCCGGTGGCCCTGACCACCACGGCTGCCGTCCTCGGGATCGCGGCCAAGATTCACCTGATCAAGGCCGAAACCAAGACCGTGATGACGGACATCGGCATCCTGGCTGGCCTCAACTTCGTCGAGTTTGCGGACACGGCCGTGTTCGGGACCCAGCAAGCCGTGGGCACCGTTCCATTGAAGAACATCGACTCCGTGGGTAGCTATAACAACCTCACGGTGATGATCAACGCGGCTCTCTGGTTCTGATACGATCACTACAAGAGGAGACAAGAACACTATGAAGAAGCTCTTTGCGGTGGCAGTGGTGCTTTCGCTGGCGGGGACGGCTTCGGCGGCGAGTGTCGCATTCGACTTCGGAACCAACTTCTACCACCCGACGGCCTCGGGCTATCTGACCCAGAACGGCCAGAACTTCCTGGTGAGCTGGAATCTGGACAACGACCTAGGCCTCGGCGTTTACACCGAGCTCAGCAACTGGAGCAACGTCACGGGAACCGGCACGCTGGCGGTCTCGGCGATCTCGATTGCCAAGGGTGTCGTGAAGAACGTCGCGGTGGGTCTGAACCTCGGTTCCGGCACGACGGCTACCAACACGCGGCCGCTCGCGGACATCTTCGGGGTGGTGAACATCCTGTCGGGGTCGGGCGAGAAGGTCTCTGGTGCGCTTCGGGCCACGGCCTCGGCGCGGTTCTGCCAGGCGCAGTTGCAGGCGGCGGGACAGGTTGCTGACGGCTACAGCGTCGGGCTCTCGGTCCAGGTTGGGTTCTGAGCTGACGGTATAGGAACGTTTCGATCGTGTTTCGGGAGGCCTCCGGCGCCGGTTCCGGTGAAGGGGGCCTCCCTGTCTTTTTTCATTCCTTCATGACGTTCTTCCTGGTTCTGGCCATCGCATTGCCCGCGGCCGCGATGACGCCGACCGTGAGCATGACCACCGAGGATCCTCAGGGGACGACGGACGTTCACCAGCAGGCGTCGGGTTCGGCATTGCCGGTGCAGGTCCCGGCCCGAGCGCAGACGTTCGGGGCGACATTCCCGATGGTGGGCAACTTCCAGGCCGGTTTCCTGCACCGTGACTCGGTCGCGATCGTGGGCGGCAACCGGTTCACGATGCGTACGAACGCGGTTTCGATCCTGCAGGGATTCAACAACGACCGCGTGGGGCTGACCATGAACTTCGGATGGGCGCAGGCCTACGGGGCGGCCATGGCGACGCTCAAGTCCGCGTGGGTCGCGGAGCCCGGAATTGTCGTCTACGCGCTGGCGAACGGCATGGTCGGCGTCTCGCTCTCCCGCGAACTCGTAATCACGAACGGCGGCTATGCCTGGACCACCCTCATCGGTCTCCGGATCCGGGGGCCCGAGATGTTCCGGTCTTCGTCCAAGAGCAAGAAGTAGGCAGGCGTGCCCGCCCGGGCGCGTGAGCATTTCGCCCATCCGTCAGGAGGAACCCGTATGACCCCACGCCGCTTGATCCCCCTCGTCCTGCTGGCCATGGTCGCCACGCGCGCGGCGGCCGACACCTGGAGCCTCGGGTACGCGGTGACCCCCGTGACCTACTACTTCTGCATCGACGACGCGAACGACGCCGGCGGGGTCGACAAGCAGGGCAAGGACTCGTTCTCCCTCGGCCAGCTCGCGCTGCTGTACGACCACGACCGCAAGGTCTCGGACGCCATGCACCTCTCGCTCGTGACCGGGATCGGGTTCCCCGTCGGCACGGGCAAGCACGACGCTACGTCCGAGTACATCAACCCGGCCGCGAACACGAGCAAGAACACGCTCAATACCGACGACTCGATCGAAATCTCGGCGCTGACGGTGCCGGTCCTGCTCGGGGTCAAGTACGCGATGCCCGCGGGGGAGAACGCGATGTCGCTGGGGCTGATGGCGGGCGCGCTGATCGTGGGCGGGGAGATGACGGACACGCAGACGTCGTGGTCGGGCACGGCGCCCACCCAGGCGGTCTCGGGCACCGTGGTCACCTACAACCGGTACGTGGTGCCGACATGGGAGATCCTGGCGTCCTTCGGGTACCACATGCGGCAGGGCGAGGGGCAGGCGCTGAGCCTGATCGCGCAGATCGGCATGATCGGGGAGGCGCGGCTGGACACCGAGACGGCGAACACGAATCCCGGGAACAGCATCACCCCCCAGCGCGTGGGCGGCGTCGTCGGGGGATTGACCTTCGGCGTGAATATCGGCTGGAGCAAGAGCTTCTGAGGGAGTCGCGGCGGGTGCCGGGCTGACCTCCCGCATTCGGCGCGGTATGATTGGGGAGATGAGACTACGGGTCCTGCTCCCCGCTGCGCTCTTCGCTCTCGCGGCCGGCCGCGCTGGCGCCGTCGAATACGGCCTGACCTACCTCTCGGTGCCCGGCCGGATCGATTTCGTGCAGACGGACCTCCCGACGGGTGACGCGGCGCCCCAGACCGACACCACGAGCTTCGGCGCGTTCGGGTTCGTGGCGGTCGTCCCGATCCCGGGCGCCATCGGCCCGTTCTCGCCCGCGGTCGAGACCGGATTCGCGCTGCCCGCCGGAGACCAGGCGTTCGACCACCGCGAGCTCGCCCGGAACTCGGGCGGGTCCACGCACAACGCCCGGCACGACGGGGATTTCACCTCGTGGAGCGTCGCCACGGTCCCGGTGCTGGCGGCGATCCGGTACTCGCAGCCCTCGGAGAATGTCACGTTCGGGGGCGAGGTGGGGGCGGGCATCCTGTTCATGGGCGTGTCGACCGAGCGGACCCTGACGACGTACGATGCATCGGACACGACGGTCATCGCGCATGATACCCGCCGGAGCCAGACGGTACAGCTAGCGCTCGCCGTGCAGGCCGCCGCCGGGCTCGTGGTCCCCGCGACCGAGGGGGTGGACCTGCGCCTCTACGGCGGGCTGATCTGGATCGGGGACGTGCCCTCGACCACGACCAGCGATGTCGCGAGCCCCATCCTCGTTTACGGCGAGGACCGGAACTCGCCGGGGCTCACGATCGGCGGGCTCGGGTTCATGCTCCGGCTCGCCCTGAACGTCTCCCTGTAACCGCCTTTAGGGCCGGGCCGGGGGCGGCGCCGCCGGTGCGGCCGGGGACGCGAGCGCGCGTACGTATCTGGCCTGGAGATCCCGAAGCACGGAATCGATGACGCGCTCCTCCTCCGGGCTCAACCGGCCCGTCGTCCGCTTCTTGAGGCTCGTGAGCATGTCGATCGTGCCCCGCGAGGCGTGCAGCCGCTCGTTGCGCTCGTCGGTTCCGGCCCGGGCCACCCCGTCCAGCCGGCGGGACGCCATGGTGCCCAGCAGCAGGATCAGGTTCAGGAAGGCGAGGTCGTCGTCCGCCATACCCCTATCCTACTCGCCGAGGGCCTTGAGGTAGGCCGTCGCGTCCGCGTGGCCGGGGCGGAGGACGAGCGCCTGGCGCCAGGCGGCCCGGGCGGCCCCGAGGTCGCCGAGCCGGTAGTGCGCGAGGCCGAGGGCCGCCATCGTGTCCGCGTTCCGGGGGTCCAGCGCGAGCGCCTGCCGGAGGGGTTCCAAGGCTTCCTTCGCCCGGCCGTCGGCGACGAGGACCGCGCCGAGGTTGTGCAGGAGACGCGGGTCCGCTGGCGTCAGCGCCAGCGCCCGGCGGTAGCAGACCAGCGCGTCCGCGGCGTGCCCCGCGCGGTAGCACGCGTTGCCGGCCCGGCGCATGGCGTCCGCTGCCCCCGCGCGATCGCCCGCCGCGTAGAGCCGGTCAGCGAGCAGGCGGAGCGCATCGGCTAGCGCGGGGTCGGGCGGGAGGCCCGCGGCGTCGCGCTCCTCCCCGGCGCGGATCGCATCCGCGAGCAACCGGCCCGCGGCGTCGTCGTCGCCGGCCATGATCGATAGTCGCGCGTCCGCGAGGCGGGGTGCCGCACCCCCCGGGTCCGCCCGCCGGGCGAGCCGCACGAGGTCGGCGGCCCGGGCGCGGTCGTCCTGCGCGACCGCGACGTCGAAGGCGGTGAGGAGCACGGGCACGATGCCCGGCGCCCGGGCCACCGCCTCCCGGGCGGCGGTGGCCGCTTCCTGGAGGCGGCCCTGGGACAGGAGCAGGCGCGCCTTCGCCATCCACGGCCGTGCGGCATCCGGCGCCTCGCCGATGGCGCGGTCGAGTTCGGCCAGGGCCCGGGTCGAAGCGACCCCCGGAGTTTCCCCGGACGGGGAAATTCCGACGGCGGCTACGCCAGATTCGGGGTGGAATGCCGCGTACCGGTGGGACCTCATCCAGGCGGCTTCGGTGGACGACCGCCGGACGTATATGAGGCAGGTGTCGTCCCAGTACGCGAGCGCGAGCGCCGGGTCCGCCGCGAGCCGGGGCCCCACCTTCGCGCCGTAGCCGAGGACGAAGACGTCGGGTGGCAGGAGCCGGAGCAGGATCGGGGCCTCCGCCGTGTTCTCGAGGATCCGGTAGTAGTCGGCGAACAGCTCGCGCCCGAAGACGAGCTGGCGGCCGTCGATGAACGTCTTGAATCGCGGGGGCAGGAACCATTCGAGGTAGCCGCCCCACCGGTGAAGGGAATAGACGCGGACATCGCGGCCTCGCGCGAGGGGGGCGTCCCGGAGGACGGCCAGCGCGCCCTGGGGGTAAAGGTCCTGGCGGATTCCGGACCCCAGGGCCTCGCCGTGGAAAGCGGCCCAGCCGACCGAGCAGGCGGTCGCGGCGACCGAGACCGCGGCCGCAAGCCGAAGGTTCGTCGCGGGCAAGAGTGCGGCGAGGGCGCGGGCGGCCGGCGGCGTGAGCGCGAGCACGGCCAGCGGGACATGCCGCCGCGACAGCAGCGAGAGGCCCGCGAGGACGGCGCCCGTAAGGAGCGCCGGGATCGAGTGCCGCCGCGGCGTGAGCCCGACGAGGACGACGGCGACTGCGAGCCAGAGGAAGAACTCGGGCTGGTCCCGGAACGAGGGCGGCAGCCATTCGAGCACATTGGCCATGTACATCCGGTCGGTCATCGTTTCCAGTGGATACAGGAAGAGCTTGGGGCCGGCGGGATTGACCATGACGGCCGCGAGCATGGCGAGTCCCGGAGGCAGCGCCGCCCGGTGGATGGCCACGAGCCGCCGGGTCGAGATCGCCTGCCCCAGGGTCCACACGGCGAAGAGGCCGGGGCCCAGGAGCGCTGAGCCGCCGTGCAGGTTCGCCCAGAGCGCGGTCAGCGGCACGAGCCACCATGGGGACCGTGCGGACTCGAGGAGCAGGAGTTCGAGCGCCACGAACCCGTACGTCAGGATCTGCGGCCGCTCGACGAGGTGCCAGCGCATGACGTAGGCTCCCCAGGCGGCTGCGCCGGCCGAAATCCAGGCGAGGGAGGCCGGCGCAGCCGTCGTCGAAGCCGGTG
>ERZ1292640.12-Hain-H43-02um-R1-12-length-203080-cov-9_pt3 | contig 116777 bp, 109 predicted proteins | sample MGYA00564404_ERZ1292640 | MGnify/ENA primary metagenome ERZ1292640 (study PRJEB36523, sample SAMEA6512636) | groundwater metagenome | collected 2019-01-08 | study: AquaDiva: Metagenomics assemblies of 32 groundwater samples
GAAGGCTCATTAACAGTCACTGGCTGAAATCTTCTTTCCAAAGCAGCATCTTTTTCAACATTTTTGCGATATTCAGTCGTTGTTGTTGCACCAAGAATCTGCACTTTACCTCTAGATAAAGCTGGTTTAATAATATTCGCGGCATCCAAACTTCCTTCAGCACTACCGGCACCAACTACTGTATGAAATTCATCAATAAACAAAATAATATTATCCTGGGAAGCAGCTTCCTCCAAAATCTGTTTAATTCTTTCCTCAAATTCACCTCTATATTTAGTACCAGCCACCACTGAAGCCATAGATAATGACATCAAGCGCTTGTCCAACATATTTTCAGGCACTTCTTCTTTAGCAATTGCATGAGCTAAACCTTCTGCAACTGCAGTTTTACCAACACCAGATTCACCAATCAAAATCGGATTATTTTTAGTTTTTCTAGATAGAATGCTAATCACGCGTTCAATTTCAGCTTTTCGTCCAATTACTGGCTCAAGCTTACCCTTACGGGCTTCTTCTACCATATCAGTAGCAAAATATTCTAGAGCGGGAGTATCTGTTTTTTTGTCATCAGGAGATTTTTTCTTTTGCTTGTACTGATCCTTAGCACCATTTTTACCCTGAGAACTCAACACGCCTTGAAGTCCAGTCAAAAAGAATTCAATTGGATTCATCATTGGCGGAGTTTTTTGTGGACCAGCTTCACTTTGATTAATATCGTCATTTTCTTTACCAGCAAAGTTCTTAGCCCTTTCAAAAATTTCCAAAATTTGTTCTTTTACATCAGCTGGGGAGACCTTCATATTCTCCAAAATCACGGTTGCAGCTGTATTATTCTGGCAAACAAGTGAGAACAATAAATGTTCCGTACCTACAAAAGAATGCCCAAATTCATGAGCAACCTTCACTGCATCCTCAATAATTTCCTTTGCAAAACCACTTAAACCACCCGGTTCACTGGTTCTTGACTGAGCACTATTTCTACCAACAGTTTTTAAAACCAAATTCACATTATCCAAAGAAACTCCAAAATTTAAGAGGATTGAAGCTCCTAATGAGTTTTCCTGAGACAGTATACCTATAAGAATATGCTCAGTACCAACGTAGCTTAGTTTTGCCTCACGTGCCTTTTCCTGGGCTATAATTAAAGCTTTCTTAGCTTCCTTAGTAAACTTATTGAACTGATTTGGATCTGCCATATTTTGATTTTTTAGTTTTAATTGATTTTTAAATCATCCTATTCTAACACAAATTCCCCTTTTCCAGAACACTCCAGCCTACAAATAACCTTTACTCTTAAAAAGTTAATGGTTTAATCTACGTTAGCACTCGTCACTATACAGTGCTAGGAATCATCGGTCAACTACTACTCCTTTTCCACCATCTCAGATATTTCAGGGGCATCTTCGATGCCTGCAGCCATATACAAAAGAAGATTTTTATATTCAGTTGTGCCGCTAATTCTATAATTTTGACCAGCAACTGAAAAATAATAAGTTAATTTATCCCCAGAATCAACTTCTACCAAGGTTTTATCTCCCAATTTAACCTCCTTACCTGAGGGAATTGAACCAGCCAAAATATCCAAACTGATCATTTCGTTATCTTCTCCTAAAGAATCCTTGCTAAAACCATAGTGATGCAAAACACCACCTCCATCAATCTTGCTGCCAGCATAATACCAACTAGCAGGATATTTACCCTTAAAAGAATAAGGTAAACTTTCAAAAGAAGTTAGAGGCATATCAAGGGCAGGTAATTCCCAAGCTCCACGAATGTCCTCAATCGGCTCAAGACCATCGATAATTCCATCACGAACCTCAAAACTAAATGGAATAACCTGTAAATCAGCTAAAACTTGTTTAAAATCAGTCTGCTCATTAGGAGCATCGCCATACTGCAAAATAATTTCGTAGATAAAACCTGGTCTATAAAGGAGATAAATCATGCGTTTTGCGTCCTCGAGCTTCATCGCAGTCAATCCATCAACACCAATTTTTTCATATATTGGATCCACAACTTCAAAATTCAAATTTTCATTTGCATGATCCACAAGGGCAAATTTAGCAACCTGATCTTCATCCTCTAATAGTGCAGGCGCATCAAAAGCTATCAATTCAATCGTAATTAAGGTTTTATATTCACTATTTTGGTCTTTTTGCAAAAAACTAACTTTTCCAACCGACTCCTTTGGCTCCCAATCACTAAAATGCTTTAATTTAAGGCCTAATTCATCATTTTGATATTCCACTAAACTTTTCGCCTCAGAATCTCCATCCAAAACTTCCACAGCATTAACCATCGTAACCTCAAAAACTCCATCTTTCTCATTCATAAAACCAGTTACTTCAACCTTATTATCCAGGTATTTTTCTGAAGAAAGGTTCAACTGCAAGCTGCGCAAAGATACCTTATCACCATTCTCTGTAGTCAAAAAATGTGTTCCATTAGCCTCATCTGCCAATTTTTGCTCAGTCAAAACACCACTCAGTTTTTCAGAATCCGGATCGGCTTTAAACTGATCTTCAACTCCACATCCCAAAAAAGTAATTGAGCTAACCAGAGCCAAAATACCTAACAATAATTTTTTCATACGAAAATAAATTTTAATGCAAAAATTATAGACTTATATCTAAAAATTACAAGGCTTTAGGCTGTTCCAAGCCCAAATGGTCATAAGCTCTTGGGGTTGCCAACCTGCCTCTGGAAGTACGTTCCAAAAATCCAATCTGTATTAAAAATGGCTCATAAATATCTTCTATGGTGCCCTCTTCTTCGCTTGTGGCAGCCGCAATCGTATTTAAACCAACCGGACCACCTCTAAATTTTTCAATAATAACTGATAGAATTTCTCTATCCATTCCATCCAAACCCAAAGCATCAATACCAATTGCCTCAAGAGTTTTACTCACTACTCTTTCATCAATAACAGATTTATTATAAACATCCGCATAATCTCTAACCCTCTTCAATAAACGATTCGCCAAACGTGGGGTTTTGCGGCAAGACTTAGCTAGAGTTTTGGCTAAAGCAGGGGACAAATCACACTTTAGAATCTTGGCCGACCTCATCAAAATATCAGCGATTTCCATGTCGGAATAAAACTGTAATTTAAAAATATTGCCAAAACGAGCTCTCAAAGGTGAAGAAAGCAGGCTCAACTTGGTTGTCGCTCCAATTAAAGTAAATTTAGGCAGATTTATACGCATATTTCTCGCAGAAGGCCCTTTACCAATGACAATATCTATCCCAAAATCCTCCATCGCAGTATACAAAACCTCTTCCACTACGGGTTTAAGCCTGTGAATTTCATCAATAAAAAGCACATCATTCTCCTGTAAATTTGAAATAATTGCCGCCACATCACCAGCCTTTTCTAAAGCCGGACCGGAAGTCATCTTCATACTCGCACCAACTTCATTAGAAATAATATGCGCCAAAGTCGTCTTACCCAAACCCGGAGAACCATGCAATAAAACATGCTCAATAGGCTCATTCCTTTGTTTCGCAGCCTTAATCGCAATGCCCAAATTCTCTCTAATCAAAGCCTGTCCAACATACTGAGACAAACTTTTTGGCCTCAGCTCATTCTCAAATTGAATCAAATCGGCCTCGGCAGGCTTAGACAGATTCTGCAAATTTTCTAAATTACTTTCTATCATTGATTTCTTACGTGAAAAATAAATTGACGAATTCCCTCTGGATCTGGCGCATAATCAAACTCAATTCTACCAAAAGTTGCCGCAGTTTGGATTGCTATCATCCCATAATCCAAAAATTTAAAATAAGAAAAAACACCCTTTTCCTTGGTATGAATATCCTGAATTTCTTCCCAAAATGCCTCGGCCTCCTCACGTATAGTTAGAGTTTTCCAGTTAATATAAATAACACGCATATTAGTAACAACCAGTCTATCAAGCCAAAAAACCAAGGTCATATAACTAATCATCAGCGCAAAAATCAAAAAAACAATTATATGACTAATAAAATAGGCCAAGCCAGATACAGAACCCTGGAGTGCAAAAAGTAACAAATAGAATGGTAGGGTAGAAACTATAGCAATCAAAACCTGACCTACAAAAGGCGTAATATGATGATGAAAAACTTTTAAAATTCTTTCCCCTTCTCGTAAATGCATAAATAATTGCTAACTTGTTTGCCAACACATTATCCCACTTGAAAGGTTATTTACAAGATCTGAGTAGAATCTCTTGTTATTCAGATTTCTTGAAGTATAATTTTCTGGCAAAATCAGACCACGCAAACACGCGCCCGTAGCTCAGCTGGATAGAGCAGTGCCCTTCTAAGGCAAAGGTCACAAGTTCGAATCTTGTCGGGCGCACCACTTAAAATCGAAGACCAGACATCTACTTAGACAACTTCATCAACCTATACATTGCATCGGCTATTTCTCCACGAGTCATACCGACACTTGGAGTAATTTGACCATCTGTCTCAAAAATTTTGAGTTCTTTAGCATAAGTAAAGTATGGCGCATACCATTCTCCAATTTCTACATCGATAAATGGCTTAATTTCAACATTTGGATTGATATCAACTTGTAATCCCATAAACAAAATTTTCAAGAATTCCGCTTTATTAACGGTGTCATTAGGTCTAAAAGTTCCACTGGGATCTCCGTTCACAATTTCTCTCTGGTAAGCAGTATAAAGATAACCAGAATACCAAGCCTCACTTGAAACATCAGTAAAAGGTAAATCACCATTTTCAATTGCCGCACTAATTCCTTCTAGAATTAATTTCAAAGATTCTACTCTGGTAACTTTTTGCTTTAATCTAAAAGTTCCATCTGGAAAACCCTTCACGATTCCTTTATCACTCAAATATTCTACCGCATCAAAGTACTCAGAATCTTCTGACACATCTTTAAAAGTAGAATTTTCCTCTTCGACTACATCCACAACTTCAGTTTTTTCTTCGGTACTCTCGGTCTCCTCAACCACAGCCACGACATCAGTATCCGTATTCGCAGTGGCAACTTCTTCTTGAGAAACCACAGTTTCCTCTTCCTCATTATCAGTCTCATCAACTTCTACTTCAACTTTCGTCTCGTCTACGTAAGTCTCTGCAGGTGTAGAATTTGACTCAGTGCTTACAACCGATCCATCATGATTCATATAAGTCTGTACATATTTCATAGGATTAATCGTAGTTTTTTTAGCTAATTCCTGGCCCAAGCCTTCATTAATCGCACTAAAGAAATCTAATCCGGCATCCTGAGCTTCCTTCCAGGTAAATGGCCAAAATGGATGCCAAGGTGCTTCTGAATTATCAATTTGGAAATGTACATGAGGAGTGGTTGCAGTACCAGTTTGACCGGATAATCCAATTTGTTCTCCCTTACTAACCACATCTCCAACGCTAACTAAAGGCTGACTCAAATGACTGTAAGAAGAAAAATATGTTTCCTTTTTATTCTTATCATCCAAACTCGGAAAATTATTATGTTGAATCACTACATGCTGACCAAATCCAGAACTTTGATTCGAAGCCTTAATTACAGTTCCATTCGCAATTGATACTACCGGTGTCCCTTCTGGAACTTTTATATCCACAGCAAGATGTGAACCACTATATTCCTGGCCATCAAGCTTATAGTTGCCCATATATGGCACAGAATAAGTGATTTTTGCATTACGAATAGAATTATCCACGGGATTTCCCCATTTCAACTGATCAGTTGGTACACTTAACTGGCTAGGATCGTAATATGGCGTATCAATTAATTCAGAATCATTAAGTTCGCTATAATTCAATTTCCATCGATCACTTTTTAAATTAGCCCAATTAGGCACTTTTTTAACCGGATAAACTGTCCCATCAAAAGGAGCATGCTCCGGAAACTCCAAAACACTGGTTTTATAGAGCAAACTATTCATATCAACAGATGCAACCAAACCCGTCAAAATAGTTGTCGCTAATACAACCGCAGCAGTCTTTAAATTAAAAAGTTTTCTTTTATCAGCCTTTTTCATATTTTTATTTTTGTTTTTGTTTTAAAATCTTAACATTATATCAGAAATCAGCCGCTAAATCAATTATGAAAATCACAGAAAGCGCAGAACAAACACATCAAGTCGCTCAAGAACTGGCTAAAAAGTTACTAAATGGAGGAATAATCTGCCTTTATGGCGATCTAGGTAGCGGCAAAACTACTTTTGTTAAAGGAATGGCAGAAATTCTGAATATTCCAGTAAATCAGATCAAAAGCCCAACTTATACCTATGTCCGCCATCATGAGATCAATGGCAAAAATATTTATCATATCGACCTCTACCGTCTCGAGGAAATCGACGATCTTTTATTGAGAGAATTAAAAGAATTATGGGAAAATCAGGAAAATATCATCATTATTGAATGGGCTGATAGGCTCAAAGATCACTTACCAAGGATCAGAACTGATGTGTTTATCGAAAATTTAGGAGAAAATTCTCGCAAAATTACTATCAATAATGAATAAAGCTCAAATTTCCAAAATATATCGAGAATTTAAAGTGCCGCAAGGTCTCATTAATCATATGAAAGCAGTTTCTTTAGTTGCAGAAAAAATCGCCATAAACCTAAACACCGATCAAAAGTTCATAGTTCAGGCCGCCCTTTTACATGATGTTTTAAGAATGGTAGACATGAGCGACGAGGTTTTGCAAAAACTCTCAGAAGGTGATAGCAAAAAATACAATTTCTGGCTTATTCTCAAGAAAAAATATCACAAAATCGGTCATGAAAGAGGCATGTCCCGCTACTTAAATTCTATAAACGAAAAAAAACTCGCAAAAATCATCAAGCATCATGGATTTTTTGACATCGATAAATTAAAAACTTTAGAAGAAAAAATCCTCTACTACGCGGACAAACGAGTGGATTTTGACAAAATAGTGACTCTAAAAAAACGCTTTGCAGAAGGCAAAAAACGCAATATGCGTCCAACTGATAATCCTCAACTAATAAAATCAACCGAAGCAAAGATTTTCCAACTCGAAAAGGAACTAGGTCAAAACTCTAAGCCAAATTCTAAGACAATGTATTTATAACTTCCAAAGTCTCCTGATCAACAGTTCCAGAATTAATCAAATTATGATCTTTTTGAAACTGCAAAAGCGCCTCCTTAGTAACTGGTCCAAAATAATCAGTTATAAACGCGCCATCAAAGTATCCTTTTTCTTTCAAGAAATTCTGTAAAGAAATCACTTCACCACCAGTCATGCCAAAGCCTAATTTAGCAGTTAAAATTCTCTTTTTTGGTTTATCAGCTGCTATATTAGTTGCTAAATGAATTTTATTATATGAATCAGTTGCCTGGGCAATTCTTACTTCATTATAACTAGCCGTAGCCACAATTTCATTTAATCTATCTCTAGTTTTTGGTCCAAAAATACCCGCAAACTGAGAACCTTTATCTGCAACCAAACCCTGTGATTGCTGAAATTTAAACACAGCATGTTCAGTTACGTCTCCATAATATCCACTAACATCCGCCTTAAAAAAGTTCAAGCGACTCAATTCTACCTGCAACTTCCTAACGCCTTCACCTGAATCACCAAGTTTAAAATCGGCAGCCAACAGATCAATATTAACCGCTACAGGCTCAACCACTTCAGTGGGAACAACAACCTGCTCTGGCACCACAGTTTCCACAACTTCCACTGGAGTTACATCTGGAATTACGTTTTCCGCTACCGCCTCTACAACCGCTGGTTCCTCAGGCGCTACCCCACATTGAGTTGGAAAAGCTTCTGAAGCATCATAATCAGACAAGGCAATCTGTTCAGCTACGCCATCATTTACACCATAAACTACAACATCAAAAGTCCTCTTACCCCAATTTAAAGCTCTAGTTAAACCCTTGTCGCCATAACCCATCCAAACATCCAATCTATCATAAGCATTGATGCCGTTAGCGGTAACAATAGCTCCACCCCTATCATGTACAGCAACTATACCTATTCCAGGAATATCCATTTTTGTGCCAAAGCTATAAGCTTTTGGAGCCGCAATCATACCAGGATAAACGCCAGTGCCATCTGCACCTCTCACTCCACGTCCATTTAATCTAATATCAGCTTCATAAGTACCAGTTGCATATCTGTTCTGACAAGGTAATGGAGAATAATACGCCGAAATAATAAAAGTTTTAGTATAAGGATAGTTCACTTCCAAACCGTCAGCTTCCGCGAACACCATACCATCGTTGCCAGAAGTACTAGGTCTATAAGTCAACACCGCAAGTGTTAAAACAAATAAATCCAATATTAAGAAAGAAAGTATTTTAGTTTTCATTTATTTTTGTTTTTATTTTTTTAAAAATCTAGCCATTATAGCACAAAAAAGCCTTCCCAGCCGAAACAACCCTTGCCGAAAGGAGTAAAAGGTTTTGTTTTATATTTTGGCGAAAACGGCTTAAGGTGGCCTAATTTACCCCAATCCTCCTTAAAATCTCTCTATCAACAAAGTCTCTATCCCTGCCATATTTTAGTCTAGAAAGCTGTTTAAATGCCTCAGCCGCCTCTTTATCCCCACGTTCAGTATATGGATTACATGGAATAATACTAAACGGCCTACTCGGTTGAGTATCAATAGACAACTTCATAACTGCCTTAAACTTATCAATGTTTATCAAATCCTGATCGCTAAAAACTGGAGCCATTTCCTTGGCCATTGGTTCGGCATCCTGCGCACCAATCTTGTAACACATAATACTACCGACGTTACCAAAAACCGCATCTTTCAAATTAGCTTTTTTCTTTGCCCCGCCGCCACCTTCTTCCAACTGAGCAAGGTACTGATGAGCCATATTTAAACCAAGTCTATACTTTCTGGCTTCTGACAAAATGATTTCAATACTTTCTGTAACGTAGTTTTGGAACTCATCAATATATAAGAAGAAATCTCGCCTCTGCTCTTTTGGAATTTTTTGACGCTTTAATGCTGCCATCTGGATCTTTTGTACCGTAATCAAACCTAATAATTTAGAATTAATTTCACCTACTGAACCTTTAGACAAGTTCATCAGTAGAATTTTGCCCTCGTTCATACATTTAGCAAAATCAAAAGCTGACCTGGTCTGACCAATAATATTTCTCATCATGGTATTTGTCACAAACTGACCAAACTTTGCCGCAAAGTAAGGGATCATTTCCTGTTTTTCACGAGCACCAGTTTTTGCCATCTGATGATCCCAGAACGAAGCAATAATTGGATTTGTCACAAACTGTCTTTTTACCTTTGCAAAATCATCATCCGTAAATAAGCGCACTATATCAGTTATCGAACCACCATTTGGATCTGACATCAAAGTCAAACAACCATTACGGAAGTAATCCTGGATACGTGGACCAAAGGTTTCTTCATCAAAAAGTTTGATCATAATATTCATGGCATCCAAGGCCACCAACTCTTTTTCTTCCCAAGTATCGGCTTCAAGCAAATTTAGACCTAAAGGGCGCTCCATATCAGCCGGATCAAAATAAATCACATCATCAGCTCTATGGCGTGGTATAAATGGCAAAATATCATCAATCAAAGAACCGTGGGGATCAATTACACAAACACCGTCTCCATTATTAAAGTCCTGCCTAATCATTACCTGTAAGATAGAAGATTTACCTGTACCAGTTTGTCCAATAACATAAAAGTGCCTAAATCTATCTTCGCGTTTCATGCGAATTTCTTTCTTTTCACCTCTATAAATATTGTGACCCAACAAAATACCTTCAGTAGGAATATTTGCTGGTGGAGGTGAAATTTTGAAATTCTGCCAAGCTATACAAGGATATTTATTAAAACGAATATTTGGAATATGAAAAACGCTTGATAATTCTTCAGCCGAAAAAATCATTTTATGTCCAAAAAAATAACCATTAAAGCCTCTCTTAAAATTCCTGAAAATAAAATTCGTTACCAAAGTTTTATTACTATGCCAATGAGTATAATGCAAAGAATTAGCATGCTGAGTCGTATATTGCGCAAAAGCCCCCCTCATAGCAATCAAGTTAAGCTTGGATTCATGATGGGTTTTTGCAGCCGAAACCAACCTGATAATAGTCTCAAAACCAACTTTAGAATTTTTCTCTTCAATCGCTTTTACTTCCTCATCCGTCATAGGCGTTGTTCTATTGTTTTCATTTGGCTTGTCCACAAAAGCTTCTTCACCACTAAAGATCAGATGGAACAAAGCACTAAACCAAGAAATCGGATTATACCATTGGAAACCATGATGAGATTTATTCTGTTGAATTTCACTCGCCAATTTACGACCACCTTCTTGCCAGCTATCTTTTTTTGGACGAATCATAATCTGTACCGCCGCACCCTCATCGTTAGTGATTTTAGATAGGGAATTGATTATTCCATTAATCGGATCCGTATTCATCCTACTAAACGTCTTAATAGGATAGTGATAATCTTTGTGAGATGTCATATAACAAGATGTCACCTCACTATCAGGCTGAAAAATATTGTAATCTTCTACCTGCTCGACATATACATCTGGAAAAAAAGCCGTTAATTGTTTCTCAACAAGCGGCAACAAATTTCTTGGACAAACTATAAAGAATTGCACCTGTGACTCCAAAACCGCATATTCAAAAGACAAAAAGTCCTGAGCAGTAAAAACCTTATACCATTCATGATGATACAAGCTATGTAATGTCTCAAAAAACTGAGTCATCACGCCTCCACAAATCTCTTTAAAGTCCTTTTGCATTGAATATTGCTCACCCTCAACTTCTCTATCCTCTTTAGATTCTTTTTTTGGAACTTTCACATTCAAAAAAACCATGTTGAATGAACGCTCTAAATTCTTTTTCATTCTGATATACTGAACCAAGCCAAAAATGGCTAAACCAAGAGCGATTGAAGACGAAATAATAACTAACCAGAATTTCATTTGTTCTTTTTAAGGGCTATCTTAATTTCCAATTCATCCAATTGTTCCTGTGGCATTTCAGATGGAGCACCAAGCATCAAATCTTTTGCCTTAGAATCTTTTGGGAAAGCGATAACTTCTCTAATATTTGGCTCACCAGCAAAAATCATAATTAATCTATCCAATCCCCAAGCGATACCACCATGTGGAGGCGCACCATACTGGAAAGCCTCAAGTAGATGACCAAAACGTCTCTGCGCATCTTCATCAGATATAGAAAGAATATCAAAAATTGCTTTTTGTGTATCACTATCGTGAATTCTGATAGAACCACCGCCAACTTCACTACCATTCAAAACTATATCGTAAGCCTTTGCCAAAGCTTCAGCCGGCTTGGTTTTAAGCTCTTCCGCAACTTTTGGCGCAGTAAATGGATGATGCACTGCCGCTAATTTTCTCGCAGATCCACCTCCGGCGTGGGCCCCATTTTCATCAGACTCAAACATTGGGAAATCAATCACCCAACAAAAAGCAAATAACTCAGGATCAATTAAATTCATCTTTGCACCACAAGCTAAACGCACATGACCAAGTGATTCACAAGCAGTTTTAAAAGTATCAGCTGCAAAAAACACGATATCTCCATCTTTTGCGCCAGTTGTCTCAACCAAAGCATCAATTTCTTCTTTCTTTAAGAATTTAAGAATAGGGGACTTCATTTCACCCGCATCCAAAGTAATATAGGCAAGTCCTTTAGCTTTATAAATTTTAGCAATTTCAGTCAATTCATCAATTTCTCTACGTGTAAATTTAGCCGCACCTTCAACGCGCAAAGCCTTTACCACACCACTCACGGCTGCATTTTTAAACACACTGAATTCAGAATTTTTAACTAGCTCAGTCACGTCCACCATTTCCATATCAAATCTCAAATCCGGCTTATCACTGCCGTATTTATTCATCGCCTCAGCATAAGTCAAAACCGGAAAAGGCATTTTTTTAACTTTTTTATGAGCAGCAAATTTCTTTACTACATCAATCATCAAAGCCTCATTAACCTTCATAATGTCTTCCATGTCTACAAAAGACATCTCCATGTCTAATTGAGTAAACTCAGGCTGCCTATCTCCACGCTGATCCTCATCTCTAAAACATCTCGCAATCTGGAAATACCTATCAAAACCCGCCACCATCAACAACTGTTTTAACTGCTGAGGAGACTGTGGCAAAACATAAAAATTACCTGGATACAAACGAGAAGGCACCAAATACTCACGACTTCCCTCCGGTGTACCCTTAATCAAAATCGGCGTTTCAACTTCTACAAAATTCTCCTTATCCAAAAAATCTCTAATGTATTTAATAACTTGATGACGTAATAATAAATTTTTTTTCATTCTCTCACGTCTCAAATCCAAATATCGATATTTCAAACGAATTTCCTCATTAACTTCCTTATCCTGATCAATTTCAAAAGGTGTAGTTTTTGCAGCATTAAGAATTTTCATCTCCTTCACTACAACTTCAATTTCACCAGTATTTAAATTAGAATTACTTTGACCATCTGGACGAAGTCTCACAACTCCCTCAACTTGAATTACGTATTCACTTCTTACGCCATTCATAACTTCATGGGCATCAGCATGATTTACCGGATCAGAAACTATTTGAGTAAGCCCATATCGATCACGCAAATCAATAAAAATAACTCCACCATGATCTCTACGTCGGTGTACCCAACCGCAAAGGGTTACTGATTTTCCCTCATCTTTTTTACCAAGATCATTACAAGTGACTGTTCTATTCATAATATATAATTAAACCTTTGCAATTCTAGAGAAGAAACACTCTTTTATCAATAAATAAATTCCTAACCATTATTTGCCAAATCACCAAAATAACCAGCTTTTTCCATAACTTTCTGCCACTGCCTGCTACCAACCTCAAAATGCCACCACTCTTTGGTATAGCGGACAAAACCCGCCATATTCATATATTTCTCTAAAAGTTTCCTGGATTCTTTATCCTCTAATCGTTTTCGAGTCCTAGGGTCATACAGAGCACAATCAACAGCAGTGCCGACATTGTGCTGTGATTTACCAGGTGCAGCCGTTAAGACGCCATCCTGACTGGATTTATCCCATAACTCTTTTTGTTCACCACGTCCTCTATAACCTGAGTCAACAAAAATATCATAACCATATGCTTTCGCAAATTTTCTCGCTAATTGAAGACAATTATAAGGACTTTCTTTCAATCTAAGTTGCTTTTTATATCTGGCAACTTCATTAGTAAAAGTCACCATTTTTTCCCTCGCAATATTTACAACGCCAATCAAAGACAAGGCTTCTTTTGACAATCCATTATTCAGAATTCTCATTTTAGCCTCTACGGGTTCACTCAAAACCACGTCAGTATTTTTTCTCACTGGACGTTCTACACGTTCCACAACCTTCCTTGGTCTAGCCTCTTGAGCAACTGGCTGTCCCAAAGATTGTCCGGCAAAAGCAACTGCCGAAGCCAAATAAGTTTTATTAACCTGAGAATGCTCCAACTCAGTTTCTACATAATCATACTTTCCCTTACCCATATTAGCTCCCAAGGCATCAGCAATCTTTTTACCTTCTTTTCTAGTTCTACCATTTGCCTCGGGTCTGCCATTGATGTAAGCACCTGTAACAATTTTTCCACGTCCACCAGCTCGAATATATTCAATAAATCTCTTTGCAATTGGTTCGCCACTATCCGGAAAAGTTGCATCAAGCAAATTTATAGAAGCAATACTCCTAACATTTTTTGAGCCACCAAGAATATTGGCTACAGCTCTATAACCTCCACTAAAGGCTGTAAAATCAAATTTACCGCCAGTCGCAAAATTCCCATTACAAAACGCAACTAAATTATCAAATTTAGCCGCAAAATTATCCCATTTATCATCCGCCTTAACACTTTTGCTTGTTTCATATTCGGGGATTAATAAGATCGCATTAATTCCCGACTTTCTTAAAGCCTGCACATTAGCCAAAATTCCACTCGCCAACGTCGACTCAATCGATAATCTATCTCCATGCCAGTAAGTAATATATCTAGGAGGTTTTTTAGCCAACTCAGGATCAGTAGTAGCATCAACGTACAAGCGTAAACCAGTAGGTGATTCACCTCTAGATAAAGTTCTTTCTTTAAATTGCCCTTTCATCTCTACGGGCTTAATGATTTCAGGTTCAATAAGTTCAATATCATCAAAGGGAGATGGCACAAACTCCACAACCGACTCAGGTTTAGGCCCAGGCTGCTTAACCGGCCTCACAAAAGGAGCAGCCTTCCTAGCAGGCCTCGCCGCACCAGTTACAATTTTCAATCTTGCGATCTCACTCGTTAAAAACTGGTTTGATTCATTAAAATTATCAACATTCCATCTGTTGGTTTTAATACTTTTATCCTTAGTGATTTTTTCAATTAAATAAGAATAAATAAACATTTTCACCTTATCCGGAGTATCGTAAATAAGCTTACCGGTGGCCTTATCCTTAGCTCTCAAAGCTCTTAGTAATCTTCCTGTTTTTCTCAAGCTACGTTTACTTTCAACATATCTATTTCCAACCTTAAATTGCAATTTCCACTTAACCGACCTGGCACTTACCACTAATCCAATATCCGCACCAGATTCCTTTAGCTTAACTTTCGCAGAATCCTTAGAACTAAATTTTCTTCCTTCAGTAAGGTTATCACCCCCAATTTCATCCCCAAGTCCACTCCTCAAATCATCAGCATTCCCACCTAAGACTTCACCATTTCCCCTCAATGCAGGCTCAAATTTTGGCAAATCAGAGTCTCTAGCAGGAGGCATTTCCTGGAAAACAAAAAAGTTTTCCTTAAAAACAGACTTTCCCAAAAATTTAAAACAAAATATCTTCACAAAAAAACTTGCTTAATAAATCTAGTTATTATAGCAAATTTCAGAGAAAATATCAATTCATGAGCAGCTCAACCTTAGCTTTAAATTCAGCATTTAAATTAACTCCAAACTGCAATTTAATTCTTTTATTAGAACTAGTCAAAAAAATCTCTACCGGAGTATCACCCTTACAACTCTTTAAAGTTTCATTCAAAGCCAGCATTTTTTCAGTACCAAAGTTATCAGGGATCGTAATTAAAAACGGTAGATTTTCATGTTTCTCCTCATGAGAATGATCAGCCGACCCACTATTTCCAACAAGCAATTCTTCTTCAACCTCATCTTCTCCCAAAATATCATCCAAAAATCTCACCGCACCCAAGAAGTGATTATTTTTATCAAACAATCCCTGCTCTTTTGCATTCTGTATCATGGTTTCCAACGAAATAGTCTTTGCAGAATCACAAATCAACTGATACTGGTTTCTTCTGTACTCAAGTTTTCCGGTAAAAGAATAAATCAAATCCTCAGACAATTCTCCACACTGTGCCAAAACTTTAGGAAAAACCACGGCATTCAACTTTCCAGTCATATCTTCAACAACAAAAATCACAATATGCCCACCAGTTTTGGTGATAAATTTCTTCATACCAGATATCAAACCAATCAATTTAACTGGCTTACCAATATGCTTTTTCGTAAGATTTCCGATCATATGACCCTTCTTACTCAAATAATCCTTCAATCCGGCAAAAGGATGTCCAGATACATACAAACCCAAATAATCTTTCTCCATTTTTAACTCCTGCAAAGTACTTATTCTCGCCACCGGTCTCAATTTTAAATTCCCAACATCCGCATCATTATCAGATAAAAGCCCAAAAATATCCGTCTGACCAATCAAAATATTATCCTGAGCCGCTTTTGCAAACTTGGAAATTTCATCATAATTTTCCGCAATCTGCTTTCTATTTCCAAATTCATCCAAAGCTCCACTATAAGCCATGGCTTGTATTAATTTTTTATTGAGAATTTGAGCCGGCACACGTCTGGTAATATCTTCCAATGTTTTAAAGGGTCCTCCTGATTCTCTAATTTTCACAATTTGCTCAATAGAAGCCTCACCAACACCCTTGATCGCCATCAAACCAAATCGAATAGCTTTTTCTCCTTCCGGAGTAAAATTCGCAAAAGATTTATTTATAGAAACCGGCAAAACCGCTATTCCCATCTCATTACATTCTTTGATCTCCAAAACTACACGATCGGTATTCCCAGCATCGCCACAAAGCAAAGCTGTCATAAATTCCACCTGATAATGTGCCTTTAAATAAGCAGTTTGATAAGCAATCAAACCATAACAAACCGCATGCGCCTTATTAAAACCATAACCTGCAAACGGCTCCACAACTTTTTCAAAAACCTCTCTGGCAAATTTCTCTGCATGACCATTAGCCACCGCTCCTTCCACGAATTTTTCTCTCTGTTCAGCTAACAAGGCCGGAATTTTTTTACCCACAGCCTTACGCAACATATCCGCCTGACCAAGCGAAAAACCCGCAAAATCTCTCGCAATTTGTAGAATTTGCTCCTGATAAACGGCAACACCATAAGTCGGCGCCAAAATTGATTTAAAAGATTTATCCAAATATTTCACAGAATCAGGGTTGTGCTTGCCCTTAATATAATCCGGAATCCACTCCATCGGACCAGGTCTATAAAGTGCGCCCATAGCCACAATGTCATTAAACGAAGTTGGCTTTAGTTCCTTCAAATACCTACGCATTCCTGCAGATTCAAGCTGGAATACACCAGTTGTTTCAGCTCTTTGCAATAATTTAAAAGTCTCCGCATCCTCCAATTCCAAGCTCAATTTTTCTATATCAATTTTTATACCTCTAGTTTGCTCAACGATTTTTTGAGTTTGTTCAATCACGGTTAAGTTTTTTAAACCCAAAAAGTCCATCTTAAGTAGTCCCAATTCCTCAATTGGCTTCATGGAATACTGAGTCACGATTTCACGTTCACCCCGAGTTCCATACTGCAAAGCCGTATATTCATTTAAATTTTTCTCCGAAATCACCACCGCACACGCATGTGTACCAGAATGACGCACGCTTCCTTCCATCTTCATTGCATAATCCAAAAGCAATTTTGCTCTCTGATCAGTATTATAAGCATGTTTCAAATCCGGACTCTCAACAATCGAAGTCTTAAGTGGAATATGTTTACCCAAAACTGGCGGAGGCACAATCTTGGCCAAAACATCAACTTCTTGATAAGGATAACCCAACGCCCTACCAACATCCCTCACGGCTGCACGTGGCGCCATCGTTCCAAAAGTTATGATCTGTGCGACATTCTCCCTGCCATATTTTTGAATCACATATTGCAGAATTTCATCGCGCCTATTATCCGCAAAATCAATATCAATATCGGGCATACTCACACGTTCTGGATTCAAAAACCTTTCAAAAAATAAGCCATGTAATATTGGATCCAAATCAGTAATTCTTAACACCCAAGACAGAATAGAACCAGCCGCCGATCCACGCCCAGGTCCAACGACTACTCCTTTTTCTTTCGCATAATTCACAAAGTCATGAACAATCAAAAAGTAAGTATCAAAGCCCATATCATGCACTGTCTTTAACTCAAACTCCAAACGTTCATTGTAATTTAAAGGAACAGGGGATTCGCCAAATCGTTTTTGCAAACCTTCAAAAGCCAGCGTTCTCAAATAAGTATCAGCCGGCTCATTTTGCGGCGTATCAAATTTTGGAATCAAATTTTTACCAAATTCAAATTCTACATTACAACGTTCCGCAATCTCCAAAGTATTAGTCAAAGCCTCCGGACAATCCGCAAAAGCTATCTGTAAATCCTTCACGTCTCTAATCGAAAAATCTCCCGTATAACGCATCCTATTTGGATCATTAATATTAGTTTGAGTTTGAATACAAAGCATAATTCCATGCACCTCGCTATCTTCCGGCCTTGGATAATGAGAATCACAAGTCACAACCAACTTCATATCATATTCCTTTGCAAGTTTTTTAAGATACTCATTCACCACACCCTGACTCTCAATCAGCGGGTGATCCTGCATTTCCAGATAAAAATTATTCTTACCAAAAATCTCTATTTGCATCTCCAAAACTCTGCGGATTTCCGCTTCATCTCCATTCAAAATTGTTCTCGGCAAATGCGCCGCCAAACAACCACTCAAAAATATCAAACCTTTGGAATAAGTTTTAAGCAGTCCATAATCCACACGCGGCTTATAATAAAATCCTTCCAAATGTGCTTTAGAAGTCAACTTCAACAAATTCTGATAACCTTCAAAAGTCTCCGCCAAAGCCGTTAAATGATATGGTTTTACATCTACCTTAGCTTCTTTATCAAATCTCGTTCTATTCGCCACGTAAAGCTCACAACCTAAAATCGGTTTTATCCCAGCGGCCTTTGATTCCTTATATAGTTCAATCAGACCATACATCACTCCATGATCAGTCAAAGCCGCAGCAGGATAACCTAATTCCTTAACACGCTTCACTATTTCTTTTGGACTACCAAAACCATCCAACAAACTATAGTGAGAGTGCCCATGTAAATTAACAAATGACATTTTTAACCAGCATTAGACATTAAATGTAAATGGAGATGAAAAATCTCCTGACCACCCTCCTTACCAACATTAATTTGCAAATTATATCCAGGTAAATTCAATTTTTCACCGATTATTTTTGCAGAATTAAGCAAATGCCCGGCAATAGCCTGATCATCAACCCCCAACTCCGCAATAGAAGGAATATGTTTTTTTGGAACAATCAAAATATGCGTTTTTGCCTTTGGATGTAAATCCCTAAAAGCACAACAAATTTCGTCCTCATATACGAACTCCGTCCCTTGCCCGCCTTTGGCGTGGCCAAATTCTCCCGCAGTTATCTTACAAAAAATACAGTCAGACATATTAAATCAATTAAATAGCCTGAGAGATTATAAGGTAATTCACCACTAAACAAAACTATTTTCCAGACCTGTTATTTCTTAGAACTCTTGGCTTTTTTCTCATCCAATTTGTATACAGCTCTACCAACTCTGATAAACTGTGGATTTTTTTGCAAATTTAGAGAAATCGTACCTTTTTTAACATGTCTTTGTTTCAAAACTCCTTCGATTATTTCCTGTTTAGTTAAAGGGCTCCTTTTACGAAGTAAGTCTTCAATTACTTCCGTTACAGTTCCTTTGTTGTAACCAGCTTCTTTAAGGGCATAAAGACCTCTACCAACCAATACGAACTGTTCGTACCTGATAAGCTCATTATGTACAGCCTGTACAGTAACCATTTTCTTATCAAACTCAGCTTCAATAATTTTATTGGCAATTTCCACGAAATGCAACGGCGTATCTTCTTTTTTCATGATGATATAGGCCTTGTCTCTAATACTCCTTGGGTTTATATGTCTCCAAGTCATCAAACCAAAAGTCTCATCCATTCTCTTAATCCTCTTATCAGCTTCAAGAGCAGATAGAATAAGAGCGTCAGAATAGTTAGTTAGTTTATCACCAAGTACTTCACGAATCTGCACAACCAACTTTTGATCACTCAAAATGTCGTTTTTCTTCTTCAAAACCTTAATACCAGCATTAATAATGCTCTCTATAAGATGTAGATCAATAGATTTCAATCTCCAAAATGTAGTATAAACGTTAGTTTTTTCGAATTTATCGATACCTGTGTTGATATGAAGAGCTAAACGAATGATATTTCCATCAATATTTTCAGAAGAATCAATCTCGTTCAAGATTAGGCTAATCAATTTTGACTCAACAACCACACCACCAGATTCAGCAATAAATTTATCTGCAGAATCATTAACAACCTTAAGGCGTGTAGTTTGAACAGTTCTTCTTAGTTTACCCAAAGCAATTTTCTCAATTTGACGAATTCTCTCTCTAGTAACAAAAAAATGCTCACCAATGCTCTCTAGGGTCCTTCTTGGCTTATTATCAAGACTAAAACGCTGTATAATTACGTCTTTCTCTTTTGGACTAAGAACTAAAAAAAGATCCTCAATTACCTCTGATAAACTTACTTTTGAATTACTAACGTCGCTCATTCTTTTAAAGATTAAATTTTTGATATCAATAAGGGAACTTTGACAGGAGATAAGATATAAATATTCCCAAACAATGTCAAGCAAGAAATTTGCCCTTACCGCAATATTATTTTATAAATAACTAAAGTAGCGTCTAACTTACGCTCAAATTAAAAAGAAATCAAGAAAATTTTCATGTTGCAAAATAAAAAGCGCTGATTAAAATGGTAAGGCACTAAAATTAGTGAAACGTGGGCGGGTGGCGGAACTGGTAGACGCGCTGGTCTTAGGAACCAGTGGCGAAAGTCGTGAGGGTTCAAGTCCCTCCTCGCCCACCATTTAGTGTTTTTTATGCTGCCTAGTGCGAAAACCCCTCAGATATGGTAAAATACCATGATGGCAAAATTAGAGGGTCAAAATTCAGAGAATAACTGGCAGAGAGGCAACCACTACCTCGACGGCTTTGATATGCCAAATTTCGAGGCCATTCTTGCAGATTGGCAATCCAAGAATCATCGCAGACCAGGTGAAGAAATGGTTAGCCCATCCACTGCAGGAAAAATACCGGTACAGCCAATCCAAACAGAACGTGGAGTAACAAGTGGAATGACGGCCACCTATACTCAAGTTCTTTTATATGAATGTCAACTAGGCTTTTCTCCACATCCACAAGCGGGGAGAATAGAAATTCTCAAACAAGCTTTGCCGGATGCAGTCGTGTTAGATCTAGGATCTAGCGTTATTCCAAGATTTGGCACCGTTGCTTACGACAATGGAGCCGCGGGAGTGATTGCAGTTGATGCAAAATTTCAAGGCAGTGATTACGTGGACATGTATCCCAAATTAGCAAATCAGAAAAGTTTTAAAGAATATTACAGACAAACGGCCCACTTACAGCATAGATCTGACGACTCAGGTTTAAACGGGCTATTTAACAGAGGATCACAAAATAGAGAGCAAGATATGTTTTACAAAATCCATAAAGGAGATATTCTCAGTACTTTAGAGCGAATACCTACAGCATTTGAAGGAGTAGACGTTGTTTCAATAAATGGAATAGATTGCTTTATAGCAGACAATCAACTATGGCATATATTAACCGCAAGACACCTCCAAAGAGTCATGCGGCCTGGTACAATAGTTGCTGCCGATGGATCAGATGCCTCAAAGTATTTCTCAACAAAATACATGAAAAATATCTGCCCATATACTATCTGGCAGAGAACTAATGAGCCTTTTACAGACTAAATATTTTCTAGTTTCTTTCCGCCATTTAAGTAATTATCTTGGCTCACAACTTTCTGCCCAGTTTTTTTCTCCAAATCTAATCTTGCTCCTTTCGCAATAGCTCCGCCATTTTTACTGGCGGCTTTATTCTCAATCATACCCGTTGCGTTCTCGCTTGCCGCTATCTGCCTAGTTGAAAGCTCAGCCAAGGCAGTAAAGATCAGTTCAGCCTCTGTCATATGATCTCGCAGATTTTGAGTTTTTAAACCTTTCATGTTTTTATGCTCCTTAACACTTAAACCAGCCCACTCAGAATGGATAATATTTGTCAAAATGGCAAATCCTTTACCTTCTTTGACGTCATGATCGCTCCAATAATCCGTAAGTTTATTACGTGTCTCCTGGCCCATCATTCTCTGCTGAATCCATTTATCACTTCGACCATGTTTTTGCCAATTTTCCCGTGCTCTATTCAAAGATTTTTCGGGATCTGAAATTTCCTGAAGCCTCTCATAACCAACTTTTGCCAACCAAAGCTTAACGGGCTCCGCTTTTGGACTTGGTACTGACTGAATAAGCCTAAGCAATGTTTCAGTATCAGCAACGTCAGTAAGGTATTTTTTGCCATCCGCAGCCATTAATTTCAGTTTGTCACATTTTGTGACAGACTCGTTACCCTCTTCTTTTAAACGACTTTTAAGAGTAGTCCAATAACTTTGAGCTTTTTTAAAATCCAGTTGGTCAGTTAAGGCCGCCACAATATCAATAACCGAAAAAAACCAAGTTTCAGTTTTTTCATCATAATGTCGACGAATCTTGAAATTCTCAAAAAGAGCTAAAGCATTATTTTCCATAATCAAATTCAAAAGGATAATACCTAGATCTTAGGTGAGTACGTACTCACCGTCAAGTCTTTTTACTAAACCGCGATCTTCAAACTCATATCCACACTCTTCACTCCACTTGTCAGCGAGCCCATAGAGATTATGTCGGCGCCGGTTTTGGCGTATTTTAAGACGTTTTCTTCGTTGATGCCGCCTGAAACTTCAAAGAGTAATTTGTCGTAAAAATCAGATTTTTTTACTTCAACCATTGCCTCAGTAATTTGTTCAGCAGTCATGTTGTCTAATAAAATCACTCCAACAGACTTATATTCTTTTAAAAATTCCACAAATTTAGGTCCAAGTTCCATTACTTCTTCCAAACTTTCTACTTCAATTTCAATAAATCTAGCCTCAAAATTGGAATCTTTAATATTTGCTAAAACTAAATCAAAATTTCTACCCAAGGCATCCAAATGTGTATCTTTGACTAAAATCGCATCAGCTAGACATAAACGATGAGTCCCACCGCCACCCAAAGCCGCAGCTTTCTTGTCCAAAAGCCCCCATAAAGCTTTACGGGTAGGAGTAACTAAAACATGATATTCTTCTACCATTTTAACGATTTTTCTCGTAAAAGTAGCAACGCCGCTCATACGCATGATTAAATTCAACAAAACACGTTCCACAGCCAATAAATCACTAACATCACCCTCAATTTCCATCAAAACATCTCCTTTCTTAAACTCCTGTCCGTCTTCAATTCTAAAATCAATTTTAAACTGACTTTTCAAACTTGGTCTAAATTTAGGATCAGCATCCACCAAGAAATATTGCACTTCTTCCCGTCCGGCAAAAACACCATCCTGCTTGGCAATGATCTTGGCTTTAACCTGTTTTTTCTCCTTAAAAACACTCTTAGTCGTGATATCGCCCTGCGCACCCAAATCCTTTTCCAATTCCAAAAAAGTATATCTAAAAACCCACTGTTTATAATTATTATTATCCAAATGCAAAAACGAGTCGGCTTTATGCGTAAATTCTCTTAAAGTTTTTCTATCCATATTATTTTGTTAATTCAAACATTCTGTCGAATGCTAATTTTGCCTTTGCAGCAACTTTAGGGTCCATTATAACACGATATTTTTCAGTTTCCAGAGATCTTAATACAGATTCCAAAGTCGTCTTTTTCATATCAAAACACATATTACATAAACCAATGAACTTTTTCCCAGGCACAGAACGATTTAAGCGCTCTGTCATACCACATTCTGTCAAGACAAAGAATTCATCTCCATCTGCTTTTTTTGCCACATCAATCATTCCAGACGTACTCGCCACATAATCCGCCATCTCCAAAACCTCAGCTTTTGACTCAGGGTGAGCAATAATTTTAGCATTAGGATGCAGCTTTTTAACTTCCAACAAATATTCCTTACTCACATAATGGTGAATCGGACAAAAACCCTCCCAGGCAATAATTTCCTTTTCTGGCACTTGTTTAGCCACATACGCAGCCAAATTTTTATCCGGCACAAAAATAATTTTTTTAGCGCCAATATTTCTCACCACTTCCACCGCATTCGAAGACGTACAACAAGCATCCGAAATCGCTTTAACAGCCGCTGTAGAATTAACATAAGTCACCACCGCCGCGTCAGGATGCTCCTGTTTAAATTGATGTAATTGTCTAGCCTCAACCATATCCGCCATCGCACATCCAGCATCAATATTTGGAATTAAAACTATTTTATCGGGATTAAGAATAGCCGCACTCTCAGCCATAAAATACACCCCACAAAACACAATAATCTCCGCATCAGTCTTTAAAGCTTCCAAACACAAACCTAAAGAATCTCCTACAAAATCAGCCACATCGTAAATTTCCGGCAACTGATAATTATGAGCTAAAATAATAGCTTTCTTCTTTTTCTTAAGCTTTGTGATCTTTTCAATCAATTCTTTTGACATGGATTTACATTATCCCATGAACGTATCTCAACCACAAATTCTTTAATCCATCTATCGAAGCCTTGAATATCATCAATAAAACACCTTTTAATTCTCTAATTTTCTTCATTAAATTTGCCATCTCAAAATAGCTCATTTTAGATGGAGAACGAAGCATACTCATCGCTTTTTTGTGCAAATAATCAATCTCCTTTTTAACTTCTTTTTCAATCTCTTTTTTCATTATCTTTTCAGGAGGCAAATTCTCTAAAAGTTTTAATTTGATTTCTTTTGGATCAATAGCAACCGTACCACCAGATTTCACAACAGATCCACCAGAGCCAGAATCTTCACGTTTATCGCTCATGATTTCTGATATTTTTCCAGTTGTCTCAGCAGCCTCGTCCAAACCAACAGCTTCAACATAAGCACCTCTACCAACATCCGCCGCATCTCTAATTTCCTGAGATTTACCAGCATCGGTTCTTTCCACCACTTTTTGTTCAGTGGACAAGTTTTCTGAATTTGGCGCTTCAGAAGGCCTGATTTTAGGTGCGGTAGTCAACTGAATTATATTTTAAAGTCTATTCTTAATTATAGATTATCTAAGACAGGGTGTCAACAAACTTAACCCACGAATTACCTCATGCAGTTGTTCAAAATTCGCAAATCTGATAAGATCAAAAAAAATATTTTTTTATGATAAATATCGAACCGGCTTACGAAGCCAAAAAGTACGAGAACAAAATTTACCAGAAATGGGAAAAAAGTTCCTCATTTAAACCAAAAAAACTCAAATCTAAATCTAATAAGGACTCCTTTGTGATTTCCATGCCACCGCCAAATGCGACAGGCATTTTACATCTTGGACATGCCACAATGTTGGCTTTGCAGGATATTATGATCAGATTTAATAGAATGCAGGGCAAAAGCACTTTATGGATTCCCGGTACGGATCATGCAGGTATCGCTACCCAAAGCGTAGTAGAGAAGAATTTACAAAAACAGGGGATTCAAAACCCACGTAAAGAGCTCGGTCGCGAAAAACTTCTTAAGGAAATTAAAAAATTTGTAGAAACCAGCAAAGACCAGATTCGCAATCAAATCCGCAAAATGGGTGCTAGTTGCGACTGGACAAGAGAAAAATACACCCTGCATGAAGACATGAACCTAGCCGTAAACACCCTTTTTTCAAGAATGTACAAAGACGATTTGATTTACCACGGAAGTAGAATCGTAAACTGGGACCCAAAGATGAAAACTACCGTAGCCGACGACGAAGTTGAATACGTAGAAGAAAAAACCAAATTCTATTACTTCAAATATGGCCCAGTTACCATCGGTACTGCCCGCCCAGAAACCAAATTCTTAGACAAAATTATCGTAGTAAATCCAAAAGATAAGAGGTTTAAACACTTAATTGGCAAAGAATTCGACGTTGAGTGGATCGAAGGTAAAGTTAAAGCCAAAGTCATTGGTGACGAATGCGTAGACATGAAATTAGGAACAGGTGCCATGACTATCACTCCAGCTCATAGCTTGGTAGATTTTGAATTATCTCAAAAATATAAAATTGAAAGTCACCAAATCATCGATTTCGACGGTAAAATTCGCAAAGACGTTTCCAAAGAATTTGGAGGTATGGACATCCTGGAAGCTAGAGAGAAAATTGTAGAAAAATTACAGAAAAAAGGATTAGTTACGAAAATCGATGAAGAATACGTACACAATTTATCTGTAAACTACAGAGGAAAGGGGACAATAGAGCCACAAATCATGAAACAGTGGTTCATCGACGTAAATAAAAAAGTAATTCAATGGAAAGGCAAAAAACGCAGCATTAAAGAAGTTTTGCAGGACACGGTTAAGAGCAAAATGATAGAAATCGTTCCAAATAAATTCGATAAAATTTATTTCCACTGGATCGATAATTTGAGAGATTGGTGTATTTCTAGACAAATTTGGTGGGGTCATCAAATTCCAATTTGGTACAAAGCCAATAAAGAACAATATCAAGAATTTCACGCCCAAAAAGACGTTTCAAGCTATAATTTAGGCATTTTGGGAATTGGCAAGGAATCTAAATTTTCCCTCACAAAGCCAACCGGTAATTATTGGATTCAGGATCCAGACACTTTTGATACTTGGTTTAGCTCTGCCCTTTGGACTTTTGCTACCTTAGGCTGGCCAAAAAAGACTCCAGAATTAAAACAATTTCATCCAACAAACGTACTTGAAACAGGTTACGATATTTTATTTTTCTGGGTTGCTAGAATGATTTTGGCTTCAACCTACGCTCTACGCAAAGACAAACTAGCCGAAAAAGACTGCATTCCATTTAAGACAGTTTATTTACACGGATTGATCCGTGATAGACATGGCAAAAAAATGAGTAAATCTCATCCTGAAACCTGCATTGATCCTCTAGATATGATAGAAAAATACGGCACAGACGCTTTGAGATTAAGCCTAGTAGTAGGCTCAACTCCAGGTAACGATATGAGACTTTACGAAGAAAAAATCGCCGGTTACAGAAACTTTGTTAACAAAATTTGGAACGCAGGTAGATTTGCACTTCTAAACATAGACGCAAAAGATTTCAAAACAGCCTTCACTGTAAAAAATGTAAAAACAGACAACGATAAATGGATTCTCACACAACTTCAAAAATTAATTAAAGAAGTAGATGTTGATTTAAATAAATATCGTTTTTCAGACGCAGCAAACAAGGTTTACGAATTTATCTGGAACCAATTCTGCGACTGGTATTTGGAAGAATCAAAAGGCCCAAGTAAAAATTCCGCAATATTGTTATTTGTTCTTAAAAACATTCTAAAATTACTTCATCCATTTGTTCCATTTGTTAGTGAAGCTCTTTGGTCATTCATCGACAAAAAAAATCAACTAATCAACGAAAAATGGCCAGAATATGACCAGCGATTAGTATTCAAAAAAGAAAGTTCAACCGTAGAACTAGCACACCAAATTATCACTGGAATTAGAAGTGCCCGCTCAGAATTAAAAGTTGAACCAAATAAAAAAATCAGCGCAGTAATTTACGCTGCTAATTCAACAAAAAATCTAGAATCACAAAGAGAAAATCTAATGAAACTGGCAAGACTGGAATCATTAGAACTTAAATATCATGGAGAAAAAATTAAAAATGCAAAAACAATAATCATAAAGAATATAGAAATTCATCTGCCACTCGCTAACTTAATTGATTTTGCTAAAGAAAAAGTAAAATTAACCAAAGAAATAGAATCCAAAACCACATATCTAAATTCTTTGCAGAATAAACTCAACAATCCTGGCTTCTTAAAAAATGCCTCAAAAGAGGTAATTCAAAAAGAAAAAGAACGTCTAGAGCTTGAAAAAGAGAATCTAGTGAAACTAAAAGAGCAGATGCAGTCACTGAACTGATTGAAAAAAAGGCTAAAATAAGGTAAAATGTGAACAATTAAAACAAAAATAAATTGTACAACGCAGCTTACCTTACACAGCTTGAGCAAAAGATTAACGGCCTAATATTCTCAAAAAAATATCAGGAAGCTTATTCTTTGTGTAAAGATATAATTAGCAAATTTCCGGAAGCAACAAACATCTACTCACTAAAGAAAAAAATAGAACAGGAAGTTGCAGCCGAAAATAAGAGAGTTGTTGAACAAAAGATAGATAGTACTCAAACGTTTTTTGATCAAAAAAAATACGCTGACGCTATTAAAACTTTAAGAGAAGCCTTAACCTTAATTCCAGATTATCCAAAGGCAAAAAAACTGTATGCAAAAGCCCAGGAGTTGTACCAAAAACAAGTCGAAGAAATAGAAAAGAGTTTTATAGAAAAACAAAGCAAACGTCTAAACGAAATACTTTTGACGTTACCAAACCAACTGATGGATGAATTGCTAGAATTGGAAACGGAAAATGCTGGAAACAAGCTTATTATGGACCTAACAAGCACATTCAAAGACAAGCTGATAGAACAAAAGATCAAAGATAAAAAAGAATTAATTAACTCAAATAAATATCAGGATTTAGGTAATTTCATAGAACAACTTAAAAAGATTGACCCTAAAAACCCAAGAATTACAGATCTCCAAAAATCCATCCACCTAAATCAACATGAATCACAACTTAGTAAAAAAGATGAGTATGTTTATGATGGATTAAAATATCTCGACACACTCCTGAAATTAAAAAAATACGATAAGGGAGTACAACTAATAAACGAACTCATTAAAGTTGATCCTCAAAACAAAAAACTCCAAAATTTATTAACAAGCACTGAATCTAAATATTTTGGCCAACTAAAAAATTCCACCACAGAAAGTATAATTTCACATTTGCCTTCTCTAAAAGCCGAATACGAAAGTGACAAAAACAAATTTGTCAGAATCTAACTATTTTTTAAGGCAATATCTCTTTCTACCAACGCGGACAAATTTCTCATCATTCTTTAAAGCAAGTATGACAGTTATTTTTTTAACTTGCCTTTGCTTTAAAACCAAATCCATAATTTCATCCTGATCCAACTCTTTATTTTCTGCCAAAATCTTTTCAATAACTTCAGATACAGTACCTCTTTCAAATCCCCATTCTGACAAAGCATAAATACCTCTGCCAATTAACACAAAAGAATCATGACGTATCAATTCATTATGAACAGCCTGGATATTAACATTGCGCTGATCAAAATTTGCATTTCCAATTTTTCCTGAAATTTCGCCAAAATGTAGAGGCTTATCTTCATTCCTCAAAACATACAAAATCTTGTCTCTTAAAGTTCTAGGATTAATATGTCTCCACTCCAACAAAGCAACCAAATCACCATCCAAAAGCGCCAACCTTTTATCAATTCCGACAAGGGATTTCACCTTTGTTAAATCAAAATGAACCTCCTCAAAAACATTTTTCAAATCTTTATGAACCTGAGTCAATTCCTTTGCATCACCATACTTATTTAATTGATTAACAAGCTGATTTGCCGCATATTTAAGGGAAAAATCAGTCACAGCTCTCTCTCTAACATAAGGATGGAAATTAATTGTATTCCCAACACAAACTAGATTTTCATGTAATTCCAAAGACAAATTAAGTCTATTCGCATCAATTTTAAAACCTGATGGCAAAACACCATAAATTTCCTGCAACAAATTTCCGATTTTAACCAAACCACCATGTTCTCTGACAACATCAGCCAAATATCCATGAAGATTTTTTAACGCAGTATTAAAAACATTCCTCTTCATTTTTACTAATGCATTTTTTTCAATCTGCCTAACTCTTTCACGAGTTACCGAAAACTCTCTACCAATATCTTCCAAGGTAGCCTTGCCACCACCAAAAAGATCGAATCTTTTTTTAATTACAACTTTTTCCTTATCAGAAAGAAGCAAAAGCAGATTATCCACAATTGCTGGAAGTTCAGCTAAAGTTTGCGCCACAGGCACAGTTTGGGTGCTATACATAGAAATGAGAGTTAGTTTTTTATAAAACTAATCACGATTATAAAAATATTTTAACTACAGATCAAAATAATGATCTTGTGAAGATTGTCAAAATAGGTTGTTGTTTAATAATTCCAATTCAGCAGGCAATCAAAAAAAGATTTCAAAAATATAGCCAACGCAGTTCACAGTGCGGATAATATCAACATTTATATGCGACTTAAGTTTATGCCTAAGACTGCTGACGTGAACATCAACCGTATTCGTCGAACAACAGATATTTCTATCCCAAACTTCCTCCAAAATCTGCGTTCTTGTCAAAACTTTGCCACGATTTTGAAAAAAAAATACTAACAAATTAAATTCTTTGTTTCTAAGGAAAACACAGGAATCATTAACAAACAACTTTCTGGATACCAAATCCAGCTTCACAGAATCTGCAGGTAAATCCAAAGGCAAAAGGAGATTTTCATTAGTCATAATTTAAATTATTAATAGACATACTCATTCTTAAGCAGGAAATGCAAATCTCAAAATTCTCAAAACAACTCATTGGCAAATATGGCTTACACTCAATGAAATCAATCGTAATAATCTGTTGTCATATACTGTTCAACATGCTAGTCTAATCTCACTTTTTACAAGTGCAACCGCCATGAAAGCTTTAATACAAAGGAGCCAAGCAGCCAGCGTAAGTATAAATAATGAAATCCATAACCAAATCACCGACGGTTTGGTTGTTTTACTTGGGATTACACAAAACGACAATAAAACAGATATAGAATACTTGGCAGAAAAAATCATCAATTTAAGACTATTCAAAGATTCTGAAAAAGAATTTGAAAAATCCATTTTAGAAACGGGCAAAGAAATTCTACTGATTTCTCAATTTACGTTATACGCAGTTTGCAAAAAAGGTCGCCGGCCAGATTTTAATGAAGCAGCAAAATCCGATGTTGCCAAGCCATTATACGAAGAATTCATCAAAGCTTTAGAATTAAAAGGCGCAAAAGTAAAAACCGGAATTTTTGGAGCTGATATGAAAGTATCACTTGTTAATGACGGCCCCGTAACTATAATCTTGGAAAGTCCAGAAAAAAACAGTATGGAACAATCACAAACTAACTAAAATATATGAGTCAAACATTAATGGAAAAAGTAGCAGCCTTATGCAAAAGACGTGGTTTTATATATGCCGGATCAGAAATTTACGGTGGTGTTGCCAACACTTATGACTACGGCCCAATGGGTGCAGAGCTTTTAAGAAATATCCGTAATCTTTGGTGGAATAATTTTGTACATGGACGAGATGACGTTGTTGGTTTAGATGCTTCATTAATTTCTTCACATAAAATCTGGGATGCTTCAGGGCACACAGCGGGTTTCTCCGATGCCATGGTTGATTGTAAAAATTGCAAAGGCAGATATAGAGCTGATCACGTAATCGAAGATCATTTCGCAAAAAAAGGCACTGAACAAAATGTAGAAGGACTGACTCCGGAAGAATTTAAAAAGATCATGGTTGATGAAAAAATTAAATGCGCTAAATGCGGAAAAATAGATTGGACCGACGTTCGCAAATTTAATTTATTATTCCCAGTACATCTAGGAATAGTTGAAGGCGATCAAAGCTTGGCTTACTTAAGAGGTGAAACGGCCCAGGGTATTTTTGTAAATTTTAAAAATGTTGTCGATTCCACAAGAGTAAAATTACCATTTGGTATCGCTCAATTAGGTAAAAGTTTTAGAAACGAAATTACTTTAGGAAATTCTATTTTTAGAACAATAGAATTCGAACAGGGCGAAATCGAATATTTCTTTGATCCGGACAAAACTAACTGGGAAGAGATTTTCAATGGTTTCAAAGATTCCATGTGGGATTTTGCGGTTAATAAACTTGGAGTAAATGCCGATAACCTTCGCTGGAGAGTTCATTCTGATGACGAGAGATCTTTTTACAGCAAACGTACCGAAGATTTGGAATACAACTATCCCTTTGGCGGTTTCAAAGAATTATGGGGTCTTGCTTACCGTACAGACTACGATTTAAACCAGCATATTAAGCATTCTGGTAAGGATCTATCAATTTTAGACACACAAACCAATAAAAAAGTTGTCCCTCACGTAATAGAGCCCGCCGTTGGTATAAACAGATTAATGTTAATGACACTTTGCGATGCTTATACAGAAGAAGGCGAACGCTCATTCCTAAAATTAAAACCATCTTTAGCACCTTACCGAGCAGCCGTTTTCCCACTTTTAGCAAACAAACCAGAATTAGTAGAAAAAGCCCGCGAAATCTATAAAACCTTACAAAAAGACTTTAGAGTAGCCTGGGATGACAGAGGCAATATTGGTAAACGTTATGCCAGCCAGGACGAAATCGGTACGCCATACTGCATCACCATTGATTTCGACACTCTCGAAAAAGATCAAAAAGTCACAATTCGCTTCAGAGACTCCGCTGCGCAAGAACGTATTGCTATAGATCAAATCAAAGATTACTTAATTCAAAATACATGATAACTACAGATGCACTATCTAGCGGATTTGATTATCAAGCACATCAAGATGCCGAAGCTAGCTTAAATCAAAGACGTGAATTACGTTTAGATGCTGCAAGAGAGGCAAGAGTGCCAAAAAGTAAACTTGATACTGAAACCCAACAGATAGCTGCGGCGTTAGAGCAAAGCATCAAAAAACTAGACTTCTAGCCTTGTAAAAAGGGCCATTTCCTGCTATAATTGCTAGATTAAAACAAAAATAAATGCAGGAAATTTGGGCCTATATTAAAGAAAATCCACTCGAGTTAACCATTGAATTACTAGGCGTAATCATAGGATCATGGCTGGTATTAGCCATTTTTAGATATACATACAATTATCTCCAGTACAAAAAACTGGTTTTTTTGAAAATCACGCTTCCACGAGACGATTCCCCAAAAGATAAGGAAAATGAGACAGAAAAGGACTTTAGGGAAAAGATCTCAATCATGGCACAGTTTTTCCGTAATTTACACGAAACTAGAGAGTTAAACATCTGGAATATCATTCGGACAAGGCTGTTTAGAAACAATATTTTCACCTTTGAGTTAGTTTCTCAAAACAAAGTACTCTATTTTTATGTAACAACTCCAAAATACTATCAGGGAATTCTTGAAAAACAGATTACTTCATACTACCCGGATGCAGATATTGAACCGGTAGAGCCATACGATAAAAATCTAAAAAGCCTTAAAATGAAAGGTTTTTATGCTTATCAAAAAGAACCATATTGGTTTCCAATTAAAACCTTTAAAGTTGTCGAAAACGACCCATTAAATGACTTAAGTAACGTTTTTACAAAGATGGAAAACGATGAGGTCGCAGTAATCCAAATTGTAATACGTCCGCGCAGCGATAAATGGGCGAAAAAAGCTGAAAAGTTTGGTGAAGAATACTTTAAAGGCAAAAAAACTGGTGGATTCAAAATTCCAGTATTAGGCCCAATATTAAATGTTTTTAAAGGGATTTTTCTCGGCTTTGACAAAATGACAATGGACAAGGCAGAGGGTGGAGACGGATACGTGAGAATGATTCAATCAAAAGAAGAAGTTGCAAAACGTATCGGTGAAAAATCAGCTCAATCTGGTTTTGACACAGTCATCAGGCTTTTAACATTCACCGCAACAGAAAAAAGATCTGAAGAAATCACTAATAACATAATAATAGGTCTCAATCTCTTTAAGGACACTGTGTCAAATTCATTTCAGACTAAAAGAGTATTTTTTTTAGATTGGATCAATGACAAAATATTATTTTTCAATTTCACAAAAAGGTTATTAGACACAAGACTTCTTGGTATAGGCGAACAAAAAGCACTATTGTCAGAAGAAGAATTAGCCAGTTTATATCACTTCCCAAACAGTAAATATAATTACAGCCCAAATATTAAATGGCTTGATTATAAGGTTTTACCAGCACCGGTAGATTTGCCTACAACAGGTATTATACTTGGAAACAACGTTTATCGCGGCGAAAAACACGAAGTCAGATTTCAAAGAAAAGATCGTTCAAGACACCACTATATCATTGGTAAATCTGGTTCTGGTAAATCCGCACTTTTATCTTACATGGCCCGTCAGGACATTATTAATGGCGAAGGTGTCTGCGTAATTGATCCGCACGGAGATTTAATTGAAGACTTGCTCGAATTCATTCCAAAAGAAAGAGCTAAAGACGTAATTATTTTTGATCCATCCGATCAGGAAAGACCAATGGGTTTAAACATCCTGGAAGCAAATACTCCTCCGGAAATGGATCTATCATCTTCACAAGCTACTGAAATTTTCATCAAACTTTTTGGTGACGAAATATTTGGTCCACGTATCCAGCATTACTTTAGAAATGCCTGCTTAACTCTCATGGAAGATACAGAAGACGGTGCAACATTAATTGATGTACCGAGAATTTTTACGGATGACGCCTTCATGAAATACAAAGTAAAAAAGATTAAGAATCCGGTCGTAAAATCATTCTGGCAGCATGAATATGCCAATACCGGTGATAGAGAAAGACAGGAAATGATCCCTTATTTCAGTGCGAAATTCGGTCCTTTCATCACAAACTCAATTATGAGAAACACGATTGGACAAAAAAATTCTGCCTTTGATTTCCGCAAAATAATGGATGAAGGAAAAATTCTCTTTGTAAAATTATCAAAAGGTAAAATTGGTGATTTAAATACCCAGCTTTTGGGTCTCGTAATCGTAGCCAGAATTCAGATGGCCGCTATGGGTAGAGCTGATATTCCTGAGGACCAGCGTAAAGATTTCTTCCTATACGTCGATGAGTTCCAAAATTTTGCGACAGACAGTTTTTGTTCAATTCTATCAGAAGCCAGAAAGTACCGTCTAAATCTAATAATGGCTCATCAGTATATAAATCAGTTGGTGGTAAGCAAATTTGGTAACACCTCAACTCAAATCAGAGATGCGGTATTTGGTAACGTTGGTACCATGTGTTCATTTAAAGTTGGTGCAGATGATGCGGAATACTTGTCAAAAGAATACGCCCCACTTGTTACCGAACAGGACGTTATCGGAATTGCCAATTACAAGATGTACATGAAATTAAATATCAATAATACAACTTCAAGAGTATTTTCCGTTTCTACAATTTGGGACCCAACTAATAAAAACCCAAAGATTGCTCAAATCGTAAAAGAATATTCAAGATTAAAACACGGTCGCAAAAAAGAATTCGTAGATCAGGAAATCACTAATCGTATTGGTATCGATATGACCTCCGACGCCGTAGACACAGACAAATTACCAGGCCAACCAAACCAAGCCGCTCCCGCTGCCCCACAAGGCGACGCCATGAGCCAATTATTAGGCGGAATGAACATACCTAAAACAGAAGAAGGCTCTCAGCCTCAAACTCCATCCGTAACTACACCTCCAACAGCAAATACCAGCACAACCTAAACAAATGGTGGCTGGGGAGAGATTCGAACTCTCTACCTTAGGGTTATGAATCCTACGCTCTAACCGATTGAGCTACCCAGCCGATTTTTAATATGCAAAAGAACAATTTGGTTGCGGGGGGCGGATTCGAACCGCCGACCTCCGGGTTATGAGCCCGACGAGCTGCCACTGCTCTACCCCGCGACGTGCCCAAGGAAAATACTGTATATCTGTAGGAAAGTCAACTTCTCTCTAGTTCCCAAAAAAGAAATACCACCACTGCTGAGGGTTGGACATTTTGTAGTACTTGGTTACACCAGTTTCCGTAGACTCTTGTTCCTCAGACGAAGTAGAACTCACCAATTCAGGCGATAAAATAATAACTTCTTCACCTGGATTTATCAGCCCTAAATTCTGTTTAGCAATTTTATCTATATATTCCTCAGACGTAAAATAGAGATAATCTTCATTTTTCTGGCGATTTCCCTCTTCGATTTTGGCATTTTCTTCTTCAAACTGCGTAATCAAATTATCAACCTGATAACTGTTATAAACATTCCTCGTCAAAGAATATAACAAGTAAGCTACAAGAATAAATTCTACGATTATAATTAACTTGGTAAAACTGGATGTATAAGAAAATCTAAATGACATTTCGTGGGATTTTACAAAGCAAAGTATAAGTGTTAGGCTTTCAAAAACCAATTAATAATGTCAATTTTAGATAAAAACAATTTTCACTTCATTGGCATAGGCGGAATCGGCACTTCCGGACTGGCCCAAATTTTGCGTGCAAAAAATAAGAATATTAGCGGATCTGACCAAAATCCTTCCGAGATAACTCAAAATCTTGAGAATAAAGGCGTTAAGGTTTTTATTGGACATAGTGCTAAAAATTTAAGTAAGAATGTTGAAGCGGTAATTTTTTCTCCCGCAATTCCTTTAGATAATCCCGAACTTTTGGAAGCTAAAAAAAGAAAATTACCATGTTTATCCTATCCGCAAGCTCTAGGGGAATTAACTAAACAATATTATACAATTGCGATTTCAGGCACACATGGCAAATCCACAACAACAGCAATGATCGCCATAATGTTAACCAAAGCAGGATTAGATCCAACAGTAATAGTTGGCACAAAGTTAAGAGAATTCGATAATCAAAATTTCAGAGTAGGCAAAGGTAAATATTTAGTTATCGAAGCTTGTGAATACAAAAATTCCTTCTTAAACTTTCACCCTCAGTTACTTGTAATCACCAATGTAGAAGCCGATCATTTGGATTTCTTTAAGAATCTGAAGAATTATCAAAAAGCCTTTTTAGATATGGCTAAAAAAGTACCAAAAGATGGTTTAATAATTTTAGGCAAAGATAAATTTAGCGAAAAAATCGCAAAAGTAGCAAAATGCAGAATAAAAAAATCAACAAATGGTAAACTCAAAATCGAACCTGGAATTCCAGGAAAATTCAATATCGACAATGCCACAAATGCCGCTACAGTCGGGCTAGAATTGGAGATCCCAACCAAGATAATTGAAAAGGCAATCAAAGAATACGGCGGCAGCTGGAGACGCATGGAATATGTCAAAACAAAACTTAAAAAGACCATTTTTATCGACGATTATGGTCATCATCCAACAGAGATAAAAGTCACGCTTGAAGCCATAAGAAGTAGGTATCCAAAAGCTAAAATTCTTTGTATTTTTCAACCGCACCAGCATAGCCGTACGAGATTACTCTTAAAGGATTTCGCTAAATCATTCTCAAAAGTAGATCAATTAATAATTCCAAACATCTACGAAGTTAGAGACAGTAAAAAAGAAGTGAGCAAAATTACAACTGACGATTTAGTAAAAGCAATTTCCAGAAATCAAAAGAACACTTTAAACGGCAACAACCTCGAGGCAACCGCCAACTACATCAAAGAGAACCACGGAAATTTTGACGTTATAGTAACCATGGGCGCAGGGGACATTGCAGAAATTTACAAGTTTTTATAGAAAGCGTTTACATACTAAACTGACAACCTTCAACCAGTTAAACCATTCTGATCTTCCAATAAACTCAATCAAAACAGAGACTTTACAAATACGGGAGTCATTGGGTGATTCTAAAAAGCGTTCCCGGGAACGGAAATCTACATCTGTTAAATTAGAAAACTGGTTTTATTTTTCACGCTTTTTTCCAAATTGTTCCGTCTTTAGTATCCTCAACCACTATCCCTTTTTCCAAAAGCTTAGCTCTCAATTCATCGGATTTAGCAAAATCCTTATTCTTACGAGCCTCCTCACGCTCTTTAATTAAAATATCAACTTCCGGATCCAAAATTTCCTCCCTAGGGAATATAAAAGCAAATACGGTGTCAATTTCCTCAAGAAACCTAACAGTATTTTGATAATCATCTTTTACCAAACCACCAGCAACCTTCAAGCCATTAAAACAAGTTATTAATTCAAATAAAACCCCTAACGCACCAGCGGTATCAAAATCATTATCCATAAACTCAGAAAACTTACCGCTAAACTCATCATATCCAATTGATCTTTTCACTCTACCAACATCTTCCGGCAACGTCTCCACATTTACCGCCTGCAAACCCCTAATAAAGTCATGAATTCTCGCCAACCCAGCTTTCGCCTGATCCAATAATGCATGAGAAAAATTCACGGGATTTCTATAATGAGTCTGTAGCAACATAAAACGTACCACAGTCGGATCATATTCTTTAAAAATATCCTTCAAGGTAAAAAAATTACCCAAACTCTTGCTCATCTTTTCATTATCAACATTGATAAATCCGTTATGTAGCCAGTATTTTGAAAAAGTACCTTCTCCAAAAACGGCTTCAGATTGAGCAATTTCGCATTCATGATGAGGGAAAGTCAAATCCAAACCCCCACCGTGAATATCAAATTTTTCACCCAAATTCTTCCAAGTCATCGCGCTACATTCTATATGCCAACCCGGCCTACCATCTCTAACCGCATTACCCGGCCAATTCCAAAATGGTTCACCATCTTTTTTAAATTTCCACAAAACGAAATCATAAGGATTACGTTTATTATCCTTCACTGCAACCCTTGATCCCATCTCCAAATCCTCTAATTTCTGTTTAGACAACTTTCCATAAGCAGCAAATTTACTTACATCATAATAAATTCCGTCATCCAATTCATAAGCAAAGCCTTTAGCCTCCAACTCCTGTACTAAATAAATCATGGCATCAATGTACTCAGTCGCCTTTGGCTGAACATCAGGCTTCATCACACCCAAAGCCCCATAATCACGTTCATATTCTGGAATAACTTTGTCCGCCAATTCTGACACGCTAATACCTTCCTTATTGGCTCTTGTAATCATTTTATCGTCGATATCCGTATAATTTGAAACATACTTAACTTCAAAACCCTTATACAAAAAGTATCGACGAATAACATCAAAAGAAACCGCACTCCTACCGTGACCCAAATGCGCATTATCATAAACAGTCGGTCCACAAACATACATTTTTACCACACCCTTTTCAATCGGCTCAAACTCAACCTTTTTACCGGTCAAAGTATCAAAAATTTTCATAATTAAACAAGTTTAGCTAAAAGTAATAATAAAAACTGAGAACCAAAATCCAGTGCCAATAAAGCAATCAAAGGAGCCAAATCAAACATTCCAATCTTATGTGGAAATCTCCTAAAGAAATTAATCACGGGATCCGTAATCGCATGCAAAAACTGAATTATTTTATTATCAGACATGCCACCTTGCCCCATAGTAAACCAAGAAATAATCATCCTCGCAACAATCGCATATGTTAATATACGCCTTAAAACTATGATAAAAATCGCCGTAAAATGTAGAATTGATGCTTTGTCCATAAAACGGACGCAATTCTAACAAACATAAAATCAGCTTACAACTGCTTCTTTTTTGAAGAATAACAAACTCCACCAATCGCAGAGAGACTAATTAACCAAAATATCTCCGGTCCGGTCTTGCTAACATCATCCTTCATCTCACCCAAAATCTCATTACCCTCAACACCTTTTTCTATCGTTGGCGAAACCACCTCTTTTACAACAGCTACTCCAGCCTTAACACCAGGAGTGGCATTCAAAATTTCACTCAACTGCTCACCAATATTTTTACTGTTATCAACAGCAGCAACCGCAAAAAAGTATTCCTGTCCATTATTTAAATTGGGAATATACCAGGTTGTAGCATTCGTAAAAGTATCTACAGCTTGATTCAAATTATTCGGAGCAGTTCCATAATAAACCCTAAAATGATGAATATTTGCAGAATTTACAGGCGCACTCCATTTTAAAATTACCTTGTGATCATCAGTTTCCAATTTTAGCCCAGTAACTCTCTCAGGTTTAGAATTATCACTAAAAGCACCAACCTGCACTTTAACATCTGATTCAAAAGTAGATTCATTCCCTAATTCATCCACAACCGAAAACTTTAAATCATAAGTACCGAAATCCAAAGGTGCCTTAAAAACAGTCTGATAATATCCATTTTTACTCTTGGTTAGAGAATAAATATTGGCATTCACAACAACCTGAGCCTGAGCAATATTCTCATTAGAATACATTTTTAATGTTAATTGAGTTCCCGGATCAACCGCACCAGCAGGCTCTAAAGTCACTTTAGAAATTTCCGCTGAAGTCGTATCAATCATTAAATTAATTACTTCACTATTCTCCACAATAGTCCCTCCATCATTCACAATTGCCGCATAAATTTTATGTTGTCCATCAGCTAAAGAGTTCGTAGTAAAAGTAAATTCACCATTAGCCGCCGCAACAATAGAGCCAATTTCCTTAGCGTTATCAAATATCTTGACCGTAGAATTCGCTGGAGCTCTACCATTAATAACCTGGACACCATTGCTGAATGTACCAGACAAAGGTGAAGAAATCAGAATTTTTTTGTTGCTAGCCGTACTGGCTGAAGCCACACTTACACTAATGTCAGTTTCACCATAAACAAACTGATTATCTAAATCAGTAACCTTCATTTTATAAACACCAGGCTGATCAAATTTGAAAGCCAAACTAAAAATATGTGTACCCTGGTCTTCAACCTTAAATTGATAATCCCCAGGTAAATCTGCAAATTTAGAATTTTGACCGCTTACAGAAAACCTCACTTTTCCTTTATAATCAGGCACCAATTGATTAGCAACATCATAAGCCGAAACAGTAAAAGTCGCAGGCTCATTAGCCTTTATAACCGCAGGCAAATCCTCAAACTTCAAAGCATCTGCTTTAGAAGCAGGAGTTATAATAGTAGCCGCATAAGTAATTTCATCTTCATAATTATTCAAAACAAGATCTTTAGTCGAAAATAACTCATCGGAATTCTCAAAATAAAGAACTTTAGCCGCCTGATCAAGTATGACATCAGCAGTTAAATCATAAGCTACATAACGTACTAAACCTGTTTTTTTAGAATTAACCTTAAACTCAACTTCTCCAATTTCATTACTCAAACCTGTCCCAGCAACCATAGTTAAATTTTCAAAATTTGAGAATAACTTAACTTTATGGTCCTCAAGTGGCCTCCCCTTGGAATCCCTAAGCTGGACAACGATCAAAGCGTCCTCATCTGATACATGTGCAACCTGACTCTGTGGAAACAAAGTCGAACCGCCTTTAGAAACCGCATACGCAGCAAAATTAGACAGCAACAGCAGCGCACTCAAAACCCCAATTATTTTTGTTTTTATTTTCATAAATCCTAACATTATAGCTTAAAACAGCCCAAATATCAATTCCCCACACCACTAAAGTCGATCCCGTCAAGCGCAAGAATAACTGGTATAAATAAGCAAATTTTGCTAGTTTGTTAGCAAATAACTTTAGCCAATGATTAGCAAAAAAATTATAAAAACTTTTTTACTTCTTTTTCTTGTTCTTAGCAATACAAGTAGCCTGTTAATAGCCAATGCCCAAGAATCCGAACAAACCTCCGAATCAGAAAGTATAAACTATCTCAAATCTGTAATTTCAACCGATAACATCGTAGAAATTAAAAAAAGTACCATTTTTGATGCTTCACAATCATTCATCCCTGATTCCACAAAAAAAATTAAATACGAATGGAATTTTGGTGACGGCAATAAAAACGAAGGAATAGAAGTTCTACATTCATATACTGAGCCAGGAGATTATATCGTAACCTTAACCGTTAGTGACGGTATCACCACAACTCAATCTACAATTGACGTTTTTGCCTATAAAAAATTATTAGTATTAATTACAGATAAAACCGAAGATCAGGAAAGAATAAAAATCATCCAGGAATATTCAGAAAAAAAAGGCGTCTACCTCAAAATAGTTGAAAGTTTTGGTAGCGGCACAGAATTCATCTCAGAAGAAATTCTCACAAAAAAAATAAATGAAGAAGCAAATTACCTACAAAAAGCCAAAGAGATTTTGATCTGGACAAGAGAAAACGCCGGCCTAAATGCCCTTTCAAGATTCATCCAAAACAAAAAAGATACCAAATATCTGGAACAAAAAACCATAATAGTCCTAAATAACGACCTCGAACATTTAAATAGAGTACAAAATCAATACGACCTCATCAGACCAAAAAACATCATCGTCACAAAAGAAGGCTCAATAGATATAGTTTTAGACACGACAACAGATGAAGAATTTATAAGTGCACTAAAAGAAGTTGGCGGCTATTACAAAATCATCAATTCCGAAAGCGGCAAAATACGCCCATGGAATTTCATGAGTTATTTCGTAAATATTCTCATTGATAATGGTATTCCAGATAACACAATTTCACTTTTACTATTATTACCGGTTATCGCGACCGTCATAGCATTCATGAGACAGGTGATTGGTATTACAACTTACGGTGTTTATACTCCTACAATCATCACTCTTTCATTCTTAATTATTGGTGTCCACGCCGGTCTGCTCACACTTTTGGCAGCAATCATCGTTGGTATCACAACCAAATTAATTTTAAAGAAAGTAAACATGCTCTTTATTCCTAAAATGGCCATAGTACTAACACTGGTTTCACTTACTTTACTTTTGATGCTTATCTCAGGAATTTACCTCAATCTATACGACGCAACATTCATCTCAATCGCAATTTTCCCAATGCTAATATTAAGTACTTTGGTAGAAAAATTTGTTAGCACAAAAACTGATGCCGGCTTTTCTTCTACAACAATTTTAATGGGCGAAACACTATTCGTAGCCATTGTGGCTTATTTTATAGCAGGAGGCGAAATCGACCTTGGATTCACAAGTTTTAAATTTGATTACGTCAAAACCCTAATGCTCAATTATCCGGAAATCGTAATCTTATTAATCGTAGCTAATATTGGCTTGGGTAAATGGAGCGGCCTAAGAGTAGTTGAGAGAATTCGTTTCAGAGAAATCTTAAAGCACATAGAAGAATAAACATGTTTTTAAAAAGTTTTTTTAGAAATAAAGGCATCCTCGGAATCAACGCGAGAAATCTGCTTTACATCAAACCCTATAATCCCAAAAAAGCGATTAAATTAGCTGATGATAAAATTAAAACCAAGCAGTTTTTGTCAGCCAGGGGAATTCCCGTACCAAAACTTTATAGCTCAATCAAAGATACTGAAGAATTAGAAAAATTCGATTTTAACACTTTGCCCAGCAGCTTTGCTCTAAAACCAAATATGGGCTATGGCGGAGAAGGCATTATCCCAGTCTGCGAAACAAAAAATGGGATTTACATTACTCCAAACGGCAATGAGGTAACAAAGAGAGAAATCAAACCCCACATCAGGGATATTTTAGATGGACGTTTTGCAATTTCCAACATTGATGACATCGCTTTTTTTGAACAGTACATTATTAGTGATGATAGAATAGGTAAATTTGCCTACGCTGGTTTACCAGACATTCGTATAGTAGTACACAATCTAATCCCGGTAATGGCCATGCTTAGACTTCCAACCAAAGAATCAAATGGTAAAGCCAATTTACACCAGGGAGCGGTAGGAGTTGGGCTAGACATCGCAAAAGGACAGGCGACCTATATTTCCTATAAAAATAGAATTATCGATAACTTGCCTGGGGGCTTGGGTAATATCAAAGGAACAAAAATTCCTTTTTGGGATGAAATTCTAAATATTGCATCAAAAATCCAACTGGTCACAAACCTTGGTTATCTTGCCGTAGATATTTGTGTAGATAAAAATACTGGACCGGTACTTCTAGAAATTAACGCCCGAGCTGGTTTGGGAGTACAAATCGCAAATCTAGCACCATTACGCAAAAGACTGGAAAGAATAGAAGGTTTAAAAGTAACCAATCCTAGCAAAGGCGTAAGAATTGCCAAAGATATGTTTGGAAATACAGTAGAAAAAGAACTCGAACACATCAGTGGTAAACCAGTACTTGGCACCCAAGAAAGTGTCGAAATCATCCAAAAAAGAAATAACTTTAGAGTAACAGCAAAAATCGATACCGGCAGAAAAATCAGCGTTATCGACGAAGAAATAGCTATCAAAGCCGGATTACTAGAAAGCGAAGATTTCGATGACGAAAAATCCACTTTAAAAATAAAATTTTCGCTGAAAGACAAAAGAATTCTAACTGTTGTCGAAGTAGAAAAAATCCTCAATAAGGATTACAAAATGATCATTGGCAGCAGAGATCTAAAAGAATTCTTGATAGACGTGGGCAGCCAGCAAAATTCACAAATTAAAGATATAGAAAAACCGGTTTTAAACAATCAACCTCCAATATTAGTAAGTAAAACCAATTTTTACGACATCGATCAGCAACTCTTAAATATCGATGGGAGAATTAAACTCTTATATCATTTACGACCATTAAATTTAGAAAGTGAAAAACAGAAATTCTTCCAAAATCCAGATTACAATCCAACATTCGAGTATCCACAACTAAAATTTGACCCTGTAGAATTAGTTTACGAATTAAATAAAATCAAAATAGATGACGACTCGGCTCTTGGTAAAATATTTCAGGATAAAAAAGAGGAAATCAGCAACAAAATTAAATTGCTGGAAAATATTGACGAAGAAGAATTCAGTAATATTTCTACTAAATTATATGGCAAACCTACAGATCAAGATATTCAAATTTGCCTATCAAGCCTAAGTGAAACAAATGTATTTGATACAGAAAACGACCTCCCAATTTCCACAAATGAAGCAAAGACAATTTTTGAAAGTGTTTTCAAGAAATATGGCTTGGAAAAATGGCAAATCAAAATAAAAGAGAATCTGGTTTCAAACTGTGTTGCCGGTAAAAATCACAGCTTGTTTTTAAAAGAAAATGCAAAATTCAGTAAATCCTACATTGAAGCCTTGATCGTTCACGAAATCGAAACCCATATTATCACAGCCGAAAACGGCAAAAAACAACCATACGAAATATTTAATAGGGGACTCGCAAACTATTTGGAAACACAGGAAGGCATGGCCGTTTACAACGTTGAAACCATTTTAAATAAACCATTCCTAAAAAACTCAAAAGCAATTATCCACGTAATTGCTATCCGCGAAGCCTTAACTAAATCATTCTCAGAAGTTTACAAAATTCTCAAGACACTAAATATTTCTAACGAAACTGCATTTAGATCTACCGTTAAAGCAAAACGCGGATTTTACGACAGCTCAAAACCAGGAGCTTTCACCAAAGATTATTTGTACTTTAAAGGTTATTATGACGTCAAAAAATTCATGGAAAACGGTGGGGATTTAAAAGATTTATACATCGGCAAATTTAATCTCAGCGACCTAGAAAAAGTCAAAAAACTTCCAGGAATCAGAGCCCCAGAGATCCTGCCAGATTGGCTTATTTAAAAAACAAACATCGCATCTCCAAAACTATAGAATCTATATCCATTCCTCATAGCTTCTTTGTAAATAGAAATAATTTTTTCACCAGGATTTTTGACACCCTTAGATTCCAAAAATGAAGCTACTAACATAATTAAAGAACTTTTTGGTAAATGAAAATTTGTAATCAAAGCATCAACACACTTCCATTTATAAGATCCGGGATAGATAAAAATACTCGTTTCCCTACTGCAAGGCTCAAATCCATCACTATAAACACTCTCCAGCACCCTTACACTAGTCGTCCCAACCGCAATTAACCGCCCGCCAGCTCTTTTTGTAGAATTCAATAAATCACAAGTTTGCTTTGGCAGCACTAATTTTTCACTATGCATCTTGTGATCCTCAATATTATCACTACTTACTGGCAAAAAAGTCCCCAAACCAACATGCAAAATCACTTCAGCAAAATTAGCCTTCCGTAGTTTTAAATCACTAATCAGCTCATCAGTAAAATGTAGTCCGGCAGTTGGAGCCGCTTTGCTACCTTCTTCCTTGGCATAAACAGTCTGGTATTCTTCAAATTTAACCTGATCATTTTTAATATATGGGGGTAGGGGAATTTGGCCTAATTTTTTTAATTCTTCATCTAAATCTAATCCAGCAACTTTAGCAAAAAACTTGAGAATTCTAGTGCCATCTTCATTAATTTCAATAACTTCAAAATCAACTTTTTCACTAATAGAATATCTAATTCCAGGTTTAAAGAATCTGGCCGGTCTCAGCAAAACCTGATAAATGGCTGCTTCAACTTTATTGAGCACAAAAATTTCTTTTTCTTTTCCATTAACATCAAAGAGAATTCTCGCGGGAACAACCTTGGATCTATTCAAAACAAAAGTATCTCCGGGCGCTACCAACTCTTTAATCTCATAAAACTTTTTATGCAGAATTAGGTCATTTTTTGTATCATAAACCAACAACTTGCAACTATCTCGTGGTGTTACTGGAGCCTGAGCAATAAAAGACTCTGGCAAATCAAAATCAAAATCAGCGGTTTTCATTCTTTTAGAGACCAATTAGTACTAGTATCTACCGTCACAGCATTAAGAGTTTTGTCTCTCTTAATAACAATCAAAGACATATCATCATCTTGAATATGACCCTTATTAAAATTTGAAACCTCAGTAGCAACGTGATAATTTAAACCTTCAGCAGAATATTGAGAAGCATATTGAATTACACTCTGCTTTAAACGTTCCAAACCATATAATTCTCCAGCCTGATTTCTGGCTTCAACAATTCCATCACTGTACAAAATTATAAAATCACCATCATTCAATTTAATCTCTGATTCCTTAATTATCTTTGAATTATCGGGAACCATACCCAACGCCACACCACCAGACAAAACAGCCTCACAGATGCCCTCAGCAGCCCTATATACGAGAATATATTCATGCCCAGCCCCAACAAAAGTCATCTTTTCCTGCGCCTCATCCCAGCAAAGCATTACAAGAGTCAAAAACATTGTTTTTTTGACATGACGCTTAATGTACTTATTTACATTAACCAAAATATCATAAGGAGAAGTATAAATATCGGCAAAAACACTCATTAAAGAAGTCGCCATCGTCATAATAAGACCGGCTGCAACACCATGTCCCGTCACATCTCCCATATAAATATAGGTTTTACCGTTTCTGCTAATAAAGTTAAAAATATCCCCACCAACTTCTGTAGCAGGTTTTGTTTTAGCAACAAGCTGTAAACCTTTAACAGTTGGCGAAATCAAAGGTAGAATTTCCCTCTGCAATTCTGCCGCAACAGTTAACTCATCAATCAACCTATTCCTATCTTTAATATCATAGCTAACTTCAGACAAACTACTTGTTACCTGATTAAAGAAAAAAGCTAAAACACCAATTTCATCAAGCCTTGAAGTAAAAATTTTCTTATAAGGTTTGCCGCTAAGTAAAGCCTCCATCTCCACCAACAATTTCTTCATTGGCTTAGAGAAATCAAAATAATAAATCAATAAAACCACAAGCAAATTAGCAGCCAAAATACCTGCAAAAACTTCAACCGACAAAGTAACGTTTTGCTTTATTAAATAAGCAAAAACCGCCACTTGAACTAAAACCAAAACAAAAAGTTTTATTAAAATTCTCTTCACCAGGCTATTTCTGATTACTTCAATCATTTGTTTGCAACAATAAAATCATTAAGTGTCGTATAAATTGGAATTACGTTTTCTATTCCAATAGTTTTAAAAACATCCATAACATGATCCAAAAGACCAAAAACCACTAACTTTCTACCTCTTTGAACAAGGTGAGTATGAACCTCGATTAAATAACCAATCCCTTCACTATTAATAAATTTCAATTCAGAAAAATCAAACACAAGATATTTTTCCTCAGAATCTTTAACCGCAGCATCAATACTTTCCTTATTTTCTCCATAACCAGCCTTATCAAAATCACCTTTAAACTTAACCAATTTTGCTGAAGGGAAATCACCTAGTGTACTTATATCAATTGTTAAATTTGGCTGCATAAAGATTTATTTAATAGATAATAATTTTTCAAAGCGGTCAAAATCATCGGCAAACTTGCTCAAATATTTCAATCGCTCGAGGGAGATTATATCTCTAAACTTATTTTCTTGTAAGCCATTTAAAAGATCTGTCACAAATTTCTTCAAAATTTTATCAAATACAACAGCGATTTTGCCATGTATGGTCGGAATTAAGCCACGTAAAACCTTGAAAGACTCATCATCACATGTTAACAAAAGGTCAAAAATCACAGGCAAAGACTTCATCTCCCCCAACTTGGCCAGGGCAATAGCAGCCCGCACCTTAACTAGAGAATTATTAGATTGCAGCAATTTAAAGCAAATTTCTTTGTTAGCTTTCAAACCCAATTCACCAATTGCAAAAAGAGCTGAAGTAATTTTCTGTGTATTTTTTGAATAAAGGAAAGAATAAATTCTAATTAGAGCTTCCTGCTTATACTGACGATTTTTAAATAGGCAAATAGCAGCACTCATTTGTTCAGCAGCATTACCTTTGTAAAAATATCCCTTAAGAATATTAGTCACTTCGGGATCATTAAAGTTTTTTAACGCCAAAATTACATCTGATTTGTAAGGATGATTTTTTGCATTAAGTATCTTAAAAACGAAGTTTAAAGTCGCCAACCCACTCAATTTTGAAATCAGATAAATAATCTTTTTTAGAGCAACTTCATCTTTTTCTTTCTCATAAATTTCCTGCAGCACAACTATCAACTTATACTTCAAAAAAGTAAGATCTTTATCTTTAATTAAGCGACTTGAATTAACTATCAACAAATCCAAAATTGATTCTTTAATAAAAAAGTCGGAATTTTTTAACACCTCAATCACAGTATTTACAGCAGAAACATAAGAATTCTTAAAAAGCGCTTTTAAAGCTTTAATCCTAAAAGAAAGAATATTATTTTTATTTAGAATAAAAGCCCCCAAATTCTCAATATTTGAATCATGACCTCCCTGTTGCAAAACCTCCAAAACCCTGGACTTGATCTGATAATCATCAGTATCATTAAGCTCTTTTAAAGCCATTTTTGTATATTTTGAGCTCTGCAAATAACTCACATACAACAAAACCAGACAAACTAAAATCATCAAACAATTAATCGAAAAAGTAATTAAATTCCCCGCAAAAACCTTCTGCAACAAAACCAAACACAAAGTACCAAGAATGGCTCCAATAGGCCTAACGACACCTTCCAGAAATTCCCTAATAAATTCTCTACTTTCATCCCTGAGAGAATAATAGCTCATGTGATATGCATTATTATAAACCACCTGAGTAATAGTAAAATTATTCTTAGCCAAAACCGTAGTCAAAAAACCAGGATAAATCGCCATGCCAAATAAACTCAACAAAGTGACAACAGGATGTAGCAACAAACCATTCACCACTCCCAAATAACTAATCAAACGGCTGGCAACAAAAATCTGTATTAGCAAAGCAGATGAACTGAAAAGTATAAACAAAAGTCCCAAATCATGAATAAAAGCATGCTCAAAGCCACTTCCAGCATCTAAAACAGTATTTGAAACACTTTCGTAAACAGCATTTGTATATTGAAATTCCAACAAATTAAACAAAAACCACTGGCAAAAAACTATCAATACCAGACCAATAAAATACACTCTAAAGTGGTCTTTTTTAAACAAACTTAAAAATTTCTCACGGTAAGAAAGATTTTGACCAGGCTCAATATGCTCTTCATTTGCAGGAATAAACCTATCAGCACAAAACAAAAGCAATGGAACAAGTAAAAAAATTGCGCCAATAGCCAAATACAAAAAGTTATAAACTTCAAAAGAACTAGCTAGAGTCAAAATTGCCGCACCGGCAATAATACCACCAAGCGTATCAGAAGATTCAAGTAGTGGTAGAATTCTTTCTCCTTCAACAGGACTAAAAAATTCTTCAAAATATGCATTCAAAAGAATTTTTAACTGAGATAAAAATATCGCTACGTTCAAAATCAAAAAAGCAAAAAACAGTATGGATGATTCAAAATAACAAAAAATACTCACAAAAAATACAAAACCAGCAATAAAAATCGTTCCAACAATCTTCTTTTTAAGATCAAAATTATTTAAAAGTGTCGAATAAACAAAACTACCAATAATAGTAAAAACTGCATTTAGGATAAAAAGTAGCGGCAAAAATGTAATTCCATAATGACTGACAAACATACTCAAAAGTACCGTCCAACAGATCACAAATGAAATTCTATAAAGCAATTTAAAAAACCAGACAAAGGAAACCTTTGGCCACTCACTGTTTTTAACATTCAACAGCTTATTTATAACCGCAAATTGTGATAGGTGATTAAACATAATTTAATCCAGTATTATACCAGAAAATCGACCATTTCACAAGAAGCAGTAACAGACATAAAACCCAAAAATGATAAAATCCAAACATGCTCAAAAAATTATTCAAACCGATTACGGTTGGAGGTGCCACAGGCATCCTCGTAGTGACTTCATTCATCAGTTATGCAATTGGCCTACTCCGCGACAAAATTATCGCCTTCCACTTTGGAACTTCAGATCTGACTGACACATATAACGCTTCCTTCTTGATTCCGGACGCTTTATTTAATCTTTTTATTGCCGGAGCCTTGGCAGCAGCCTTTATGCCAGTTTTTAGCGAATACCTTTTAAAAGACAAAAAAGAAGCTTTTAAGGTGGCAAACACTATGTTAAATAGCGCAATCCTGGTTATTGGATTACTATCGATAATTTCCTTCATTTTCATGGATCAAATTATTAGTTTAAGTTTTAGCGAAGCCACACCAGCAATGCAGCAGGATATTATCAATATGACCCGGATGATGCTTTTTTCATCTGTAGTTTTTACAATTAGCAATACCATCGGCAACGTTTTGATGTCCTACAAACATTTTCTTTCATACTCCCTGTCACCAATTCTATACAATGCCGGAATCATCCTCGGCACAATCTTCTTACAAGACAGCATTGGAATTTATTCAGCCGCAGTCGGTGTACTCATTGGAGGTATTATTCACTGCTTAATCAGAGTAGTAGATTTACTTTTCACAGATTATAAATACAAATTTGAAATCGAGTGGAAACATCCGGGTTTTATAGAAATTCTAAAATTAATGTGGCCAAGAGCCCTAAGTTTATTATGCTGGCAAGTCAATCTATACATCTATTCAGTTGTAGGAATTAGATTAATGGAGGGTGGTTTAGCCGCATTTAACTATGCCAGAAATATCCAAAGTTTTGCCGTGAGCTTATTCGGAATTTCTCTAGCTACAGCGATTTTTCCATATCTAACAAGTTCAGCCAGCAACAAAGAAATGGACGTTTTTACTGACAAAGTCCAAAAAACAGTTCAAAGAATTTTATTTTTCACAATTCCTTCAACAGTTGGCTTAATGATGCTTTCCGAACCAATCATCCAATTAATCCTGGGTGGGGGAGAATTCGACGATAATTCCGTAAGGCTAACTTCTTTAATTCTATTCTTCTTCAGCTTATCAATTCCATTTGAAAGCTTGTCCCATATTCTTTCTCGCGCTTTTTACGCATTAAAAGATACGAAGACGCCAATGTATATAAATCTGGTTTCAATGGCAATAATGGCCTTCTGTACAATCTACCTAGCTCCAAAATATGGTATAGAATGGTTTCCAATCGGTTTCACCATCGGTTTCTTTTTCTTTATCTTTATGTGCGTTATCTTACTCGCCCGCAAACTGAAAGATTTTAAAACCAAAGTTTTCCTCACTAGCATTTTCAAAATGCTAATTGCAAACCTTGTTATGGCAGCAGTAATACAACTCAGCTTTAATTTCCAAAATTATTTTCCGGAAAAATTATTCTACCTTTTACAGATGATTGCAGGAGCAGCCAGCTACTTTATTACAGCAATATTATTAAAATGTTCGGAAGTTTCCAACATCTCATACGTCATTAATAGAGTACTTAAAAGACCAACCGACAATGAAAAATTATAAAAGAATCCTAGCGCTCACTCTCTTATTTCTGGCCGTATTCGCCCTAACTTTTTTGTTAGTACTAAAAATTAAGAGTTATTTATTCATTAAGAATATAGAATCTGAGAATCAAAACACAGTTGAAGAAGCAAAAAAAACTTTGCAAACACCTGTAACTACAGCAAAAGTACTAAAAGGCAACCACATATTAAGAGGTGAACCCGATAAACCAATATCCTCAACAGGCTATCTCGAAGTTCCTTTCATCTGTCAGGCACCACTTGAAACAGTAGAAAATTGGAAACTTCACGAAGAAAGTTGTGAAGAAGCAGCCTTGCTTCAGGCATATCTCTACATCACTGGTAAAACCATGACAAAACAAGAAGCAAATGAGGAAATTTTAAAAATGATTAACTGGCAAGAACAGAATTTTGGTGAACATTATGACATTTACGCAGACCAGGTTAAAGAAATGGCCATGAAATTCTACAATCTAAAAGAAACCCAATTAGAAATAATCGAAAATGCCCAAATAGATGACATCAAAAAAGCAATTAACGAAGGTCACCCCGTAGTTGTGCCCATAACTGGCTCTATTCTTAAAAACCCTTACTACCCATATCCCGGCTATCATATGCTAGTAGCAATCGGCTATACATCAGATAAAATCATCACCAACGATAACGGCACCCGCAAAGGCAAAGACTTTAGCTACGACATAGCTATTTTTGAAGCAGCAATGAAAGACGCCGGCGGAGAAATTTTAATCTTAAAACAGAATCAATAAAGATTAACAAAACCTTTAATCTTTAGATCCTGACCAACAACTTCCACCTGCAATTCCTCAAACTCCAAAGAACTATCTATTTTTTTCACTCCCTTTCCACCAATAACTGAAATTGAATCCGATCCTCCAAACAATTTCGGAGCCACATAAAACAAAACCTTATCCACCAGATTTTCATCAAAAAATAACCCGTGAACTTTACTTCCACCTTCCACGAAAACACTTTGAACCCCGCGTGCACCTAAAAACCTCACCAACTTCACAACATCAACTTTTTCTTTACCAAAAGCCTTAAACTCCACACCAGCTTTTTCATATTTCTCTCGACTTTTTAAACTAGCCAACTCACTGCAAGCCACAAAAACATTTTCATCTCTAAAAACTTTTCTCTTCAAATCCAAATCCAATTTACTATTCAAAACAACTCTCAGTAATTTTTTACTTGAGAATTTAGCCGCAGGAGCCAATTCAGCATCATCAGCTTTTACAGTCCCAGAGCCAACTAAAACTGCATCACAAAAACTCCTTTCAATCTTAGAATCCTGACGCGCCAATTCGCTAGTTATCCAATGAGATTCCCCGCCAGCCGTAGCAATTTTACCATCCAAAGTCATTCCAGCTTTTAAAGTAACATAGGGGATACCAGTTTTAGCCCATTTGATAAAAGGCTGATTAATAATCCTAATCTCCCGCCCAAGCTCAGAATTCTCCTTACAAATTTCAACCACAACTTCATTTTTTTTCAAAAACTTAATTCCATTACCATTAACCTTTTCAAAAGGATCCTTCATCCCAATATAAACATTCTTAAAACCCGCTTTAACAATTGCCTCAGCACACGGACCAGTTTTCCCGGTATGAGAACAAGGTTCCAGCGTTACATACAAATCCGCCCCCACAATCTCACTCTTATTTTTCACACTCTTAATCGCCACAATTTCAGCATGATCTTGCCCAGCTTTTTTATGCCAACCTTCTCCAATAACTTTCCCATTCTTAATAATCACCGCCCCCACACAAGGATTCGGCGCAGTAAAGCCAAGACCTCTTTTGGCCAGCTCAAGAGCTTTTTGCATAAAAACTTCCTGCATAAACTAAACCATATCTAATAAATGACCCATTTTATCTTTTTTAGTCTTCAAATAACCCTGAGTCAATTCATGAGGCGCAATTTCCAAAGGCACTCTCTCAACCACATTTAAACCATATCCCTCAAGTCCCACGATTTTTGTAGGATTATTTGTCATCAATTTAATGTTTTTCAAACCTAAATCCACTAAAATCTGAGCTCCAATTCCATACTGTCTCAAATCCGGAGCAAACCCCAGTTTTGTATTGGCTTCCACTGTATCGTAACCCTGTTCTTGCAGATTATAAGCCAGAATTTTATTCACCAAACCAATACCGCGACCTTCTTGTTTACGCATATAAAGAACCACGCCTTGACCTTCCTTAGCAATTTTTTCAAGTGCCCCATCAAGTTGCACTCTACAATCACACTTCAAAGATCTAAAAACTTCTCCGGTCAAACATTCACTTTGCACTCTCACCAAAACATTATCTTCAGGCGTAAAATTTCCTTTCTTAAGAACTACATGCTCCGCGTCGTCAATCGTAGTCTTATAAATTCTCATCTCAAAAGTGCCAAACTCAGTTGGTAAATTAGTCTCAGCAACTAAAGTAATTAATTTCTCTCTAGTCCTTCTATATTCAATCAAATCTTTAATCGTAATAATTACCAAACCATGCTTTTTAGCAAATTCGAATAATTCCACAGAACGCATCATCTCACCATCCTCTCTGGCAATTTCACAAATCACCCCAACTGGAGTCAAACCAGCTAACTTCATCAAATCAGTTGCCGCCTCAGTATGGCCAGCCCTCACAAGTACTCCACCTTTCTTAGCCCTCAAAGGAAAAATATGTCCAGGACGCAAAAAGTCATCAGCCAAAGAATGATAATCCGCAATCGCCTTAACAGTTTTTGCTCTATCAGAAGCCGAAATACCAGTACTAGTACCAACTTTATAATCAACCGAAACAGTAAAATTACATTTATTAGATTCTTTATTCTCATTTACCATTGGCTGGAAACCAAGCCTGTCCGCAATTTCCACATCCACCGGCACGCAAATCAAACCACGCCCCTCTTTGGCCATAAAATTTATCGCCTCAGGAGTAATGGTATCCGCAGCCACCATCAAATCACCTTCGTTTTCACGATCTTCATCATCAACAACAATGATCATTTTGCCATTCTTAAGCTCGTTTAAAGCCTCATCAATAGTGCCAAATTTACTCATATGCTAATTTTTATGTCTTGGAAAAGCTATTCTACATTAAAACCCAAAACGCACAAAACTCTTTAAAGTCGCACCGGCATCTTTCAACAACTGTTCAACAGTTTTTTCTGGATCCTTGATAAATGCCTGAGTTAATAAAGAACTTTCTTCTCTAAATTTCTTTTCTTTACCAACGATAATTTTCTCAACAATCTCAGCAGGCTTTCCTTCAGTTTTTAATTGTTCAGTCCAAATTTCACGTTCCTTAGCGAGCAATTCCTCAGAAACTTCTTCCGGTTTAGTGAACTTTGGATTTGTAGCAGAAGCATGCATCGCAATATCCTTAGCCAATTCTTTTGTACCACCGTCAAGAGCCACAAGAGCTCCAATTCTACGATTTGAATGCACATACTCACCAATCACAGCCCCTTCAACTAAAGCCATATTTCCAATTTGTACATTCTCACCCATTTTTAAAATCGCATCCTGCACATCAGCCAAGTCTCTATTTTCTACTTTCATCTGACCAGACAAAAGTTTATCAGCAAAACTTTCTGCAAGTTTTAAGAATTCTTCACTTATAGCCACGAAATCAGTTTCACATGACAACTGCACCATCGCAGTTTTAGTACCTTCAGATTTTACAACAATCGCCCCCTGACCAGTTGATCTAGCAGATCTGTCAGCAGCCTTAGCTTCACCTTTTTTTCTAAGAACTTCTATCGCTTTTTCAAAATCACCATCAGCCTCTTCCAAAGCTGACTTACAAGCCGTCATAGAAACTCCAGTTGAGTCACGTAAATTCTTAATTTGATCAATTGTAACTGCCATATAAATTTTTTTTAAAAATTAATTATTTATTATCTAACTTTTTCGTAGTCAAGAATGTGAATAGGTAAGTCGGCGGAATACGCATCGCAAGTTTACCCAAAATTGGGATTTCAATAGTTTGCATCCTGAATGCTATAACCATTCCAGCTCCATGTAGAAGCAAAACTACTCCCAAAAGCATCAAACTCACAACCGGACTAAACAATGCCACAACCAGAGTCATAAACCATAAACCGAATAGAACCAAACCCTGTCTTGCATGAAACAAACAATACTGACTACTTACCATCCTCACAGCCGTCAAAACACATGTAACAATATTAAAAACGGGAATATAACAAGACACAGCCCATCTCTTTTCCACTGATATAACAGAGACTTTGTCTTTAATAATATCGATAGGATTTTGATAAGGGCTGTCTGGCATTATTTTTTACCTTTGGCAAATTTAATAGCCTCAACTACTTTAGAAACTAAATATCCCAGTGATTTAATAGCATCATCATTACCTGGCACCGGATAATCCACAGTTGTAGGATCTGCATTTGTATCAGATATACCAACAACAGGAATTCCCAATTTTCTTGCTTCCTTTACAACGATTTTATCTCTAAGAATATCCACAATAAACACTACATCAGGTCTTGCATTAAGATTCTGCACACCACCTAGTGTAACAGTCAATTTTTCAATAACTTTTCTTAATTTTGAAGCTTCCTTCTTAGTATATTTATCAAAATCTCCCAATGATTCTTGAGATTTAAGATCAGAAAGATATCTAATACGAGTTTTAATTGTACTAAAATTAGTCAACAAACCCGGAATCCACTTTGCAACCACATATGGCATACCACATGACTGAGCCGCTTCTTCTACTAAACGAATAGATTGTGGCTTTGTGCTAACAAACAAAACGTTTTTACCTTCTGAAACTGATTTAGTTAAGAAATTTAGAGCCTTAACAAAACATTCATTAGTTTTCTCAAGATTTATAATGTGAACACCGTTCTTTTCACCATAAATATACTTCCTCATGCGAGGATCCCATTTCTGTGTTCTATGTCCGATGTGCACTGCAGAATCGAACATCTCATTGATACTTAGATTTGCCATAATCCTTTTGGTTTATGCCCATTATTCATTAGTTTGCGTCATGGCCCACCTTAAGGAGGGAGGATTTCACAAGTTGAATAACAGACTTGATATAAAAAAATAACAGGGTTAATCTAATGAAAACTTTGCTCAAAAGCAAGCTAAAAACCATTATTACTACCTCAAATGCAAAATTTAGACCAAATCCGCGGAAAAATAGATAAAATAGACCAAAAACTGGATATGTTACTACAAAAACGTGCCAACCTAGTTTTTAAACTTAAAAAAATCAAAAAAATAGCCAAAATTCCAGTAGAGGATAAAAAAAGAGAAGCTGAGATTCTCAGCAAGTTTGACTCAAAATATGTAAAAACAGTATTTAAAACAATTTTATCCGCCTCCAAAATTCTACAAAAAAGCCCTAATAAGACATTGAAAAAATAGAGGAAAAATGATATAATAAACCCGTAAAACAAAAATAAATGGAAAATAATTTACCTTCAACAGCCCCAACAAGAATTACAATCACACTCCCGACTAATGCTTATTTTATGTCTGGGATTAGAGATTTCACTCTAACAATGATTAAAAATACTACTAACTTCCCTGAAAAATGGGCTTTTAGATTTCAATCAGTAGTAGATGAACTTTGTAACAACGCTATAGAATATGGCTCAGCACCAGGTAGTGAAATTAGAATTACATTTGTTTGTGTCAAAGATGATTATTTAGAAATCGACGTAGAAGATACTGGTACAGGTAAAGTAAAAATGACCAAAGAAATGATCGAAAAATTATATCACGATCGTAAAGAACCAAGTTATGTATTCAGTGGAATTAGAGGTAGGGGACTAGTAAAAATCATTGGAGAATGGAGTGACGAAATAAGCTTTAAAGACAGACCTGAAGGAGGATTAATAGTCAGTGTCAAAAAGTACCTTAAAAATGCAAGACAGACAGATACTCTTCCAGTAAGCAACACTCAACCTCAAACCATACTAATTAATTAAAAAAACATGATCACCGATGCAAATATCACAGTAGAAGATTTAGGAACTATCAAAATTGTTCACATCACAGGACAGTTAGATGAAAGCAACATTGATGAAAAAATTCAGGCAATTTACAAACTAGTAGAAGCAAATCCAAAAAATCTAAATTTGATTTATGATTTAGAAAGCTTGGAATACATGAACAGCAAATCAATCGGTTACCTTACAGATCTATACGGCAAAATCACAGAATCCGGCGGAAAAGTAGCAATTGCAAAAGCCAAACCAAATATTTTTGATATTTTACAGGTGGTTGGACTGACACAATTAATTCCTTGTTTTGACAGTACGGAATTAGCAAAAAACAGCTTTGGTCCAGCGACACCTGCCGCTCCGGTTGCAGCAGCAACGACGCCTGCCACACCTGCCCCAGCACCTGCTGTACCACCAACACCTGCTACGCCAGCTCCTTCACCGGAAGTTCCTGCACCAGCCCCTGTTGCTCCCTCAACACCAATTCCCGCACCGGTGGCTCCTGTCGTACCTCAACCTCCGGCTCAGCAATAATCAGCCAAAAATATGCTCGAAAATCCTCTTTTTCTACTAGGAGTTTCTACAATTTTCGCAGCCATACCAGTTGGAATCTGGTTTTATGTTTTCTTAAAGAAAGAAGAAAAAAGTAAAAAAACAATCGCCTTCATCTTTTTCTTAGGCTGTTTAACCGCTCCAGCATTGCTTGGTATCCAATATGCCTGGGATATTTTTCCACAATTCAACTTAGCTAGATTTATTGAAGACAACATTAGCTCCCAAAATACAATGTTTGTAGCCACCTTTGTACTGTTTGGTGGAATGGAGGAAATCATCAAACATTACGTAGTCAAGCAAGTAGACAAAAGGACTCTACTCATTAATAAAATCAATGACGCAATCAAATACAGCGTCACTGCAGCCCTCGGTTTTTCATTTGTAGAAAACGTCTATTATCTATATCAATGGTGGCCAGTCATCAGTAACGGTGAATTAATTGGAATGTACATTTTCAGATCAATTTTTACCAGCTGCGCACACATGATTTTTTCTGGAATTTTTGGTTATTACTATGGCGTCAGCAAATTCTCAATCGTAATTAATAAACAACAGGAATTAACAGGCAAAACCAAATTAAGCGACAGAATAATTTCAAAGCTTTTTGGGGTGCCACTAAGTGAAAGTTATAGAGAAAAAACCATCCTAAAAGGTCTTACAATAGCGATAGTGATGCATGCAATTCACAACTATTTACTACAATTCAACTTCATCCCTCCAGTAATTATTTTTGACGTCTTGGGTTATCTATATTTGAGATATTTATTAGTAAGAAAAGCCGGCCATCTCTTGGTAAATGAAGACCTGAGCATCAAGCACAAATCCACAATGGCAAAAAAGGATGAAGACGTAGTACTTGAATTACTCGCAATGTGGTTTCAGGACAAACGCTATGTAGATGTAATCCACATTTGCGAAAGACTTTTGGAACGTGATCCCGATAATTCAGTAGTGCAACTTTTTAAAGCCAGAGCCCTAGATTCAATCGATGAAAAAGATACTTACAAAAAAATTCTCAATACAGTAATTAAAACTAAAAAAGACTTATCTCAAAATGATAAAAATATAATTTCAAAATACACAGTAGAAAAAGAAATGCTCAAAAAAGTTCAAGCCATGGTCAAAGACCAATTAAAAAAACAGGGTAAAGAATTTATTGAACAGGCGACAAAGTTGCCAATGAGCCCTCAAACCCCTCAACAATCGACCAATAAAGATGTCCTCCAAAAATACACTGGCGACGGAACTTTTAAGCTTTAAATTATATCTGTTATAGGGTAGAGTAACTCAAGTAATAAACGCACACCCTATGAGTTTTAGTAAAGCAAAAGTGGCTTTAGTTTTTGATTGGATGACAACCAATGGCGGCGCAGAAAAAGTAAATCTCGCTCTCCACAAAATGTTTCCAACAGCTACTATTTTTACTTCTGTATACAATCCCCAAAAAGTGAAAGGTTTCGAAAAAGCCGATATAAAAACTTCGTTTATTCAGCGTCTCCCATTCTCAAAAACAAAGCATCAATGGTATCTAAATTTTATGCCATATGCTTATGAATTATTTGATTTAAGTGATTACGATATAGTTATCTCTAGTTCACATTCTTGCGCCAAAGGCGTCATCACAAAACCTGAAACTTTGCATATTTCTTACTGCCATAGCCCAATGCGTTACGCTTGGGATAACTGGCAAACTTACATAAAAGAATACAAAGCCAATTTTCTGATAAAAAAAATCGCGAAAAATAGATTACATAAATTAAGAATGTGGGATCGGCTTTCTGCTGATAGAGTAGATTATTTTATCGCAAATTCTTCAACAACAAAAAAGAGAATAGAAAAATATTATAAACGTCCATCAACCGTTATTCATCCAATGATTAAGGCCAGTCATTACAAAATTTCTCCAAATTCAAAAGGGTATTTTTTAGCGGTAGGCAGATTAACTCCTTACAAAAAATTTGATTTACTAGTGGAAACTTTTAACCAAATTGGTTTACCTCTAAAAATAGTTGGCACAGGTGTAGCCGAAGACGACTTACGCAAAATGGCTAAACCAAATATAGAATTTTTGGGATATATCAACGACAACGAACTGCAAACTCTATATAGCGAGTGTGAAGCCCTAGTTTTCCCACAAATAGAAGATTTCGGCATAGTACCACTCGAAGCAATGGCTTCAGGTAGACCAGTTATAGCTTATGGAGAAGGTGGCGCGCTCGACACAGTTATTGACGGCAAAACTGGAATTCTATTTAAGAATCAAACAGTTGCAGATTTGAAGGAAGCTTTAGAAAACTACCAAAAACAAAAAAAATCTTTCATTCCACAAGAAATCAAAAAACACGCAGCCGAATTTGACATCTCCGAATTCGAAAAGAAATTCATGAAATATCTACGGGAAAAATGGGAGAACTGGCAACAAAACTAAACTACCAATCACTAGAATCAACCCGTCACTAAGGCAATTACTAGATTTACCACAGCCCAAGCTAACAAAGTCATTACTAAACCAATAACTCCATAAAAGATGGCTTTTTTACCAGTATCTTTATCTTCCGTAACACCGGCAAAAAGGTACAAATAACCACCATAAACTATTCCACCAACCGCGATCAAACCTGAAATATTAATAATAAACTCCAAAATATAACGCACATAATAAGGCACCATCCAAAGTCTCATACTGCCGGTCTTTATTCCACAGGCTAAAACGTGATTGATAGTGCCCTCATCCTCGTTAGTTCTAAAAATTTCAATAAAATCCGATTGATGGTTACTAACAGTATTCATAAAAGTCTTACAACTCTGAGTAGTTTCACTGGTACCTGGCAAAACCGTGCTGTAACTCGGTTCTTGAATTTCCTCCCCTCCCTCAGGGGGCGTCTCCTCATTAACAACTTCGTCATCAGCAAAAGCCGTTAAGCTCAAACTAAAAACCAATATCAGAGTCAAAAAACTAATTTTTATTAACTTCTTAAACATAATTTCAAATAATCACAGTATTATACCATAAAACCTTGATTTTTAAAAGGCCGTAGCCTATAATCTGCCCATTCTAATCCCCAAAATAAATGGCCCCCAAGGCTACCATTGCCATAGTTGGCAGACCAAATGTAGGTAAATCCACTCTTTTTAACAGATTAATCGGTAAAAGACAGGCTATCATCAGCGAGATTGCTGGTACTACAAGAGATAGAATCTATCAGGATTTTGAATGTGACCACTATAACTGCATGCTTGTTGATACAGGTGGTTTGCAGTATGAAAACAAAGATGACATCGAGGCAGACATCCAATCTCAATCTAAAGTAGCCATTCAGGAAGCTGATTTGGTACTTTTTATTTTGGATAATAATCAAGAATTAGCTACCGACGATTTTACCGCAGCCGATATCCTAAGAAAATCCGGCAAACCGATTATTTTAGTGGCAAACAAAGCCGATTTCTCAGATATGCAAGATCCCAACGTTAATTTTTTTGAACTTGGTTTTGGCGGAAGTATCAAAGTTTCAGCAATTCACAACATGGGAATCGAAACTTTAAAAGATGAAATCGTCAAAAATCTAAAAAAACTTAAATTTAAAAAGATTAAATTAAAAGATGATGAAGAAAGAATCACCAGCATCTGTATTCTCGGTCAGCCAAACGCAGGTAAGTCATCAATGATCAATACGCTACTTGGTTCAGAAAAAATCATCGTCTCAAACGTTCCCGGTACAACCCGAGACACAATCGACACTAAACTAAATTACGAAGGCAAAACCTATAATTTAATAGATACAGCCGGTCTGCAACGTCCAGGAAAAATCAAACGTGGTATAGAAAAATTCAGCAGCTTGCGTTGTATAAAAGCTATAGAAAGATCAGACGTAGTAATTCTCCTGATTGATTCAACCAAAGGAGTTGGTCATCAAGATTGTCATATCGCCAAAATCGCTTTGGACAACAAAAAAGGCTTAATTCTAGCTTTAAGCAAAACAGATTTATTAGAAAAAGGTGAAGAAGTAAAAGAGACTCTAATGTATCAAGTTCAACAAAAATTTTCTTATGTACCATGGGCTTCACTTGTCATGACTTCTTCAAAAAACAAAAAAAATCTCCATAAACTATTGGATTTAACAGAGGAAATCATGGCAGAAAGAAAAAAACGCATCGGAACAGCCCAATTAAATGACTTCTTGCAAAGAGCCGTTTTAAAACATATCCCCGCAAGTAGTAATCTTAGAAGACCAAAATTAATGTATGCTTCACAGATTGACGTCGAACCACCGAGATTTTTAATGTTCTTTCGTAACGCCGAAAATCTCCATTTTTCATACGAGAGATATCTTGAAAATGCCTTAAGAAAAGAATTTGGTTTTAACGGCACAGCCATCGACGTGAGATTCAAAGAAAACGCATCAAACAAGAAAAAACCTTAATCCTTATTTTCTAGAATTTCTTTAGCCAGATTCATAAACCTCCCCGAATCGACTTTCTGGTCTTTTCCATACACTTTAAACCAGTAATTTCTAAATAATTTTCTTCTATCCAAATTGTGAAATTTCAAGATGTGTTCATCAACTATGAGACTCGATTTTTCACCAGCTAAAAGTAATTTTTTACCAGCTCTTTTTAACTGCCATTTTTTTAGAATTTTCTCGATAAAATTTCCAAACCCGCCATCCAAGATTCTCTCAAAAAAGCCCTGAGCTTTGCCAAATTTCAAAGTAGAATGAAACCTGGCCAACAACCTCTCGTCACTCAGATATCTTTCGATCCAACCATTTTTAGCAAAAAATTCTCTACTAACACCATCATCCAAAATAGGCTGCAAAGATTTAATCCAGTACGCAAGATAAACATCCTGATTAAGAGCAATTCTCTCTAAATTCAACCGACTATCATCCACAAAAAAGCTCAAGCAAAAACGCCCCGCAACTTTTTTACCATGCCTCCGAACACCTAAAACATGTAGTATGCAAGTCACAAAAGTCCTAACCATAAAAAGCCTACCAGCCCTTGCAACAATAAAAAGATCTATATCACTATGCTTATTTACTCTACCAAAAGCCAAATTATTACAAACGGCCACCATTCTTAAAAACGGCACAAATCTCAAGAACTTAAGATAATAATCTATTTTCCGCCACAAATTCTTTTCTAATTCCTCCATAAATAATTATACTGACAGCAATTACCGCAAATATGATGACAGAAAATAAAAGATTACAAAAGATTTTAGCAGATTTACCCAAGAGCCCGGGGATTTATAAGATGATAGATCTCGAGGGTAGAGTTATTTATATTGGCAAAGCAAAAGATCTCAGCAAACGCGTAAAACAGTATTTTAAAGTTGGCTACGAGCATTCTACTCGCACACGCAAATTAGTTGAGAATATAGACAATATCGACTTTATTAGCGTTGATTCCGACCTGGAAGCGATCATTCTCGAACATAATTTAATTAAGCAACTTCAACCAAAATATAACGTCATCATGAAAGATGACAAAAGCTATGTTTACATCAAAATCACCAGAGAAGACTTCCCTAGAATTCAGCTTGTACGCAAAATCCTCAAAGATAACGCAAAATACATCGGCCCAAAAACCGAAGCCCATAAAGTTAAAGAAATTCTAAAATTCTTAAAAAAACTCTTTCCATACAGACATTGCGGCCTGGATATCGAGTACATCAAAGAGAATCCACCAGATGCAAAAGGCGAAATAAATCATGAAGTTAAGGTCACAAATAAAGTACTTAAATACCCATGTTTAGATTTTTATATCAAGCGTTGTATCGCTCCATGTATTGGTAAATGCGGTATAGAAGAATATCAAAAAATCGTCAAAAATATCGAGAATTTTTTAGAAGGAAAAGGCGAAGACATCACAAACCATCTACAAAAAGAAATGCAACTTTATGCGGCAAATCGAGCCTACGAAAAAGCCGCCAAAACTCGAGATAAAATTCAAAAAATCCAGGATATTTTGGAGAAGCAAAAAGTTCAAAATTTAAACCAGGATGACGCCGACGTAATCAATTATTGCATCAGTCACAACAAAGCTTTCTTTAACTTATTTCAAATTCGTGACAGCAAATTAATTGGACAAGAGAATTTTATTCTCACTGCAAATGAGTTTGAAAACGACGATACCAAAGAGGTTCTAGAGGCTTTCTTAAAGCAATACTACGAGATGGCGACAGACATTCCAAAAGAAATTCTCGTACCACATGAAATAGAAAACACCACTGAATTTGAAACATTTTTTGAAGCCCTAAACAACAAAAAAGTTAAACTAAATGTCCCAAAGATTGGTAGCAAAAATAGACTTTTAGAAATGTCTCTCAACAACGCCCGCATCTACGCCGACCGCAACAAAGCCAGCTGGCAGGAAGTTAGCGATACGAGCATTAGCGCCGCTAAAGAATTACAAACATTACTTAACCTGCCAAAACCCCTAAAACGCATTGAATGTTATGATATTTCTCACTTAAGTGGCACAGATACGGTAGCCTCAATGGTCGTTTTTGAAGACGGCGTTCCACAAAAAAAATTCTACCGAAAATTCCACCTCCGCACAGTGCAAAACAAGCCCGACGACTACAAATCCATGGAAGAAATTTTAACTAGAAGATTCTCCAAAATCGCCCTTGAAACCAGTCAAAAAGACTATAAATTTCGCAAAGCTACACAAAAAGATGCTGAGTTCATCAATAACCAAAGACAAAAAGAAGGTCTCAAAATATTAGAAGACGATTACAAAATCTCTTACGTTCTTGAAAAGAATAAACAAATAATTGCATTTGCCGCTCTGGAACAACCTTCAGACAAAGTCAGTAAAATTCGTGGTATCTGGGTAACAGAATCAGAAAGAGGCAAGAAATTAGGCTACAAACTTCTCAAAAATATCGTTCAAAAAGCCAAGACCAAAAAAGTTTATCTGATGTGTACTAAGGATTTACTAGATTATTATCTCATCGCTGGATTTGAATTAGTGAACCAAATTCCTGAAGAATTAAAAGCAGAATTCGAAGAAGCACCAAAAGTCTTTGGAACTGAAATATTTTGCTTGGGCTACTACAAGACCAAACACAAAGACGATGAATCCTTTAAACAAATTCCCGATCTAGTAATTATAGATGGAGGCAAGGGACAATTAGGAATCTGTCACCAAGTTTTTCAAAACCTAAAAATCGACATTCCACACATCTCACTAGCCAAACAATTAGAAGAAATCTTCACTCCAGAATCCAACCAATCAATCCTACTTCCACGTCATAACGAAGCCCTAAAACTCATGCAAAGAGCCCGCGACGAAGCCCACCGTTTTGCCATCAGCTTCAACCAAAATCTCCGCAGCAAACGCATGCTCAAAAAAACTTAAAGCATCTTTATTTCAGAATTTTTTACCGACTCATTAATCCATTTGTCCATCGGCAAATTTTCTTCATACTTTTTTAAATCCAGCAAGTTAGCTCGAATCTCCGGATGAATTGCGCCAAACATCGAGCAGGTATCAACACAAGGCATACTAGAAATTTTATCCGTCCCAATCTTCTCCGCCAAAGCAATAATCTCCTCCTTATCAAAACCAATTAACGGCTGAAATAAAGGCAAAATCGTCGCCTCATGAATCGCCAATAAATTCTCAGGGGTCTGTGAAGCAACCTGTCCATAACTATCTCCCGTAATCATGCCATCGGCCTTCTCATCAAAGGTAATTTTTTGCGCAATTCTCAACATCAATCTTTTATAAATCACAGTTCTCTGTTTTTCAGGCACCTCAAAATTCATCGCAATATCTTTTTGAATTTGACCAAAAGGCACAATGTATAACTTAGAAAAATCCTGATACTCGCTCAATATTTTAACCAAACTTTCCACATTATCAACCGACTGTTTATCTCCAAAAGGATAACCGGAAAAATGCACAAAAATCACTCGTGCTCCACGTTTCATCAACATATAAGACGCCACTGGCGAATCAAAACCGGCCGACAACAAAGAAACCAATTTCGACTGACTTCCAGTTGGCATTCCACCCAAACCAGCATATCTCTTAAACCCAAAATAAGATTTATTATTAAACATTTCCACCCACACCGCAAAATCCGGATTCTTTAATTTAACCTTTAAATTCAGCCCATTACTCAACAAAACTCCTCCCAAATATCTTTCAGCTTCAGGAGATTTATACGGCAGAATCATCGAACGCTTCACATCCACTTTAAAACTTTCAGCGCGCTCAATCGCCGGCAAATTCGCCTGAATCTGCTTTCCCAATTCTTCCAATTCAGTAACTCCCTCCAAAACAAAATTAAAATTTTTCACACCAAAAACTTTATTCAAAACCTCCACATACTCAGCACTATCCCGCCCAACGTCAAAATCCTCAGGCAGATCTACTAAAATCCTCTTGAGAGTATGCGTAACCTTAAAAGTTTTCCGAAATTTGCCCTGCAACTTCTCCCGAATCACTTTTAAAATCTTGTCCACAAAGTAATTCATATTGCTCAATTTGAGCCCAATTTCACCGTAATGTACCAAAATATACCATTTCATATTAACATTTAGCTAAAGCGCCAATATTATATGCAAAATGATAAACATAGCTACCTTAATAAAAAACAAGAAAGTCCTGCTCATGGGCGTGTTGAATGTAACCCCCGATTCCTTTAGCGATGGCGGGAAGTTTAATTCCATCAAAAAAGCTCTAGCACAAGCCAAAAAACTAATAAAAGAAGGAGCAGATATTTTAGATATCGGAGGAGAATCTAGCGGCCCAAATTCTCAAAATGTAAGCCTTGCAGAAGAGCTAAACAGAGTAATTCCAATAATAAAAGCCCTAAGAAAATTCACAGAGATACCAATTTCTATCGACACATACAAATCTCAAGTCGCTGAAGAAGCTTTAAAAGCCGGTGCAAATATCATCAACGACGTTACGGCCTTGAGAGGGGATAAAAACATGGCTGCAGTAGCCAAAAAACACCAGTGCCACTTAATTCTAATGTACTCAAAAGACCCAACAGCCCGCACCACAACTCAAGAAACTAAATACAAAGACGTAATTGCAACTATCAAAGACTTCCTCAAAAAACAACTCAACTACGCCGTCAAAAACGGCATCAAAAAATCCAACTTAATCATCGACCCAGGAATGGGCGGTTTCATTAGCATGCTGCCAAAATATAGCTATGAAATACTAGCCAGACTAAAAGAACTTAAATCTCTAAAACTTCCAATTTTAATTGGTGTTTCACGCAAATCCTTTCTCGGTGGCCCAATCGATCAAAGAGACCAAAAAAGCGCTGCCCTAGCCGCTATTGCATATCTCAACGGCGCAAGTATAATCAGAACCCACAATATAACCGCCACAAAAGAATGCCTAAAATGGATTTAAGTTGCATCTTTCAATTCGCCGCTTCACACTTTCTCACAAAATATCACGGCAAATGCGAAAATTTACACGGCCACAACTACAAATTAGTCATCACCATCAGAGGAGAAATTAAAGAAGATGGCATGGTCATGGATTTCAAAATTCTCAAAGATATAGTCAAAGACAAGATCATAAATATAGTTGATCACACACATTTAAACGATTTAATGGATAACCCTTCAGCTGAAAACATGCTGGTTTGGATTTGGGCTGAGCTTAAAGATGTTTTACCACTAAAAAAACTAGCTCTCTACGAAACTGAAAATTATTATTGCGAATATTCCGGAGAATAATACATAAATATAGCTGAGAAGAATAAATGAATAAAGTTTACATAGCTCTTGGCACAAATCTAGGGGATCGACAAAAGAATCTAGAAACTGCTCTGGAAGAATTGGCCGAATTCACAAAAATTCTCAAAAAATCCTCAGTTTATGATACAGAGCCAGTTGGCTACACAGATCAGGGAAATTTCTTAAACATGGCAGTAGAAGCCGAAACCGAACTTACACCAGTAGAATTAATGTTTAGAATGCAAGAAGTCGAACACAAAATGGGTAGAATAAGAGAAATTGAAAACGGCCCCCGCATCATTGATTTGGATTTACTCTTCTACGAAAACAAAATTCTTAATCAAAAAAATCTAAGAGTGCCACATCAAAAACTACATCTAAGAAGTTTTGTTTTAGACCCAATGCTAGAAATTGCACCCGACTACATTCATCCAGAATTGAATAAATCTATTAAAACGCTAAAATCAGAGCTATGAACCTACAAAAAATCGAACAACTAGCCAAAGAACTAATCCAAGAAATTGGTGAAAACCCAGATCGTGAAGGCCTTAAAAAAACTCCAATTCGTTTCGCCAAATCTTTCGAGAAAATTTTTGGCGGCTATGGCCAAGACCCATCAAGCATCATGACCGAATTCGACAGCGAAAATTACGACGAGATGATAATATGTAAAAGTATCGATTTTTATTCCACTTGTGAGCATCATATCCAACCATTTTTTGGAAAAGTTTCCATAGGCTATATCCCAAACAAAAAAATCGTTGGCATTTCAAAACTACCAAGATTAGTAGAAATTTTTTCAAGACGCCTACAAAATCAGGAAAGATTAACTCAACAAATCGCCAACGCTCTAAGCGAACTTTTAAATGCCAAGGGCGTGGCCGTCGTCATCAAAGCCAAGCACCTCTGCATGATGTCTAGGGGAGTAGAAAAGCAAAATTCCGTGATGATCACATCTTCTTGTAACGGACTATTTAAGAAGAATGCCAAAACTCGCAGCGAGTTCCTCCGCCTGATTGAGTAATCTATTGATTCAAAATGCAGCCTAAGCCAATCGCAGAATTTCAAAACCTGGCAAAAACCGACAAAAACATCTGCTTTTTATATTCTGCCCAAAACGGCAAAAGTTTATTAGCAAAAAATCCTCAAACAATTTATTCAGGTGACAATTTAATCGACTTCCAAAAATTCGCAAAAAAACATCAGAACAAATTGCTGATCGGTTATTTTTCCTATGACCTCGCCTACCAACTTCACAACATTAAACCTAAAGCCAAAGACGACCTCAAGCTGCCAAAAATTTACTTTTTAGCTTTCAACAATTGGGAAGAATTTGAAACATCCGATAACGAAAATATTCCCAATGAAAAACAAAAAACTGCAATCAATTTCAAAACAACTATAACAAAAAAGAACTACAAAAAATCCTACGAAAAAATTAAAGATTACATCAAAAAAGGCGAAGTTTATCAGCTAAACTTAACCCACAGACTCGAAGCCCAAACCAAAATTCCTCCCCGCGATTTATTCTTAAAAGTAATCCAAAAAAATCCCGTAGATTACCTCGCCTATCTCGAAGGACATGATTTTGAGATCCTCAGCGCCTCCCCAGAAAGATTCATCAAAACAGAGGGGGACTATATAGAAACTTGCCCAATCAAAGGCACACGCCCACGCGGCAAAACCCAACAAGAAGACAAAAAACTCACGCAAGAACTTCTCAAAAGCCCAAAAGAAACTGCCGAATTAAACATGATCACCGACCTGCTCCGCAACGATCTCCACAAAATCTGCAAAGTCGGCACAGTCAAAGTCCAGGGACACCGCCTCTTACAAAAATGTCCCACTGTTTGGCATACTTACAGCAAAATCACTGGAAAACTCGCCACAACCCCACTCAACGCTTTAATCTCCATGCTACCAGGCGGATCAATCACTGGCTGTCCAAAAAAACGCGCCATCGAAATCATCGACGAACTCGAACCCAAAATGCGCGGAGTCTACACTGGTGTCATCGGCTACATCAAACCCCATCAAAGCGAATTAAACTTTAACATCGCCATTCGAACCATCATAAAAAAGAAAACCAAACTCTACCTCCAAGTCGGCGGCGGCATCGTCATCGACTCCAAAAACCAAGACGAATACCAGGAGACCTTAGACAAAGCAAAATCATTTACGGCTCTATAGGTTTTAATCTACTAAGTCGACTCCCAATAAAGGATGTAATACCTGCCTTTCTAGACTGTATCAAACCAGGAAGCCCAGCATCTTTTGTAAAAAATCTATCAAGAACGGTGCCTTCATACGCATCATCCGTTACACCAGCCATTTCATTAAAAATTGCCCTTAAAGAATTAACTTCGCTATCTGGCTCAGCGACTTTTACCCATCCAAACCTAGCCGCATTATCAGAATGAAAATCCAACCTTCTATCTGGCAAACGTTCCTTTATAGCAAACAAATCCTCAAGGTCATCATGCAACTCTGTTTCTGTTCTACTTAACAAAAAATCATTACTTTTAAGTATAGCTTGTCTTCTTATATCAAGGCCATATTCATCTACACCTGAAGCCGCCGATGCACCACTATCCAAATGAAACATCAAGCTTGTATCCTTACTCAAGTATCTTTCACCATCATTAGCCATCATAAAAATTCCTGCTCCCGCGCTACCAACTTTTTCACTGCCAAGTGTCGTAGCGACACCTTTTCTTTCCTGAACAAACCTCTGAAACTGAGCGATTAGATTATGCGTATGCATGGAACCACCTTGAGTATTTAACGCCACAACAAATCTTATGTAACCACTAAAAAGAATTTCCGCGATTTCTCTATCATTACCTGATTTCGAATCAATATCGCGACGAACCTCTGCAAGACGAGTCCTATCCGTAAATCCAGAAGGTGCTCTAATACTACGAAGTTGTTTACCATCTTCAATTGCTCCTTGATACGAAGATATACGACTAAACAAACTAAAATCAGCAGGCACAAAGCCTTGACCAACCTTTTCAGAATGAAATATCAATCTACCATCACTCACAACCTGCTCGGCAAATTCAGCCGGCTCTTCTATCTTCCCCTCAATCACCAACGCCAATGTCCCATCAAAATTCTCCGCCATACCAATTTTAGTTTATGACAAGGGCTTAGCTACAAATGGACAAGGAACTTTAACACTCGGATCTTCTATTCTTTTCATATTCTTACCTGCCTTCGTAGCTTTATGTATGAGCTTACAATCACCTTGCTCATCAATAAAAGAACAAAGAGCCCTAGTTGCCCCACTAACCATATGCTGAATAATCACAGGATGATTTGATACCACAGTAGTATATTCAATCTGCTTAAATCCTGTGTCAGATTTTTCTAAACCAGCACATTGAATCGTACTAACAGCTTGCAACTTTTCAGCCATAAATAAACAAATTAATAAAACTAAGAAATCATAATACAATGTAATTAAGAAAACACAAGCCAAAACTAGATCACCTTACTCTTCCCTTTCTTCACATAGAAATAAGCCAAGCCGACAACAACTACAAAAGCGATCAAAATTATAGTTAATTCGCCGTAATATTGCTCCAAAACTTCCTGCTTGGCACCGAAGTAATAACCTAAAAGCGCCAAAATCGTCACCCACAAAGCCGCACCCAACGTCGTAAATAAACAAAACTTACCCAAATTCATTTTCACAAACCCAGCTGGAATCGAAATTAAATGCCTAACTACAGGCAATAAACGACCAACAAAAGTAGAAACCGCTCCATGTTCAATGAAATATGACTCTACCTTTTGCAACTTTTCCTTATTCAAAAAAATAAATTTCGCCCATTTTGAGCGGACCAACTTGTAAATCAATGGTTTCCCCAGCCATAAAGCCAAAAAATAATTAATCAAAGCCCCAATTAAACTACCAACTACACCCGCAATAATCACCAAAAACAAACTCATTTCGCCTTTATATGCCAAATAAGCCGCCGGTGGAATAACTATTTCAGAAGGCAAAGGTAAAAAAGAGCTCTCAACCGCCATCAAAATCACAATACCCCAATAGCCAAGTCCAGAGGTAATTTCCAGCAAAAACTCAAATAATGCATGCATGATAAAATGTCTATGAATGAAGCTATGGTGCCCAAGGAGGGACTTGAACCCTCACAATGTTGCCATCACCGGATTTTGAGTCCGGCGCGTCTACCAGTTCCGCCACCTGGGCACGTGTCTTGTCATTTCTGACGCCAGATAAAGTAACAAACTTTTACGATATTGAAAAGATAATCTATACTACAACAAATTTCCAACCAAAAAATCATGTTTTGCGATGAACTAAAAATTAGAGTAATAGCTGGTAATGGCGGCAACGGATCCGTAAGTTTCCGTAGAGAAAAGTTCGTAGCCAAGGGCGGACCAGATGGCGGCGACGGCGGCAGGGGAGGTAGTGTTATCTTCAGAGTTAATCAAAACGTCAACACACTTTCACACTTTAGTCATCAAAGAATTCATAAGGCAGAATTTGGAGAAAGCGGCAAAGGTCGCAATATGCATGGCAAAAACGGGCAAGATCTCATCATGAACGTCCCAGAAGGAACCATGATTTTTAACGAGAATAAAACCGAAATGCTGGCCGACCTCGACGAAGAAGGTAAAGAATTTGTCGTAGCCAAGGGCGGGAGAGGTGGAGTAGGTAACGCACATTTTACTAGTGCAACCTATCAAGTTCCAAGATTTGCAGAAACAGGCGAACCAGGTGCAATTAAAGATATTGTTTTAGAATTAAAACTCGTAGCGGACGTTGGAATAATCGGGCTTCCTTCCGCAGGTAAATCCACTCTTATCTCAGTAATTAGTAATGCTAAGCCAAAAATCGCGGCCTACCATTTCACAACTCTTATCCCAAATCTTGGCGTAGTAGAAATGAGCCAATTTGGCGGAGATGATTCCTTTGTAGTAGCCGATATTCCAGGTTTGATAGAGGGCGCCAGCGAAGGCAAAGGTCTCGGCCACAAATTCTTAAAACATATTGCTCGCACCAAACTTTTAGTACACTTAATTGATGGCTACCTCGACAATATTGGCGAAGATTACAAAATCATAAATAACGAATTAAAAGCTTTTGATAAAAATCACACCTCCAAAACTACTCCAAAACTTTCTAAACTCGACCAGATTATAGTTATCAACAAAAAAGACGTCCTCGATGCAGAAACTCTAAAAGCCAAGTTGAAAGAATTAAAAAAGGAAACTAAAAGAGCCAAAATCTTTGTCATTTCTGCGGTAACAAGAGATGGTTTAAAAGAATTAATGTTTGAAGTTTTTGCAAAATTACAAAAGATTCGCGCAGCAGAACAAAAAACTAAATCTGAGGCAAAGCCAATTGTCCAAATTCTTCAGCCACACTTAACAAGAGTAAAATTCGAACTTAAAAAAGTTATTAAAGAAAAAGATCACAAAGTTTTTGAAATTCTCGGCCCAAGGATTGAACAATTAATCAAAATGACCGATCTCCGCAACGTCGAAGGCCTCGAGAGAGTTTATCATTACATGCAACGTCTCGGCATCAAAAAAGCCGTCGACAAAGCCGGCGCAAATTACGGCGATTTCATCCAAATTTTAGACAAAAGAATTCCTTACAGAAAATAATATGAAAATTATCGTAGGATTAGGAAATATCGGCCCAAAATATCTTAAAACAAAACACAACTGCGGATTTCTAGTTTTAGATGAATTTACAAAACAGTTAGAAGCAGAGAGCGTAGCTGTCGACTGGAAAGAATCACGAGATCTAAAAGCCTTTACTGCAAAAGTTAGCCACAACGGCCAGAAATTCTTACTCGCCAAACCAACGACCTTCATGAACCTATCCGGCGAGTCAATTTCCCAAATTCTCAACTTCTACAAAGAACCTCTAACAAATTTAGTAGTTATTTACGACGATATCGACCTTCCAATGGGCAATATCCGCATCCGCGACAAAGGCTCCGCTGGCACACACAACGGCATGCGTTCAATCATCCAATGCCTCGGCAGTGAAGACTTTAAAAGAATCAGACTCGGAATAGAAAGCCGCGGCACCCACGCTCCTGAACAGATGGAATTACATGATTTTGTGCTCGCAAACTTCAATAAAGAAGAAGCTCCAGTAATTGCCAAAGCCATAAAAGAAGCCGTAGAAGAGCTTAAAAAGATCATTTCCGCCTGATTAAGCCTGATGAACCCTAAAATTAGCTTGACCAAATACCCAAATTTCCTTAGATTGTCACAGCAAATTTCATAAATTTATCCTATGTTCGCGATTATCAATAGCAGCGGCACTCAATACAAAGTAGAGGTTGGCCAAAAAATCACTGTAGATCTAATGGAAGAAGCAGAAGGTTCTACTGTAATATTCGACAAAGTTTTATTAGTTAGCGAAGGTGAAAATACAAAAATCGGTATGCCTTTGGTAGAAAACGCTTACGTAGAAGCCAAAATTTTAAATCATGATCTAGCTGACAAAATTAGAGTTTTCAAGATGAAAGCTAAAAAGAGATATTCAAGAACACAAGGTCACAGAGCTAAATTAACTACTCTAGAAATTACTAATATTGGATCAGACGGTAAAAAAGCTACAGTAAAAGTTAAAAAAGCCGCTCCCGCGCCAAAAGCAAAGAAGCCTGCAGCTAAGAAAACAACAAAAGCTGCTAAAGCTGAGTAAGTTGTTTGAGAACTAAATTCAAATCTTTAGGTAAAGGGACATCCACCTTTACCTTTTTTTGTGTGTCCGGAGAAGTAAACTCAATTTCTTTTGCGTGCAAGAATTGTCTCTTAAAATTCAACAAAGCATTAACTGACTTCTTGCCATAAATTTCATCACCAAAAACCGGATAGCCAATTTCTGACATATGCACCCTGATTTGATGGGTTCTACCAGTCAAAATCTGCACTTCAAGCAAACTAAAATATTGCTGCTCAAACTCATAAGACTTTAGAAGTTTATAATTTGAAACTGCTTTCTTTCCAAATCCCTCTAAACGCACAGACATTTTTTTACGATTTCTATTAGACCTGCCAATTGGCGCATCGATACTGCCTTCCTTTGGCTGAATTCTACCAATGACTAGAGTAAGATATTTTTTAACAACATTTTTATTCTTAAATTGGGCAATCAAATCCTCACAACCCTTTAAAGTCTTGGCCAAAACCAAAGCCCCTGAAGTATTTTTATCCAGTCTATGCACGATTCCAGATCTAACACCATCACTCTTAAAATCCAATTTACTAAGCAGAGCATTTGCCACAGTACCAGTCATATTACTATTATCGCCCGGATGCACAACCACTCCAGCTGGCTTATTAATAACCAAACAATCCTTATCCTCATATAAAACCTCAAAATCAAACTTCTCCGCTTTAACTTCTACAGGCGAATCAATCCTTTTACGATCAATCCACACCTTATCAGTTTCCTTTAGGTTTAAGCCATTCTTGCTCACAAATTCTTTATTAACCTGAACAAACCCACCCTGAATTAAATTCTGAATTTTGCTCCTCGTAAATTCGGGATACTTCTCCAATAAAAACTTATCTAAGCGCATATATCAATTGTACTTGTTTTCCAGCGCTTTCCAAGTGATTTCAAAGGCCGCCCTATGCATTTGCGCAGTTTCCTTACTCTCAATCAAAATCCCATACTCCTCACCGCGATCCAAATGCAAAATAATCACCTTATCATCAAAAATAATCATATGATTTTCAAAAAGAGGCAAATGCCCTGGATCAGCGACAAACATAAATTTATTAAGCATATTGCTGCTATCATAATAATCATTAAAAAACGCCCTAACCTCAGGGGTGTCGGGCGTAAGTGTCTTAAGTGGGACTTTATTATTCAAAATACAAAGATCGATATATTGCAGTAAAAACTCCCTCAATCCTGACTGCCTCCACTTATGGACGGCAAAGTAGGTATAACAATTATTCGACTTTAAAGCATCATACATCAAAAACTTCACACCCTCAGGACCCTCATAATGACTAACTATTGGCTGTTTAAAGCTATAAGAAGACATTAATTCCCTAAACTGCGGAATTGTTTTGATCAATTCTTCGCGATAATAGTCATAAGTTTTACATTTTTCATCTACAAACCCAATAAGACAATTTGGATCATTAGCACTAAAAAATTTAATATTATTGCTATTAAAATTCGAGACCAAACCTTTCCTTTCCAAACACCTCAACACCGAATAAGCCGTCGTTCGATTTAAACCGACTCTTTTTGCCAAAATACTCACGGCCTGCGGACCTATTTTTAAAAGCTCGAGGTAAATTTTGACCTCTCTCGATTTCAAGCCTATTTGTCCTAATCTTTCTTCAAGCAAAAACAATATTTTTTTAGGTCATCCCAAAACTCACAATATAGACAGATTTTTTGTTGTGTCAAATTTTTCCCATCTTTTATCACTATAATTCTAAAAATATGTTAGAATCTCCTCAACTTAAAAAATAATCTAATTATTAAGCAATGGCAGATATAAAAACTTTGTTAGAAAGGGGGACAGTGGACGTGATTGTAAAAGAAGATTTAAAGCAAAAACTGGAATCAGGCAAAAAATTAAAAGTTAAACTTGGCATCGATCCATCAGGCGCAGACCTACATATTGGCCACATGGTAGTGATCAAAAAATTACGAGAATTTCAAGAAGCCGGTCACCACATCCAATTATTATTCGGAAATTTCACCGGACAAATTGGCGATCCAACCGACAAAATGGATGCTCGTAAGCCAAAAACCCAGGAGGAACTAGAAAAAAACGCTGAAAAATATATTGAACAAGCTAGCAAAATTCTCGACACAAAAAACGTTGAAATCTGCTGGAATGCTGATTGGTTAGGTAAATTAACCTTTGCTGATGTTGTGAAATTAGCTCAGGTTTTTACCGTTCAACAGATGCTCGAACGCGATATGTACCAGGAACGTATCAAAAAAGACCTGCCAATTTACATGCATGAATTTTTATACCCATTAATGCAAGGTTACGACTCTGTAGCGCTTAAATCAGATTTAGAATTAGGCGGCACTGATCAAACTTTTAACTTATTAGCAGGACGTCCACTTCAAAAAGCATATGGCCAGGCTCCTCAAAACGTTCTTACTGTGCCACTTTTAGTTGGTACTGACGGTAAGAATAAAATGGGCAAAAGTTTGAATAACTACATTGGCGTTACTGACACTCCAAACGATATGTATGGCAAAACTATGTCCGTGCCAGATGATCTAATTCTCAATTACTTTGAACTTGCAACAAATCTTGATTTCAAGGGACTAGAGAAGGTTAAGCAAGCGCTTGCAGAAGGCGAAAATCCACGTAACCTAAAAATGCAATTAGCCCGTGAACTCGTAACTCTATACCACGACAAAAAATCTGCAGAAGAAGCCGAAAAAGAATTCATCGAAATATTTGCCAACAAAGGTTTACCAGAAGACATTGAGCTAAAAAAATTATCACAAGTAACTTGGAACATCGTAGACCTGCTTGCAGAAACCGGCTTGTGCACTTCAAAAAGCGAAGCTCGCAGACTAGTTGAGGGTGGGGGAGTAAAGATGGATAGCGAAAAAATCAGCGACCCAAAAGCAGAAATAAAAATCGCAAAGGAAACGCTAATACAAGCAGGTAAACGTAAATTCTTGAAAGTCATAAGCAAATAAAAAATGCTAAATAAGGATTTAGCAAAAATATTACGCACCACAAAAAAACACCTGGATCTCCTTGGAGAATTGGGCGTGCGCACCGTTCAGGATTTACTTTTATACTTTCCACGTAACTATAACGACACAACCGAGTACACCAGAATCATAGATATAAAACTTGATGAAGTTAACACTATCAAGGGTTATCTCACCAATCTTTTTAATATCAAAACCAAGTTTGGCAAAACAATAACAAGGGGATTGTTGACTGATGCTAGCGGTTCTATCGAAGTCATCTGGTTCAACCAGCCTCATCTTTTTAAAATGTTACCGCGTAGTAAGGACATTGTTTTGAGCGGCAAAGTAAAAATATCCATGGGCAAATTAGGCCTGCAGAATCCTAGCTACGAGATTATTAAAAAGTATGAAGAACAAATTCACAGCGGCAGAATTGTGCCGGTCTATCACGAAACCGAAGGCATAAATTCTAAGTGGTTGAGAGAAAAACTCAAACCGGTGATCGACGATTACGTAACTTTTTTTGAAGAATATTTGCCGGAAGAAATAATCACCGAACATCAACTTTTACCTTACAGAAGAGCAATAAAAAACATCCATTTTCCGGAAACAGATGAACTTTTAAAACGTGCCAGAGAGCGTCTTTCTTTCGACGAATTATTCTTACTCCAACTAAAAGTTCTGCAAAAAAAATGGCATTGGCAGCAGCAGACGACAGAGTCGTCAAAAAATATACAAATAGAATCCGAAATTCTGCAAGACTGCATTAAGGAACTGCCATTCGAATTAACAAACGCACAAAAACGTGTTCTACAAGAAACACTAGAAGATCTCAAAAAACCTCACCCAATGTCCCGTTTAGTCCAGGGTGATGTAGGTTCAGGTAAAACCATCATCGCAGCATTAGCCGCTTTAAATACAGTAAAAAACGGCTTCCAAGTTGCCATCATGGCCCCAACCGAAATTCTCGCAAAACAGCATTACCAAAACTTTCTTAAATTACTAAAAAAATATAATCTCAACATTCAGTTCATCGCTGGCAGTACCACTAAAAAGCAAAAAGAAGACGTCGTCCGTCAAATGACCACTGGTACAGTAGATATAATTATCGGCACACACGCTTTAATCCAAGAAGGCATTGGCTTTAAAAACCTCGGCCTCGCTGTGATTGACGAACAACATCGCTTCGGTGTCAAGCAGCGCGATATTCTCAAAAGTTATGGTTCGCCACATCTTTTAAGTATGACTGCAACGCCAATTCCACGTACGCTCGCAATTACTTTATATGGTGATCAAGATTTATCAATCATCGATGAAATGCCTAAAGGCCGCCAGGAAATTCTAACTCGCGTTGTGCCAGAAACTAAAAGACTTGAAGCCTACCGTTGGGTTGAAGACCAGGTTAATAAAGGTCGCCAGGCATTTATCATTTGTCCTTTGATTGATGAGTCTGATGTTTTAGAAGTTAAAGCCGTCATGACAGAATACGCTTACTTGAGTGAAAATATTTTTCCAAACTTAAAGCTTGGCTTGCTACACGGCAAATTAAAGCAGGAAGAAAAAGACAAAATCATGGAAGAATTTAAAGAAAATAAATTAAATATCTTAGTTTCCACATCTGTTATTGAGGTTGGTATAGATATCCCAAACGCAACAATCATGCTTATAGAAGGGGCCGAAAGATTTGGTCTCTCACAATTACACCAATTTCGTGGACGTGTAGGTCGTGGCGAACACAAATCCTACTGTTTTTTATTCACAAACAATTTATCGGAAGAAGGCCGCAAACGCATGAAATCTATGGAAATCCATTCCAGCGGTTTCAAATTAGCCGAAATCGACCTTGAGCTAAGAGGCCCTGGTGAAATATATGGCGTAAAACAAAGTGGAATCCCTGATTTAAAGATGGCCAGCCTGACAGACAGCATAACCATTTCAAAAGCTCGCCTCAGCGCCGAAAAAATCATCCAAGCCGACCCTTTGCTTCAAAACCATCCCAAACTCGCTGAAAAGCTCGCCGAGAAAGCAGAAGTTTTTCTTTCAAGTTGAAATAAAAGACGACAACCAAGTACATAAAATACCTATCAGAAGCTCAACAAAAGGTGACAATTCAATAAAACCACAAAACCACACCCAGACCACTTCCCCTCTTATTCAATCAAAATAACTTCGTACAAGATACATTGTACAAAGTTATATATGTTTCTAGATTACATCCCCTCGAGACCAAATAACAATCAAATTTTAATGCTGAACAGGTCCAACTATTTCACTAACTGTTAATGCACTAATGGAACCCTCTTTTACTAATCTTTTTCTCAAGGCATCCACATTTTCTTCATTCGACATAAAAATTTCCAAAGCTTGTATTTTCTTCTCAAAATTTGGTAGATCTGCATCAACCGCATTCAAAATTCTAACAAAGTTATCCAAAATAACCCTGTTATCCCCTTCAATTTCACCATGTCTTTTTTCACCATTGCCAATAATCTTTTTAGCCAAATTAATTAATTTTTCATCGGGTACAGCATTCAAAGTTTCCTTAGCCTTTGGAAAAAAATCTGCAGATTTTGTGGTCAAATAAGAATCGACATATCTGTCATCCACCGTTTCCAATAATTTATCTTCTTCCACTCTCACAAAACCATCCTCAGAATATTTATCAGCAATATAATAAACTGGATTATTGGTTGTAGCATTCCTATAGACACTCACTTTAACTTCAAATTCATTACCACAAATCACTTTTGCCGTATTATCATTACCAGCATCAAATTTAATTCCACCAGCTTTCAATTCATTAAAAGCCTGCGCCACAGCTTTTTCTTCAACTATTGGCACATCATTATTGGCTGCAGCTTGAGCCATTTGAGCCTCCTTACTGTCAAAATTATAAATAGTAGAATCGTAAGAAGTCTCAACAGCCTGATAAGCCGCAATCACCTGCTTCAATTCCTTATCTTCAGGAACATTAGCTACAACCTGTTTATGTACAGCATCCAATTCTTCCAAATATTCTTCTCTACTCATCCTACCTTCTCTAAATTCTTCGGTGAACAAATCCGTCTGATCCAACAAAGCCTGTTTCATTTTAGGATTTGCACTTAATACCCTTGAAGTCAAAATCGCAGTATTTATTTGTTTACGTTTCGCAATTGAAACCATAAATTCATATTGAGGCTTGAAAGCCGCAAACTCTTCTGGAGTCAAAGTTTTTACCATATTCTTCATGCCCTTTATCGCAGCAGAATAACCTTCTCCATCCACCAAAGAATTATCAATCACTTTCTTAACAAGCTTATCAAGCTTCCCCTCTTTATCAGATGCCACATTAAAAACTCTGACATTATCAGCACCAGCGTCAACCAAAGTCATCTCAGCACCAATCTCTCCAGAAAGATAATATAAAGCTAATTTATTCTTTTTTGATTCGAGATTAGAAGTAGGTTTTTCATTACTCTTTAACGGCAAGCTTTCACTACTTTTTCCTAAAAAATCATTCATGAGATTAAATTAAATCTCATTATTTTACCATATAAGTGCCTTCGAGTCTATAGCCCTTTTTCATATAATATTCACGTGTTCCTATGCCGGCAATCACCGCAATTTTTTTATAACCAGCTGCCTTAGCCATTTTTTCAGCCTCGTCCATCAGTTTTGTTCCCCAACCAATATGTTGTTTTTGACCAGCTAGATGCTGACCAACCGCAATCTGTTTACCATAAACATGTACCTCACGAATCAAAGCTGCGCCTTTCAATTCTTTAATAAAAGTTTTTCCAGGAAATCTCAAGCGAAGCAAAGCAATCAATTTATCCGTCACGGGATCTTCATAAGAAATAAAGAATTCCTGGCCGCCACCGGACTCATACTTGCGCACCACCAATTCAATATTTTTAGAATCAACTTTGGTATCCTGAATTTCACGAGCACGAATATCACGTGCAGGCGTACCTAATTTTCGCAATCTCTCTTCAAGAATCTGACGAATATTAGAAGCCTTAAAACCAGCCTCAATATCAGTCGCTGGAATGTCGCGCGCAATTCTATCTACACGACACCACTCTGGCACAGACTTGATTTCTTCCAACAAAATCTCCTCTAACACACTGTCATCATAAGGTTTAAAAAATCCTTTACGATAATCCAAGGCCAAAGCTGATTTTGGCACAACCACGCAAGGATAAATTTTTAAATAATCCGGCTGATAATCACCTCCTGTAAAAAGTTCGCCAACCATGCGTTTATCCAATTCCACATTGGATCCAGGCAGGTTTGGCATCATGTGATAACCAATTTTAAAGCCAGCATCTTTTAACAATTTCGTCGCGTCTTTAACTGCCTGCAAAGTATGTCCACGCTTGGTAATTTCCTGGACTTTATCATCAGTCGTTTGCACGCCCATTTCTACCTTAGTCACACCCAACATTCGCAAACGCTTAACCTCTTTTTTATCAATACAATCCGGCCTAGTTTCGATATTTATTCCGATACAACGCACCTCAGCCGTCTCATTTTGCTTAACCGTATCAGCCCAACTTCTGCCAGGTTTAAAAGAATCCAGCATCACCGTATTAACTGTATCCGTACCATAAAAACTTTTAACTTCCTGAGATTTGGTAATATTTTCCATATTATCAACACGCACATCTTTCATCTGCTGCTGAAACTCATTCATCGCCTGCAAACATTTTTTTAGAAACCATTTCTGGTAAGGCTTTTCGTAAGCACTCCAGGTCCCACCGATCACACGTAACTCAACTTTTGAAACCTCATGTCCAGTCATCGCCAACGCCTTCAAACGCACAAAAACCTGAGTATAAGGGTTAAATCTCTGTCTAAACGCTCTCTGAGCGGCCGGCTGACTTGGCAAATAACTTTTTGGCATACGCACATCAGTCGGACAATAAATGCATTTGCCCATGCAAGGAAAAGGCTTAGTCATCACGGTCACAGGCGCAACTCCACTCATAGTCCGCACTCCCCTTTTTTGTATCAACTTTAGAAGTTCAGAATTTGGCTTAATCTGGCCCTCTTTTATCAAATCATTATAAGCCCTAATAAAAAATAAATTATGAAAAATTTTAGCCTTATACTGCTTAATAAAACCATTGCGAAACTTTTCAAAGTCACGACGTGCTTTAAAATTACGCTTCACGGCTTCAAGAATAATAATTCTCGCCAACACCTGATTGTCCTGCAAATTTAACTTCGCGAAATCCATAAAACCTTATTAGGCAGGCATTTTAGCACTATAATAATCATTTTGGAACTCTAGAATTCCATCTCTATAAAACCTATATTTTTTAGCTGCTTTTGTATCATTGATTTTTTCAGCCAAATCTATTACGTCATCAAACAACATTAAAACCTGATTATTATCAATAAAGAATTGGATAAATTGCATTTTTTGCGCAGGTGTTTTTTGATCAATCTCATCAATCCAAGTCCAAAACGGCACTAATTCTAAATACTTTTCAAATTTCTCTAAAGCACCTTTATTATCACCCATCGCTTTCAACGCAAAACCCCAATGCCAATATATTTCATTATTTCGTTTATAGTACGTACTGGCTGTTTCAAATTTCTGCAAAGCATGTTCCAAATTCCCATTAAAAACATTTATTCTCGCCATTAAAAACCAATATTCACCAGTGTTTTTAAATCCACTATCCTCAACATAACCCATCAAATCACGCGCCTCCAAAACAGCCTGTTTTTTTGTTGGCTCATCAAAAGCATTTTCCGCTTCCGCCAGTAAATTTCTAACAGAAGCAAAAACATAAAAAGGTTCATGAGGATTCAGCGCAATAGCATGAGAATAATCGCCCGTCGCAAATAAATAATCAGCCCAAACCGGTCTAAGTACAAAATTCCTAAAAGAATACAAACCGGCAATCAAAATCAGCACCGCAACAGTAAATCTTAAAACAATTTTCTTTTCCCAAAATTTCACCGTCACATTCTGCCCACAATAACAAACTATTACCGCTAAAATCAGCCACCACAAAGTACTATGCCCAACAACCGAAAAACTAAATAAATTCGCAAAGAATAAAGCCACTAAACTTGCCAAACATGCCACCATCAAGCCATCTTTACGGGCATTCTTAAAAATAGTTCTAAAGACAGCAAAATAAACAGAAAAATAGAATACAACACCAACAAATCCCTGAGTCACGGCAGTTTCAATTACCTCGTTGTGCGCTCTATCAACAAAGGCGTTAAATTGTTCATACTCAAACATTTGCGTTGGAATATAAGATTTAAAAACCTCTGCCAACATCTCTGGCCCATGTCCAAAAACTGGATGAATTTTAAAAATTTCCCAAGACCTTTCCCAGATCAAAAATCTCGTCTGCACAGATTGAAATGCCCAACCTTCAAAAACAAAACGACTTAAAAAAGTATTATCAGCAATAAAACTTGCGTCCTTAAAAATATTCAAAAGTAGAATTAAAAAAGCAAAAAAACCACCCACCAATAACCAGGAATATTTTTTATACCAAAAAATTAAAAACAAACCGATTCCACCTATACCCAAAAACATGGCTCTAGATAGAGTCAAAAACATCGCCATCAAAATTACCAAAACACCAACCAACCAAAAATTCTGCCACAATTGCTTCTTTTCCTGCAAAAAGAAATTCACCGCCAAAGGCAAAGTCATAAGTAAATATGTCGCCAAAAAATTAGTCTGCCCAAAGGAACCGGAAATCCTCAGCTCTGGCACCAAAAAAATAGCCTTAAATACAGCAAAAATCGCCGTCAAAATCCCTCCTATACAAATGACTTTCACAAACCGATTCAACTCAACTTTTTTATCTTTATATGCGGAGAAAAAAACAATAGTGAGAATAAATAACAAAAAATAAAAAATCATTTGCAGAAATCCAGTTTGCCTATAATAAGATCCCCAAAAACTCACCGCACTATTCTCCGAAAAAACAGTACTAAGCAGGGCACTAACAAAAAAACCTCCAATAGCTATCCACAGCCATAAATCCTTCTTCACAAAGGTGATTTTCTTCTGCAATAAATTCTTAACCAAAATCAAACAAAATAACAATAAAACCACTCCCCTCACGAGCATCGCTTTTGGCAAATCAAAAGGCAAAAATAAATCATTCCAAAAAACTAAAGGCAAACTCAGAACAAGAAAATAAAATATTGAAATCATTTAATTTTTATTAGACTCAAAATAGACTCAAAAAACAATATCATAACTCTTACCAAACAGGATACTAGACTTAATGGCAAAAAAATGATATAATACATGCATTAGTTTTAAAAAAATAACAAAAACAAAAAATGGAAAACAAAAAAACATGGCTCTATGGAGTCGTAGCAGTTGCCGCAGTAGCAGCAATCGCCTTAGGTGTATCAATGAAAGGTAGTTACTTCCAGGGTAAGATTGGTGGTCCAGTAACTGGCCCAGTTACAGACGTTGGTAAAGGTAGTGCTCCAATCACAAAAGATCTTTGGGCTGCATATCTTACAAGAAATGATAAAGGTGTAAACACCGCCACAAAAGACTGTGCTCCTGATATTATTGGCAATCAGTATGCTAAATATATTTGTTACGCGCTGTCCAAAGGTTATTTTGAAACTGACACGAATGGTAAATTCAACCCAAATAATACCTTAACGAGGGCTAAAGGTGTTAAAACCCTTGCCGGAGTATTTAAAATTCCCACCTATACCGCTTATACAGGACCACAGTTAGCAAATGATGTTAAATCAACCGACTGGTTTTTTGGATTCGCAAACGCATTAATTAATAAAGGATGTCCAGACACAATCGACGAAAACAAAAATTTTCGTCCTGCAGAAAGCTTAACAATTTCGGAAGCTAAAAACTGGGTATTATGTGCTCAGGGTAAATCAATGTCAAAACCAGTAACCGGCCCAGCAACTAAACCCGTTACAGGTCCGGTAACTAAACCAGTAGTTACAGACAACATTGATAGAGTGAATTTTGTAAGACTTGTAGCATCAAAAATGCCAGGTTACAAACAATCAGATGTAAAAAACTGTGTTGAGACAGCAGGGTGGTTTACTGACCTAAAAGCTGGATCAATGGAAGCAAAATTTGCATGTTATGCAGCACAAAAAGGATTAATTGCTTCTAAGTCAAAATTCGATTCAAAAGCTCTAGTAAATAGAGTTGCAGGCTTAAAAATGATCGAATCGGCTTTTGGTCTAGACATAGCTGGTCCATCAAAATTCTGTGGTGACACAACAGGAAATGAATGGTTCACAAATATACTTGAAATCGCATCTTCAAATAGTTTCCCAGCTTTATATGATGCTGCAGGAAATTGTAATCCTGACGGAGTATTAACAAATGCTGATGCAAAAGCATGGGTTAACCACGCTAAAACTCTTTAGTCTAAAAACATAAAAAATATTTAACAAAAACAAAAAATGGAAAACAAAAAAACATGGCTCTATGGAGTCGTAGCAGTTGCAGCCGTTGCAGCAATCGCAGTAGGTTTCTCAATGAAAGGTAGTTACTTTCAAGGTTTGATTGGTAATAATTGTCCAGCTGATGGTAAAGGATGTCCAGTAAGTGGACCAGAAGTTGGTAAAGGTAGTGGATCAATAAGTAGAGATCTTTGGGCTGCATACCTTACAAGAAATGATAAAGGTGTAAACAGCGCTACTAAAGACTGCGCCCCAGACTTAGTAGGTAGTCAATATGCTAAGTACGTTTGTTATGCTATCTCCAAAGGTTACCTAACAACTTATTCAGATGGAAATTTCCACCCAGAATTTTCAGTAACAAGAGCAGTAGGTGCTAAGGATATTCACGAAGTATTTGGTGTTCCAACTGATATAGGTACTGCATTGGCTAACGATATCGTTTATGATTCTTGGTATTATCCTTACGTAAATGGCTTCATTAAAAAAGAATGTCCAGATACTTTAGACGGTGGTGGTGTTCAGGGTAATTTCTACCCTGAAGAACAATTATCTATCTCTACAGCCAAAAACTGGGTACTTTGCGCACAGGGTAAATCAATGTCAAAACCAGTAACTGGTCCAGTAACTAAACCGGCTGCTAAAGTATTCTATACAAATAGGATCAGCTTAACTAGATCACTAGTAACAGCAGCAGGATACGACAGCGCAACAGTAGCGACATGTACGGAAAATAATTTCAGTGACCTAAAAGCAGGTTCAAGTGAAGCTAAATACGCATGTCAAGGTGCTAAAATCGGTTTCAGTAAGGGATACTCTGATGGCACTTTCAGACCATCTAACAACGTAACCAGAGCAGAAGGTCTAAAAATGTTCGTAATAGCTCTTGGCTTAGAAGTAGCTGGCCCTTCACAAGAATGTTTAGACGTTCCGGCTTCACATTGGTTCAATCCTTATGTTGAAATCATCTCTTCAAACAGTTTCCCAAGTTTCCGTGACGCTAGTGGAAATTGTAATCCTGATCAGAAATTAACCGTGACCGAGACAAAAGCATGGTTAAACCACTCTAAAACTTTATAATTCTTTAGTCTTACAACACTAAACTTTAAAAGCCTCTCAGCAATGAGGGGCTTTTTTTGTGGCCAACAGATGTTATAATCTGATGTATGAAATCCAAGACTGCCAAAAAGATGCTTAAAAAAGTTGTAGAAGATTATGACAACTTAAGTAAAGATTTTGATCAAACTCGTCAGTACTCATGGAAAGAGTTCAAAGGGTTTTTGCCTTATATTAGAGACAATGACCACTTAATTGATATCGGTTGTGGCAATGGCAGATTCTATAAATTCATTACAAAAAATAAAAAAATCAGCTATTTAGGAATCGATAATAGTGAAAAATTACTCGAAAAAGCCCGCGAGCAAAATCCCCAAGCCAAATTCATAACTGGCAGTTTTTTAGAATTACCAGTAGATAAAAATATTGCAGATGACATCGTTGCCATCGCCTCACTACATCACGTACCAGGTAAAGATTTCAGGCTTAAAGCAATTCAAGAATTATACAGAATTCTCAAGCCAAACGGCATATTAATTATCTCAGTTTGGAATTTATTTCAGCCACGTTATAAAAAATACATTTGGAGGGCCAGACTAAGACATATATTATCTCTTGGCAGTTACGACAGTCGCGACACAATGATCCCCTGGGGCAAAACTGGAATTAAGCGCTACTACTACGCATTTACACAGCAAGAATTAAGGGAATTACTTGAGCAAAACGGTTTTAAAACAATCAAAGAAGAAATCGGCAATAATTTTGTTTTTATATGTCAAAAGTCTTAGTTTCAAAAGTACCATTCGATAAAATTACTTTAGAAGAAGCCGCAAATAAAGCTGTAGAATTTGCCAAAGGAAGTGTGCAAAAGCAGATCTGCACACCAAATCCAGAGATGATTTTGGAAGCACGTAAAAACCCTAAATTCTTAGAAATTCTTAAAAAATCAGCTTTAAATATACCAGATGGAATTGGCATTTTATGGGCTGCAAAATATCTAAAAATCACAGAAAAAAATCATTCTAAAATAGTAAAAGCAGCTAAGTGGCTGGGAACATTAGCCACCATTCCTTTTTATTCTAAATACATCAAAACCGAGCTCCCAGAACGCGTTACTGGCGTTGATCTCATGCAGGAAATTTGTAAAAAAGCTGCAAAGGAAAACCTAAAGTTTTTCCTGCTCGGTGCTCAAGAAGGCGTGGCCGAAAGAACTAAAGAAATTCTCCAAAAAAAATATCCTAGCCTCAAAATCACAGAAACACACGCTGGCTCTCCACACTTAAAAGATGAAAAAGAAATCCTCAACTTAATAAACAAATCCGAAGCTCAAATTTTATTCGTCGCCTTTGGCGCACCACAGCAAGAAATCTGGATCTCCAGGAATCTCAAACATCTCAAATCAGTAAAAGTGGCCATTGGCGTCGGCGGCAGCTTCGACTTCATCGCAGGCATTCGCAAACGCGCGCCAAAATTATTACAAAAACTAGGACTAGAATGGCTTTATAGACTTGTACAAGAACCAAAACGCATCAAGCGAATTTACAACGCTACTATAAAATTCCCTTTCAAAATATTCTAATCAAAATAGACATCCTTCCTATGTTTTATTTTCAAAATAAACAATATTTGGATCTCACCATTTTTATCGATCCTAAAAACCGCTCTATAATCACCTACTCTAAACCGATATTTGCGATCACCTAAACCCTGCAAAGGTTTAGCAAAACTCAAAGGATCCGTCTGTAAAGAGAAGAATTGAATCTTCTTTACTATTCTCGCAGCTATTTGTTTCTCTAAACTCTTTAAATCATCTATTGCATCCGCAGAATAAACAACCTCATTCATAACAAATCTAAATTAAACCAAATTCTTTCATAACTTCTTCCTGAGTATAATAATTACCTTTCTTTATTTGCTCCTCCGCATGCTTCACATCTTGAACCAATTTTTCTAAAACAAAATCTTTCTCGTCAATAGGCCTCACCTCAAAAACCGGCACATTCTTTTTAAGAATAATATATCTAATATTTTCATTTTTAGATTTCTTAGTAAAAGTAGCCAAATTCTGCCTAAAATCCTTGATACCTAAAAATTGAGTAGTCATAAGCCTTAGATTAAGTTACCACTTAAGTGTACACTATAAATATATTTTTTACAACAATTACTTTTTCTTCTTGTTCAATTTTCTCTCGATAAACCCTTCTACATAAGGTTTAACTTTATCCACAACATAGTCCATCATTCTTAAAGGCTCAAGAAGCACTCTCTGAGTTTTTTCTATCATATTTTTAACAGTGCCAGTAACTTTAGAAGCATCACGCAAAACCATAGTCAGATAAAAAAGAGCAATACACAAAAACACGACCAAAATCGCAAATCCAATCGCGAGCGACATATTTAGAATATCCTGAGAAGTTTCAAACATAATTAAAGAATCAAGGAATAAAGGTATTTCTATCTTAAAACAATTGAGTTTCAGTAGCAAGGACAGAACGATGTGTTGACAAATTAATGAGAATACACCAAACTCTAATCGTTCAACCTGCAAATTAGCAGCAAGAAAAGCTCCTTAAAAAATAGTAAATAGTTAATCTTTTGTTTACATCCTAGGTGATGAATAGGCTCTTTCGTAAGAAATGAGCGATTCTCCCAACACATGTAGGCAAAAGTGTTCACTGTTTCTCCGCGTTGATGGGATTCCTCATCACGCAATTCGTCCAACCAACCCGCAAGGGTGATCAAGGAGAGTCCCAATGAAGAAGGCGCTTATGTACTTCGTGATGTTCCTCTGTGTCCTGATCGCGACCGAGGGCCTGATCTACTTCATCGAGAATCCTGAAGAGCAGATCTTCTACTGGATCAAGAGTCGCCAGGACTCCCAGTCCATCTTAAGGAGCATCATCATTCTGGCGCTCGGCTGGGTCCTTCCCGCCATCACTCTGACCAAGGAGACTTACCGCTGGCCGCTGATCATCGCCGGCATCGCCAGAGTAATTCTGAGCCACCACGATGTCATCACCATGACCTACGGCTCTCGGCTCTACCTGGCCGCTAGCTGTCTGACAGTGGCCCTTTGGATCATCGAGACCAAACTGGGTAAGGGCAAGATCTCGGACATGATCTTTAAGGTCATAACCGTGCTTCTCTTCATCCTCATCTACGGGCTTCTCTAAACGAAAGGAGAAAAATAAAAAACAGTAAATACTAGTGTGCGCTGGCGCCATGATGGCAGCCGACCACCAAACAACAAGACCCACAGACACGACGTCTGGGGCTTTTCAACGTTAAAACTACGCCAATAATTTTTTCATCATTTCACTAACCATCGCAGGATTTCCCTGGCCTTTCATTTCTTTCATTACCATACCAACCAAGAAACCAATCGCTTTTTCCTTTCCGGCTTTTACATCTGCAACTGGACCTGGATTTGATTCAATAACTTTTTTACAAGCAGTCTCAATAGCACCTGTATCACTCACCTGCTTCAAACCCTTTTCTTTCACAATTTCTTCAGCAGATTTGCCAGTAGAATACATTTCTTCAAAAACTTCACCCTTAGCAGCATTATTCGAAATCTCTCCATCACTTACTAATTTAACCAATCCAGCCATCATCTCCGCAGTCACTTTTTGCTCATCAATATCAATCAATTCTTCTTTCAAATTTTTCATCAAAATCGTATTGATGAATGAAGCAGCTCTTTTGGCGTCGCCTGACTTTGCCACAACTTCCTCGAAATAATGAGCTTTTTTAAGATCATCAGAGAGAATCCTAGCGTCATCTTCATTCAACTGCATCTCCTCAACATATCTCTTACGCTTAACATTTGGTAGTTCCGGAAGTTTAGCCGCAATCTCTTTAACCATCGCCGCATTAATCACTAGCGGTGGAATATCTGGCTCAGGGAAATATCTATAATCATCACTTTCCTCCTTGTCACGCATAAAAAACGTCTGACCTTTTTCATCATTCCAACCAACCGTAACAGCAGACTTAAGCGCTCCACCTTCCTCCCAAAGCTCTTTTTGGCGCTCGATTTCATATTCTACAGCACTTTCTAAAGCCTTAAATGAATTTAAATTTTTAATTTCAGCACGTGGATACAATTTACTTTCGCCAACTGGACGAATAGAAACACTGGCGTCAAAACGCATCATGCCCTTTTCCATATCCGCCTCACTACTGCCAACATAACGCACAATTTTTTGAATTTCACGCGCATAAGCCGCAGCTTCCTGGGCACTACGTAAATCCGGATCAGAAACAATTTCCATCAATGGGGTACCAGAACGATTAAAATCTACCAAAGATCCATTTCTCACATGAGTTAATTTACCAGCATCATCCTCAAGATGAAGCCTAGTAATTCCAACTTTAATTTTCTTTTCAGCCTGACCAGAAGAATTCAAAACTTCCACTTCAACCCAGCCTTTTAAAGACAAAGGCTCATCAAACTGAGAAATCTGAAAACCTTTTGGACTATCTGGATAAAAGTAATTTTTGCGATCAAATTTACAAAATTCTGGAATAGAGCAATTCAAAGCCAAAGCCGCAATAATCCCCTTCTCCACAGCATCTTTATTAACAACCGGCAATTGCCCTGGAAAGCCCATGCAAACCGGACAAGTATTGATATTTGGCTCTTTATCAAAAGAATCATTATCGCAACGGCAAAACATCTTAGTTTTCGTAGCAATTTGGGCGTGAATTTCCAACCCGATTACCGCTTCAAATTCCATAAAATAAGTTTATAACGGGAGAATAATAGCAAAAAGAGATATCTCAGTCTATATCACAACATTGCGCCAAGATCATTCAACCCTCTTTTAAATTGAGCTAAAGCCATTTTTGCCTCACCTATATCTATTTCCATCAGTTCATGTGCAATTTTATTTCTCAACTTATGCGCATTCCAAACCTGATTTATATCTGTAAAACGCCCTTTTGCCTGCTTCAATTTTTCACCTAAATTACCCTGCAATCCTTTCTTGCCCAAAGCATAATCCAATAATTTATCGGCATCCAAAATCGCCTCCTTGGGATGACTTTTAAAAGAATCAATAATGCGAATCCAGTGCGACTTTATATACTGCAATTCCTCAGGTTTAAGGCCACTACGCTTAAATCTTCTATAAAGAATTAAAAACGCAATCACCAAATCAACCGCAAAGAATACCAAAACTAAAATAACAATCCAAGTTTTATCCATATTTATTCTTCAGGAAGAGAAATTTTACCCTGCTGTGCGTGATAGGCGATCATATCCGCCAACATCGTTTTTAAAGTGCTGTGATCTTTGATACTTTTTTCTGCGACAAATCTTTCTTGATATTCAAGCACCTTTCTCTCGATATATTTTGGATTCGCCGCATCCTCCAACATTACAGAAGTCTTAGAACCCAACTTATCAATTGTAATTTGCCCATAGTTAAAAACTGTACGCCAAAAACCATTAATAGTATAAGAAATACCCTCGATCATATGATAATCAACTCTAGTGGAACTCATATTAAAGAATCCATCTCTATCAATATCCACCACTCCAAAATTCGTCAGTAACCAAGCATCAAAATACCAGTTAATAAAATGATAACCCAAACCAAATAATCCAACAAAAACCCATATTCCAAAAAACCAGATTGCAGTTTGAAAAAAGAAAAAATACAGAATAAGTGGCAAAGTCACACCAAAAAAACTGGTCTTGGCTGCATTAATTTTATAGACAAGAATATGTCTATGGGCCACTTCAATAATTCTTTCACCATCGTCTAAATACCTTTCAAAAAAACGATACTTTTTTTTCTTAGATTTCATGGCCACCATTATATAATATTGTAAATACAAAGTAAAAAAGATAAGATAAAATCCCCCATAAATTAATAAAATGACTTTAGAAAAACCCGAGAAATCGAGATCAAAAAAAATACTTTTAGCCAGTCTGGATATATTTATCAACCTAGTAGTAATCATCGTTTTAGTTTTAGTAATTCAACGATGGATTATCGCCCCTTTTGATGTATCTGGAGCCTCAATGTGCGACACACTAAATCAGATAGATGGCAAATGTGCCGATCTAAAAGGTGAAAAAATCATCATCAATGAAGCAATTTACATGTTTAACGATCCCGAGAGAGGAGACATCGTAGTTTTTAAAGTCCCTGAAACAGAAGACACTTACTATATTAAACGCATTATTGGCCTACCTGGAGATACAATAGAAATCAAAGAGGGAGAAATTTTTATTACAACAGCAGGCACTAAAAAAAGTATAAAAATTAAAGAAAATTATTTAAATTCCACCAACAGAGATAACACTCAGGTTAGTTTCAGCGGTCTCTCAGTTTTTGAAGTTCCAGAAGAGCACTACTTCGTCATGGGTGACAACAGAGGATCTAGCGCAGATTCACGCAGCTGTTTTAATAAATACCCAGAGTTAGATTGTAAAAAACACCCAGAAAAAGCCTTCATCGAAAGGTCAGCAATCCGTGGCAAAACCTGGTTAATCTGGTGGCCACTAAAAAATATGCGCTCTCTAGATAAAACAACATATCCGGAGCTAGAGTAATTACATGTCGTACTCAGAATCCTTGCTGGAAAAATAAAATTCTAAAAGCACGGCAGTCATCACAAGTAATATTCCAGACCACCAATTTAAAACCTTCATCATCTGCAAAACCAAGCAGAAATTTGCTATTAGACTCAAAAAAATCCCCTGCCTCAAGGCTACATTAATATGTTTATAAAAGATTTCATTTTTATAAAGCCACACCCTAAAATAATAACCAATCACCGCAAAAGTCGCACTCAAAGCAATAAACAAAGTTAGATAAAAAAATCCCAGCGCCAAACCCATTCCCCGATAAACAGACAGCTTGTAAACCACAAGCAACCATCCTAACCAGGAAATCAAACCAGATGAAGCAATAATAGCAATGTAACGGTTATGCGACATTATTTATGTTTAATGATTGATTCTTCTTGCGCCCTTAATTTGGGAAATAAATATCTAAAATATAACCAAACAAATAATGAACCAGCACAAATTGGTCCAACAAACCACAAAGCTTGCATCGAAGCCATGGTCGTTAACATAAACATAAATCCAAACATAAATTTACCAAGTGCAAAATCAGTAGTTTTTTCTATCAAACTTTGAGAAGTAAAATACAAAGTAACCCCTAATATAATCAAAGAAAGTGATGAAGAAAAAAGCATTCTAGACTCAGTAATCACAAGAGCTCTCCAGTCATCTTTGAGAATTATGCCAATAATAATTAAAATACTACTCATAATTGTAATGGCGATCCAAAAAATACTACTCGAGGCTCGATCAACAATTCCTACAAAATTCCCTTTATAATCATGCTGTGAAAAATTTACCACAAATTCAGATGGCAAGGGCTCCGTCACGATTTTTTCATACAAATTATTAGTAAGTTCTCTTTTATTTTCCAGAGCAGGCAACTCTCCATCATAGGCAGCCTGATACATCACAACAGCAAATTTTTCCACCAAAACTTTCCACTGTTTTTCAACTTTCCAAACTGGAAATTTTAAATGAGAATCCTTATCTATCTCAAGATCTTTAACTATAACGACCACAGCTTTCACAAAAGTCCTTAAGTCTTCCTTTGATAAATTTTTCTTCAAAAGCTCACGTGTATCTGACTCTGTAGTAGTAGTAGTCTCTGCATTGGGTAAAGTTTTTGCTACATCCAAAAGTCCGCCCGGCAATTCTGCAATCAAAAAATCATAAGTATAATCTACAGTTTTTTGCGTATAAACAGTCTCGTCTTTTAGTGTATTAAAAATACTATAAGAGAGAGTAAACAACAAAAACACAATTCCAAAAACCGATTTCAACAAACCTATAAGAAACTTTTTTAGCATGCAGAGAGTTTAGCAAAAAAAAATCAATTTTGAAACTAAAACTCACTAAAACTCTAAGGTCCTTTTTGAAGAATCATTCTCAATAATAGAATACTTCAATTCCTCCTGTAACTTACCAGGTATTGAGAAACCAGAAGCCTTTGGATGACCTCCACCACCAAACTTTCCAGCAATTTTTGAAAGATCTAAATCTTGGCTGCGAGTTCTAAAAGAACCCTTAACATTGCCATGTCTATCCTCATTCAACAAAACAGCAAATTTAGATCCCGGAATCATATTTAAATAATCCACAACTCCAGTCAATTGATCAGGACTTGAGCCAGCCTGTTTGTAATCTTCTTCTTTAACCACGGACATCACAACTTGTTGTTCATCCAGATAAGCATTTTCGAGTACACGACCCCACAAACGCAAAGTCGATATAGATCTGGATTTAAACAAATTTTTAGTAATATCCATAATCTTTGCGCCCTTCGTCATCAAATCCGAGGCAATTCTCAAAACTTCCGAACTAGTATTTGAATGCATAAATGCTCCAGTATCACCATAAATCCCAGCCATCAAACAAGTTGAGATATCTTCATCAATCACAACACCCAAATCCTGAAACATTCTATAAATCATAACCGTCGTAGATGGCGCTTTGCTATCAACAATATTTATATCTCCAAACATATCATTTGAAGCATGATGATCAATATTAATAATTGGAATCTTTTTACTCAACAAGTCTGGATATTTTGTCTCAAAATTCGTCATGTAAGAAGCCCCCGCATCAACAATAAAAATCAGATCAAAATCCTCCAGCTTAAATTCCGTCACAAACTCCCCAATAGCAGGTAAAAACACAAAAACACTAGCTGGCTTATCAATACTGGCATTTGTCACCTGTTTTTGTAAGGTCTTAAGCCAGAATCTAAGCGCCAAACCAGCCCCAAGTGTATCCGCATCAGGTTTACGATGAGAAATCACCAATATATTTTGAGCCTGCAAGGCTGCATTTCTAGTTTTAAGATATAAATCCTCCATTTTCGGCTCTTTGTTTTTAGAGAAATTCGAGAAATAGAAGATATTGTACCAACTTTTTAAGATTACGCAAGTATAAATCCCATATCAACTAAACTAGAGATATAAATCTGATAGAATAAATCCATGAAAATAATCTATTTTGGCACCCCAGAATTTGCCGTAAAACCTCTGGAAATTCTCTCAAAACAAGAAGATATAGAGATTCTCAGTGTAATCACCCAGCCGGACAAACCAGTTGGTAGAAAACAAATTCTAACTCCACCACCAGTAAAAACCACCGCATTAGAACTAGGATTAGAGGTTTTACAACCAAACTCTAAAAAAGAATTAAAAGAAATTCTACAAAAATATAAAAATGTGGATTTTTTTGTTGTCATTGCTTACGGCATGATTTTGACAAAAGAAGCTTTAGCTATGCCAAAATTTGGGGCAATCAATGTACATCCATCTTTACTTCCAAAATATCGTGGAGCCTCCCCTATCCAAGAAGCACTTTTACAGGGCGACCAAATTACCGGCGTCAGCATTATGAAAATGGATGATCAGATGGACCACGGACCAGTTTATCTCGTAAAAAAATTCCCAATATCACCTTTAGATACTTATGAAACCTTAAGCAAACAACTTTCTGCCTTTAGCTCTGATTTGCTACCACAAGTACTCAAAGACACCTACAACAATGAATTTAGTCCAATTAGACAACCTCACGATCAAGCCACTTACTGTCAAAAAATCTCTAAAGAAGAAGGAAAAATCGATTTCACAATCCTTGCAGCCAGAGAAATTTTAAATAGACTTCGAGCCTACACTCCATGGCCAGGAATTTATACAATTCTAGATGGCAAAAAATTATCAATATTAGAAGGAGAAATTTCGGAAGAAAATAATACACCTGGCAAATTCATCTTCGACAAAAAAACTCTAAAAATCGGTACTAAGTCAGGAACCTTCATGCCAAAAAAAGTCCAACCAGAAGGCAAAAACCCTATGTTAATTCAGGACTTTTTGAATGGCTATAATTCAAAGTAACAAGATATAGAATTAAGAGAGCCTGGCCCTGATAAATACTCAAAAAATAGTGATCAAAAAAAGCCAGCACCAACAAAACCAATAGCAAAGGTCTGTTTTCAGAATCTTTAGAATTTTTAAAAATCTCCCAAATCAACATCATAAACAATCCCAAACCAAGCAAACCAACTTCATTTACGATTAAGAAAAATAAATTATGCACCGGTTGGTAATTCCAGGGTTGCAGCTCCGTAACAGAATAATTTTGCATTAGAGAAGTAAAATTTCCTATTCCCACCCCAAAGGGATGATCCGGAAACATTTTCCAACTAATATCATAAAATAAAAATCTCTCACTAATTCCCTGACTATCAAAAATTCTTTGAAAAATTAACTGAGGAAATTCAAATAATAGAGAAACAAGCCCCAAACACATTAGTCCAACCAAAATTCTCCACAAATACTTTTTATCAAATTTAGGATAAAAATAGACCACTAAACCAGCTACCAATGCCAACAATCCACTACGAGAAAAGGTTAAAATAAGCGCCAAAAACAAAATCACAAAAACATAAGCAAGTAAAATTTTCTGTAATTTACGCAACTTTTGTCTTAAAAAATTCAAACTCAAAAATATCCCCAACAACAAATATCCGGCAAAAATATTAGGATGCGCAAAAGTTCCATAAGCTCGAATAAAAAATTGATCACCAAAAGCAAATTTCGCGATACCTTTAATATCTTGAGTCAAAACCGGCTCACCAATAATTTGCAAACCGACAGAATGCTGTAAAAAGTACTGTCCAATCCCAATCAATGAAATCAAAGTTAGCGCTGCCACAAAGGTAAAACTCAATTTTTTAAAATCCAAGAATCCACTACTAATTAAAAACCACAAAATTCCAAATTCCAAAAATCTCAAAAAATAAACAAAAGAATTCGCTCCATCAATGCCAACAAAAACCGATACAAAATCGTTGTTAAAAAACCAAGATAAACTAAATTAAACTTATTTTTAAAAGTTCCGTCCAAAGCAAAAAACACCAGCATCAACAAAAAACAAACATCACTTAAATAGACAAAATGACTCAAAAACGGATTAAAAAATCCCGAAGAATAAATCTCCTTACTTACCAAAAGCGCATCAACCTTAAACAACAGAAAAAAAACAAAAAGATGCGCGAAAACATTCGAGATAAATCTATTCCTCCACATCTGCCTCAGATTCATCCTGTACCTTTTCTTCTACAAGCAAACCTTCAGCAGGCAGTAATTCTGTAATTTTATTCTGCACATCCAACAAACTATTTTCACCATCTTCAGAGTTATTTAACTTGGCAATCGCATCAGCAAATAATTCTCTATAGTAATAATAATCAAGAATTGGGAAGCTCTCAGCATAACCAACCTGGCTGGCAAAAACTCCATAAATCGGATCTTTCTTTTGATCTTCGATCATGTCACGTCTACTTGTTGGCTTATTGGTCTTTTCAAAATAATCTTCAAGATTTTCTTTTTTACTAAGCTCAATCAAGAAATCCCAGGCAATTTCAGGGTTTTTAGTATTACGTGAAACGGTTTCCGCAAAATAACTGGCATAAGTAACTCTCTTGTCTTTAGAAATATCCGGATCGTAAATCTGTGGAATTGCTGCAATCCCAATATCACTTTCATCAATTACATCTATTCCTTTTTGATCCCAAAGATTCATTTGATTAACGATATCGGCATAAGTATAAGAATACCCCACAATCATCGAAACCTGTCCTTTAGCAAAAGATTCAGTTTCCTTGCCAACTTCATTCGCCATAAATTCATTCCAGGTATAGTGTTTTTGGCTTTCATCAGCAAAACTGGTAAAAAATTCCATAGATTCCAAACCAGGATAAGCAGTCACATTACCTTGTTGCCCAGCAAAAATCGCTTTTGACATATCATCATTATAAAAATTCACTCCATACTGTAAAAATAACAAATATAGAATATCTACAGCCCTATCAATATTATCAGCTCTACCAAGCGCAATCCCTGCAACTTCAAAACGACCCAAGCTGCTATCTTCTTTAATTAATTGAGCAACATCTTCCTTAATTCCCTCCCAGGTTTCAGATGGACGACCTCTCTCTGGAATTCTATCTTCAAAATGCGCTTTATTGTAGTACAAAGCCAAAGTATCAACAGTTAGTGGCAAAGCAAAAATCCTCTCTTTACCATTTTGATCAACATTTACTAAATCCTTATAAGCGACGTCAACAAAGGTAGAATTAAAATCTTCTGGACGGCCTTTTACCTCTGGCATTGGAGTGATTTTTCTTGAATTACTCTGAAACCAGGTATTTGGCATAGAAAAAATATCCGGACCTTCACCCTCGGCCATCTCATTCAAAATAACTTTCTGATATTCTTCAAAGTCAGAAAATTGCCTGTAATTAATTACTAAACCAGGATGACTTCCCTCATATTCTTCAATCATAGAGTCCAAAACATCAGAATCATCAAAAACTTTGTAGTAAGTAAGTTCTATACCAGAATAACTTTGTTTTTTTTCTGCCGGCGTTTTAGTTCTACAACCAGTCAAAACAAAAGTTGAGATAATACTAACGAGAATTAAACCCGTTAAAGACTTTTTAAAAAGCCCCTTTGTCATAAATATTTAATTTTAAGGAATGAGAAGGAGAGGGATCAGAAGATTTTTTTGCAGAACAACTACAACCACCACCGCAGCCACCGCCACTACCACAACCACCACTGCCACTTTTGCAGCGGCCAGGAGCGCCATCAGTGCCACAACCACCACATCGCTGATCTGTATCTTTTAGAATACTAGAAAAATTATTTTTTAAATGATCCATATCCAAAGTTTTGTCATGAGGGCAAAAATGCTTATTCGGATAAAAAGAAGTATCATCTGGTCTGGCAATATTACCACTACCACAAGCCATACAATCGACTTCAGACTGATAGCCCACAGCATTCATAAACTGCTCAAAGAGAGCCGAGCAATCTTCACACTTGAATTGGAAAATGGGCATAATTTACGATTTAAATTATGCCCATTATATGGTTAGCTCATCTTGGCGGCAAGCCATAATTGGTTTATGCCTCTACCAATTCTCTCTCTTTTTCTTCTTCCTGTTCAGCAATCGCATTAACCTCAATTTCGTCCTGACCAGATTTAGACTTTTTCCAGCTCAAGATTTTTAGATCCTCAGCACAGATTTCAGTCCTGTAGTGTTTTATACCAGCCTTGTCCTCATAGGAACGATTCATCAATTTGCCCTCGATGTAAACCGCCATACCTTTTTTGAGATACTGATGACAAACTTCCGCAAAACCATCCCAACTAATCACTCGATGGAAATCAACGACTTCGCGTTTTGATCCATCTTCATTCTTGTAAAACTGATTCGTAGCAATTGAAAAATTAGCTACCTGGTGACCATTTTTAGTCTGCTTTAACTCGACATCAGTGGCCAAATGTCCTATTAGCATTACCTTGTTCAAACTTCTCATATTTGTGAGATTAAAAAATAAGTAATTTCATTAATAGCAGGTCGACATTAAATAATTATTAAATTTTCCTAAAATTTTCTTAAAATTTGGACCTGCCGTAGGCATGGTTTCTAAAATCAGGTAGAATCAGGCAAACACGCATAAAATTACAAAATGTTTTCAGGAATCGTGCAAGAAATCGGGGTAATAAAAAAGATTGAAGGAGACAATTCCCTCAAGAGTTTTAGTATCTCTGCTAAAGAAATTCTAAAAAATAAGAAAATTGGTGATTCTATAGCAGTTAATGGAGCTTGCCTAACCGTAACTTCAATTAAAGATTCAGAATTTACTTGCGACGCCATATCTGAAACTTTGGAAAAAACCAATCTAAAAGCCTTAAAAGAAGACGATCTTGTGAATTTAGAACCGGCTTTAAGCCTAAACGAACTAATTAATGGCCATCTCGTACAAGGCCACATCGATTGCGAAGGTGAAGTATTAGAAATTAGCGAGAATAATAAAAACCAGAGTTTAAAAATTAAATTCCCAAGTCATCTAGCTAAATATCTGGCTTTTAAAGGTTCAATTTGTGTAAATGGTGTTAGTCTGACAATTAGCAGATTAGAAGAAGCTAATTTTACAGTCGAAATAATCCCCCACACTTGGCAAAACACTAATTTAAAACTTCTCAAAACCGGCAGTTTAGTAAATCTAGAAACAGATATGATTGGTAAATATTTAGAAAGATTACTCGACCAAAAAGCAAACGAAACAAAATATGAATTCTTGAGAGAAAGAAATTTAATTTAAAATCATGCAAACAGGAAAATCTTTAGAACAAAAAATCCAATTTACCGCTAAGCAAAAGCAAAAATTCTCTACAATAAAAATTGCAATTATTCTGCCGTATTTTAATGATGAGATGGGCATGGAATTATTCGAAAACACTAAAAAAACCTTATTAGAGAATGGCGTGCCTCAAAAAAATATTAATTTAATCAGAGTGGCCGGCGCTCTCGAAATTCCCTTCGCCTGCAAAAAAGCTCTAGCTAAAAAACCTCAAGCAATCATTGCCCTGGGCATCGTAATAAGAGGAGAAACAAGCCATTACGAATTAGTTACAGAAAATTGCTACCAGGGATTAATGCAATTACAATTAACACAAACAACGCCAATGATTTTTGGAATTCAAACTTGTGAAAACATAAAACAAGCTCAAGCTAGAATCACAGAAAAAGGCTTAAACAAAGGAAAAGAAGCCGCTCTCTCAGCCCTTTTACAAACAACTTTATAATATATGGAAATCAATACACTCAAAGACATTCAAAATCTTAAATCAAAAAAAGTTTTATTACGCGTAGACTTCAACGTTCCATTAAAAGACAACGGAGATGTACAGGACGACACTAGAATAATTGAAGCCCTACCAACTATAAAATATCTACAAGAGCATGGCGCAAAAATCATTATCATAAGCCATTTAGGACGTCCGGACGGGCAAGTTAAAGAAGAATTACGTCTGACAAAAGTTGCCGAATATCTGGGTAAGCTTCTGAATAAAGAAGTTAAAAAATCCAATGAAGTTTTAGGAGCAGAAACTACAAAATTAGTTTCAGAAATGCAAGACAGCGAAATCGTCATGCTAGAAAATATCCGCTTTAGACCAGAAGAAGAAAAATGTGAAGAAAATTTCACTAAAGAATTAGCCAGCCTGGGAGAAATATTTGTTAACGACGCATTTGGGACAGCTCACCGCAAACACGCTTCCACTGCGGGTTTAGCTGATTATTTACCAGCCTATGCCGGACTCTTGATGGAAAAAGAAATCACTCACCTATCTCCATTATTAAGTGACAACATCAAACGTCCATTAACTATGGTTTTTGGTGGAGCAAAAATCGATACTAAAATTGGCATCATTAAGAATTTCCTCAAGAAAGCTGATCACTTTTTGATGGGTGGAGCCCTAGCCAATACATTTCTTTACGCCAAAGGATATAAAGTTGGAACTTCCCTTTACGAAGAAGACAAAGCCGATATAGCCAAAGAAATTATGGCAGAATGCGCAAACAATAACGAAAAATTCCTTCTACCAACAGATGTAGTTGTGGCCAAGGAAATTTCCGAAACCGCTGAAACCCAAAATGTCTCCGTACAAAATGTAGCCGACGATCTAAAAATCCTAGACATCGGCGAAGCAACTTCCAAAAAATACTGCGAAGTTATAAAAAATTCCGGAACTGTAATCTGGAACGGACCGATGGGACTATGCGAATTCACACCATTTCAAAACGGCAGCTCTCAATTAGCTCACTGCCTAGCAGAATCTAACTGTACTTCAATCATTGGTGGTGGAGACACAGCCGATTCTCTTAAAAGACTTGGCATCCCATTCACAAAATTCACCCACGTTTCCACAGGAGGTGGAGCCTGCATAGAATTCCTATCAGGTCAAAAACTCCCCGGAATTGAAGTTCTACGTAAAAAATAAAACTGACTACACCTCAGCAATACATTCTATCTCAACCCTTGCTCCTTTTGGTAAACTTGCTACGCCCACAGTTGCTCTAGCTGGCTTATTCTCATTCTCAAAATAAGCACCATACACCTCATTCACAACTGCAAAATCAGCCATATCCGTAAGGTAGATCGTACTTTTAACCACTTTAGCAAAACCAGTTCCAGCCGCTTCCAAAACAGCAGAAAGATTATTCATCACCTGACGAGTTTGCTCAGCAATATCACCTTCTAATATTGTTCCATCAGGCGTCAAATGTACCTGTCCGCTACAAAAAACAAATCCACCAGCCTTAACCGCTTGAGAATAAGGACCTATAGCTTGAGGCGCTTTTTCTGTTCTTATAATTTCCATAAAACTAAGGGTTAAATTTAAAATTTTTAATTCTATCTGTAAATCTGACATTTAACCGGCTAAAAATTCTGCTACTTATAGAATAAATACCAAAAGCAAAGAAAAAAGCCGCAAACACATCTATAGAATAATGAATATGCATCAACAAAACCGTCGCTCCTTCAAGTATAGACCCAAGCAAAAAGAACCAGCGCCAACTGCAATTTTTATAAATCAAAAATGCTAAAAATGGATAGGCAGTATGACCGGAAAAGAATAAATCATTCCTAAAAACCAGATCAGGTAATACATCAAAACTTATTGGCATATCTGCATAAAAAAATCCTTCTGGTGGCCCAAGATTTGTCATCAGAATACAAGCTGATCTCAAAAACATCAGCATCGCAAAAGTCTTAAACGAAAATGGCACAATTTCCGGTTCAAAGAAAATCGGATATACAAAGATCATCGTAATAATAAAATACATAATCCAGGTATAAGAAAATCTCAGGTTGTAAGTCCTAATATTATCCAAAAGCAAATCGCCAACAGAGTTATAAACCCCCACATCGTTATAAGTGCTGGCCAAAACATTGGATGCATAAGCCGCTACCAATAAACCAAAACCAACAAATAGCGATATCAAAAAAGCTTTATCTTTAAGCAAAATTCCCCAATGATGTCTGAATTTTTTAAACCAGGTCATAAATATATCTTAAATTAAGTTTTCTTTTCTTTAGGATCTTCTCCCACGTCATCATCCCCCTCATCAAGTCTTCTTGGCTCACTCCAACGTTTAATCTTCTCCGCAATAACAGAAACTTTTTCGCTGTAACGCTGACGTGAAACTTTAACAATTTTTTGAATTACCTCCTGATCGATTGATATATTTGGTGAAGGCAAGGTAGAAAGCGAGAATGTACTAGTTGGCATTCCATCAACAAGAAGTCTCATATAAGCCGTATATTTACTCAAGGAAACAAGATCTGGCGGCAATACTTCTTCTCCATACTGCTGTGAAATATATTCCGCGTCATCAAAACCAACCTGGAATGACAAAATCGTACCAACGTTACCAAAAACCGCATCCCTAACTTCTTCTGGCATTTGGGCAATGTACTGATTCGCCATCGTCAAATTGAGCTTATACTTTCTGGCTTCAGACAAAATTGTCGCAAAAGAATCCGTCGCAAAGTTTTGGAACTCATCAACATAGAGATAAAAATCCTTACGTTCTTTTTCTGGAATATTAGCTCTGCTCATCGCATCCAACTGGAATTTAGTGATAAACATCGCACCCAATAGCGCTGAGTTATCTTCTCCGATTTTACCTTTCGAAAGATTAATAACCACGATTTTGCCCTTATCCATAGCAAAACGTAGATCAATCGTACTCTTTGGCTGACCAACTATATTTCTAATAGTGGAACTTGATAAAAACTGACCAACTTTATTTTGAATCGGAGCAATCGCTTCTGTCCTAAACTTATCCTGCATCTTATTGAACTCTGTAAGCCAAAAAGCACGCACCACTGGATCTTCAATTTTCTTAACAATGCGACTTCTAAATTCATCATCCTGCAAAATACGCGTGATACCAAGCATTGTTGTGCCAGGATATTCAAGTAGTGACAGAATAGTATTACGCAAAATATGCTCCAAACGAGGTCCCCAGCTATCCGCATAAATTTTCTTAAAAATACCTACCAATCCGCTACATACTATAGAATTTAGGGCCGGATCAACATTTTCCAACATATTAAAAGCTACTGCAAAATCCTTGTCAGAAGGATCAATCAAAACTACATCATTGATACGACTCGCGGGAATAAAATTTAAAACGGCATCAGCGAGATCTCCGTGCGGATCAATCACACCAACACCCTTGCCAGCCATAATATCTGAATAAATCATATTTTCCAGCAAGGTAGACTTACCCATACCAGTTTTACCAATGATATACACATGACGACGCCTATCAGTTGGTTTCACACCAAAAAGATGGTTAGAGCCACGATAATTTGTTCTACCTAAAATCGTAGTTTTTTCACCGTCCTCCAAAGTCTCTCCAGGCAAATCAGTTGGTGGTTCCAGTTTTTTACTTCTCACCCAATAAATACTTGGCGTTTTAACAGTAATATTCGGCATATGATAAACCGTAGCCAATTCTTCATTATTAAGAATAAAACCGTTCACAATCATCCTTTTGTTATAACGATGAATCATAGGCGCACCATGAAAGGACTCTTTAATCTCAAAACCATTCAATTGCGGATAATTAAACTGCTTAAAAGCACCAACTATCTCCCTTAGCTTATTCTCAGCTCTTTCATGATTTTTATTTTTTGGTACGTATACAATTCTCAAATTTACCTCAAACAACGGACGTCCAACTTTATCAATTGCAGCATCCATATGACTTTCACGTTCATGACTGCGTGAAGCCATTTCTTCTACATCAGCAGTTGAATGAGAATCCACAGCGCCACTAGAAATATGTGCCTTTACCATAAAACCCTGAACCCAAAAGATAAAATACACAGGGAAAAATACAATTTTTGGCCAGATCTTACGTGTAGTAAAAGCCCTAGCATAAGCCCTCGTTAAGGAATCCACATTCGCAAAAACACCCTTATGCAAAATCTTTACACATTTAGTAAAAACCATTCTCCATTTATTATCCAAAGGAGTAACTGCAACCTGTATCCAAGCCTGATCTTCAACATCTTCAAACTTTACTAATGCAGAAGTCAAACCCGCCATCGGATCCACCGCCACTTTAGCCAATTTATCTTCAAATTGTACGTAACGCTTAATTGGAAAAACATCAGACTCATCAAGGCTCAATTCCATACCAACGGCATAATGAGGATCTTTTACCAACCCACTATAATCATTACAATCTTCTATTTCGACATCCGGATATTGCGCATAAATCTGCCCTTCCACTAAATTACGCAACTCCGCAGGGAAGGCCACATAAAACTTTATCGTCCTATCTACACTGGCAATTTCAAAACCAACATGAGAACTACTATAACCTTTTAGGCGCTGTAATAACGTAAATTTGGTCTCAATACCATGCATGGTAGAAAAAATATTCTCCATAACCATTGGACCCACTTCGCTGTCTTTCATCACTCTAACCTGTAAAACCTTATATGTCTGAGCGAGTTTACGACGCGTCCTGTTATAATGAGAAATTATTACAAAAACAATAAAAACAGCTATAAAAGCTACAATTCCCCAACCCAAATATAGAAAGAACTCTTTTCCCATAGGGATCTTCAACATATTTATTAATTTCCAACAGATTATACACTATCAAAGTAACGCTGCAAAATTATCTGCGCGGCATGCGCATCGTCATGTCCCGACATCTTAAATTCTTCAAAAACCCTCTCCGCTTCAAAAGAACTCAACCTCTCGTCAAAAAATTCCAATTCAATCCCCTTTTCTTCAATCAAAGGCTGTAATTTATTTGCAAACCACTTAATACTCTTCAAAATCGGATTTTCCACCTGACCTTCTTGCATACTCAAAGGCAAACCGATCAAAATCAGCTTCACGTCCAATTCCTTACAAGTCTTAAGAATATTCTCGGCCACAAAATCAAAACTCTTATTCTCAATAATAGACCTAGGAAAAGCCACCTTCATCTCAAAATCACCGCTGGCTACACCGATACGTTTAGTACCATAGTCCAGAGCTAAAACCTTGCCTTTTTTAAGCATAAAACCAAATAGAGAGACTACGCAGCCTTAACTTCTACGGTTACATTTGTGTCTAGATCGTCACCAAGACTGATTTTAACAGCGTGTTCACCAACAGTTTTGATGTGCTCCATCTTGATCCATTCTTTTTCTAGCTTAACCTGCTTGGATTCTTCAATAGCCTTAATTACATCCATTTCAGTAATAGCGCCAAAAAGCTTACCCTTTGTAGTAGCCTTTTTCTTAAATGTAACTTTAAGATCTTTTAATCTAGCAAGAGCTTCCTTAGCTTTCTCCAAAAGTTCAGTTTTCTTAAGTAGAATTTTACCTTTTCTAATACCAGCAAGCTTGATTCCGCTTTCTGTAGCTATTTCAGCAAAGCCTTTAGGCTGTAGGAAGTTTCTAAAATAACCATTTTTAACCTTAACCAATTCACCTCTGTATCCTAGTTTTGCTACATCTTTGTTTAAAATAATCTGCATAATTCGTGTAAATATAAAAATAACGCCCTATATAAATAGCGAAAACCACCCAAAAAGTAAAGCAAATTTCTATTTTGAGAACTTCCAATCCCCAATTTCGGCAAATCTATCAGTTGGAAAAACCAAATTATCCATATCCAAACCAGTTAATTTACCATCAGAAGCATAGTAGTAAACAGGAGTATACAAAAAAACTGCCGGAATATCCTCGCTAACAACTCTATCAAACTCTTTTAGTCGTTCATCTCTCTTTTGAGCATCAAAAATCGATCTGATGTCTTCAATTAAACTATCAACCTGAAAACTCTTATAATTTGAGAGATTCTGCCCAAGTGGATTTGCCTGAGTAGAATGCCAATAAGAATAAATATCCAGGTTATAACCCAAATTCTGACCCACCAGCAATAAATCATATTTTCTTGAAGCAATACGAGCATTAAAATCCTCTAAACTCAAAAACTCTACTTGAACACTAAATCCAATTTTTTCCCAGGAATCCTCAAGATATTTTACCAATTTTTTAATTTCTTCAGACTGATAACTACCCTCTTCATACAAACGCACAATCATATTGAGCTCCAAAGCCTCTTCAGCAGAATTATACCTGATACCTTTTTTTTCAGTATCATCAGTATGATAACTATATCCAGCATCTTTTAAAGCACCCTGAGCCTCCTCAACATTTGGCTTATACAAAGCCTCTTTATCATCTAACTGCAACAAAGGAGTATCAATTCTAATCTTATCCAGGCTATCTCCAATAAATGCCTTTTTGTCTACAGCCTTCTGCAAAGCTGATCTTACTTTTTTATTATCCTTGAGAATTTTACTATCCATATTCATAAAAACCGCAGTGTATTGAGGCAATTTATATGGAATCAACTCAAATCTATCATTATTAACAAAGTCCAACAGATTTTCACCAGAGACTTTAACGACTCCATTAACCGCATTAACTTCATTAAGTAAATCCTGCATTGATGGATAAACAATAAAACGCATAAATTCTATTTCAGAAAGTTTTTCATAATAATTTGGATTACGAGTTAGAGTTATCTGGCTACGATTTTTGAGAATTTCCACGGGATCAACAACCATATAAGGCCCAGTACCAATAGGATTTCGATTAAACTCATTTTGTAGAATTTCAGAAGGATCCACCCCGTCTAAAATATGCTGTGGCAAAATTCCGGTTATAAAGTTACTTATAAAAAATACATTTGGCTTTTCAAGAGTAAACTTAATAGTATTTGCATTAATTTTTTGAATTTTTACACCCGCAAAATTAGTTTTGAGAATTTCATTGGCAAAAGCCTCACTCATTATCAAATCATGATAGGTAAAATAAACGTCATCAATTGTCACAGCCTTACCATCATGCCATTTTAAGCCATTCCTCAATTTAAAAGTATATTCAGTCTTATCCTCATTCACACTCAAAGCCGCCATATCATCAACAATGGCCTTTTTAATTGGATCATATTTCATCAAACCACTAAAAACCAAACGTGAAACCTCACGATCAGCCTCATTATAATCAACAAAAAGTGGATTTAAATTTTGAATACCATTTTTAGAAACCAAACCCTCTGTATAAATACTTGTGTCCCCAAAGCCAAAAATACCATATGGGAAAACTATCATCTTAACAATCATTGCCAAAAAAACCGCCACCGCAAAAATTGAAACCAACTTATCTCTATAGGTATAAGTCTTAAAAACCTTCAAAATATTTGAAAAAAACTTTTTCATTTAGAATTTAGAAAGAATGGGTTTTTCTAAACAAACATAAAAGCCACAGAATTAGCTAGGAAAAGCACCATCAAAACAACAGTAGCCTGACCCAAAAACCTTTCAATTCCACGTTTGCTGGTATAAAAAGTCCCACTTCCACCAAATGTAGCAGAAAGACCAGTACCTCTTTGCTGTAACAAAATCACTAAAGAAAGTAGAATCGATAGAATTACCTGTGAAGCAACTAAAGTATTGTACATATAAATTTATTAATAACTAAAGGAGATATAACATAATTTTTCGGATCTGGGAAGATCAACCTTTCCTAACGGCCACTTTTAAGACTTTGCCTTCAACCTCTAATTCGACCTCTTTATCCCATTCCATATCGCCACCTTCTTGTATTTCTACAGCCAAAGTTTCACGTTTTATATAGTCAGCAAAATCAGTAACAGCAGTCATGATTTCCTGATCAGCTTTAACCATTACATAAATTCTGTCATCTACGTTGTAATTAGCTTCTTTACGCAAATCCTGGATATAACGCACTAAATCACGGGCATAAGCCTCTTTTTTGAGTTCTTCAGTAACATTCGTATCTAGAGCAACAACCACACCATTTTCACTGGCCACATCAAATCCTTCCTTACCTTTAAATCCAATTTCCACTTCATCACCCATTAATTCAAATTGACCAACCTTAATCGCACCATCACCAAGCATTTCATATTTTCCATCTTTAATTTGCTGAATGATAAACTGTACATCTTTGCCGTATTTTGGTCCAATTACTCGAGAATTTGGCGTGATTTGATATTCTGCAATTTCAGAAGCTTCTTTAATAATCTCAAGATCCTTCACATTTAATTCTTCAGTAATCACCTCTTTTTGGCCAAGCAACATAGACTCATCCACACCTTCCGGTAACGCAACCTGCACCTTTGCAAGTGGCTGCCTAACCTTGATTTTACCTTTTGCACGTACACTATGACCAAGATTCACCACCATGCGCACAAGATGAATTTCCTTATTCAATTCTTCATCAATCAAAAATTTATTAACTTTTGGCCAATCTGCTAAATGCACAGAAGTCTCGCCAGTAAGGTTTTGGTAAATTTCATCAGAAATATAAGGCATAAATGGCGCAATCAACTTAGAAAGTTCCACTAAAACCATATATAAAGTCTGATAAGCCTGATTTTTATCACCATCGTTTTCGCTTTTCCAGAAACGACGACGTGATCGACGAACATACCAATTAGAAAGATTATCCACAAATTCCAACATCGGGCGCACAGACTTGGTTAAATTAAACTTATCCATTTCACCAGTCACTTCTGCGATCAAAGTGTTTAACTCAGACAAAATCCATTTATCAAGTCTATGTTCAGGCACAAATTCGCCAAAGTCCTTGGAAGGTTTCCAGTCATCAATATTAGAATAAGTTACAAAAAAGCTATAAGTATTCCACAAAGTTAAAGTAAATTTCTTTACCATTTCCTCAACATGCTTCTCACTAAAACGTACATCCTCAGCCAAAGGCGCAGTTGAACTGTACAAAAATAATCTCGTACTATCCACACCTTGCGTCTCAAATAACAGATTAGGATCTGGATAATTCTTCTTACGTTTAGATAATTTTTCACCATCCGCCGCAAGTAAAATTCCGTTTACGATTACATTCTGGAAGGCCGGTTTATTAAACAAAATCGTACCCAAAACATGTAGCGTGTAAAACCATCCACGTGTTTGATCTAAACCTTCTGCAATAAAATTCGCAGGGAAATTATTCTCAAATTCCGCCTTATTCTCAAAAGGATAATGCAATTGCGCGTAAGGCATCGCACCACTTTCAAACCAGCAATCCAATACATCAGTCACACGTTTCATCTCATCTCCACATTTATTGCATTTAATTTTAACATCATCAATATATGGCTTGTGCAAATCCAATTCGCCCTTATTCAAAGGCAAATTTCCGCCAGACATTTCCTTCAATTCTTCAACTGAACCAATACAAGTTTGATTTCCACAACTACATTCCCAAACAGGTATCGCACAGCCCCAAAAACGATTTCGAGAAATAGACCAATCACGCGCACCATCCAGCCATTTACCAAAACGACCTTCTTTAATATGCTCCGGCTGCCAATGAATCTGCTTATTATTTTTAAGCATCCTGTCTTTAACATCCGTAACTTTTATAAAGAATGAACGAGTAGAATAATTCAAAAGCGGCGTATCGCATCTCCAACAATGTGGATAGCTATGTTTATGATTTTGTTTTTTGAATAAAAGACCCTTTTTCTCAAGATTTTCAACTATATTAGCATCCTGACCCTTTACAAACTTCCCAGCAAAATCAGTGACCTCAGCCTTAAATTCGCCATCCATCGCCACATGCTGAATCATCGCAGTGCCATATTTTTTACCAAAATTATAATCGTCTTCACCAAACATCGGTGAAATATGCACCACACCAGTTCCCTCTTCTGTTGTAACAAAATCCGCAAAATTAATTGAATACAACTCCCCTTCTACCTTTCCAACATAATAATCAAAAAGCGGCTCGTAATGAGTCCCAGCCAATTTTTTAGCATCAATTTCCTCCATCACGGTAAAACTCCTTTCCCCCATCACATTCTCAACTAAAGCGTCAGCTAGAATGTAATATTCCTGTTCGTCATTTTCATTTTTAACTGCAACTTTTACATACTTAATCTTTGGTCCAAAAGCCAAAGCTACGTTGCCAGGCAAAGTCCAGGGAGTGGTTGTCCAAGCCAAAATATAGACATCTGTTTCTTTAGATTTAATTGCCTTAAGAGCGTCTTCTTTTAATTTAAATTTTGCAATCGCAGTCAAATCAGTCACATCTTTATAACCCAATGACACCTCAAAATTTGAAAGCGCCGTCTCGCAACGTGGACAGATATGCATTGATTTGAAATCTGTATAAACCAAATCCTTGTCCCAAATTTGCTTAAAAACCCACCAGATAGACTCCATGTAATTATTCTCTAAAGTAGCGTAACTACTGCCAAAATCAGCCCAACGACCAACACGTTTTAACAAATCCAACCATTCTTTTGTATATCTAAAAACCGATTCCTTGCATTTAGCATTAAAATTTTCTACGCCATATTTTACGATATCCTTGCGACCAGAAAGCCCTAATTCTTTTTCAATTTCATATTCAACTGGAAGTCCATGACAATCCCAACCAATGGTTCTAGGCACATGATAACCCTTCATTGTCCAATAGCGAGTTACCGCATCCTTTAGAGCTGTAGCGAGAATGTGACCATAATGTGGAAGTCCATTTGCGAACGGAGGCCCATCAAAAAATACAAACTTTTCGCCATCTTTGCGCTGTTCAACAGATTTTTCAAAAATCTTATTCTCTTCCCAATACTTCAAAACATTTTTTTCCATCGCTGGAAAAGACTGCTTAGGATCAACTTTTTTAAACATAATAAATTTGATAAATTCGACAAGACTGCGCCCTAGTTTAATCTAAAACTTCAGATTTTCCAATAAACCAGCCCTTAGGACTATTGACGTCCAGGGAAAAAGACGTAGAATCGACTACTAAAAGAATATTAAATGGAAAGAATTGCCCAAATAGTAGAGGACTTGGCACGCAACATGCCATTCAACAACTTTAGAAATGTAATGGCGTCAAAAGGCAGAACCTGTCCAGATCAAATAGGAAGAAATTGCCATGACGTAAACAGATTACTCAATCAACAGTTGGGTGGAAATTTAGAATTTATCCAACCAGAAGGAAGTGACCACAGTTGCAGTATTTACGAATCAGCAGAAGGTCCAATTCTACTAGACCCCTCAGCCAGAATATTAGAACCAATTCCACTAAAAGCATTGTTAGACGGTAATGTAAAAGTAATAAAAAAACCAGCACTCCCTATGGTTGCTGGCAAGCCAACTACAATAACTATCACAAAAACAGGTAAAGCTACAATTCTACTCACAAAAACACATTTCCAACCACCAAATAATGAAGTAGTAGACCTAAGGCAATTCTACAATCTTAAAAAGAGAATCAAACTTCCAGCAGAAGATTACGTACATAAACCATCCATCAACAAATTTAGCCCACTGATATCAACACCCACTCCTGACGGTAAATTGCTAATTTTGACTCAATTCCCGCCACAAGGACCAGACGCCCAAATCAGCGGTGGATTAACGCGAACAGAATATATACCACCAGATCGTGTAGATGACGTAATCAGCTCCGTCAGTCAAATTATAGGACTAGCAAGAGGACCACTTTTAGAAACTTTAGAGGAAGGAAGTCGCCTATATTATTCTATGCGCACAACCAGAGATAGAGATTAATGACAACCACAACCCTGGCAACCTCCACATCCGCTAGGGCCACAACCCTCCTGTCCGGCAGCTATTTTAAGTTCATAGCTATCCACAAGCTGCGCAGCAAGACCAACGTATTTTTCTGGAGTTAAATCCATCAAACGTTTTTTATCATCTGCTGGAATCTTTAAAGCTTTAATAAATTTTTGGATCGTTAATTTCGTCATTCCACCTTTGCCACGAGTTAATTCTTTTAACTGCTCGTAAGCATTTGCTACCAAATTTTTACGCATAACCACCTGGATAGGCTCAGCCAAAAGTTCCCATCTTTCAGCCAAATCCGCCTTAATATTCTCTTTATTAACTTCACATTTTGACAAACCTTTAATTACAGATTTGTAAGAAAGAATACAGTACGCCATCGCTGAACCAATATTTCTTTGTACGGTAGAATCAGACAAATCGCGCTGCATTCTGGAAACCGGCAATTTAGCCGCCATATGATCAAGCAGAGAATTTGCAATTCCAAGATTTCCCTCGGCATTTTCGAAATCTATTGGGTTAACTTTATGAGGCATCGTAGAAGACCCAACTTCATTTTTCATAGTCTTCTGGCCAAAATATCCCATGCTGATATAAGTCCACATATCTCTAGAAAAATCTAGGATTACGTTATTTAATCTTTTTACAGAATCAAAAGCCGTCGCAAAAGCGTCATGCGGCTCGATTTGCGTTGTGTATAAATTACATTTCAAACCAAGACTATCAATGAACAATTTACTAGCCTCAATCCAATCAGTGTCCGGATACGCAACCACGTGTGCGTTGTAATTTCCGACAGCGCCATTCATTTTACCCATCATTTTTATCTCACTAATGCGTTCAACTTCATTCTCAAAACGCACCACAAAATTTAATAATTCCTTGCCGAGAGTCGTTGGAGTTGCCGCCTGACCATGAGTTCTAGCCATCATTGGAAGAGCTTTATACAGCTGAGCCAAAGCAAAAACCTCTTGTACAAGCCCACTCGCCACCGGCACCAATTCTCTCTCAATAAAATCTCTCAGCATACAAGAATAAGAAAGATTATTGATATCTTCAGATGTGCAGGCAAAGTGTAAAAATTCTGCATACTTTTCTATAGGACCATTTTTTAGCTTCTCTTTAATAAAATATTCGATCGCCTTAACGTCGTGATTGGTCACTTTTTCTATAGTTTTCACACGCTCCGCATCTACCACGTCAAACTGCTCATAAACGCTGCGTAGAAGCCTTAATTCAGTCGGACCCAATTCTTTCGTACCTTTTAATTTAAGCTCGTTAAACATAAAAATAAACCACTCCACCTCAACCAAAATGCGGTATCTCATCAAGGCCGCCTCCGCAAAATACTGGGAAAGATAGTCAACTTTATCTGCATAGCGTCCATCCAAAGGTGAAATCGCCAACAAAGGATTATTATTCATAAGAGAATTTAAGAAAATATCTGATGCCTAGAAGTTATCAATTTTAAGCGCTTACTGCAACTGAAGAAAATCTCGGACCGGTCCGAGAATGCAAAAATCAGTACGAGCAGCAGCGAGTGTCGACGAAGACCAAGTGTCGACGAAGACCAAATGGAGAGGACTTTCAGCCTTAGATCAATATCTTTCCTTCATTCCATCTCCATTTTGCCGGCATTTTGACGTAATTTCGGAGAGGAAAATAAAAAACGGAGACCCCCAAAAGGCAAGATCTCCGTTCAAAATTTTCTTAAAACTAGTCAAAACTCTTCCTGATTTCCTCGATTCTTGCCCAAACTTTTGCGCGTAAATCCGCATTCTTTTCTGCAAAAATTTTAACAACTGCCAAAATCAAATTTGCAGGATCAATAACGGTCATAACTGGAGTATCGCCCGGCATCATCAAAGAACTATTTAAATTCACCATCATATCAACTTTATCCTGGAATGGAGGACAGGCAAAAACCGGATGCAAACTATTCGCAGCAATCACGCCAGAAAGCGCATTTGAACGACCAGCTACGCCAACAAAAACAACGTCTTCAACTTTATTATAGCCTTCTACAATATCCGCAACTTTACGAGGAACTTTGTGAGCAGAAGCCACAATCACCTCTGTTTCAACACCCCATTTAGTCAAACCATCTACCATTTTTTGTGTAAACTCCTTATCTACAGTTGAACCAAGAATAAAAACAGTTTTCATAAAATTAAATTGTTAAAATTAGAAGTATTTAGCAAGATTTTGAGAAATACGCGCACTCACATCACCTACCGCAGCCACAAAAGGCTGACCAGTAATTAATTCGTAAGCTTCAATATAACGACGAGCTGTCTCAGCTTTAATATCGTCTGGAACATTCGGAATTTCGCCTTCACCCTTGAATCCACGCTCTGCAAGCCATTCTCTCAAATATTCTTTATCAATTTTTTTCTGTTCTTCGCCACTAGCCATACGCTTTTCATATTCATCCGCAAACCAAAAACGTGAAGAATCCGGCGTGTGAATTTCGTCGATCAACACAATCTTTCCATCATCAGTCATTCCAAATTCATATTTAGTATCTACTAGAATAATGCCCTGTTTAGCGGCAATCTCCACACCACGGTTATATAATTTCATCGCAACATCCGCCATAAAATCAAACTGCTCCGCAGTAATCTGACCACGCTCCAAAATCTGCTCACGAGAAACTGATTCATCATGCTCCCCATGCTCCGCCTTAGTAGAAGGAGTCAAAATTGGTTTATCAAATTTCTGATTTTTCTTTAGACCTTCAGGAAGTTTGTTTCCACAAAAATCGCGAACACCTTTCTCGTAATGAGTCCAGACACTAGTAGAAGTCACACCTGTAATATAACCACGAACCACTAATTCTAGAGGCATCGCCTTGCATTCTCTCGCCACAAGCGCATTTGGATCTGGATATTCAATCACGTGATTTCCAACGATATCCGCAGTATTTTCGAACCAAAATTTCGCCATTTGCGTCAAAACCTGACCTTTAAAAGGAATCAAAGTAATCACACGATCAAAAGCTGACAACCTATCAGTTGAGATCAAAACTCTACGATCTCCTTTAGAATAATTATCGCGCACCTTACCCTCATATTTATCCCCTAACTGAGGAAAATCAGTAGTTTTTAAACAAAGTGGAATCTGAGCTAACAAATCTTGAGTGCTAAGCATCGCCAATAGAATTAAAAAATAACGCCGAAATGATAACGGATGAAATCTAATTCAGCAAATTTTTTGGAAACAATATGCCTAAATTTATTTACCTAATCCTAGAAGAAAAAGGAGCATACAATGTCTGCCCATACTTAAAAACTTGCGATCTGACAGACTCAGCAACCATTATTGCATCGCGAGTATCGTCTATCCTTGGCTTACCCAAAACACTTATAACACCTTCAGGGGTAACAACCTGTGCGCTTGCAATATCCCTTTCTGTAATCACGCCATTATATCCTCCATCCTGCGTTCCAACTTCCTCAGATGCTTTACCCATATCATTTATATTAATAGTTAAGGACTCACTCTACCACAAAAACAAACCAAGTCAACGTCTCAAGTGACTTAGGTCATAATGGTGGGCGCTGAGGGATTCGAACCCCCGACCCTCTCGGTGTAAACGAGATGCTCTAGCCAACTGAGCTAAGC
>ERZ1292640.32-Hain-H43-02um-R1-32-length-112989-cov-8_pt1 | contig 112989 bp, 115 predicted proteins | sample MGYA00564404_ERZ1292640 | MGnify/ENA primary metagenome ERZ1292640 (study PRJEB36523, sample SAMEA6512636) | groundwater metagenome | collected 2019-01-08 | study: AquaDiva: Metagenomics assemblies of 32 groundwater samples
AGGAGCATTAAAAAAGCGAGCTCTCGAAAGCTCGCTTTGTGGTGTTGTTAGCCCCATTGGCCCAAGCGTTAGGGGTCGCGGACGTTGAGGATAACGGTCGCCCCTCGTTCGGTGCCTTTCAGGGGCGTGATTGAGTACTTCCCCTTAAGGGCGGCGGTGAAGGTGACCTCGCCCGCGGCGGCCAAGGTCACGATGACGTTGTCCGGTTGAATGATCTCCAGCCGGTCGGCGTTCTCGGTCTTGGCCGCCACCTTGGTGCCCTTGACGGCGACGTACTCACCGCCCTCCTTGGCCAGCTCCTCGGAGCCGTTCTCCTTATAGAGCTTGACCGCCGGCACCGCCGGCGGCGTGCCGGCGACCACCTCGAGGGTGGTGTCGTCGCTGCCCCGGATCGTTGGATCAGTGGCCAGAAAGATCTCCAGCCGGAGGCGGACCCGGCCGGTCTTGGCTGGCTTGAATTCGAATGTTGAGACCGGCTCCAGCACGCCCTCCGGCTCGCTGGCCACGATCTCGGCCTCACCCCGAAGGTCGCTGTTGGGGTGAGGCGGCTGGTCTCGGACACCGGTGGACGGTGTCCAGTCGGGAACAACGACAATCCGAGTCGTCGTCCCCAGGCTGACTAGCCACTCCGTCGTGTCCCCTTTGGAGAGGGGAACGAGCTCGCCTAGCGAGGTGCGGGCGAGCGTCGCTTTGAACTGAATCGGCCGTGCCGCCGGCCGGCTCTCGCTCCCGCCGCAACCGGCCAGAGCCGCCGCCATGGCGGCCAGGACAGCGAACATCGAACTCATCGATCGCATCTTCGAACCCTCCTTCGTATCGCATAGTGCCTGGCTCAGCCGAAGCTGACGGCTTGCGATCACCGGATTTTCTTCCCCTTGTCATCCTCGGGCTTGACCTGAGGATCCAACAATAGTATTAATAACTATTTTTGGATTCCGGATCCGATTCGACTACGCTCACGGCCTGAGTGAAATCGAAGGCGGGTCCGGAATGACAGATAGCGGAACAAAACTACGGTTATCGCAAATTGGCGTTTACAAGCGCTCAGTGATATGACGCATTATCCTAGCACGGAACTGAAAAATTGTCAAGATTGAAAAAGGTCTCCGAGTGTGATATTCTGCAGAGTAACAATCCGGCCATCGAGAGTAGGACGTTTTCACGTTCCGGCGTTTTTTAGGAGAAAATTTCAGAGAAGCTAAGTGCGAGAGGCCGATTCGGTGAGTGCCCGCGACATTAAGAACCAATCAAGATTTTGTTACTTATAGCTTAAGACTAGTCACCCTGCGGGTAATCACCCGAAGGGTGAAAAGGAGATAGAATGTTTACTGCCGCCGTGAGTATCGCGATCGCCGCCGCCGTGATCGCTTTAATTTATGCCCTTATTCTTATCTCCGTCATTTTAAAGAAACCGGTCGGCAACAAAAAAATGGCCGACATTGCCCGGGCCATTCAAGATGGCGCCAAGGCTTTCTTGAATCGCCAGTACTCAACCGTCGCCGTCGTCGCGGCTGTTCTCTTTATTATTCTTTTATATGTTTTTAATTGGCAAACTGCCGTCGGCTTCTTAACCGGCGCTCTCTTCTCGGCGCTGGCCGGCTATGTCGGAATGAATGTGGCGGTCCGGGCCAACGTTCGTACCGCCGAGGCCTCCCGCAAGGGTGTGGCCAGCGGTATGAGCGTCGCTTTTAACTCCGGCGTTGTCACGGGTATGTTCGTTGTCGGCTTAAGCCTACTGGCCGTCGCTGTTTTCTATGCCATTTTTCGCGATACCACGGCGCTTATCGGCTTTGGTTTCGGCGGCTCATTGATCTCCATCTTCGCCCGCTTGGGCGGGGGCATCTTTACTAAAGCGGCGGATGTCGGCGCCGATCTTGTCGGCAAAGTCGAGGCGGGCATCCCCGAAGATGATCCGCGCAACCCCGCCGTCATCGCCGACAATGTCGGCGACAATGTCGGCGATGATGCCGGTATGGCGGCCGATCTCTTTGAGACCTACTCGATTACGGCCGTCGCCGCTATTCTTCTGGGTTCGCTGACCTTTCCCGACTTTGAAAATGCCGCTCTATATCCGCTTGTCTTGGGCGGCATCTCAATTTTCTCCTCAATCATCGGCACCTTCTTTGCCCGGATGGGTAAGCGGAGCAAGAGTATTATGGGAGCGCTCTATCGCGGCCTGGCCACTGCCGGCATCCTGGCCGCTATCGCCTTCTACTTTGCCACCAAGTGGCTTATGGCCGACAACGGTCAGTTCGAAGCCACTTCTATCTATCTGGCGGCTCTGGTCGGGCTGGCGGTGACGGCCCTAATGGTGATCATTACCGAATACTACACCTCGACCAAATTTAACCCTGTTCGTTCTATCGCCAAAAGTTCTATTACCGGCCATGGCACCAATGTTATTACCGGCTTAGCGGTATCGATGCGCTCAACGGCACTGCCGGTGCTGGTGATTGCCGCCGGTTTAATCGGCGCGTATACTCTGGCCGGCCTTTACGGCGTCGCAGTGGCTGTAATGAGTATGCTCTCGATGGCCGGGATGATCGTTGCCATCGATGCTTTTGGTCCGGTTGTCGATAACGCCGGCGGTATCGCCGAGATGTCACAGATGCCCGACGACGTTCGCGTGCACACCGACGCGCTCGACGCGGTTGGCAACACAACCAAGGCGGTGACGAAGGGCTACGCTATTGCCTCAGCCGGCCTGGCGGCGATTGTTCTTTTTGCCAGTTATACGGAGGAGCTGACTCGGGCCGGTCAATCGCTCGCTTTTGATTTGGCTGATCCTTATGTCATTATCGGTTTATTCATCGGCGGTCTTCTGCCTTATTACTTTGGCTCACTGGCGATGGAGGCGGTCGGCAAGGCGGCCGGCGCCGTTGTTGAGGAGGTCCGCCGCCAGTTTCGGGAGATCAAGGGGATTATGGAGGGCAAGGCCAAGCCTGACTACCGCCGGGCGGTTGATATTGTCACGCAGGCGGCAATTCGGGAGATGATTCTGCCGACATTTGTCACTGTCGCCACTCCGCTTCTGGTTGGTTTTCTCTTGGGGCCGGTGGCGCTGGGCGGCTTTCTGGTTGGTACGATCATTACCGGTCTCTTTGTTGCTATCTCGATGACCTCCGGCGGCGGCGCCTGGGATAACGCCAAAAAATATATTGAGAGCGGCCACTTTGGCGGCAAAGGTTCCCTGGCTCATCAGGCGGCGGTCACGGGCGATACCGTGGGCGATCCCTACAAGGACACCGCCGGGCCGGCCATTAATCCGATTATTAAAGTAGTTAATATTATTGCTCTGTTAATCGCGCCGATTTTGGCCGAGAATGCCATTACTCAAACGACAAAGATTGTCATTGTGGCAGCCTTCTTGATTCTTGCTGCCGGCTATGTCATCTTTGGGCCGAAAGAAGCAAAAGCAACCGACAGATAAAATTTAGACAAACGAATGTCGAAACACCTGGACGATGATTTTGTGAGGGTGGAGCTAACCCTTGACCGTATTGAGGGCGAGTTGGCTGTTCTGGTTAATGCCAAGAGCACGTTTGACGTTCCCGTTAAATATCTGCCGAAAAATACCAAAGAGGGCGATATCGTTTATCTTATTTTAGCCACCTCGGCCGGCGAGCGCCGCCAGCGCGAGATCAAGGCCAAAGAACTCTTGAATGAGATTTTGCGGGGAGAGTAAGAGTATTAGTTTGGTAGTCGGTCGATGTCTGACGTCGCCCTTTCGGGCATCATCGTATCTTGTTATAATGATAGTTGAATATTGTGGCAAAAAAACAAGAGAAAAGAAAAATACCGTCCAGCCTGAAGAAGACGGGCAAGATTTTGTTACTTGTCTTTGTTTTGTTTGTATCACTCCCCTTAATTGCCCTGGGAACTTACTCGGCACTTAACGCCAATCACATCTATGCCAATCAGTACGTCGGCGAGATCAATTTAGCCAAGCGAACCCGGGCCGACGCAACGGCAATTCTGACCAAGATGGCCGGCGACTACAATGCGCTGGAGATTCCGCTCCAATATCGTTTCGAAAATGAGGAGAGGAGTTATAGCATCAAGCCGGCGGAGATCGGGGTGCACTTTGATATCGAGGCGACGGTGAATGAACTCTGGCAGGTCGGCCGGGACGACAACTTCGATCAAGCGATGAAGCAACAGGCGCGCTCCATCTTCCGCCCCACGGTTCATCAAATGGTCTATCGCTATAATGAAGAGGCGCTGGCAAGCAAAATCCGCACTCTTGCCAAGGAGTTGGAGATACCCGAGAAGGACTTCTCTCTCTATTACAAGAATGGTCGTTTCGGGTTGACAGTTGATCGCGAACCGGGTCGCCGCATTCCTCGAGAGGAGATCATCTCCAGGATTAAAACCAATATCGGCGGTTTGAAAACCGAGACGATTAGTTTTTCATCCCAAGCCAGTCAACCGGCTGTCTTGCCGGAAAAGGCCGAGGCGCGTCTGGCCGAGGCCAATCGCATTATTGAATCGGGTGATCTTGTTCTGGAGCACGAGAGCCAGTCTTTCACACTGGACAACGAGACGATCGGCGGTCTGATTAAGTCAAAAACCAATGGTGACAACCTGGAGATTTACTTTGATGACGGACGCTTAAACACCTTCGTCAATTCGATCGCCGCCGCCCTCAACGTTGATCCGGTCAACGCGCGGCTCAAGATTGAGGGCGGGCGGGCGACCGTCTTTCAGACGGCTCAGGCCGGAAAAACGCTTGATGTCGACAAAACCAAGTCGGCTGTTATTAGCGCTCTCCTAACCCGGATTGATGACAGTGCCGAGATTGCCCGGCCACAGAAGATTGCCTTGGTTGTGCAAACAAGGGAGCCGGAGATTAAGGAGGCCGATATCGGCAATCTGGGTATAGTCGAGTTGGTCGGCAATGGCGTAACGGACTTTAAGGGCTCACCCTCAAATCGGGTTCACAACATTCAAACGGGTGCGGCCGCTCTCAACGGCATTCTGCTGGCGCCGGACGAGACCTTCTCGACGCTGGCCAAACTGGGCGAGATAAGTGACAAATCGGGCTATCTGCCCGAGCTGGTTATTAAGGAGAATAAGACTATCCCCGAATTTGGCGGCGGTCTCTGTCAAGTCTCTACCACCCTTTTTCGGGCGGCACTGAACGTCGGCATGGAGATTGTGGGCCGTCAAAATCATAAGTATCGCGTCAGCTACTACGAGCCGCCCGTTGGTATGGATGCAACGATCTATGATCCGGCGCCCGACTTTAAATTTAAAAACAACTATGTCAGCCACATTCTAATTCAGTCCAAAGTTGAGGGGACCAAGATCACCTTTGAATTCTACGGGACCAAAGACACGCGCCAGGTTGAGATTGGCGAGCCGGAGACCTGGGGCGAGGTCTCGCCGGGCAACCCGGTAGTGACTGAGACGGATACCTTGCCGCCGGGCGAGCGAAAACAGATCGAGAAGGCCCACGCCGGCATCTCGGCCAAGTTTCATTACAAAGTCAGTCGCGAGGGCGAGATACTGCAGGAGACTGATTTCCGCTCCAAATACGTTCCCTGGCCGGAGAAGTGGCTGGCGGGGAAACAATCAACACCGCCACAGCAATAAATCCCAAATAAAAATCCGACAGCCGGCGGACCAAATCACAAATAAACAACAAATTCGAAATAATGAAATTTCAAGCACTGGATCGTTGGTATTTGGAAATTGGAATTTATTTGTGGTTTGGTATTTGAGATTTGAATTTTTCCCGCCGAAGGCGGGGTGGAGGGGTAAGTGAGGGAGAGTTGGCATAGTTGGTCGGTTTCTGAGATTGAGCGCCATTTTGAGGTGGAGGCAAGTTTAGGCTTGTCTGAGATTCGCGCCAAGCATGGTTTGACCAAGTACGGACCCAACTCTTTTGTTCAGCTGAGAGAGGCTGGTTTCTGGGGCATACTTCTTAGTCAGTTTAACAACTTCTTTATCTTCCTCTTGGCGGTTGCGGCGGCTATCTCTTATTACGTTGACGGTCTGATTCAGGCGTTAATTCTGATTGCGATTATTACCATTAATATCGCACTTGGTTTTTTTCAGGAATATAAAGCCGAAAGGGCTCTGGCCGAGCTAAAGCGGTCTTTCTTGGCCAAGAGCAAGGTTTTACGAGCCGGACATATTAAGGAGATATCCAATGAATTCCTGACCTTGGGTGATGTTGTTCTGGTTGAGGCTGGCAACAAGGTTCCGGCTGATTTGCGTTTATTTGAGGAGGAGTCGCTTCGGGTGGATGAGTCGGCGCTAACCGGAGAGTCGGTGCCGTCAAGTAAGAGTGTTGCGCCTCTGTTGAAAGAGACACCGCTGGCCGATCGTCACAATATTCTCCACGCCGGATCTCTGGTGGCCGCCGGCCGTGGCCATGGTATTGTGGTTGCAATTGGCCGGGGGACTGAATTTGGCCGGATCGCCGATCTGGTTCAACAGGGCGAAGAGAAAACTCCTCTTGAACGCCAGATTGCTTATTTAGGCAAAATCATCACTCTTTTTTCGATCCTTTTCTCTCTGGCGGTCTTTGCCCTTGGGTTTTGGCGGGACTTTGAGGTCTTGCCGCTTTTGACCTTTACTATTGCCCTTCTTATCGCGGCCGTCCCGGAAAGCTTGCCAACAGCAATTACGCTGGCTTTGGCTGTCGGCGTGATGCGGATGGCCCGCCAGAAGGCGATCGTGCGCAAGATGGCGGCAATTGAAACGTTGGGCACGGTTAATATTATTGCAACTGACAAGACCGGCACCCTAACTGATAACCATCTGACGGTCGGCCTTATCTCTCTCTGGGAGCGGGGCAGTTGGGAGAGAGTTGATTTTCACGCTAAGGCGAGGATCGATCGCGAGATCCGCGATCTTCTGGTGCGGGCTATTGCTTGCTCTAACATTAATACTAAAGAAAGCGGCGGTTTTATTGGCGATCCGGTCGAGGTGGCGCTGGCGGAACGGGCAAAGATGAGCGCCGGGGGAGTTCTGGCCGACGCCAAACGCTGCCATCGTCTCTTTGAGATTCCCTTTGATTCCGACAGGAAATATATGGCGGTGCTTTGCCGCCGCCGCGGCGTTAGCGAGTTGATTGTCAAGGGGATGCCGGAGCGCGTGATCTCCTTTTGCAACTTAAGTCTTCGGGGCAGGGAGAAGGCTCTTTTGGAGGCGGCAGATTTGAGCCGGGCCGGTTACAAGGTAATCGCGCTGGCACGGCGGCAAGGCGGTGTCCGTCCTAAAGCGCTGGCCAGTATGGAGCTTTTGGGTCTCTTTGCTCTGGTGGATGAACCTGCTTCGGGTATCCGCGAAGTCATTCAGCGGGCAATGCGCGCGGGAATTCGCCCCGTAATGGTCACCGGCGATCATCCCGAAACCGCTCGTTTCGTGGCCAACTCAATCGGCCTTGCTGTGGCTGATGACGAGATAATTATCGGCACAAAGATGGATCGGATGACTAAGGCTGGTTTGCGGCGGGCGCTCCAGCGGGTTAAGATCTTTGCCCGGGTGACGCCGGAGGATAAGACCAGAATAGTCAGGTCATTCCAAGAGTCGGGCTACACCATCGCGATGGCCGGCGATGGCATTAATGATGCTCCGGCGATTAAAGAGGCGGAGGTGGGAATCGCGATGGGGATTAAGGGAACAGACGTCGCCAGAAGTGCTTCTGATATTGTTTTGGCCGATGATCGCTACAAAACAATCGTTGCGGCCGTAGAGTACGGCCGGACAATTTTTGACAACATCAAAAATGTCATTGTTCACCTGCTTGCCGGTAATTTTAACGAGATGCTGTTGGTGGGATTTGCCTTTCTGGCTAACTTGCCTTTGCCGATTACGACGATTCAGCTCCTCTGGGTTAATCTGATTACAGACTCCTTCCCGGCCCTGGCGCTGAGTTTTGAGAAGCCCTCCCGTCAGGTTCTCTTGGAGCCGCCGCGTTCCAGTTCGGTTAAGTCGCTTCGCCGCTCCCTTGCCTACACCGTCGCTCTCTCTCTGGTCTCCTTCATTATCTGTTTGGGGCTCTATTTATCAAATCTGGACAAATCTCCCGAGCGGGCCCGAACCATCACCTTTACCTTCTTTGTTTTAGTGCAACTAGTACTTTGTTTTTCAATTCGCTCCAAGAAAAGGATTTGGCAGGAGCCAAAAGGTTTTCTTGAGAACAAGCCCCTGTCTTGGGCCGTTCTGCTCTCGCTTGTCCTTCAGGCGGCACTTTTCCTCCCGCCGTTTCGAAGCGCCTTTGGCCTGGTCTTACTTACTCCCAGCGAGATAATACTGATGATTGTGCTGGCACTGTTTGCTTTTGCTCTGGCGGAGGTGATTCGTTACTGCTTTGATCGTTATTATGACTACAATATGATAAAAAGGGAGACGATTATAGCAAAAGTGCTCGCGCTGCCGGCCAAACATTAAACCCGGCGGTTTCCTCTTTCTTGTTTCTGGCCTATCTGCTTGCGGCCGCCTACCGCCCCGCCCCCTTGAACCGCAAGTGGGGTGTCGTTCTCATCACCCTCTATATTATCTTCGTTTTTGTGGAGATTGCCTGATCTGGACAAAAAATGCCGCTTGTAATATATTAAAACCGGATAATTTTCGGTTTGTCGATGAAACAGCTCTCTTTTTATAAAACCAAGCGGACTCACGTCGCCATTATGCGGCAGTCTTTGGGTGTGCTGGAAAAGATCATTTTCGGCGAGAAAACGATAGAGACGCGCTGGTATAAGAATCGATCTCAGCCCTGGGACGCGATCGAGCCGGGTGATGTTGTCTATTTTAAAAATGCCGGCGAGCCGGTGACCGCTCAAGCGACAATTGGAGTGGTCCGGCAGTTTGAGGATTTGACGCCGGCAAAGATCAGGGCCATTCTTGAGGAGTATGCCGATCGGATCGGTATTGACCCGGGAAACATTGATGATTTTTGCCAGCGCCATCGGGATAAAAAATATTGCTTACTAATCTTTCTGCAGAATCCCCTGGCAGTTAAACCTTTCGAGATCAACAAAACCGGTTTTGGCAATCAGACTGCCTGGCTCGTCATCGATAATATCGATAAAATCAAAAAAACTACCGTAACTCAACCCAAGCTCCTTGGCCGCAAACAGTGATTTCGTACAGCTATTTTTGCTGCTGGGTTTTTGTTTAGCCAACTCTTGACAATTTAGGGAACTGGAGTACAATATTGTCATCCGCAAGGGAGGCGGTTGTGGTTTAGGGGGTGTTGTAATGGTTACGGCAATTGTCGTCGGTAACGCCGGTGTGATTACGACCGGCGATGAGTTCGTAGAAACAATCCTGCCGCGGCTGCGGCAGGCCGTTTGCCACCTCGCAGATCTTGGTGTCCGGCGCATCATCATAGATATGGCGGAGGTCCAAGATTTTCGACGAGGAGGGAGGCGGTGCGTTGATCTGGGCCTACCAGGCGGCTCAGAAGCACGGTGTCGAGCTGTGCCTCAACCCGCCCGCAGCGCCCGCGCCGCGGCTTGGCTGGATGTACCTCTCCGCCTTTATTCCCTTTGTGGATTTGGCGGAGTTTCTTGGAACCGCGCACTAGGCGCGGCGCAGCACTCCCGGGATACACCGGGCGCCCCGATATAGGGCGCCTTTTTGTGAGTATTTAGTTCTTTGCTGCTGTTGCCTGAGATTCCGGTGCCGGTTATTAACGCCGGTGAGACCTTGGCAGCCCGCTTTGATATTCCCCGTTCATAATGACGGATAACTAAGGCATCGGCATAGTTGCTGATAACTCGAGCCGTGTCCTCGATTGTTTCGCCTTTAGCAGCCGAACTAAACTCCTTGGCATTCTCAGAGGAGATAACTGAGCCACCAAGTTTCAGTGCGGCCGTTTCAAAAGAAAGACGTGTTCGTGTGCTCGGTTCATAAAAAAGACAAGCGACAGCTTTGTTTTTAAGCGATTGAGGAAGTTTGTCCTTCTGGTCCAACCGCTCAAGTTCCTTTGCTAATATAAAAAAATTCTCAATCTCCGCCGCATTCGAGAATTGTTGGGTGCTAATCAAGTGTTTTATCACATAACCTCCTTTCTGCAACCATTATATTGATTGGTTCAAAAAGATCAAGGCACTGGACCAATCCACTGGGTTGTTCTCGGGTATCTTTGTGTGTAGAATCGAATCATGAGAGTGATAAAAGCTCGTCAAAAAATAACCCTGACTGAGATCGAGGAGATGGCCGGGAAAATGTTCGGCGATTTGGTTAAGGGTGTTATTGATATTGAAAAAGAGATAATCGCGCTCGATACGGAGATGCATGTTGATGAAGAAGTCTTGCTTCTTGAACAGGGATCGGGACAGGGCGACTTATGGGGCATCAATCTCTATCCGGAACTTTATGGCAGTGATGATTTCATTGAATTTGACTCGATGATAAACCTGCGACCGTCACAGAATAATCGCTCTCGTGGTGTAGAGAGTAAAGAGATTCAAACGAGGATTAGAAAAATTATCGAGAAGGTCATTAAAAAATGAATCTGATCCATCACAAAAACCTTGGTCCCAACCGCTGGTTTGCTGAGTCTCTTTCCTGGCAGATGGCCAACATTGGCAGTGAAGTTCATCGAACAATTTCTTGGCGCGAGAAGGGCAATAATGAATATGCCAATCTGGCGTTTGAGCGGGCACTGGAACTGATTGATCTTACTATTGAAGATCCTAAAAACCGCCGCCGCTCGCGGGAGATACTTAAGTTTAGAGAGCTCTTTACCGACTGGTATCTTGGAGAGGGGAACTATATCGTTTCGGGGGAATCATTAGATAAATATTTTTTACCCTTTACTTTCGCCGCCCGCTTGGGGAGATAAGTTCATTTTTGGTTTCGGATGAGGTTATCGCGCCGGAGTTGGGGTGGCGAGAAGTTTGCCCTTGGCTTTTTCAACATCCTTGCTCCGGCTGGCAGCAGAGATGAAGGCCATGAAGAGAGGATGAGGGCGGAGTGGACGGGATTGGAGCTCTGGGTGGAACTGAGTGCCGACAAAGAAGGGGTGACCCTTGATTTCAATGATCTCAACCAAATTACGCTCAGGGTTGATGCCGGCGATAACCAGTCCCGCCTTTTCCAGCTGGTCACGATATTTATTATTGAGCTCATAGCGGTGGCGGTGACGCTCGATAATCGTTAAAGGCTCGAGGCTTAAGGCCGAAGGCAAATCATTGTCTAGCCTTCGACCTTCGGCCTTTGGCGTCTGTCTGTAGGATTTATATGAAATAGTTCCTTCCTTGAGCTTACAGGCATATCCCCCTAAACGCATTGAGCCGCCGTAATCTCGCATCTCCAGCTTCTTTTTCTGATCCGGCATAATATGTATGACAGGGTATGAAGTTTTAGGATTAATCTCCTCGGTGTGAGCACCCTTCCAACCGCAGACATTGCGGGCGAATTCGATCGTGGCAATTTGCATACCGTAGCAGAGACCAAAATAAGGAATCTTATGTTCTCGACAATAGCCGGCGACGGCAATCTTGCCCTCAATCCCGCGGGCACCAAATCCGCCCGGCACAATCACGCCATCGTAGTTCTTAAGATTACCTAACCGAGCCTGATTCTTTTCGTATTCTTCGGAGTTAAGCCAGGTTAACTTGGGTTTTAAATTCTGACTCCAGGCGGCGTGCTTGACCGCCTCAATGACGGAGATGTAGGAATCGGCCAGGAGATAATCGCCGGTACCAAAGTATTTACCAACGATGCCGATTTTCACCTCCCGACCGCCGTTATGAGCGTGATGGGCCAGTTCTTTCCAAGCCGAGAGGTTAGAAGGCTTTTCCGGCAAGCCAAGGTGGTGGAGGATCTTGTTACCAAAGTTTTCACTTTCAAAATTTAGGGGGATGTCATAAATCGAATCGACATCCGGCGCCGAGATGGCGTTCTCCGGTGCGATACTGCAAAAGATCGCCAGTTTTTCGCGGCGCTTGCTATCGATCGGTTTTTCGGAGCGGCAGAGAATAAAATCAGCCTGAATGCCGCAGGAGTTCAGTTCTCGTGAGGCGTGCTGAGTCGGCTTGGTCTTCATCTCGCCAACTTTGGAGGGGATGGGCAGATAGGAAACAAGAACAAAGATAACATCCTTGGGGTTTTTCAGTTTCATCATCCGGGCTGCTTCCAAAAAGAGGAGGTTTTCGTATTCGCCCACCGTGCCGCCGATCTCAATAATGGTGATGTCCGCTTTGGCCTCCTTTGTGGCGGTTTTGATCCGGCGGATAATCTCCTCAGGAATGTGCGGCACAACCTGGACGCACTTGCCGTCATACTCCAGATTGCGTTCACGATTGATAACCGTCTGGTAGACCCGTCCCGTTGTCATATAGTTGATTTTAGTGATATTTTCATCCAAAAAGCGTTCATAGTTGCCGCAATCCTGGTCGGTCTCATCACCATCGACGGTGACAAAGACCTCGCCGTGCTCCGTTGGATTCATGGTGCCGGCGTCAACATTAATATAAGGGTCAGCTTTCATGGCCGTGACACGGTAACCCTTGCTCTTTAGGATAGTGCCGATTGAGGCGGCAGCGATTCCCTTGCCGACCGAGGACATCACACCGCCCACCACGAAAATGTATTTGGACATTCACCTCCTTTAAAAAAATAGTTCTTTTTAGTGTTTTTCTTTATTGTAATGATTCCCAAAATGGTTGGCAAGTAGAGTCAGTGTTGATTTAATGATATCAGTGGATAAAATCAACAGGCATTATTTTGGAAGAACTCGAAGAATTTGCGCCATTTTGCAAATGGTTCCCTTTTTGCGTTGCCTGATTTTAAACGGCTCGCTGGCCCAGGGGAAAGCCAGGCCGGATTCCGATATCGATATTTTAGTGATCGGCCGGGACGGCCGGATCTTTACGGCCCGGTTTTTTATTCTTTTACTCTCGACCTTGCTGGGTGTCAAGCGCTCAAGCGATGATGCCAAAAGTCATGCCGGCAAGTTTTGTTTTAACTATTTTATGACGACATCATACTTAAAGATCCCCGCCGGCCGCGGGACGGCGATGGATCGATATTGCGCCGAGAATTATTCGAAAAGCGTTTTGGTCTGGGGCGATAAAAAAACTTTCCGGCGATTTTTTGAGGAAAACGAACGCTTGTTTGCCTTAGCTCAAAAGTCAAAAGACAAAGACCAAAACCACGGGTTAAAAATTGGTATGAATGAGATTTGCGCAAATATTCTTCGAACAAACTTAAAGCGAGTGAGAAGCTCTCGGCTGATAGGTTTTACTTCAAACAATACCAGCCGGTACAAACCCCATCAAGATTTTCCGATCTATACCACAATGGTGCGATTGATCGGAATATTTGGCGAGATGATGCTAGGGGGGCGATTTGGTGATTGGGTGGAGAGAATCCTAAAAAAGATTCAAATTCGGCGGATCGAGCGCGATCCGCGAACGGCACGACATCCGAATTTAATTGTCTACAACGACCAAGAACTGCTCTTCCACCCGCCCGGGAGGAGCCCCGGGAGGAGCATTGACAGTCAAAGGTAATTTTGGTACGCTTAAAATGCTAAAACGCCCTGTGAGGTCGAAAGACATTTGCAGGGCCTTTTTGTTTGTGCTATTATATTTTTAATGAAACAGGAGAGGGTGCTATTATTAATTGACGGCAGTAATTTCTATTTCAAGTTGAAGAGCTTGGATTTGCAAGATCTGCTCTATTTTGATTTCCATCGTTTTGCACGTTATTTGGCAAGGTCAAGTAAGCTTATCAGATCCTGTTATTATGTTGGGAGGATTAGGCAAGATGGAACCAAGAAAACAAGGATATTGTTCGATGGACAACAAAAATTAATCGGGCTTCTAAAGAAATGCAACTTTCATTATAGCCTTGGTTATTTGCTTAAGAATGATGGTGTTTACCATGAGAAAGGTGTAGATGTTCAAATTGCTACCGATATTTTGGTTGCAGCATATGAAGATATTTGCGATCGAATAATTCTTGTCTCTTCTGACACGGATTTGTCTCCAGCGATCAAAAAGGCTCAAGAAAAAGAGAAAGCGGTCGAGTATATTGGCTTTTCTCATCAGCCAAGCGTGGCTATGGTTTCGGTTTGTAAAGAGTCTAGACTTCTGTCCAGGGAGGATGCAGAGCAATTCATAAAAACAGATAGAAAAGGCTGAATGGCGATAATTAAGATGATTGGCACTGGCATATTGATACTTAATTTAATAAAAGGCGGCAGATGGAGGAGCGGGTACAAAAAATTACAACAAAAGGATTGATCTCAAAGGAAGGTAAAATATTAATGGTTCGCGACAAGATCGGAAATTGGGAATTACCTGGTGGTTGTATTAAATTTTGGCGAAGAACCTAAAAGCGCTCTTATTAGGGAATTAAAAGAAGAATTAAATGCCACCAAAATTACTGTTGATAAATTGGTTGACGTACTAAATATTTGCCAAGTCCAGCACGACAAGAGCTCCTATCAATATATTGTTTTAGTGTTTAATTGCGATCTCGATTTGTCCGAATTAAAACTGAGTGATGAGCACACGGAGTATGACTGGATAAATCCCGCTCAATTTGCTGAATTACCTATGAAAAAACCGTACCGTGAATTTTTCGCACAGAATGCGCAGGGTTGACATTAAGTGTGACTTAAGCTAGGATAAGGGTGAGTGGTGGATGCGTTTCCCCCCCTTGCGCGCCACCGCTCAAAAAAGATCCGAAATCCGATATTCTGCCGGAGCGGGCGATCGGACTTCGGATTTTTTTGTCCCCCAAAGACTTGACCCCGTTAGACATATTGTTAAATAACATCATGACCAATTATCAAGCACAGTGCTACATTAATAATTATCCAACTGTGGCGGTAATGTCTAACGGGGTTGACAAAATGTAAAGGATGCTTTACATTTCTCTTTAGATTAGTAGTAATTAGAGTGGAGGTTGCTATGTTCCAACCACTGGGAGATCGAGTTCTGGTTAAGCCGCTGCCCGCCGAAACAAAATCTAAGGGCGGCATTTATATTCCCGACACGGCCAAAGAAGCGCCGGCCGAGGGTGAAGTTGTTGCTTTGGGCAACGGTAAACTAAGGGAGGGTAAAACGCATACCTTTTCCGTTAAGAAGGGGGACAAGGTGCTCTATGCCAAATACGCCGGTGACGAGATCAAAATCAACGGCGAAGAGTACAAGGTTGTAAAGGAAGAAGAAATTTTAGGAATACTAGGTTAATAGTGTGAGAGTGTGAAAGTTCTAAGTACTAAGTTGATGGAAGGGGATCTATAATATCTGGATCCCGGATCAAGTCCGGGATGACAGAAAAGATGATCCTTTCACACTTAATACTTTCACACTTAGAACTTACAAAGGAGTAATGATGGCGAAACAAATTAGATTTTCGGAGGAAGCGCGAGCCGGACTCAAGAAGGGTGTTAATGCTCTAGCTGACACCGTTAAAGTGACACTCGGACCCAAGGGCCGCAATGTGGTTTTAGAGAAGAGCTTTGGCGCACCGACTATTACCAATGACGGCGTGACCATTGCTAAAGAGATCGAATTGGAGGAAAAGTTTGAAAATATGGGCGCTCAGTTAGTCAAGCAGGTTGCAGAGAAGACCAATGATGTGGCCGGCGACGGCACAACAACCGCAACCATCTTGGCCCAGGCCATGATTAACGCGGGTTTAAAGAATGTGGCCGCTGGCGCCAACCCTATGGAGATTCGTCACGGCATCGAGAAGGCAACTCAAAAGGTTGTTGATGCTATCAAGAAGAATGCCAAGGAGATTGCCGGTCGGAACGAGATCGCTCAGGTCGCTTCGGTTTCGGCGGGCGACAGCGAGATCGGCGAGCTGATTGCCGATGTTATGGACACCATCGGTAAAGACGGTGTTATTACTGTCGAGGAATCCAATACTCTGGGTATGGAGAAGGAGTTAGTCGAGGGGATGCAGTTTGATAACGGTTTTATCAGTCCCTATATGATCACCGATACGGCTTCGATGAAGGCGGTGATTGAGAATCCCTACGTTCTCCTAGCTGATAAAAAGATTTCCTCTATCCAGGAGATCCTGCCGCTTCTTGAGCAGATTACTCAGAGCGGACGCAAGGAGTTGGTGATTATTGCCGAGGATGTTGACGGCGAGGCACTCACAACCTTAATTGTTAATAAACTTCGCGGTGTTTTGAATGTTCTGGCGGTCAAAGCGCCCGGCTTTGGTGATCGCCGCAAAGAGATGCTCGAAGATATTGCCGTGCTGACCGGCGGCAGTGTTGTCTCTGTCGATCTTGGCCGCAAGCTCGAAGATACCACCTTGGATATGCTCGGTCAGGTCCGGCGCGTTGAATCAGACAAGGAAAACACCGTTATTGTTGAGGGCAAGGGCAAGAAAAGCGAGATCGATAACCGCATTGCTCAGATCAAAAAGCAGATTGAAGCAACGTCCTCTGACTATGATCGTGAAAAACTCGAGGAACGTATGGCCAAGCTCTCCGGCGGTGTCGGCATTATTAAGGTTGGTGCGGCAACCGAAGTTGAACTCAAGGAGCGCAAGTATAAAGTGGAGGATGCGGTTGAGGCGACGAAGGCGGCTGTTGCTGAAGGTATTGTTGCCGGCGGCGGCGTCGCGCTGGTTGATACGATTGCCGATTTGCGGAATGTTGGCGCTTCCGGTGATGAAAAGGTTGGCGTTGAGATTGTCAGAAGGGCGCTTGAGGCGCCAATGCGCCAGATTGCCGAGAATGCCGGCGTTGACGGTTCGGTCGTGATTGAAAATGTTAAGTCCCGTAATAGGGGTGAGGGTTATAATGCCTTAACTAATGAATATGGCGATATGGTTAAGATGGGTATTATTGACCCGGCCAAGGTTACCCGAAGCGCGGTTCAGAATGCCGCTTCGATTGCCGCTCTGATTCTGACAACCGAGGCAGTGGTAGCGGACAAACCGGAGAAAACTCCGCCCGCTTCTCCTCCTGCTATGCCCGGCGGCGGTATGGGATACGATATGTAATTTAAAAAGGCCCTTTCGGGCCTTTTTAAATTACCTTGAACGGATATGTGCATCGTTAATCGGTTACGAAACCCGTATCGTTTAACGGTTACGTTAGACGTTTGACGCAACCGAAACGGGCATCGTTACCGAAAAACGTTACCGTTTAAATCAAGCGGCCTCTGCTTCCAGGGCGATATCGGCGGCGAGAGAGGCGAACTCGAAATCATCCGAAATAATAATTTTGCGTCCCTCAAATTTGGTAATGACCGAAACAGGAATAATGCGCTCGTAAAAAAGAGTTTGAATATATAATTTAGTAATAGTGAGATCGGTTGAAGAGATGAGATAATCAAAAACCCAACCAATCCTCTTACCCGACCGGGTGATGACCTTCTGATGCAGGCCGTGATAACCCTGATGAATCGCCTCGCTCAGGCGAACAACATCACCAAGCGACACAAGCGAACCGGCGTTGTTTATCACCACACCCTCCGGGTTCACCTCCAGAATGTCGGAGGCGACGACGACCCTTGGTCTGTCGATTAATTTATTTGTTTTAACCAAGAGACCGGAGACCGAGAGATCGCTTTTCTTGATCACTACGTCAAAAACGGTTCCGAGTTTGGCCTGATTTCGGATTTCCAAAAGAGGTGTCCCCATTATTTTAGAATAAGGAATGAGCATATCTTTTATACAGTATAGCACACTCCCCGTGCTTGCCCGTCAATGCAATCAAACCGGGTTTCCTCATTTGACAAAAAGCGGCCTCGGCTTTTAAAATAAAAGAAGGATTAGTTAATAGGCTCTATGAGCATGGAAGGAGAGGATCATGGGTGAGACAATGGCGCCCGAAGTTCCCGCCGAAAAGCTGGATAAGACTGGCGAGATGGTTGACGCGGCTATGACTGCACCGGGAGCACCAGACTTGACGGTACCAAAAACACCGGCCGAATCCAAAAACGCACTCAATGAGGAGGCGGTTCTGGCGGCGGCTCAAAAAAAGGTAGAAGAAGCCGTGGCGCCAGATGTTGAGGCTACTCCGGCTCCGGCCACATCGACTGAGGAGGAGAAGCCGACAGAACCGGCAAAGAAGCCGTCTTGGTTGGGGCGATTGTTTGGCGCCAAGTAGAGCTCAACTGAACAGTGAAACAAAAAATTGCCTTCCTGGCAATTTTTTGTTTTAGTTGGCACGTTCAAGGTAGGAGCCGTCGCGGGTGTCAATCAGGATTCGGTCGCCCTCTTTGATGAAAAGGGGCGTGTTCAAGTCGGCACCGGTCTCGATTGTCACTTTCTTGGTGACGGTGCCGGCGGAGTTGCCTTTGACGCCCGGCGGAGCGGAGATAACAGTGAAAGCCATCTTAATCGGCAATTCCAGATTGATCGGCTCGTTATTAAAGTAGAGAGCATCAACGGGAGCGCTCTCGACAAGATATTTCTTGCTTTCGCCGACCTTAGTTAACGCGATCTCAAATTGCTCGTAACTTTCTTCATCCATAAAGTAGGCGTTTTGTTCGTCGGCATAAAGAAAAGTCGCTCGTTTTTTAGTTAACACGGCCTCCGGTACTCGATCGGCACCCTGAAAGGTTTTGTCGATCACGGTGCCGGTGCGGAGATTCTTGAGCCGGGTTTTAACTACGGCGCCGCCTCGCCCCATCTTGGAGTGAGTGTACGACAAAACAACCCAGGGATTATTTTCAAGGGTAATTTTAGTACCGGTTTTGAGATCGGTGATGGAAAGCACGACCACTGTCTCCTACAAAATTACAAATTCAACGAAACTACAAATCCTACAAATGATTTGTAATATTCGTAATTTCGATAGATTTGTAAATTTGCAGGAGATTGAATTACTCTGTAACAAATGGTAGTAGTGCCAAGTGGCGGGCATGTTTGATCGCCAAAGTAGTCTGGCGTTGGTGCCGGGCACAGTTGCCGGTACGAGCGGCGGACTCGATCTGATTCCAGCGGTTAAGATAGCGTTGAAGCAGGGCGACATTCTTGTAATCCACCTCTTGTACCTTCGCTTTGCAGATCATACACTTTTTTGGTCCCCGAACAATTTCCCGTGGTTCTTTTTTGTAATAAGGCATTTGACTCCTTTTGGTCGCAATAATCAAGAAACAAGAAATAATAACCAAACCACCATTTTGGGCGGGACTCCATTCAGGGTAGTAATCATTTCCCTATCTTTTATACCTTGTCTCTTGTATCTTGATTATTCTTTTTAATCACGTGGTGATTAAAAAGGAATTTCATCTATATCAATCTCATCCTCACTCTTTTTGTTGCCGTCGTGGGTTTTCTCGTCAGCTTTGACTTCGCCATGATCGGCGATCTCTTCGATAACGCCCGGTCCGGCCGGCGCATAGTTGCCGCCGCGGCTCGAGAGGACGATGATAGTGTCGGCAACAATCTCTGTCTTATAACGCTTAACACCGTCTTGACCCTCCCAGTTTCGGGTTTGGAGCCGTCCCTCGACGTAGACGGGTCCGCCCTTTTTGAGCATAGGGGTGAGGGTCTCGGCTTGTTTGCCCCAGACAACCACGTCGTGGTATTGGGTATCCTCGCCGTCGGGTGCGCCATCGCGCCCCTTCCATTTGCGGTTAGTGGCAACGGCGAATGAGGCTACGGCCTGGCCGTTGGGGGTAAAGCGCATCTCGGCATCGCGGGTTAAGTTGCCCAGTATCTGGGCTCGATTTAGATTCAACATCAGACTCCTTTGGAGCAAGCTCCAAGTTACAAGATACAGGAACCAAACAATATCTAAATCTCAACTCTCAAGTATCCCAATTTGAGTTTTGGTTATTGTGATTTGTTTGGGATTTGTATCTTGGTGTTTGGTTATTACTTAAAGATCCTCTTTAAGCAGATTATCCAACTCTTCATCCAACTTGGCAAGACGGTCGGATTCACTCATCGCAACTTTCTTGCGGCGGACTTTGGGTTTAGTCTCGGTTGAACTCTCCGTTTTCTTGAGACCAGCCGATTTTGACTCAACTTTTTCTGCCGCGGGTTCTGCCTCTGTCGGGGCTTCTGTCTCCAGTGCCGGCCTAGCTTTCTTTACTTCGGTCTCGGGTTTGGCCAATTCAGGAGCTTTCTCCTCCTCTTCCTTCTCGCGGATCGCTTGAAAATCTCGGCTTTCCTCTGTCTCGCCCTCGACTACTTCGAAGCTTCTCTTGCCGCCAATAGCCTTCTCGATTTCTGCTGTATCGGCGATCTCTGCGGCGGTTAAGGTGATTTTCTCGTTGCCCGTCTCCCGAACGATCAAAAGGTGGCGGATAATCTCCGGGGCAAGTTTGATCTGATTTTCAAGCTCCCGGATATTTTCACCCGGCAATTCAAAGTTTAGAGTAATATAGGTGGCGTACTCCTGCTTTTTGATCGGATAAGCCAATTTGCGGCGCTTCCAAATCTCCTCTTTGGCGATCTTGCCCTCAAGTTCGGCAATAAAGCCGCCGATCTTGCCGGTGACTTTGTTAATATCAGCATCAGGGACCTTATCGGAGATAAGGTACGTCATTTCGTACTGTCGCATCTCAAATATCCTTTCCGGTGCCGGTTGGTCTCAAGAGTGAGCCGGCCCCCCGTTCGCCAACTGGCGGATCAGGGGAAAGTTCTAATTTTACCTCGTTATCTTAACACAAGAGCAAGGAGATTGCAATAATAGTGACGATACTGAGGACACCCTTAGTGCTTAATGTTAAAACGGAACATTGCCACGTCGCCGTCCTGCATCACATACTCTTTGCCCTCGGTTCGGACTAAGCCGTGAGTTTTGGCCCCGCCCCATCCCTCTTGAGCATAGAGATCTTGCCAGGGAATGATTTCGGCGGCGATAAAACCCTTCTCGAAATCGGTGTGGATCACCCCGGCCGCCGCCGCCGCTTTGGCGCCTTTCTTAACTGTCCACGCTCGCGTCTCTTTCTCGCCGGAGGTAAAGAACGTCTGAAGTCCTAATAGTTCATACGCTTTCTTAATTAGTATGTTAAGCCCGGTTTCCTTCATATCTAGAGCCTCAAGGTACTCTTTCTTCTCTACCTCTCCTAGATCATTTAATTCAGACTCAATCCTGGCAGAAATCTTAATAAACTCCTCACCCCCACCCTCTCCTCTTGGAGGAGAGGAGGTATTAGAATTCCCTTGTCCTTGTAAAGAGAGAGCCCCTCCGCCTTTCCCTCGCCCCTGTGGGGAGAGGGTTAGGGTGAGGGGTAGTTGTTTTTCTGAAACATTAGCAATATAGAGAACTGGCTTCATAGTGAGAAGCGAGAGCCCCCCAACAACATCCTTTTCCTGATTATCTAGTTTGGCCTCCCGGGCGTTGCGGCCGCTATTTAGGATATCCTTAATCTTTTGGAGGGCGGAGTGGGCGACCTCCGACTCTTTGCTGTGGGCTTTTAGCTCTTTTTCGGCCGCATAAAGACGTTTTTCGACTGTCGAAAGGTCGGCTAACTGCAGTTCGGTTTCAATGGTTTTGATATCATCAAGCGGATCAATTTTATTTTCAGTGTGGACGATGTTAGGATCATCAAAAAACCTCACCACCATAGCAATGGCATCACACTCTCTGATGTGCGCCAAAAACTGGTTGCCCAACCCCTCGCCTTTGGAGGCACCGCGAACCAGGCCGGCAATATCGACAAATTCAATAGTGGTCGGCACAATCTTGGCCGACTTGGAGACCTCGGCCAAGGGTTTTAGCCGCTCGTCCGGTACAAGGACCACGCCAACATTAGGATCAATAGTGCAAAAGGGATAATTAGCCGCCTCCGCCTTGGCACCCTTAATTAGAGCATTAAATAAAGTGCTCTTTCCGACATTTGGCATGCCGACAATTCCGATTTGAAGTGACATAAAATTCCTGAATTATGAATTAAGAATCATGAATTATGCGCCAAACCATAATACCTAGTTCCTACTTCCTAATTCCAATGAATTTTACCAGATTCACCCTCATTTGTCGAACGGGATGGAATTTCAGATTTAATAGTTATGGTGATGGCAAATTGATTCTTTCTTATTTTGCCCGTATTATTAATCTAATAATGGATGAAGAGCAGTTAATAAAATTACTTATTGAGTTATCGGAATTGCCCGCTGAAACAGAATGGGTTGAATTTAAGGTTAATCGTTTTAATCCTGAAGAAGTTGGAAGATTGATATCAGCTCTTTCTAATAGTGCCAATCTATGTGGTAAGCAATTTGGTTACCTGATTTTTGGTGTTAAAGACGACAACCATGAGATTGTTGGAACAAGTATTAAACCTAAGATAATAAAGGAGGGAAATGAGGAAATTGAAAATTGGATAATGAGGGGACTTCGTCCTCATCTTGATTTCAAGATTTATGAATTCAATTGTGATAAAAACACAAGGGTCGTTTTATTTGAAGTGCCTTCGGCTACAGACTTGCCTGTTTCTTTTATGGATAAGGCATACATAAGAATTGGGAGCTATACGAAGGAATTGTCGGATTATCCGGATAAGGAGAGACAGATATAGAACAATCCCTCTCATAAAAGCTTTGAAACAGAACCAGCTCAAATTAACGTATCAGACGATAAAGTTTTAGAGCTACTTGATTATCCTGGTTATTTTGATTTAGTTGCTCAACCTCTTCCGTCGGATAAAGCTCAAATAATTCAAAAAATGGGAGAGGACGGCCTTATCACTAGAAGAAGAGGAAGTTTCGATATAACGAATCTGGGCGCTATCCTTTTTGCAAAGGATATCGGACTTTTTGAAACAATCAGAAGAAATGCCCCACGAGTAATAATTTATGATGGAAGTAGCCGGATAAAAACAAAATTTGAGAAGGAAGGGACAAAGGGTTATGCAACAGGATACAGAGGTCTAGTCAGTTATATTAATAGTCAATTGCCAATGAATGAGGAAATAAAGCAGGCATTAAGAACTGACAATAGGATGTATCCCGAAATTGCAATAAGGGAATTGATAGCTAACGCCCTTATACATCAAGATTTCTCCATTAGGGGTTCGGGTCCAATGGTCGAGATATTTAATGATAGGATTGAAATAAGTAATCCGGGCAAACCTCTAATTAGTGTTGATAGGTTTATCGACCACTCGCCCCAATCGAGGAATGAATGTATTGCTGCTCTGATGCGCCGGATCAAAATATGTGAAGAGAGAGGGAGTGGAATTGATAAGGTTATTTTTTGGATAGAAGTTTTTCAATTACCAGCCCCGATGTTTGAGGTTTCAGAAAATTCGACTAGAGTGACGCTCTTTGCTTATAAGAGTTTAAGGGAGATGGAAAAAACAGACAAAATTAGAGCATGTTATCAGCACTGTTGCTTGAAATATGTTTCGAAGGAGAAAACGACGAACACTTCCCTTCGGAACAGATTCAAGATTAAAAATGAAAACTACTCGATCGCATCAAGAATTATTGGCGACACGATCGACGCTAAATTAATTAAACTATATGACCCCGAAAAAAGTGGATCGAGAAAGCACTCCAAATACGTTCCCATTTGGGCTTGATAATTTTATGTGACTCGAATAGTTTTAATGTTATGAAATTTATCAATTATTAAGTTCAGAGAATAACAAATTTATGTGATAACTAAGATTTTAGGAGGTTTATGCACCTTGTCGTTTTTAAAATGGAAACATTATTGGATTTTTTGTTTACGTTAGTCAAACGAAAGTAAACATAAGATTAAAAGTTATTTTGGGAAATTACTTTAGCAAAGTACTTTGCTAATCGAGTTCACATCATTAGATTTACCCCCATTTGTCGAACGATTGGTATTGCATTTAAAGAAAATTAAAATCCCCGCCGGTGAGGACGGGGGTGGGTGGGACTGTTGCTCTACAGCCTCTGCCGTCAGGAAATGATGACCTGGATCTGCTTGAGCCAGGTCGAGCATTGCTCGGCCGCCTCGGTCGGAGCGGTGGTGTCGAGCTTCTTCTTGCGAAACAGGCTTCGACGCTTCTGGGCATCATTTCGCAGGGCGCAGATGGCCCTGACGAGTGCTTCTCTTGCCAGGCCAAAAGCTTGCCGTCTTGTCTGATCGGAGACATCACTCTGGGAAATGGCTACTGCCAGATCGCGGCAGACCTGGCAACCCACAACCAGGCGTCTGATCCAGTCAGGCGTCATCACCGATGCGTCGCCATCCTCATCGTGTCCCGAATTAAGGGTGGCGTTTTCAGCTTCGCGATTCACCCCATCACTCAGCAGGACTAAGAGCGCTTGCGCGTTCTCCCGTTTGTACACCAGATTTAACCTGACCATCGGCCTCTCTCCTTTCGCCGGTCGTATCTAGATATACGCTTTAATGATAACTCAGTCAATGTTATTTGTTTTGGTTGACAAAAGAGCGCAAGGAGTTTAAAAATAAGTTGGTCCTACCGGGTGAAGATTGGAGGAGAAATGAGATACTATTTGAGCGCGCTTCTGCCGGAGCCGCTGGCGCAAAAGCTGGCCGTGATCAAACGCCGCTGGCTTGGGGAGATCGCCTCGCCGCCACACCTGACGCTCCTGCCGCCGCGATCGTTGGCGCCAGAGCGAAGTGAGAGCGAGCTGGTCGGGATCTTAAGTAAGGATCTCTCGGCGGTAGCGGCGTTTCCGGTTGTTATGACCCGACTCGGAAGTTTCCGCCGGATGTCTAACATCCACATCCGAGTCGAACGCACACCGGCGTTGGTGTCTTGCCATCAAACGATCGCTCTGGCGGTTCAGGGAATACTGTTGCCGGCTGAGGGCGACTTTGGCCACCTGCCCAGTCCCCACATCTCGTTGGCCCGGGGCAAGGACGCCTGGCGGGCGCTCCGAGGCGAGGACTTTGCCGACCGCTTCCTCTGCCAAACCGTTCATCTCTGGGGCAAGGAGAACACCGGCGAACGCTGGCGGCAGATCGGCGTCTTCCATCTGCACCGGAACAAGGATGGTCAATCTCCAGCTTAACCCCACCAAGATTTTCCTATTCCGCCTCTTGGGTGGAATAAGGAGAGTGGGTGTTGATTGTTTGCAATTGACATCTCTGGTGTGAATATGTTAAGTTCGAGCGGTCAGCGGAAAGGAGATAGGGACATGCAACAGGGTGAAACGAAAGATCTTGTTCGCGGAAACAGCGAGCGGGTTGTCACTATCCACTGGGATCCAGAGGACTTGGTGCTTCTGCCTTGCCATACCAGTTACGATCCGGCGCTGGAGAAACAAGTTCGCGTTCCGCGACGGGTTGAGTGGCTCGATGGCGAGGAGTGGAAGCCCTATCCGGTTGTTGCTTGGCACGATGGCGTCTTCTCTGATCTTCAGCTTCAGACAGTCGCCATCATCGTGAAGACCAACGAGTCGGGTGTCCATATTATGGCCTCGGCGGACGGGGTTCCGGATGGCGTCTTGATGTTGGTAGCCGAGCAGGCTGGCATCTACGTCGAGACATACGACGGCTGAAACTCATCAGGAGCGGCGGGAGTGTCGCCGTCCCTGGCTGGAGCAGGTTCCCAAGCCGTAGCAATGCTGCGGCTTTTTATGTTTTTGAATGCTTACTAAAAAATACTCACTTGCTTCCGATCGAACATAAGCAAGTATTTTTTTAAGAGCAAAGAAAAAGCGGGACGTCCCACAGGGGTCGTCCCGCTCACTGCTCGCTCCAAGTAATCGTGGCCGCCGCACTAGGAGCGAGCGGCAACACTCGAGTAGGTCTGCCGCGTCCTCTCCATAGCCGCGGCGATTCTCGCCCTCTCGCGAGCGGCGGCGTCTTGCTGCGCAACGGGTCGCTCCGTCGCCTTCTTCTGCTCCCCGATGATCCCGCGGGTCTCTGCGAGGATCTCGGAGCAGCCTTGGCCGGCGCGGTCCCAGTGACCGCCGGCCAAGGCGACGCGAGCCTCGTGGAACCGCCGCCGTAGCTCTTGGTAGCGGGCGTGATTCCGGACGCCCTTCAGGGCATCCTTAGTCTTATCAAGCATCCGGAGGGCGGGCGGAATCTGCTTCTCCGCCATGCAACAGGTGCCGCGGACAACCGAGGTGTGGCTCTCGACCTCCGTCCACTCGCTATCCTCGGCGGCGGTTCTGGCTTGCGCCAAGCTTTCGTCAAGGCGAGGCAGGAGGTCAGGGCAAACGTGTCCCCAAGCCCTTGCCAGCCGATTTCGTGCATCCAAGGCGGCCAGAATCCGCTGATTGGCCAGCTCAATGTTGACAACGCCGAGCAAGTGCTTGATCTCCCTGAAGCCCTCCTCTAAATCTTCCTCGACAGTCTCAATGATCTTGAGGAGGACGCTATCCTCCAGTCGAGTGCTCGGGTGGAGCCTGCCATTCAGGCGCTCGAGGAGCGCCAAGAGACCGTTGAAACCGGTGTTTGCCGCCATCATCTTCCCTCCTTCAAGTCGAACAACTCGGCCCACGATCAGAGTAACATCGTTAACTCTTCGCGGCGCCAAGGATTCGACTCGGGAGAGCAATAGGTTAAAAGTCATAGCCAAAATAACTCAATATAATAGCACTATAATCTTATATTGTCAAGAGAAAAATTCGACAATGGCGCCGGTGACAAAGCGGATAATAAAGTAAGAAAGAACGATAATAACTATACCGATAATAACGTTAATAAAAGCCCGCTGAGCTCGCTGGGCTTGCTCATTGTTGCCACCGGCCGTGATGTAAAGAACGCCGGCATAAATGAGATAAATAAAGGCGATCAGGCCGGCTACGATCAAAAACAGATTGGCAATTTGCGCCGCCAGCTCCTCCAGGGTCGGGGCTTCTTCCGGCCGGACGATGGTGATTAAATCCCGCAAATCTTCCGCATCAATCATAAGCATCCTTTCAGCTCCTCCATCTTAAGTTTAGCAGGTCTTGCCAAATTTCCCGATTATGATAAGCTGGGGTGCCTCCTAGCCGGGTTTCGGCTTGGTTGGGAGCACAATCGCGTCTATCGAAAGGGAGGGAAAGAGGATGCGCGCCAGCTTGCTGGTCACGGCATTTGTGTGCTTGTTGGCTGTGTGCACCGATTCGGTTTTGGCAGACCAAAGCGGCAACTTGAGTTCGCGCGGCGGTCCGTCTCCGGGCCGGCCCATTACGGTTTATGACGAGGAGAGGCGGCCAATACTCATCCTTGAGCCGGAACTGCGTGTTCGAGAAGCTGTTCCGCCGCGACGGCACCGGGCGAAGCCGCGGCCGACCGGTCAGATCAGGCGGGCCGGGGTGCCGGCGCAAAAACCAAGAGCGGCTCCGCCGCCTCGAGTGGATGTCGGCCGGATCACCGCCGAGGTGAGAGAGAGACTGCGGCAGGACGAGAGTTTCCAGCAGAACCTGGCGAAAGTGGTCAAAGACGAGCTCCTGGCCGACAACAATTTCCGGGAAACTTTGGCGGAGGCGGCAGTCGACCGGATTGTCAATCAGCTCAAATCGCCCCAAAGCGAGATCGGCCAAGCAGTGGAGAGGGCGGCGGCCCGGGCGCTTAGATCCGCTCTGCCGCAAATCAGGCCGGGGCGGGCAATTGTCCCAGTCTGGCTCTTTGCCCTCCTCGTGCTTGCTCTGCTGGCGATAGCGGTTCTCCTGGCGATGTCGGCCATCATTCCTGTCGCCTTGCGGGTGGCGATTATCGCCATCTTCGTTGTCCTGGCCGTTCTGCTTGTCTGGCAGACAGTGTTTCTGGGGTGACGAAGTGCATCTCCGGTTGTCCCGGCAAGTGTCGGGACAACTTTTTCTCTTGCATCATCCGGGTGACTTGATACAATGATCTGCCGTCCCGATTCGGTTGGGACGACGTACCTTTGAAAATTCACGCAGGTAGGATGCGAGGAGGAGAGGATGACCATACGGTCATGGCGGTTCGTTGTCACCGGTCTGGTACTTCTGAGTGGTTTTGCTGTGCGGGCGGGGGCCGAGGAGGCAGATATTCTCGCGACAACGCCTTTGCCCCCAGACAGTGCTGTCGAGGTTGTTTCTGATCAACCGCCGGTTTTGCCAACGGTTGAAGAGCGTCTGGCGCTCCTGGAGCAACAGGGAGTGGTAATCCGTCAGTTGCTTGCCGCCTCAGAGAAGCGCGAGACGGACCGAGAGCTGGCTCTGGAGGCCTCGACCCGCTGGCAGATCAGTGAGCAGATGAAAGTCGAGCGCGAGAAGCTCGAACGATTGCTTGCCGACTACATCAGCCGGGTTGATGATGCCGAGAGCCGGTTCTTAGCGGCGGCCGCTCACGATCAAGCGCAGGACAAGATTCTGACTTACTTGAGGGTAGAGAAGGCCGCAGTCAGATATCGGCTGAGCCGCTATGAGGCCCAACAGGCCAATGCCGGTAGCCAACTTCCCCGGCAGGTTAGCTTCAGGGAGTGGGTCGGAGGTATGACGAGCGAATCCTTCGGCCAGCTTGTCCAAGCACTCGGCAAGGTCTTTGTTACTGAGGAGCGGGCCCGCGAGGTGGCGCGCGAGGAGCTTCGCCACAACGGTGAAGCAAATCAACTTCAGGCAAAGGCCGCAAGCCGGAAGCCCTTCTTGCCGCTAGGTGAAAGTGGGGAGAAGAAGGCGGTGGCAGGAGAGCCATTTTCCCGTGAGATGGTGCTGCTCTTGCTCCTGCTCTCGGGGTTATCCTGGGGCGTTTCCTATTACGCCCTCGATCCGGGGCAGGACAGGTCCGAAAAGATGCCGCCCTGGCGGCGGCAGGTACAGCAGTGGTTGGGGGAAAAGCGCAACCGGGCGGCGGCCGCCTGTGTCTCGAGCTTTCTTCTAACCATCCTCGTTCATGCCATCGCCACATAGGCGAACTCCGCCCCGTGCCGGGCCCAGTCCGGCACGGGGATTTTTTTATTATTACTTGGTGCTGACTTGAAAATTAATATAAGGCCATAACTTTATTTAACCAAACCCTTGACAATTTATGGCCAAATGCATTAAAATAGTTTAATTATCCTAAATCAGAGCTCTACTCGGTTTAGGACAGAGCCTTAAAAAGATAATTGCTTGTTCTCGGAGGGGCAAGAGTGAGATGGGAGGAACCCCGATCAGCCCGTCGGGGTGACGGAAGATGTGATATCAATCGATAAAATAAACGGTTGCCCACATCTTCCGCCCAGCTCATTCTTGCTGCAAACATTCGGAAATAAAAAAAGCAAGAAGAAATCAGCCCTAAACCACAAAGGGTTCAGGGCAAGGAGGGAGCAAAAAGACGTCTTTTGCTAGATAAAAATCTAGTAAGGGATGTTACAACCTCCGTCGAAAGACGGATCTTGCAACTCCGCTTATGGGCGTAAGTTGATGTGACCGGGCAATAATTAAAATAATTTGTTCCCGACCAGTTCACAAATCACTTGCGTCCTACAAAAACCCTGCTTAAGAAATTAAACAGGGTTTTTGTTTTTGGATAAGTCACCCCTCGAGACATTGGCGCTGGTTCCCGGTTGGGATAGAGTGGAGAGCATAGCGCAACGCGCTCAGAAAGAGGGGGGACAATGTCATGTATTCTGATGCTCGACGACGACCCCAACCAGATCGATATCCTTGGCCTTATCTTTGAGGGTCAAGGCCACAAAGCTTTTCTTGCCTTTAGTCCGGAAAGGGCGATCGAGATCATCGGGGCGGGGGGGGGTTGAGGGCGCCATCCTCGATTATTGCTGTCCTTACGTCGGGGATGGCCTTAAGGTCGCCCGCCGGCTGGTCGAATGCGGTGTGCCGGCGGAGCGCATCCGCATTGTCACCGGCAGTGACGACACCGGATTACAAACCTGCGGCTTCATCGTTATGCGAAAGCCGGTTGACATCAGCCAACTTCTGGCGGTCTTCAAATGACCGCCCCTGACAGGGTGTCCCGGGGTCCTTTCGCCTCGGGACACCGTTCATTTAGTGGAAGGATTACAGACGGAGATGAGACAAACTATCGGTCTTTTGGCCGTGGACAGAAGTGATTGTGTCCTGTTCGTTAAGAAACAGAAATGGTGGATTCTTCCCGGTGGTAAGCCAGAGGGTGGAGAATCGGAGGAGGAATGTCTCCGGCGGGAGATCGGCGAGGAATTGCCCGGCGTGACAGTCTCGGACGCAACGAGACTTGGCAGCGTTTGCGGTGTTTCTCCCATCACCCGGAGTGATATTGAACTTGTTGTTTATGGCGGCAAGATCATCGGGCCGGTTCGCCCGGCCGCCGAGATACAGGAGGCGCGGTGGGTTCCGTTAGATCGTGTTGATGAGTACCATCTTTCCGACCTGACAAGGGCGGCAATTGGTCGGTTTCTGCTCAGCCGACAAGATAGCTGATGAACATAGGCCCCGCGGCGTGTTCGCCCGGGGCTTTTCGTATTTTGGCAGGGTTGATAGAATGAGCAAGTGTATAGAGCATAGGACATAGAGCATGGGTGATGATTTGTTGGAAGATCTAAATGATCAGCAAAAAGAGGCGGTTCTGGCAACCGAGGGGCCTGTTTTGGTGCTCGCAGGCGCTGGAAGCGGGAAAACAAAAGCGTTAACTCACCGGCTGGCTTATCTGGTCAAGGAGAAGGGTGTCTCGCCCTTCAATATTTTGGCAGTGACTTTTACTAATAAAGCAGCTGGGGAGATGGCGTCAAGAGTGAGTACGCTCTTGGCCCAAGGCCAAAGGCCCAAGGTCCAAGGCCAGGATGACAGTTTTGTCTCCGACCCTCGGCCTCAATCCTTCGGCCTCCGATTGCCCTGGCTGGGCACTTTTCACTCCGTCTGCGTCCGGATTTTACGGCGGGAAGCACAACACATTGGCTACGAGCGCAATTTCACCATTTACGACGATGGCGATCAGCTCTCGATTATCAAGCGGATAATGAAAGATTACGACATCAACCCCAAGCAATTCGCGCCCCAGGCGGTCAGATCCTTTATCTCCGGCGCCAAGAATGAACTCCTTGATGCCGAGGGTTATAAGAAGTATGCTAATTCGCCGATGGAGGCGGTGGCCGGCCGGGTTTTTGACCGCTACGAACAGTATCTTAAAGACGCCAACGCGATGGATTTTGACGACCTCATTGTTCAATGCGTCCGCCTCTTCGAGGAGAATCCGGCGGTGCTTAAGGAGTATCAGGATCGTTTTAGGTACATTTTAATCGACGAGTATCAGGACACCAATCAGGCGCAATACATCTGGGTCAAGATGCTGGCCAAAAAACACCAAAACATTATGGTCGTGGGGGATGATTTTCAGTCGATTTATTCTTGGCGCGGCGCAAATTTTCGCAACATCTTAAACTTCAACCGCGATTATCCCCGGGCTAAGGTAATTAAGTTGGAGCAGAACTATCGCTCGACCCGGACAATTCTCTCGGCGGCGAATGAGGTGATCAAATATAACCGTCAGCGGACCGATAAAAATCTCTGGACGGAGAATGCGGAGGGCTTGCCAATCACGGTCTATGAAGCCTTGAACGAGAAGGATGAGGCGGAGTTCGTGGCGATGGAAATAATGTCGCTGATGAGGCGGAATCAAAAAATAAGTGTCATTTCTCGTCCCGATAGTCATCGGGACGAGAAATCCCGTCAATCCCAAGAGAGATGGGATCTCTCGTCGCAGGCTCCTCGAGATGACTATAGCCAAGGTCTTGGCTATAGTCATTTTACCGTTCTCTATCGCACCAATGCTCAATCGCGGGCGATCGAGGAGGCTCTGCTGCGTTTTAATATTCCCTACCGCGTTGTTGGCGGCATTCGTTTTTATGAGCGCAAAGAGATAAAGGATATCGTGTCGTACCTTCGCTTTATTCTAAATCCAAATGATAGCGAGGCGTTTGAACGGATTGTAAATATGCCGCTAAGAGGAATTGGCGAAGCAACGATAGCGAAGATGCGCCAATTTCCAATTTCCGATTTTCAATTTCCAAATAATGTCCAAATTTCAAATCCCAAAATCCAAAAATTTTTCGTCATGATGCAGGAGATGAGGGAGTATGCGCAAGATATTGATCTGCCGACCTTGATTGAACATGTGGCGGTAAAATCGGGCTACAAGAACTATTTACTCGACGGTACCCCGGAGGGCGAGGGAAGGTGGGAAAATATTCTTGAGTTAACGAGCGTAGCTCGGTCACTAACTCAAGAAGTCGAAGGTCAAAGGCTTAAGGCCGAAAGCGATTATAATGATAGCCTTTGGCCTTTGGCCTTTGGCCTTGAGCTCTTCTTGGAGCGGGTGGCGTTGGTGCAGGATGCGGATAATATCGACAGAAGTGCGGACGCGGTGACACTTATGACTCTCCACTCGGCCAAGGGCCTGGAGTTTCCGGTAGTCTTTATTGTCGGGGCCGAGGAGGGTCTCTTTCCCCACTCCCGGGCACTTATGGATGAGAGTGAGATGGAGGAGGAGCGGCGGCTTTGCTACGTTGGCATCACCCGGGCGATGCGGCGGCTCTACCTTATCCATGCCTCCGAGCGCACCTACTTTGGCCGCTTGCAGTGGAACCCCAAATCCCGCTTTATCGAATCCATCCCCGAGTGTTTGATTGATAAAATATGAGATGGCACCGAATCGTGTTTGTTGTATACACATATTCAGTTTGACTAACTGCCCCCACTCCCTATTGCAAGATGCAATGAAGGACTTGCTCTGCGACATAATGCTCTCTATAATGGTTGTTAATGCTATGCGCAAGATCAACAAGTATATTTTAGCGGGAGTAGCCCTGCCGGCGGTATTCCTCGGCACTCTCTACTCTCAGGCGAACACAAGCGAGCGAAACCAAAGTGTGGTCGGGAGGGACGAATCCCGGCCCTATTTGATTGAAGTGTTTGCACCGAACGGGGAAAAGGCGTCAACAGCGAGGGGAAACAGTTTGGCCAAAACCCCGTTTTTTGTTGCCGTTGACTTGGGGATAAAACCCCATGAGAAGGACCGTTTTGAGATGTTTCCGCCGATTGAAATGAGTCTGGGCGGCAAGATTACTCTGTATGAGACGCCAGCGTATGAGATTACCGATGGCCGGAAAAAGTTAACCGCCCGAAGTTGGGCAAAAACCGTGGGTGAGTTGTTGGCCGAGAACAAGCTGGAGATCGGTGTCGACGATAAGATCAACTTTTCGCCGGACACCGTCCTGGTACCGGGTATGAAAATTATTATCATCCGCGTGGCCAAGACAACAGTCTTTGAGACGGAACCGATTAATTTCAAAACCATCAAAACCGATGATCCGACCCTGGATCAGGGTAAGACAAGGGTGACGGAGCGGGGGCAGAAAGGCGAGAGGAGGTATGCCTACGAGGTGACACGGGAGGATGGCGTCGAGGTTTTAAGGGTGCTCAAAAAAACCGAGGTGACTCGCGAGCCGGTGACGGAGCGGGTCCTGGTCGGGACGAAGCCGGCCATACACACCGCCTGCCGCTTTAACGACACGGTCATTGCCGCCGCCATTAAACATAATCTCGATCCCAACTCGCTTTGCATTCGAATGATGAAGGAGAGCCGGGGCAATCCCAACTCCGATGGCGGGCAGTGGAAGGGTTTATTCCAATACGAAGAGGGGCTGTGGCAGTCGGTCTCCGCCAAAGCCGGCTATGCCGGCGCCAGTATTTGGGACCCGGAGGCCCAAATCCACGTCACTGCCTGGGCCTGGACGCATGGCTACCGCGGCAGATGGCCGGGGAGTTAGAACGGGATTGTTTAAATGATCAATGATCAAGTATCAATGATTAATTAATTATCAAATATCAATTGTTTAATAATTGAAACCTTGAACCTTAATTGACTATTGACCATTGATACTTGAAACTTGGAGCCTGAAACATGAGACAATCGAATACAAAAATTCAACCAGGCATCTACCGCCACTACAAGGGCGGCACTTATCGTGTTTTGGGCGTAGCCAAACACTCCGAAACACTTGAGGAGATGGTTATTTATGAAGCGCTCTACGATAATCCGATCTCTAAGCTTTGGGCCAGACCGTTATCGATGTTCCTTGATGAGGTTGAATGGCAGGGGAAGAAGGCAAAGAGATTCACTTTTGTGGTAAAATAAGATAAAATGAGAGCATGGAGATAAAAATTCCCCAAAATTCAATCCGGAAATTAAAATCCCTTGGCGTCGGAGTCGTTTATTTATTCGGTTCGGAGGCACAAGGAACGACTCACTTTGACAGCGATATTAATATCGGTGTCGTTTTTCTCGATCCCGCAAAACTTGAGGATACCGGGCGAAGACTCAAACTTTACAATGAGCTGGATGATATTTTTACTGAGGCTATTCCGTACCGGCATATTGATACTGTCCTTTTGCAGACTACATCTTTATCGCTTCAGTATGAGGCTATTCGGCCAGGTAAGGTTATTTATGAAACTTCCCCGGAATTCAGGGGTAACTACGAGGAAGCCTTGACAAAATTTTATCTTGATTTTAAGCCTCTTCTCGACATTCAACATCGAGCTGTGCTGGAAAGGATAAAATGATAAAAATACCGTTAAACCAAGAAATGTTAACAGAACGGCTGATTGATATAGAAAAGAGTATTGATGAATTAGAGAGAATGGGGACACTTACTAAGACTGAATTTTTAAGTTGGACACGGATCGCGAAGCTGCATTGCGAGAGATTACCACTTTTAATTTAGAAGCAAGATACGACGATTACAAGGAACGTTTCTATGTTAAAGCAAATGAAAACTATACAAGTGAATGGAATGAGAAAGCCAAGGAGTTGTACGAATGGCTCAGAGAGCTAATATAAGTCCTAAAATTTACCAGCAAGCCAAGAAATACGAGGAGATCCTGAAAAAGAACGGTATACAAATAACCTCCATGTATGTTTTTGGTTCGTGGGTTAAGGGTACGGCGCATGCCTGGAGCGATATCGATATCGCTGTTGTGTCGCCTAATTTTAGCGAAGACAGGCAGGCCGAGAGAGTAAGATTAATGTACTTAAGCGAAAAAGTTGATAATGCCATTGAGCCTCACCCTTTCCGGCCGGAAGATTTTGACGATTTCTATTATCCACTGGCTAATGAAGTTAAGAAAACAGGTGTTAGGTTAGATTAAATATATCCTAAACCGAAAGCATGCAATCCGCACCAGGCGGATTTTTTATGGTAAAATCTATTCATGGATCTAGCTAACCGCCAACAATTAATTAAAGCCAATAAGCCGGTCAGCAAGTAAGCGGGTAAGCCGATGGCAGACTTAACCGACAAAAAGCAACTAATTCGTTTTTTGCAACAGCACGGGCTTTATACCAAGAAGAAGCTGGGGCAGAATTTTTTAGTTGATAGGGCTGCGCTCGATAAGATTGTCGATGCCGCCGGATTATTAAAAGACGATTGTGTTATCGAGATTGGGCCGGGGTTGGGGGTTTTGACAGAGGAGTTAGTGAAGAGAGCTGGAAAAGTAGTGGCGGTGGAGCTGGACGCGGCTCTGGCCGAGATTTTAGAAGTTAGATTTTCGAAGTTAGAAGAAAATCAAAAACCTCTAAAATCTAAAATCGATATTCTAAAATCTGATATTCTTCGTATCAACCTTAGTGAAACCACCAAGGATTGTTCGAGTTATAAAGTCGTTGCCAATATTCCTTACTACATCACATCGAAAATCCTACGCTTTTTCTTGGAGGCGGAGAAGAAACCGGAATTGATAGTATTGCTAACGCAAAAAGAGGTAGCCGAAAGAATAGTAGCTAAGCCGGGCGAGATGTCGATTCTGTCAGTCTCGGTTCAATACTACGGCCGGCCGGAGATTATAGATATTGTGCCTGAAACATCGTTCTTTCCCATGCCGGAAGTTGATAGTGCAATATTAAAAATATCGAATATCCATACCCCCTCTAACTCCCCCTTACTAAGGGGGAGAAATCTAAATAATAGTTCCTTCCTTAAAATAGGGAATATTCCCTCTGATTCCTCCCCTAAGATAGGGGAGGTTAGGTGGGGTATGGAAAATACCGATGTAAAGGAATTTTTCCGCTGTATTCATATCGGTTTTTCGTCAAGGCGAAAAACATTACTAAATAACTTATCTGCCGGTTACCATCTGGATAAAAAAACAACGCTTGATATACTGGAAAAAGTGGGCTTGACGGAGAGGACAAGAGCGCAGGAACTATCAATCGGGAAATGGCAGGAGTTATGCCGCCAGTTGCCGGATTGGGACAGGAAAGACAATGAACGAAGCGGGAGCTAGACAAGTTGAAGTTGAATCAAGAACCGAAAGGCAACAATTTGCCGAGGTTTTAGGTTGGCAGCTTTTTGAGGATAAGGGGCAAAGCAAGAAGATATCACTCAATCGACAGAGCCGAGAAGTTGTCATTAATCCCGAATTATATCCCGATTCGATTCGAGCTCAAGTTGCCGCCGCTATGGCGGTGATGAAAGAATCTGAAGCTGAAAACATATTGCGCTTGGAGAGTAAAGATGAAATCAGGGCAATAGTTGAAGGCGACACTGTGGCGGTTGCTGATGTTATGTTGTGGAGTTCGGCCGGTAGACTTAAGGAGACCGAAAAGCAGACTCTTGACGCACTCTTAAAAAGCCTATCCCAGACTGAAAGCTATACTCAAGAAGTGAAAAACGCTTGTTTTTCTTATATCGCCACCGGTTCGTATCCTAATTTGTCTCCAGAGTTAAAACCGTTTTTTGATAATTTACCGATCAGTCGTCAAACCGGTCAGAATCCGATCAGCGCCATTGCCGATAGTGCAGTCGCTACCGAACGCCGGCTTGAGTATTATGAAAGATTTATTCAGCCAATTATCCAACAAGCCAAAGAGTTGGATCGCCAATTAGAAGATACAATGGGTGAGTCTTTTAAGCCCTCCACCGACGACAGTGAAGGCGAACCGCTTGAGGAAAACGAGATATTACAAAGAGTTTCGCCTTTTTATGGCGGTTACTACCGTGAAAGAGTTCTTGATGCCGTTGATTGGGAAAATATGGAGATGGTTGCGACACCGCAACCGGCCGAGATAGACAATGGTGTTGAGATTGAAGAAGCAACAGAAGTTAAACAGTATCTTTTCTTTGGTCTGGACGGAAAAAATCTGGCACAAGGGCCAGTATCAATTCCGTTATTGGCACGAGCCAGGATTATTAAAGACAGTTTGAGCCCTATCGGTCTAGTTGTTAAAAGAGACACCAAGGGAATCCACTTTCTTTCTCTTGATCAAAAAACCGGCACTAATGCTCCGATTGGAGAGTATCAATTAAAATTTATTCTTGAGCCTGGCATTTCTGACTTTATGGCCGCTTTGCCGACGGAGGAAGAAAGTTCGCGCGTTGCGCCGGACGTTCTATTCTCACCTGAAACTGTCGAAAAACTTCTTGAGCTTGAACAATTAGAAATTTCCGACACAGCTAAAGCAAAAAGGATTGCTGGTCAAATCCGCCGGGAATTAACCTATGTCAACGACAGTCAAGTTGGCGAAGCTCTCAAAGTTGCCGGCCGGAATTACTTTAAAGAACTCGAAAGCACCGAGAAAGCGGATTGCGATGTTTCAAACTTCTACTTGATCGCTCAACTGCGCTCGATCGGCATCCCCGCTCGCATGGTTAGAGGTTATTATCCGACCGATCAAAGATTCGGTTTTACTCCGCTGAAGGGGACGACCATGCATGCCTGGACGGAGTACTGGGATGCCGGCGCCAAGTGTTGGAAGATGATTGATGCAACTCCCCCTAAGAAAGAGGAGGAACAGGAAGAGGGAGAAAAACAGGAGGGAAGCGGTGGCAATCAAGCAATGATTGCACAGCAGGAAGAGGGCAAAATCAGTTTTGAGGGCGAAACAGACGACGAAGGTTTAGAACTTAATGATGAACAGCTTGAAAAATTCAAAGAGTTATTTAAGCAGAAGTATAACGAAATTACTGGCAGGAAAGATCAAACCGAACAGATTCGTCGAGATGATTTCCTTAAAGAGTACGGTATCACTCCCGAAGAGTGGGAGAAAATTGAACGATTTGTGAATTCAGTAGATCAGACCGTCATTCCTAAAGAGTATACGATTGGCCGGGCAGATGACTCAACTTTGGGCGAGGAGTGGGATAAGTTTTTCGAGATGTTTTTGGTTGCCTATCGTTTGCCGGCTAAAACCGAGAGAACGCTAACCCGCCAGAGTTTAGGAGATGATTTAGTTGATCCCAGCTCAACCGTCACTGACCTTTTGGCCGGAAGCGATGATCCTTTCGGCTTTGAGCGGGTTAAGCGAGGCGAGCAGGAAATTAAACTGCCAATCGATTTTTCTAATGATTTCCTGCTTGATCTGACTTCCTCAATGGAAGCGGCCGATCGTTATGGCAATACGCTCAGAGAGCATCAAAAAAGATTTGTCATGGAGGCATTATATCATGGCTGGAAGATAAACCAGGGAATTAAAAATCATGAAGGTGAACTGCAGGGCGAACTCCCATTTATAAGCAACCATCTACTCTCGATTCATGGCAATAATCAATATCGGGAGCTGACATCGGGGCAGAAGGAAATTGCCATGACCCAGCTCTCAGAGGTAATGAAATTGCTTGATGAGACAGAGCAAGGCGCCGGCAATATGATTGGAGCGCTGGAGCAATATCGAAATGCTTTATTAGCCCAACCCGAAGTCATACAAAAAATCCGATCCGGACAAATGGTCAAAACCCTAACCATATTGAGTGACGGCAATATGTGGTGCAGTGCTTGCGGCAAAGAATCCTGTTCGTATAGTTTAAGCACCGAGGAAGCGGCGAAATCAAAAAGATTGGTTGAAGAGTTGCGAAGAATAGGAGTGATCGTCAACGCCATCGGTTTTACCGGTAATTCACGTCATGTTATAGATATTTTTGACGACAAAACGGATCCGGGCAGAGCCATTGTGGCCGATAATGTCGAACAAGCAGTTGTAATGCACCACAAGCAACTGGTAAAATCTTGGCAGGTAATTGAAAAAGCGGCCGAATATCGACAGTTCAGCTTAGCGTAACTTTGGATATAACATGAGTGAGACAGAAACACCAACAAATCTAGCCGGAACGCAGACTCAAGCAGAAACATTTGAGGCCAGTTCTGGTAACGCTGAAAAACCGGTTTATGAGCGCAGGCCGCACCATCCTCTTTCTGCAGCTCCCCGTTTAATCTTGCGGACTCTTCATCGTTATCGGACCGATATCGAAGCATCTAATAACCAGGCGGATTTAACTCAAGATCAAATTAGCGTCATGATTCTGGAGGCGATGGCCTTAGCCGATGAATTTCTGGTCCGTCCTACAACTGTTTCTGCCGAGGAGCAGCAAAGGAAAAGGATAGAGGAAAACGAACTCTTTCATGGAAAAAGCGGAACAAAATTGGCGGATGCTTTTTTGCAACAGTTGGTGCAGGGAGAAGAGACAGCGTTGTCGGAAGGAGAAAAGGTTGGAACCGAGGAAAAGATAGAAAGAAACATCGCTGAAATCCTCTCTCACAAACAGGTTAGGAATGAAATTCTGGAAATATTCAAACGGGAATATTCCGTGCGAAAAAATACACACGCCAAAATTTCGGAATTAGTTGGTATCGAAAATGCCATTGACACTGCTCGTGCCAGATACAGGCAACTTCAGAACGAACCGAGAGGTATTGATTCTGAGAGCACAGCTTTGCCAACCGGTATATTACAATCAAATCTCCATAAATACCTTGAGATCATCAGTCAACTTGAGCGAAGAATCAGATTAAAGGAGGCAAGGCTTAAACCTGAAGAATCAGGGTTGCTTGAAGCATCGCGCCTTCTCAAAATGAAGCGCCAGATGAGAGAGTACGGCTTTGCTATGACCGAATCGCGCCAAGCGCTTTTTGACCGGATCAGCGAACTGGCCAGCCAAGGATACAAAATATTCTTGGGCGGTCCGACCGGCACGGGCAAAACATCATTGGCTGTTTTTGCCATGCGCCAGATTATCGGTGACGAAAACAGGTTTGAAGTCGTCTCTTGGTCGCCCGAGACAACCACTCGGGATTTATTCGGCAAACCGATCATTAAAGCAACCGAGGAAGGCAATATCGAGAGTTCAATGCAAAAGGGGCCTTATGCCAGAATCTTAACCGGCGAAACAAGGGGTATTATCAACGATGAATTCACCGCCGGAACGACAGCTTCCCAACTTTCATTGAAGAGAATTTATCAAGCGCACGCCGGCGAAGAGATTAATCTGCCTGGTTTTAACGGCACAGTCTTCACTAAGGAAAATTACCTTGAGATTTCGACGGGCAATTTACGCTCCAAGCAACACAAAGAAAGAAGCGAGATGGACCCGGCCGTTGCCAGAGAATTCGTTTCTCTAAGCGTCCCCTTTATGAATAGCGAGGAGGCGGAGAAGGTAATGTTGTCCAGCCTTATTCATGAAACCGGCTTCTTGCCAATATCTAGAACCGAAGCAGAGATGGTAAATCAACTTTGCCGAGCGGCCGAGTTTAGCCAAAAAGCGTTTGAAGACGAATTTACTCCCGAAGAAAAACAGAGCGATCTGTATAAGCAGATCGACCCAAGCGGTGCCGGGGTTCACTTAACTAAAACATTTTTCGATCCGGCCACGCTTTTTAGACTGGTCGACGGAATTTCCGGAAGACCATTCAAGGAAAATCTGCGGGTAAATTTAGAAAGGGAAATCAACGAGAGTCCTCATCTTAAAACTTTGCCGCACGAGAAAGAAGCTTTTCTTAAAATTCTTAAAGCTTTCGGTTTTAATCTTAAGGCAGGGAAGCCGGAAGATTTCTATAGACCAAAATCAACACCTTCGGGGAGTCAAAAACCGTATATACTTCCTTCAGAGCAAGGATTCTTATCAACTGTCGAAAAAATAACCGAGGATCAATTTGAGGGAGCCGGCCAAGCGGGAAGCTCTGGCGCGGAAAGAGTCGGAGACGGAGAGTGGCCATTTAAGGAAGAGGAGATGAGCCAGGAAAAAATCGCTGAAATTTACGATCGCTATGCCCGAGTTTATGAACAAGAGGGCATTGTCGAGAACGGCCGGATTGCTCCAAGCCTCATTTCGACCGAGGTCAGACAACTCGGTTTGGATTTTGCTATGCCGACCAGAGAAGAGTTTCTGCAATTTATTGCCGAACATTCAGAGAAGGAGAAAAGGTTAATTGGTCTTGGTTTGATTGAACCGGTCATTGTACCGGTAGCCGCCGACTTAGGCGAAGCTATTCCTGTAACGGCCAGTGAAGAGTACCGCTATAGCGGTTTGCTTGATATTGTCGCCGCCAAAATCAAAGAACTGGGAGAGGCCGGCCAGCTTCTTGGCAGTGACGGCACGCAAATTACTTGTAATCCCAAATGGCCGATCTATGTTAATGATTTATACAAAAAGCTGCGTTTTATGCTCCAAAAAAAAGACGGCACTTTGCAAGGCGGGTTAACGCAAAAGACTTATATCGAAGAGCAGCAAAAAGACGGCCACCCCTTCCCGGGCTGGGCAATTTACTTTAAGGAAAGGGGCAATATATTGCCTCGAAACAGAGACAGCCAGCCGGATTTAACTGATATGACGGCCGATAAAGAGTTATCAAAATATATCGAGGCACTCCATGATCCCAATAAATTAAATATGACCGGCTCCTCGGTTCATCTTGAACTCATGCTTCTCCTCGAGTCGCTTATCAGAGACAAGAAAGTAACGCGCGACTGGAACAATAATCAAGATGCCGGAGCGGTTCTTGGTGCCAACACCTTTGAAGGTTCCGGCCGCGTGCCGTTCTACGCCTGGCGTCGCGGCGCTGGCCAGTTAGACCTGAACGCCTACTATCCCGACAATCACTTCTCTGATGTTGTCGGTGTGCCTGCCGGTGAGATCAGCTGACCTTGAGCTTTGATCTTTAAATTTTCTTTTGACTTTGTTTTTGAACTTTGGGATAATGTTATTGGCCAGCGAAACGATCCTGCCGCAAGACAAGGGCCGCTGGCATTTGTGCCGGCAAATGATCTGTTGCAAAGAGCCTTGTGCTTAGTTTGGACAGAGTGCCGCCACCGTCTAAAAAGTGTTTTCTCACGTTTGAGTCCTGCCTACCTGGCCTTACTGAAAGAGCCAGGTGTAACAAGCAAGCCAATGCATTGTTAGGAGTTTGCGAACTTTTAACACATCACGGACGGACGGGATCAACTTGGGTTCCGGCAACGTGCCGAACTGCGAATGGCATCGCGGCGCTGGCCAGTTCAACCTGAACGCCAACAATCCCGACAATCACTACTCTGATGTTGTCGGTGTGCCTGCCGGTGAGGAGGCACTTTTTAATTGAGCGACTTGAGCCAGCCGCCAAGCTGTTGTCCTGTTTCACTTATGACTGCTTGGGCTTGGAATATTTTAGTTGTGTTAGCCAGGTTGAGTTCGAGTAGCAGTCTTAACTTAAGGGCGACAATCTCCAAATGACTTTGGGCGACGACAAGATAGCCGGATTTTAGCGGCTTGAGATTTTTCCAACGGGGCGCCGATTGAAAAGACGAAACTGGTATCGCGCGATAAATCGTTTGTCAGAGAAGAATTATTCAAGCTACCACGGATTGGTTAAACAGCATTGCAATTACAAAAAAAGACGGTATTTCAACTGGCTCCTTGGATAAAAAACTAGTGCTTGGTATACTGGTATCGGTTGGATTGAATGACAAAACTCGGGCGCAGGAATTGCCGGTTAACAAGTGGGAGCAACTTTGCGAAAGATTTTAGAATCTAGATTTTGGATTTTAGAATTAATATTGAGAGCAGAATTAAATGATTAATTCCTCACTCTAGCTTCACTCTAAAATCTATATTCTAACATCTAAAATCTAACAGGTGAGGGGAAATGGACTCAAATTTTTATAACTGGCAAGGAACCGGCGAAGAGAAAGAAACGAAACTCCTAACGCTCTCCGAATTTCGACGCGAGCTCGGTATTCCGCTGGTTCTGGCAAAAAAAATGATCGTCTGGGGAATTGTCGGGGCCTATACGACTGTTGACGGAACAATCAGAATTACCGAGGGGGAGCTGCTCAAGACAAGGGAACTGTTAAAGGATCCCCGGAAGAAGATTAAACTTTTTGCCCGCTCGCTCGGTCCCGGTTTTATTACCGGAGCCTCAGATGACGATCCCTCCGGCATTGCCACATATTCAGCCGTCGGAGCTAAATTTGGTTTCTCCCTGCTCTGGATGTGCCTTTGGACGACGCCGATGATGCTGGCAATTCAGGAGACATGCGCCCGGATCGGAGTGGTGGCCAACAAGGGCTTGGCCGGAGTCCTGCAGAAACACTACAGCCGCAAGATTGTAATATCGGTTGTAGCCTTACTAATTATCGCTAATACGGTCAACATCGGGGCTGACATCGGGGCGATGGCGGCATCTTTGCGATTGCTGGTTGATATTAACTTTTTTCTTGCCGCTATTATTTTTACCGCTCTAATAGTTGTTATAGAGGTATTTGTGCCCTATTGCGCTTATGTCAAGGTCTTAAAATGGCTGACGGTCTTTATCTTTGCTTATATTGCCACGGGAATTATCGTCCGGCCCGATTGGTTGGTGGTTGTCCGGGAAACCTTCACGCCCGAATTGCGTTTTGATGATGATTACATCTTTGCCGTTGTCGCTTTTTTGGGGACGACCATTACGCCCTACCTCTTTTTCTGGCAAACCTCGGAGGAGGTCGAGGAGAATATTCTGGCAAACGGCAATAAAGTGCTCACGCCCTACAAACGGACACAGCGTATCGCCCGGATGCGTACCGATGTTAAGGCCGGCATGATTCTCTCCAATCTGGTGGCCTTCTTTATTGTTTTAACAACCGCCTCGGTTCTTTTTAAGCACGGCGTTACCAATATTGAATCGGCCGAGCAGGCGGCCGAAGCACTTAGGCCGTTGGCCGGAGAGTACGCCTATCTTCTCTTCGCCTTGGGAATTATCGGCACGGGTTTGTTGGCCGTACCGATACTGGCCGGCGCGGGCGCTTATGCTTTGAGTGAAGTAATGAATTGGCGCGAGGGCTTGGGCCAGAAGTTTTCTAAGGCCAGGGGCTTCTACATTATTATCATTCTTTCGATTATTGCCGGTATGGCACTCAACTTTATTGGCATAAACCCGATTGTCGCTCTCTACTACACCGCCTTCTTGAACGGGGTAATTGCCGTTCCTCTCCTGATCGTAATTATGATAGTCGGGAACGATCCAAAAATAATGGGTCAGGAAACTCATCCGAAGTGGGTTAAGTTTTTTGGCTGGTTGGCTGTGGTCTCAATGGCGCTGGCCGTGTTTTTGTCCCTTGGCCTTAATTTTGTGGTATAGTACTCTTGTTAATGGAGAGTTATCAATGAATGAGAGATCAGGCACACTTTTTATCGTTGCCACGCCGATCGGCAACTTGGAGGACATTACGCTTCGGGCGATTCGGGTCTTGCAGGATGTTGACCTGATTGCTTGCGAGGATACGCGAGTGACGCGGCATCTCTTAGATCACTTTGAGATCAAAACACCAACAGTGTCATATTTTCAGCACTCTAAATTATCGAAGATCGACTACCTGATATCGGAGCTGCGGTCGGGCAAAGATATCGCCTTAATTTCCGATGCCGGCACACCGGCAATCAGCGATCCGGGACAGGAGTTAATTGCTAACATTCGTCAGGCTTGTCATTCTGAACCCTTCGGCCTTACTCAGGGTAAACTCCGTGAAGAATCTAGGTCGCCAAAGGCGACCGTAAATAAGAGTGCGGCTTCGCCTAGATCCTTCGCTAACGCTCAGGATGACATCAGGGTGGTGCCCATCCCCGGCCCGTCGGCTTTGACGGCGGCGGCGAGTGTCTCCGGTATGATCGAGAAAGAGTTTTACTTTGCCGGGTTTTTGCCCAAGAAAAAGGGCCGGCAGACAGAATTAAAGAAACTATCGAAGCTCGATGTGCCGATTATAATGTACGAATCAACTTTAAGGTTAGAGCGAACGCTTGCCGATATTAAAACGTATTTTGATGACAAGACCGAAGTCTTTGTTGCTCGAGAAATGACCAAAATGTTTGAAGAGTATTGGGGCGGGAAGATAGATGAAGTCTTAAACGATCTCAAGAGTCACAAGTTAAAAGGTGAGATTGTGTTGGTGGTCAAGAAATTATAAGTCGTATAGGACATATAAGACGTATAGGGTGTATATGTACAAAGATTTGAAAACTTACCAGAATACAGTAATCATCCATGACTTTACCGTTGAGTTTTGCCGGCGATATGTTGATTACAAATCCCGAACGAAAGATCAGATGGAGCAGGCGGCCAGATCCGGCAAACAGAACATTACGGAGGGGTGTGAAGCTTCCCGAACTTCCAAAAAAACCGAGTTAAAGCTGCTTGGTGTTGCTTATGCCTCGCTGAAAGAGTTGCTGGAAGATTATGAGGATTATCTTCGCCAGCATAATTTAGCTCTTTGGGTCAAAGATTCAGAGCCAGCCAAGGCTGTCCGAGCCTTGGCATATACGACTCATAAGTCTTATATGACCTATAAGTCGTATATGGAGAAACCGGAAGAAGCTTGCAACGCGATGATATGTCTCATAAGCCAGACCACTTACATGCTGAGTAACCAAATTAAATCTCTAAAGGAGGCGTTTTTACAGGAAGGTGGTTTTACAGAAAACCTCTACAAAGAGCGTTCGGAAAGGCGAGGGCGAAAATAAGACCTATAAGACATATACGTCCTATAAGTCGTATAATTAGTGGAAAAAAGTATGGTTACAAATTTAATCGACATCTTAGCCAACTTTGTGGTTAACACCATCGACATGATTGGCTACTTTGGCATTTTTATTCTGATGCTGGTGGATTCGGCCGGGATTCCTATGCCCTCGGAAGTTATAATGCCCTTTTCGGGCTTTCTGGTGGCCGACGGCCGGATGAATTTTTGGGCAGTTGTCCTGATTGGGACACTTGGCAATCTTGTTGGCTCCCTCTTGGCGTATTGGGTTGGCTGCAAGGGCGGGCGACCGTTGATTGAAAGGTACGGCAAGTATATTTTGATCTCCAAACACGACCTTGACTTGGCTGACCGCTGGTTTAAGAACTACGGTAACGCGACAACTTTTTTCGGCCGCGTCTTGCCGATTGTCCGGACATACATCTCCTTTCCGGCTGGCATCGCCCGGATGAATATTTGGAAATTCTCGCTCTACACCTTTTTGGGCGCCCTGCCCTGGTGTGCCGCCCTGACATATGCCGGAGTCAAGATGGGTAGTAATTGGGAGTTAATCCGCGAGAAACTCCATAACTTTGATCTCTTAATCGCTGTCCTCATCATCGCCTTTGTCGCACTCTGCGTCTGGCGACACATCAACACGAAAAATCGTGCAAAAAACCTTGACAGAAGCGATAAAACAGTGTAATATATTGACCAGTTGGCTCATGTGAGCCTGATTGCCTCGCCTTGCACCGTGCTTAGCGCTGGTGTAAGGCGAGCATCGTTCGTACGAGGAGGCGTACCTCTCAAACGCAGAAATGGGATGACGACGATGGCAAAGACCATTGATCGCGTTCTCGACGAAGTCAAGCCGAAGGCCAGCCAGATCGGAGATCTGGCGATGCACGGCGCTCTTAAGAGTGGCTTGTCCGCAGAAGACCTCCAGCGCGTCATCGAACGCGGCGGGGAGTTCCAGGACGCCATCCAGCCGATCCTTTGGCGCCTCGGTGCCGCTGTAACCCTGGTGGACTCCGATCTGCTTCAGCCGGTCACGTTCGTGCCGGTCGAGGGCACCGAGTCCTTCAAGGCTGGCGAGCACTTCAAGCGGGGCACCACCGACAGTGTAGTCATAGGCTACGTCGGATCGAACTTCGAGGCCGCGTTCGGGGGCAAGGTGGAGACCAACATCCCGAAGGCAAACTTGCGCATCCACCGGCTTCGCCAGAGCAGCATCGACGCCCCGATCATTGCTGGGCTCGGCGGCGAGGCGCAGGTCGAAAACCAGCCTGGCCCACCTCTGGGAGCTGCTGAAGCTCCAGGGCCACGGGCAGGAAGGTGTCCTGCTCACCAACGGGTGGGCGAACATCTTCTACATCCGCGACTCGAACGGGATCCTCTGGGCGGTCTACTGCTGCTGGTACTCCGGCGCCGGCTTCTGGTGCGTCGAAGCCAATCCGGTCACGTATCCGTTCAGGTGGGGCGATGGCTGCCGGGTCGTCTCCCGCTGATTCTTAGCGCTTTGAGCCTAGTGCTCTGGCGCTCTGAATCTTTAACTCTCTCCGCCGCGAAGCGGCGGTCGACACAGGTGGCTCTTCCCAGCTCTCTTTGGAGGGTAGCGGAAGGGCCACCTTTTCTGTTAATGTGAGTGCAGGAATCGTAAAGCGCAACGGCTACGGCTTTTGCCTACGTTCTTAAGTCTTTATTCTCCCAGAATTGCTTCGGGCACGCCTTAAGCAAGAGCGGTTACTAAGGATTTTCAAAAAATGAAATGAATCGGTGCTAACTATTGGCAGACTTTTAGGTCTCAAATAAAATACAGCAAAGCGAAGCAATTTGTTTGCGGTGATTACAGAGGATAGTTAGTACATTATCTGGGCGGTCAACTGCAACTGGAACTCCGACGCCGGCAACTGGAACGTCGAAGCCAATCCGGTCACGAATCCGAACAGGTGGAACGATGGCAACCAGGTCGTCTCCCGCAACTCATTTCTTTTCTTCCACTCCGGTGGAAGTTTTTGATATCAAACCTTTTCGCCAACCCCCAACCATTCTGCCAATCTCGTTAAACTGTTCAGAGACGGCAATGTATTTTTTGTTATCCAGCGCTTTGATTTCCCAAGCAACCAGTCAATCATATTCGGGTTTGCTGGGGCATGGCAATGGCTATAAGATTGGGTAAAAAATTGATTTGAGGGTAAAGCGCTTATTGTAGATTAAGCCTGATTTTGATAGGATTTCATTAATGAGCAAGAAATATTATATTACAACCCCAATTTATTACGTTAATGATGTCCCGCACGTCGGTCATGCTTACACCACTATTGCGGCGGATGTTTTGGCGCGGTATCACCGGGAAAAAGGCGAGGAGGTCTTTTTTTTGACCGGCACGGACGAGCATGGGGCCAAGATTGCCGAGGCGGCGGAGAAGGCCGGCAAAGAGCCTAAGGCTTTTGTCGATGAACTGGCGCCGAAGTTCCAAGAGGTTTGGAAGAAATTAAATATTAATTATTCCGAATTTTTTAGAACGACCAATCCCGAGCACGAGAGGCTGGTGCAGGAGTTTATCGGGCGGGTTAATAAGGCCGGTTACATCGAGAAACGGCAATACACCGGACTCTATTGCATTGCCTGCGAGCGGTATTATCGCGAGGATGAGTTAATCGACGGCAAGTGTCCAGATCACAAGCGCGAGCTCGTCAGGCAATCAGAGGAAAATTATTTCTTTCTTTTATCCAAATTTGGAGATCAATTACTGGAAAAGATCGAATCTGGTGAGATGGAGATCGGGCCGGAGACGCGCAAGAATGAGATCGTCAGCAAGATAAAACTGGGTCTGGAGGATATCAGTATTTCCAGAGCTAATGTTAAGTGGGGCATTCCTTTTCCCGGAGACGAATCTCAAACTATTTATGTCTGGTTCGATGCACTGCTAAATTATTGGACGGCGACGAAGATCTACGGCCAAGATAAGGGGGACAGTCCCCAGGCTGCAAAGGGGACAGTCCCCGGACCGGAATGGCCGGCGGATTTGCACTTGATGGCCAAGGACATTTTGTGGTTTCATGCCGTGATTTGGCCGGCGATGCTCCTTGCGGCCGGTGAGGCTGTGCCTAAAAAGGTCTTTGCTCACGGCTTCTTCACTATCAACGGTCAAAAGATGAGCAAGACACTGGGTAATGTCATTAACCCCAACGAAGTCGTCGACAAATTCGGCGCCGATGCCGTTCGCTACGCCCTTCTGCGCGAATTCCCCTTTGGCGAAGACGGCGATATCTCGGTGGAGAAGATCGGCGAGCGCCATAAAGAGCTGGCGGATACCTTGGGGAATTTACTTCAACGTACTGTCGTGATGATTAATAAATATCAAGTCCATACCACCTCTAGCCCCTCCTACCCTAGGAGGGGAAATGGGGAGATTGACCCAACCCATTCTTCCCTCCCTAAGATAGGTAGTCTATCTTCCGATTCCTCCCCTAAGATAGGGGAGGCTAGGTGGGGTATGAGTATTAACTTAGATATTGAATCATCGCAATTTTCTCGCGCTTTGGAGAAGATCATGACTTTTGCGGCGAAGCAGAACCAATTTATTAATGAGAAAGCGCCGTGGGTTTTAGCCAAAGAAGGCAAAACGAATGAAATTAAAGAGGTTTTAAGTGCAGTTTATGGTAACCTTATGATAATATCGGAACTTTTCATACCCTTCATGCCCGAGACGGCTAAAAAGATGAAACAGCAGTTGGAATCATTGAAACCCGAGCCGTTATTCCCCAGAATCGACTTAGATAAAACACAGATGATGAAAGCAGATTAACACAGATAATTATCCGCGTGTATTTGCGTTTGTGATTTGCGATGTTATCTACGTTAATTAGTGTTACCCCGGAGGGATTAATGTTAACAGTTCTCTTTGCTTCGATCGGTTATGCTGGAGCGGTTGTCACCGATAAGGTCATCTTAAGCAAAAATAGGGTGCCGGTAATGCGTTTTATCCCGCTCCTCTTTATCTTGTTGGCAGTTATCACCGCCCTGCTTCTGCCTCTTTTTGGCTCAATCGACTGGGCCGGTTTTCTTTCAATTAAATATTTAGCGTTCTTTACCTTAATGATCGTTGCGGCGGTAACGTGGAATGTTTTTTATTATCAGGGAATCCAAAAAGAGAATTTGACCGAATTTGAACTCATTATGCTCTTCTCGCCGCTGGCGACCGTGATGCTGGCCAGTATTTTTTTGCCGGCAGAGCGGGATTGGTCAACGCTTGGTGCCGGAGTTTTGGCTTCAGTTGCTTTGATTGGTTCGCGTTTCCGCCGTCACCACTGGGAAGTTTCACGCGCCGCTAAACGAACCATTTTGGCGATGATACTCATGTCCTTTGAGTCAATTTTAATTAAAGAGGTACTGGCCGTGATGTCGCCGGTGATGCTGTATTTTATCCGAACAACCGTCATTGCCATCGTCTTTCTTGTGCTGTACCGGCCAAAGCTTAGTGCGCTCTCGCCAACGGCATACGGTCTCATAATTATCACGGCGATCTTTAGCACGGCAATGATGGTCCTTAAATTTTACGGCTTTAGAGACCTGGGTGTTGTGGAAACAACCACCGTTCTTCTGTTGGGACCTTTATTTGTGTATCTTTTCTGCTATCTTTACTTTAAGGAGAGGTTGTACAAGCGCGATCTGCTGGCCGTGGCCGTTATAGTTTTATCGATATTGTACGTTCAATTCTGGCAATAACCAAAGCACAAATGGATAACGAATTATCCAATTTTATCAAGCACGTTAGCGCATTAGCAGGTTAGCAAGATAGCTAGCTTGCTAGGATGCTAATTTGCTAGCAAGCTAGTGCAATTAGAGCAATTAGTCATCCATTTATGTTATGTTTATCGATACCCATTGTCATCTTAACTTTCCCGATTTTAAGAATGAGGTCTCGGCGGTGCTGGGTCGGGCGATTGAAGCTCACGTCGAGCGGATTATTAATGTTGGCGCCGATCTTGACTCCTCCAAGCGGGCTCTGGAGATTGCCAGGCGACACCCGGAGCTCTATGCCACGGTTGGCCTCCATCCTCACTGCTCGCTTGATCTTAATATTGAGACCAGGGGGGAGCTTGTGACGCTGGCTAATCACAACAAGGTGGTGGCGATCGGCGAGATCGGTCTGGATTACTACTATTTAAAACGCTCATCCCAGTTTGCGCGCTATCCCGGCCGCGAGGAGCAGATGTTTTGTTTTGAGCAGATGCTCGATCTGGCTCTCGAGACCAGGTTGCCGGTGATTATTCACAACCGCGAAGCCGACGCCGATGTTTTAGCCATTCTCAAAAGCTACAGCACCGGCACATTGACGGGAGTTGTGCACTGCTTTTCCGGCGATTATGATTTAGCCGAAAAGATTCTTGATCTTGGTTTTGCGATCTCCTTTACCGGCAATATCACCTATAAAAATCCGCCCATCGAGGTGATCCGGCGAATCCCCTTAGGTTCAATGATGATTGAGACAGACGCGCCCTATTTGACGCCGGAGCCGTATCGGGGCAAGCGCAACGAGCCGGCTTACGTCGTCGAAGTGGCTAAAAAAATCGCTCTTATTAAGAAGCGGAGTCTGGCTGAAGTGGAACAGGATACGACCCGCAAAGCCCAAAAACTTTTTGGTCTAAGGTAGATTATTGCATTGACAGGAAAATTGAGACAAGATATTCTTATCTATATTACACCCGATTACACCTACACCAGAGGTTAGGGTAATAAAGGAAAAGCTATGGATCACAAACATGAAAAGACACTGATTAATTTCAAGAAAGCCAAAAGCCACATCGACAAGATTGTTAAAATGTTGGAGGAGGGCGAGTATTGTATCGATATTATGCAGCAGAACCTGGCGGTGATGGGATTGCTCAAATCGGCCCACCAGCAGTTAATGGAGGGCCACCTTGATACCTGTTTTAAGGATGCTATGAAAACCAACAACGATGAACGCAAGCAAAAGATGATTCAGGAGATCCTGCGTGTTTCTAAGATGGCCAACAAGTAGTTCTACTTAGATGTCGAAAAAAAAGAAAAAATTCCAACCTCCAAAAACCGAGGAAAATCACGGCGGCAGGGCCAGCCAAGCAGGCAAAATTACCGTTCCGATTAAGGGGATGCACTGCCGTTCCTGTGAAATCTTGATTAGTGAAAAGCTGGCCGAGGTTGCCTCGGTTAAAAATGTCCACATCAGTTATAAAAAAGGCCAAGCCGAAATTTATTCCAACGGCCCGCTTGATATGGAGGCGGTCGCGGCGGCGGTTGCCTCAGCCGGATACGAAGTCGGAATTGATGACTCGAGGGCCTGGATTACCTCTGATCCCAAGAAGTATAAAGACTTAGCCGCAGCCCTTGCCATTCTTCTGGCGCTCTACTTTATTGCGAAAAATCTTGGACTCACCAGCATTAATGTCGGCGGCTCCGGCGGCAATCCATCAAACTTAATGGTCGTTCTTGTTATCGGGCTGACTGCCGGCATTTCAACCTGCATGGCACTGGTTGGCGGTCTGGTTCTCGGTGTCTCGGCTCGTTTTACAGAAAAGCATCCCGAAGCAACACCGGTTCAGAAGTTCCGTCCCCATCTCTTTTTTGTGGTCGGCCGCACTGTTTCTTACTTTATTCTCGGCGGTGTCATCGGTTTGGCGGGCAAAGCATTTCAGCTTTCCGGTCCGAGTTTGGGCGTTTTAACTATTCTGGTCGGTGTGGTTATGTTGGTTCTTGGCGCTCAGCTTACGGAGGTCTTCCCAAGATTGTCGAGCGGCGGCTTAACATTGCCCTCTGGTATCAGTCGGTTTTTGGGCTTAAGAAAACGCCACCACAAAGAGTACAGCCACACCAATGCGCTCATCACGGGGGCGTTGACCTTTTTCCTGCCCTGCGGCTTTACTCAGGCGATGCAGTTATACGCTATGAGTACCGGAAGCTATTGGTCCGGGGCAATGATTATGGGAGTCTTTGCGCTGGGAACCGCGCCCGGACTTCTTGGTATCGGCGGCCTAACCTCGGTTATACAGGGTGCTTTTGCTAAAAATTTTTTCAAGTTCGCCGGACTTCTGGTTATTGCTTTGGCATTTTTTAATCTGTCGAACGGCTGGAGCCTGACAGGATGGAGGTTTCCCAACCCACTACGAAATTACACATCGAACAAAAGTACAAATATTACAAATTCTACAATCCAAGAGAAAAATGGTGTGCAGGTTGTTAATATGACCCAGGATTTATACGGCTATGCACCAGACAGCTTTACTGTCCGGCGGGGCGTGCCGGTCAAGTGGATCATTAACTCAACCGACAATCGGTCATGCGCCGCCAGTATTATATTTTCTAAATTTGGCATCAGAAAAATACTCAAGACCGGGGAGAATGTTATCGAGTTCACGCCAAACGAAACCGGTGATTTCCGCTTCTCCTGTTCAATGGGAATGTACCGCGGCGTCTTTCGGGTCATTGAAGACTCTGGTAAAGCGCTCTCGCAACGATAGTCGTCCGCCCTCATTTGCGAACAAGAGTGGAATCTTGACAACTCCTAATAATACCTATACCATAGGTGTAGGTATTATTACAAGAGAGCGAATACCCTGCGGTTTCTACCGCCAGGGATGAAGCGATATAAATAGTGTCGCCGCAGGCGACCACAGAGCGCAACAAAACACCCTGTGGTTTCTGCTGCAGGGTGTTTTGTTAGCGAGAGGAACTTTATGGTTATCATCAATTTTTCTTTGACCGGCGCTTTTGAGTGTCAGGCTTGCACCAAACTGGTAAGTATGGAGCTGGAGGAGATTCCCGGAGTTAGGAGTGTCGAGGTTAATCTGGACGGGGCTGTCCGGATTGAATCCGACCGGGAGATCGATCTCGCGGAGATTGCCGATGCGCTTAAAGGCACGGATCATTCTTTGGCGAAGGAGTAATTCTGAAGGGCGACGATGAAGAACAATGAATCTAAAAACATCTCTCTCTCGATCTCCGGAATGCACTGCTCTTCCTGCGCGGGCATCATTGAGAGAGCGCTTAAAAAGACGCCGGGAGTAAAATCGGCCAATGTTAACTTTGCGGCCGAAAAAGCCCTTATCCACCTCAACGAAAAAGGCGCTTCTCCCCTAGATCTTATTGGCGCTGTGAAAAAAGCCGGCTACAAGGCCCAGCTTATTGACAGAAATGATACCGAGCATGAATCAGCTAAGCGTCAAAGAGAGACTGTTGCTCTCTGGAAAAAGTTCCGCTTCAGTTTCACGCTAAGCCTCCCTATGCTCTACTTTATGCTGCTTGATTTTTTTAAGTGGCTGCCGGGCGCCGAGCTGTTGCCGCCCTATTTTGGCGTTATTTCCTTTCTTCTGGCTACACCGGTCCAATTCATCGTCGGCGCCGGTTTCTATAAAGGGATGTGGTCAAGTCTTCGTATGAAGACATTTAATATGGATTCCCTGATTGCTATTGGTACTTCGACGGCTTATCTCTACAGTTTGGTTAATTTCTTTATATTTATGGCGCAGAACGGAACATTGCTCGGTTTGGCCGGAGAAAAGATTCCCGAACTTTACTTTGAAACTGCCGCTTTTCTCATAACCTTTGTTGGGCTTGGCAAATGGTTGGAGGCGCGGGCAAAGGGCCGAACATCGGAAGCGATCAAGAAATTAATGGGGTTGCAGGCTAAGACGGCTCGTGTTATTCGGAATGGTGTGACCTCGGATATTCCAATCGACGAAGTTGTAACCGGCGATATTATTCTGGTTCGCCCCGGTGAGAAAATCCCGGTTGACGGTAAGATCGTCAAGGGCTCATCTGCCATTGATGAGTCAATGATTACTGGCGAATCCTTGCCGGTTGAGAAAAATGTTGGTGATGGTGTTGTCGGTGCTACAATTAACAAAACCGGCTCATTCGAATTTGAAGCCACTCGTGTCGGTTCGGAAACGACTTTGGCTCAGATCATTCGCCTGATTGAAGAAGCCCAGGGTTCCAAGGCGCCAATTCAAGCGTTTGCCGACCGCATCTCGGCTTACTTTGTGCCAATTGTGATCGCATTAGCCATCTTGACATTTATCGTTTGGTTTTTGATACTTGGTGAAAGTTTGTCTTTCGCCCTTATGGCTTTCACTGCCGTCATTGTTATAGCCTGTCCCTGCGCTTTGGGCCTGGCAACACCGACAGCAATTATGGTTGGCACCGGCAAGGGCGCCGAGCATGGCATTCTTGTTAAGGGCGGCGAACCGCTTGAAAAAGCCTGCAAGATAAACACAGTAGTTTTTGATAAAACCGGAACATTGACCAATGGTAAACCGGTTGTGACTGATATTTTGACTCTGAGCGATGTGGATGAAGATGAAGTTTTAGCAATTGCGGCCAGTCTGGAAAAATCCTCAGAACATCCTTTGGCTGAGGCAATTTACACTTATGCCAATAAAGAGTCCATCGCCCTGGAAGATGTCGTCAATTTCAAAGCAATCCCCGGCCATGGAGTCGAGGGCAATATTGGCAAGACTAAATATTATTTTGGTAACCGGCGGCTTATTGAAACGATTGGGCTGGATACTCAGCTTCAAGTTTCAAGTTTCAAGCTTCAAGAACTAGAGGAGCAGGGTAAGACTGCCATGATTCTGGCGACGAAAGAAAAAATTGTCGGCATCATCGCCGTCGCCGATACAGTTAAAGAAACTTCCAAGGAAGCTGTGGCTAAATTACAAGCAAGGGGCATTACTGTCTATATGATCACCGGCGACAATGAACGCACTGCTAAAGCCATTGCCAAGGAGGTTGGCATTACTAACGTCCTGGCAGAAGTTCTACCCAAAGATAAAGCCGCTGAAGTCAAAAGGCTTCAGAATGACCAGCCGCCGGGAGACAATAACCAAACAAAGACATCTGGCAATTTGAGAATTGGAACTCGGAATTTATTTGGTTTTTGGAGTTTGGTATTTGGTGTTTCCACAACTCGTCAAAAACGAGTTGTGGCCATGGTTGGCGACGGTATTAATGATGCTCCCGCTCTGGCTCAGGCCGATCTGGGCATTGCCATGGGTAGCGGCACGGATGTAGCTATGGAAACGGGCGGCATTGTTATCATTAAAAATGACCTAAATGATGTCGTAAATGCTATTCAGTTGTCCATGGAAACAATGAGTAAAATCAAGCAAAATATGTTCTTTGCTCTCTTCTATAATGTTGCCGGCATTCCGATTGCCGCCCGGGTTTTTGCCGGCGCCGGCCTGATTTTAAAACCGGAGTTGGCCGGCTTGGCTATGGCTCTCTCCTCTGTCTCGGTTGTAACCAACTCTCTTTTGCTTCGCCGCTATCAGCCAAACCGCAGAAACTGGCTTTCCCTCATTGCTCCCCCTGTAATGATCGTGTTCTTCTTCCTTCTTTTTCTTGAATTTGCCCGCTTGAGCACGGAGATGAAGTAAGGGCAACTGGCAGAAAGGAGAACAATGAATAAGACCGGACGCGACCCCACAATGTTAATTGCTTTTATTGTCGGCGCTATTCTCTTTGCCGCTCTCGTTATCTTTGTTTTAATTGCTTCCAGATCGGAAGATGGAAAGAGAGCGGCGGTTCAGACATATTCGGGCGCCGCCGAAGATGCTCCCCGGGTGGTTTTGAGTCAGGACTATTTTAATTATGGTCCCCTGAAAAACAAGTTTGATATTATCACTCACAGTTTTACTATTACCAATGAAGGAAAGTCCGACCTGTTTGTGTATAAACTGACCACCTCCTGCCACTGTACCACGGCGCAGTTAATTTATAATAATGAATCAAGCCCGAAGTGGGGTATGACCTCAAGCCAACTCTGGTACGTGCCGATCAAGCCGGGTGAGTCTGCGACAGTCGTCATAGAATATGATCCGAAGCAGATGATTAATGACGGCCTTATTCAGAGGGCGATTTATATCGGCACAAATGATCCCGAGAGTCCGGAGTTAACCTATAAGTTTGATGCGGAGAACAACCTTTAATGGAGTGGTCTCGTTTCTTTAACCTGAAATTGCCGCACGGATTCCGGAGCAATGTCGGAGCGCTAGCTCTCGGGTTGGCGACCCTGCTTTTAGTAAACGTAAAAATTACTTTGGCCGAGGAAGCGGCAACGCTTTATTACAACAAGGCGTGTGGTGACTGTCAGATTTATGTCGAACAGGAGCTTGTTCCGGCACTGGCTGAATCCGGCATTGTTTTAGAGATTAAGGATTATCTTAATGAGCCGAAGTACCGGACCGAATTATATGCCAAAAACCAGGAACTGGAGGTGCCAACCGACCTTCAGGATAATCTAACCGTCTTCTTCCCCAACGGCTTAATCACCGAGGGTCACGTCCCATTAGAGTTAATAAAAGAGGCGCTGCAACCAGAGAATAGGTCAAAGTATGACAAACTCATACTTTACCAGCCGGAGATGCATAAGGATATTAAATCTTACAAGATCCAGAAGAATGACTATGCGGTCAGAGATATGCGAATGTCTGATTCGCTCTCAAGTGTGCTGTCAGAAAAGTTACTCTGGAATATTAAAGCTGATTCTAAAAAAAGCGTCTTATACCTGACAATAATCGGTGGTCTGGCCAATAGTATCCACCCTTGTTCGATCGCTGTGCTACTTCTACTGCTTGGATTTCTTTACTCAATTAAACAATCTCCAAAGCGTATCCTTTTACTTGGTTTCACTTTTATTCTCGGTGTTTTCCTGGTCTATCTCGGTATCGGCTTTGGCATCTTAAAGGCAGTTAGGATTTCAAGTAATCCCTTCTTTGCCGCCGAGGTTGCAGCGATCGGCTTAGCTGTTCTTGGGCTAATCAACATCAAAGATGTTTTTTGGCCTCATTTGCCAATTCATATTAGGATGCCATCATTTACCGATAAGGTTTACGATTTGGTAGCAACAAAAGCCACAGTGCCTCTAACTTTACTGCTGGGTGCTGCCGTTGGATTGTGCGCATTCCCCTGTACGGGCGGAATCTACACTGCCATCATCACTACGCTTGCCACCACCAAGCAGCTTTCATTTGTTCTTTACCTATTCTTGTATAACTTCCTCTTCATATCACCTTTGATTTTAATTACGGCGCTTTCCGGCAACGAGAAAGTTTTCGAGAGATTCCTTGATTTCCAGGCCAAAAACTCCCGACGTGCCCGCTTTTTGATCGGGCTGGCGATGGTTGCGATTGCTCTGTTGGTCTGGCTATGGTTGGGGAGTATGAGATGAGGAGAGTTGTCCTCGCGGCGGCAATATTTAGCTTTGTCGGATTGGCTGCTTTCGGCCAGATTAAATTCATCATCGAAATACTGGCTCCGGGCAAAAGACCAAACAACGTTATTAACCGGAATAAACAATCAGGCATTAATGATGAAAATACTAATTTAATGAAAGTCGTTTTGCCGGCCGGCGGCGTTGAGGCGCCCATAAAGTGGGAAGATCTCGGCAAACAGTTGGTTGGTAATGGTGTTATCAATCAGGCTAAGCTTGAAAATCTCCACAGAGAACGAGGCGAGTTTGATGAGGAGGCGAAGCGGTTAATTGAGTCGACGGTTAATGATCCAATCACCGTGACCGAGAGTAGCGCCGGTGTTATCTTAAACCTCCTCTGGGCTTTTGGCCTGGCCAATAAAAATCCAATTTTAGAAAATGGTCAAATGGCTGATCCTCGCTATGGCGGCGTTGAAAAATTTGCTTCGACCGGCGGTTGGAATCTGGCCAGAGGCAATGCTATGGATCATTACTCTAAGTATGAGTTTGTGAAACTAACCACAGAACAACAAGCATTGGTTGAAAAGATTTCTAGTAATATTTATCGCCCATGTTGTGATAATCCTACGGATTTCCCCGACTGTAATCATGGCATGGCTATGCTTGGACTCCTGGAGTTGATGGCCGCTAATGGCGTTGGTGAGGATCAGATGTATAAGGTGGCGCTTCAAGTCAATTCTTACTGGTTTCCGGGATACTATCCGGTCATCGCCGAGTACTTCAAAACACAGGGTACTGATTGGGATAAAGTTGATCCGAAAGAAGTATTAAGCAAAAAATATTCCAGCGCTTCGGGCTATAAGCGTATCGAGGCAAAGATTTCGCCATCCAACAATGGCCGAGGAAGCAGCTGTGGAACATAGTAAATTTTCCGGTTGCACCATTCACAAACATAGGTAAAAGTGTTATATTACACCAATTGGCTCGCAGTCTGAGCACATTTTTATTTTGCGCTTACACTGCGTGCCGATTCTGGCCGCAACATCACTCTGACAGCTCGTTTTCGGGATGATTTGGTATATAAAATCAAATGGAAAGTTGATATGATGTGGTTATGGTTCGATAATTTGCCAAAAGTGATTTAGGAAAAAGACCATGAATTACAAAATTATTAAAGTAGCGCTGGTCATGTTATTTTTCATGTCTATAATATCTTTCCAGTTTGCAAATAACCAGACAGTGATCCTAGCATCGGATTCTTCAACTGCAGCCGATGAAGCGTCCGGCAAGGCTGTGTGGGAAAAGCTGCAAAATAAAACAGCCGAATGCAAAGATTTGTCCAATGATGATTTCGATGCGCTTGGCGACTATTACATGGGCCAGATGGCCGGCAGTTCCCATCAAGCAATGGACAAAATGATGGCCTGGCGTCTCGGCGAAGATGGCGAACGGCAGATGTATATTGCCATGGGCAAGCGGCTTTCCGGCTGCGACCCCAATGCGGCCTATCCGGATCAAGTTGCCGGTTTTTGGCCGATGATGGGAGGAGGTGGGCATCTGATGATGGGTTATAATTGGGACAATATGATGAATGGTTTTTGGGGCTATAATTGGTTTGGAGTTGTTATGATGATATTGTTTTGGATTTTAATAATTGCCGGCATAATTTGGCTGGTGAGATACCTAGGCGGATCCTCAAATGTTGTTGGAATAAATACCGGCAGAGAAAAATCGCCGATGGATATTCTCAAGGAACGTTATGCCAAGGGCGAGATTAATAAGGAAGAGTTTGAAGAAAAGAAAAAGGACTTGGTCTAAATTTCGCGAACTAGTACCGTTACATCTTGATTTCAGTGCAGTTTCTCCAAACTCTAACACACCGGTTTTAAAAGGGACTGTGCTGCGTCAAAACTATGATGTAACGGTACTAGTGGCGGCATATCTCATCGAACAAGGCAAAAGTCCAGCAAAAGCTGTTGAGTTCATTAAAACAAAACGTCCATCGGTTCACCTACGGGACGCTCAAAAAGAAGTCTTATATGAATTCTCACAATAATCGGGAGGGGTTTGTCTCTTATTGCACTCAAAAACCTACTTCAAGAAAGAACTAAGTTGGCTATCTGTATTGGTGGCGTAGCTTTTTCTGTTCTCCTTATCCTGATTATGAACGGTCTTTATCAGGGCTGGAGCGTTAAAATGGGAGCCTATCCCGAAAGCATTCCGGCCGATCTTTGGGTGGAGCAAGCCGGAGTTGGCGACATGTATCATGCACTCTCGTTTTTGCCGGACAATCTCTCCGCTAAATTAGAGAGTATCGAAGGGGTAAGGAGCGCCAACAAATATCTTGGCCGGCAGGCGATGTTTGATTACAACGGCAAAGACCGATCTCTTTTTTTGGTTGGACTTGATACAAAAACCGGCACAACAAAGCCGTACAAAATGAAGGAGGGCAGTTGGCAGAATTTGAAAGACGGAGAGATAATTATCGATCAAGTATTTGCCAAAGATACAAGTTTGAAAATTGGCGATACTTTAGACATTAACGGCGAAAAACTAAGAATCGCCGGCATCTCTGACGGCGGCAACATAATCACTTTCTCTTTTGCTTTCGTCACCATGCAACAGGCGGCCAAAATGTTCAATTTGGGCGAAAAGGTTAATTTCTATCTCTTAAATATTGACTCTGCCGCAGATTTGTTAACTGTTAAGAATCGTGTCGAAAAAGAAATATCCGGATCAAAGGTTCTGACTAAGACCGAGTATGTTACAACTTCGAAGAAGGTTATCACCGACACATTTCTCCCAATTATTGCAGTATTGGTTGTTATCGCACTGGCGGTTGGCATTGCCGTTATCGGACTGACTACCTACTCGGCCACAATTGAGAAAGCCCGCGAGTATGGGGTATTAAAAGCTATTGGCCTCAATAACCTTCAACTTTTCAAGACTGTTATTATCCAGGCGCTAATTTCCGGTTTAATCGGCTACGTGGTGGGTGTTGGATTAGCCTATCTTGTCGGATATATTGCCACGAATATAGTATCTGCTTTTGTGACCCTAATTCGTCCGGTTGATCTGCTTTGGGTTTTTGGGGCTACGGTTCTAATGTCTTTAATTGCCGCCTATATCCCGATGAAAAGAATTTTTTCTATTGATCCAGCAGAGGTGTTTAAGTCTTAACTATGAGCATATTAGAAATCAATAATTTATCAAAGGTCTATGGCTCGGGCCACACGCAAGTTAAAGCAGTGGATGATATTTCGTTGCAGATCAATGAAAGTGAGATTATTTTGGTTATGGGGCCAAGCGGCAGCGGCAAAACAACATTTTTGACGATGATCGGAACCTTACTCAAGCCGACTTCGGGACAGATTTTGTTTGATGAAAAGAATCTGGCTAAGATGTCCGAGAGGGATTTACCAAAGTTCAGGCTGGATAATCTGGGCTTTGTTTTTCAGTCGTTTAATCTTTTGTCGTCTCTGACAGCACTGGAGAATGTCGCTATTCCATTAATTGCCGCCGGAGTTAAAAAGGGTGAAGCACTTAGGAGAGCCAAAGATGCCTTGGAAAAATTGGAGCTCGGCCAACGATTGAGCAATCTCCCCCGCGACCTCTCCGGTGGTGAGAAACAGCGCGTCTCTATCGCCAGAGCCTTAGTCAACAATCCCAAAATTATTCTGGCTGATGAGCCGACGGCTAATCTTGACTCTAAAATCGGCCACGAGGTCATGACCCTTTTTTGTTCCATTGGTTGTGAACAGCAAAAAACTGTCATCATTGTTAGCCATGATGAACGGATCAAAGAGGTCGCGCACAGAGTACTCTACATTGAAGATGGCAAATTGATCCGGGCAGAAAAAGGCCGCCACGCGGAAACGTGCCTGATGAAGGGTCGCCACTGACAAGCCAGAGGCGCTTAGGCATTGAAATATATCGTCATTAGCGATATATTTTTTAAGCACAAGGAAAAAAATGGCAAAGATACTTGACGGTAAGAAAATCAGGGATGAGATACTGGCTGGTCTCAAAGAGAGTCTTGCAGCTCGGGGAACCAAACCGACTTTGGCGGTTATTCTGGCCGGCGACGATCCGGTTTCAGCGGCTTACGTCGGCTTGAAGCAGAAGATCGCCGAAAAGATCGGTGTCGGTTTTGAATTGTATCGGTATAGTCAGAATGCCTCGGAGAATGAGATTTTAACTAAGATCCGGTCATTAAATAATAACCTCGGTATTAATGGAATTATGGTTCAAATTCCCTTGCCATCCGGTTTTGACCGCGATAAATTGATCGAGGCAATTTCGCCGGACAAAGATATCGACGGCCTGCGCTACTGTGTAGGTCTCTCCTCTGATTTTTTCCCGCCCGTTGTCTTGGCCGTCGCCAGAGCACTGGAACTCTCCGGAACAAACCCGGCGCGATCAGATGTTGTCATTATCGGCCGAGGCTTTCTGGTGGGTGATCCGCTTTGTCGATATTTTGAGGGTAAGATCAAAAAGCTAGTAGTCGCCGATTCATCAACACCTGATTTAACCTCAATCATAAGACAGGCGAATGTGGTCATTTCTGCCGTCGGGCGGGCCGGCATCATCACCGCGGAGATGGTCAAGGAGAGTGTCGTGCTAATCGATGCCGGCACGAGCGAGGCGGGCGGCGAGATTAGGGGTGATATTGACCCCAAGGCACATGCTAAAGCTTCATTTTATACTCCCGTCCCCGGCGGTATCGGCCCGGTGACAGTAGCAATGCTGATACAGAATTTAGTTAGTACTGTATTGACATAGTTTTAATAAAATATTAAGGTTTGCTCTTGGCGGGGACCAGTTTATTCTCTATAATAGAATAGAACTAATAATATTCGCGTTTCGGAGGGAGCCATTTGGCGTTTCTAAAGCGGTTTAGAGATGTTTTGAGGTTAAACAAGAGGGGGAACTCTTTTCGCGTGTCTGTTTCAGTATCCACCTCGAAAGTGAATGCGCCCAAACACCTTCGAGGTGAAATGGTCTCGGAAGTTGTCTGTCTTCATCCGCGCCACTCAAAACCTCGACTTAAAAGTTTAAGTAAGGCTCATTCTTATCTTTGCGCCAAGTCGCCTCGCTATCACGCTTGGCATCATCATCCCCACCATCAGAAGATTCACATGGGTGTTTTAACAACGACCATTGTTCTCTTGGTGTCCGTGATAGTCCAGACTTTTCTAGGTGGAATGAATGCTCAGGCCGCCACCAATACCTGGAACTTTGGCAGTTCGGCCGATTATACCTATAGTGATTCCTCTGTCGAAGTAACCTCCAACACGGCCAGGCTGAAGGCGGGTCAATATGCCGATGACGCTAACACCCAGGCTCTCTGGCACTTTGACGAGAGCTCCGGCACGGCGGCCGACTCAGCCGGCAACTCCAATACAGCCACACTGCAAAATAGCGCAACTTACGCCGCCGCCCGCGCCGGCAACGGCCTTTCTTTAAACGGCAGCAAACAGTACGCCTCGGCCGGCGATTCGGCGACGCTCTCATTGTCATCAAACTTAACTCTGGAGGCCTATACCAAATTCAGCAGCGCCTTTGACGCCACCGACGACATCAGTCAATACATTGTAGATAAGGGCAACTACAAGCTCTACTTTGACCAGTCCGACGGTAAGTTGAAATTTGAACTCGAGAACAATACCGCCAAAAGCTGGGACAAGGTCGGCGAGGATGTTAACAGCAGTTGGGTTGGCAGCGGCCTTGGTCGATCCCAGGTTTTTGCCGAATATGGCGGCAGTTTGTATGTTGGTCTTTACGCTAATCCGAATGGGGCAAGGGTTTACAAGTACAGCGGCAGCGGTGCGGCTTGGACCAAAGTTGCCGGCGACGGTGTTAATGGTTCCTGGATGAGTGCAGGTTATGAGGGTGTCTTTGCTCTGGAGCCTTATAACAGTCAACTTTGCGCCGGTTTAGGTGACATTGCCGCCGGCGCCAGCGAGGTTTGGTGCTGGAATGATACCGCCTGGACAAAAATCGGCGGAGACGGTGTTAATGGCTTGCCGGCAGGACTAGAGGGTGTTCAGAGTCTGGAGAGTGATGGAACATATCTTTATGCCGGAGTGGGACGCGATGCTGATGAAGGAGATGTTTGGCGTTGGAACGGCACGACTTGGACTCAGATTGGCGGCGACGGCTTAAATTCCAGTTGGGATACAAGCTATGAGTTTGCCTATTCGCTGGTTTACGCTGGCTCAACTCTCTATGCCGGTCTTGGTAGCTCCGCTGGCGATGCCGAGGTTTGGTCCTGGAACGGCACGACTTGGACTCAGATTGGCGGCGACACCCTGAAATTTTCCTGGGCCAACAGTACTTATGAGCAGGTTGCTTCGCTAGCCTCCGATGGTACTTACCTTTATGCCGGTCTTGGTAGCTCCGCTGGCGATGCCGAGGTCTGGCGCTACACTATTGCCACCGACACCTGGGGCGGGGCATTGATTGGCGGCGACGGCACCGGCTGGACCAACTCAACTTACGAACAGGTTCTCTCGCTCAATATTATCAGCGGGACGCTTTATGCTAGTTTGGGTACCAGCGCCGGCGACGGCGAGGTCTGGTCCTGGAACGGCACGACTTGGACTCAGATTGGCGGCGACACCCTTAACTCCGGCTGGGACGCTAACTCAAGCAAGGAGAGTGCTTATTTGGGTACTTCCGGCAGCAGTTTGGTCGCCGGCACCGGCTCGGGTACCAATGACGCCGAAACCTGGCTTTGGAACGGCTCGGCTTGGAGCTGGATTGGCGGCAAAGATTGGACATCCTGGGGAGCAGCTATGCCGAGCATTGTCCAAGCTATGGCCATTAATGACGGTAAACTCTATGTTGGTTTAGGCGGAGCAAGTAAAGAGGCGACTGTTTGGGAGTATAACGGCTCAACCTGGGCGCACGTGGGGGGCAATTATAATTCAAGCTGGGACGACAGCATTGAATATGTCTACAGTTTAGCTTCATATAATAATAAGATTTATGCCGGCTTAGGCAACTCCGCTGGCGATGGCGATCTGTGGGAGTACAACGGCAGCAACGACTGGACGCAAATCGGCGGCGACGGTTTAAACTCCGGTTGGGCGGCCGCTATTTACGAAGCGGTCCTGACAATGACGGTTTACCAGAGTGAGCTTTATGCCGGTTTGGGCATAAGCGACAGCGCTGATGCCGAAGTCTGGAAATATAACGGCAGTGCCTGGGCCAAGGTCGGCGGTGATAGTACAAATTCCAGCTGGGCTGGCGGCCAGAGAGTCAATTCGCTTGTCGCCGACGGTACCTACCTTTATGCCGGTCTAGGTACGGAAGCGGTGAACTATGCTTACTCGGCTCAAGTCTGGCGCTGGGACGGCGCAACCTGGACCATCATCGGTGGCAGCCACTACAACAACAGCTGGGCCAAAGCATACTTATGGGAAGCGTACACCGCGGCGGTTTTTAATAACAAGGCTTACTTTGGTTTTGGTTATTTTACTGGGACTAACAGCGCTGTTGTCTGGGAGTATGATGGCACGAATTGGCAGGCGATCGGCGGCAACGGTCTTAACTCCTCCTGGACGGTCAATACCTATGAAGTCGTTCTATCAATGGCCTCTAACTCAAACTATCTGTATGTTGGACTTGGCTCGAATGCCGGTGACGCCGAAGTCTGGCGCTACAACGGCACAACCTGGAGTAAGATCGGCGGTGACGCTCTGAATTCCAGCTGGGCCGACAGCACCTATGAGAGTGTTTACAGCCTGGCGGCCAATGATACGACCCTCTATGCCGGTTTGGGCAATAGTGCTGATGACGGCGAGGTCTGGTCCTGGAACGGCTCAAGCTGGAGCCAGATTGGGGGGGATAGTTTGAATTCCGGCTGGACTGATGCCGACAACATCACTGGCGTTGGCTCGCTCCTTCTCTCCGGTTCAACGCTTTATATTGGTACCGGTTGGAGCACTGGCACGGCGGATGTCTGGTCATGGAACGGCTCAAGCTGGAGCCAGATCGGCGGTGACACCTTGAAATCTTCCTGGGCAAGCAGTACGTATGAAGGAGTTTATAATTTGGTTACCGATGGTACTTACCTTTATGCCGGTCTTGGTAACAGCGGCGGCGACGCCGAGGTCTGGCGCTATAACATTGCCACTGATACCTGGGGCGGGGCGCTCATTGGTGGCGACGGCACCGGCTGGGCGGCGGCTACTTATGAGGCTGTCTGTGATTTGGCTGTTTCCGGTTCGACTCTCTATGCCAGCTTGTGCTTTAGCGCCAATGACGCCGAGGTCTGGTCATGGAATGGGACAACATGGACGCAGATCGGCGGCGATAGCGTTAACTCCTCATGGGGTGCGGGCTATGAGTACGCCCGGTCGCTTTTGGTTTGGGGCTCTAATCTGTATGTCGGTCTTGGCAATAGTTTTACTGATGCTAGAATTTGGCGTTGGAACGGCACGACCTGGACTCAAATCGGCGGCACTGGCGCTTACGCCGGCCCGGATGATCTTTCCAGTATTGATCAGGTAACCGCTCTGGCGATTAATCAGGGTCTGCTCTATGCCGGTCTTGGTAACAGCGGCGGCGACGCCGAGGTCTGGTCCTGGAACGGCACGACCTGGACTAAGGTCGGCGGCGATAGCCTGAACTCCAGTTGGACGGTTGATTATGAATATATTACTTCAATGACCAGTTATAGCGGCCTGCTTTACGTTGGTCTTGGCAACAATAGTGGCGACGCCGAGGTTTGGTCTTGGAATGGCACCATCTGGACTCAAATCGGCGGCGACAGTCTTAACTCCGGTTGGACTAGCGGCTATGAAACGGTTTATGCTATGGCTGTCTACAGTGGCAAACTCCACATTGGCACCGGCACCACCGCCGGCGACGCTGAGGTGTGGGCTTATGGCGCCAACTCTGTTTTGGCTTCGACCACCTCGAGCTGGACGACCGGCTGGTACCACGTAGCGGCAACTTACGATGGCTCGACGATGAGGCTTTATGTCAACGGGACAGAAGAAGCGTCGCTGGTTGTTTCGATTTCGCTAGCCGATTTATCCACGCCGCTTTATGTCGGTTCGGCTTTGGGCAACGCCAATATGGCCGAGCCTCTGCCGCTCTTTACCGGTACCATAGACGAGGTGCGCATCTCCAATACCGCTCGGAGCAGCTTTACGATAGCGCCTTACGCCAGCACCCGTGTAACCATCCAACCCAACAATTCTCTGGATGATGCCGATGTTTTGGCTTGGAGCGGTTTTGCCGTCTCTGAGACCGTAAACGGCGGGACGATCACTTATCGTTTATCGGACGATGCCGGCACGAGCTGGAAATATTATACCGCCGGCGCCTGGACCGCCTCGTCAAGCACAACTCAGGCGAATACGGCGGCTGATGTCAATACTAACATCGGCTCTCTTACCGTTACTAACGACGGCGTCCTTTGGCAGGCCGTGCTTCTGGGCAGCGGCGACCAGGTTGTAACCCTAAACAGCGTGGCCATTACTTACACTGAAGATACCGATAATCCAACCAATCCAACCACAATATCAGCTTTAAATGCTTCCGGTGGTTCGACTACGCTCACCACAAGCAACTGGTATAGTTACGCTACCCCTTATTTCTCCTGGAGCGGGGCAAGTGATGGCGGTTCTGGTATTGAGGGCTACTGGGTTTACTTTGGGACATCATCAAGCGCCGATCCGCGGACGGCCGGAACTTGGCAAACTGGCGCTACTTACACCGCCTCGAGTTTGTCTGACGGCTCGACCTACTATCTGCGCGTTTTAGCCAAAGACAAGGCCGAGAACTATCCGGCTGCGGCTTGGGATGCCTTCACCTACAAATATGACGGTACGGCCCCAACCCCGCCGGCCTTTGTCTCTGTCTCGCCCTCGGGTTACTCCACCAGCCAAAACTTCACCTTCCTCTGGCCCGGTTCGGGTAGCTCCGCCGCCTCAGATACAGGTTCCCCGACGACCGGTTCGGGTGTGGCCAGCTATCAGTACAAAACGGGAGCGGCGTCGGGAAGTTATTCCTCTTGGTCAACCGCCACAACAGAGACACAGATTGCTTTAACTAGTGCTAACTATCAAGATGGATCAAACACCTTTTACCTTAGGGTTATAGATAACGCCGGCAATACTTCCAGCGAGGTGACAGCCACTTACTATTATGCCGGCAATGCCCCAAGCGCGCCGCAAAACCTCTCTGCTACGCCGGCGACATCGGAGAGTAATCCGGCTACAACCAATGCCCTTGCTTTCTCCTGGAGCGCCCCGGCTACTTATAGCGGTTCGATTAAACAATATCGTTATTCAGTTAATGTTCTGTCGACGGCAACCAATACGACAATTAGCGCTACGACTTCGCTTAGCGCTTCATCTTATGCCACCCAGCAGGGCAAAAACACTCTCTATGTTGTGGCCGAAGACGAGGCCGGCAACATTAATTACAATCTTTATGCCTCGGTTGATTTTTACGCCGTAACGGCGGCGCCAGGCATTCCTGGTAATGTCATTGCCACCGACAGCTCCAGTCGGACGGCGGGGGAGTACCGTTTGACTATCACCTGGTCGGCACCGACATCGGGCGGGACAGTGAGCCAATATCTGGTCAAGCGCTCGCTTGACGGTACCGCTTTCGAGCAAGTTGACGCCGTAAACTCGACCGGCTACATTGATTCGGGTCTTACCGCCGATACAACTTACTATTATAAGATTTACGCCCAGGACTCGGCCGGTTCAACCTCGGCCGATCCCGGTGCGGGCGGTATAGTTAGCAAGAAACCAACCGGCAAATACGCCTCGCCGCCAACTATCGACCAAGCCAGTATTGCCTCGTCTGCCAGTGCAACCAGCGTGACGATTACTTGGACAACCGACCGAAAGGCTGATTCGTTTGTGGAATATGGGCCGACCACCAGTTACGGTTCCAGCTTTGGCGCGCGCGAAGAGGTGACAAGCCACAGTGTCAAGGTAACCGGCCTGACACCAGGAGGAGCTTATCACTTCCGAGTCCAGAGCCTTGATCCGGGCGATGTCAGAGATTACAGCCAGTCCTTGGGTTATTCGAATGATTATATCTTTACAACCACACCGGCACCGGCGCTGGCCAATGTCTCCTTCTCCGATATTACTACCAGTTCGGCTATTGTATCTTTTGAAACAAATAAGGCCTCAAGTTCAACTATTGAATACGGCACATCGACAAATTACGGCCAAACCATCACCGACAGCTCTGGCGGCGGCACGACCAAGCACACTATTCGCTTTGCCAATCTTCTGGATGGCGCAACCTATCAAGTCAAAATCACTATTAAAGATAACGACAATAACGAGGTTGTCTCCCCCGGTCACGCCTTTACTACTATTGCTTTGCCCCGAATCAGTGATGTTAGATTCGAATCACTGCCTAACGAGCCGGAGACCTCGGTTAAAGTAACGTGGACAACCAATGTTGCGGCTTCGGGCTATGTCGAATACGAGGACGACGAAGCGGCCAAGAAAGAGATTTCTTCCAGCAAGTATGAAACCAGTCACGAACTTATCGTGCGCGGCCTCCTTGATCAAAGCGCCTACAGATTTCAAGCCGGCAGCCGCGATCAGTTTGGTAACGAGGTAAAGTCGGAGGTGAATACAATCAACACTCCGCTCGATTCCCGGCCGCCGCAAGTTAAGAATTTGACAATTGAGGTGAAGTCGTCCGGTTTCGGTGAGACGCAGAAGGCCCAAATCGTGGCGATGTGGGAAACAGATGAGCCGGCCAGTTCCCAGATTGAGTTCGGGCCGGGCATCTCGGGCGGCGAATATCCCAACCGGACGAAGGAGGACGCCGTGCTCACCACCAGCCATGTTGTTATTGCCTCCGAGTTGGAGCCATCTAAAATCTATCATCTTCGAGCGATCTCCAAGGACAGTGCCGGCAATGGCGGATTCTCCGAGGATACAACGGTTATCACCGGCAAGATACAGAATTCCGTTCTGGATGTCATTGTTAATTCGCTTGAGCGCTCCCTGGGCTGGCTCTTTAGAATGTTTTAGCCAAAAATGTCGATTTAATCAATAGGAATCAAGTGGTTATCCATTCTTGAACAATTGGTATTGTTATGCAGCACGAAACAATCATTAAAATCGAGTCTTTATCAAAAGAGTACACCCTGGATGGCGGACGCAAGGCGCCGGTTTTACATGATCTTGACTTGGAGATCCGGTCAACGGACTTCGCTATTATTTATGGTCCTTCCGGTTGCGGCAAATCAACCCTCCTGCATAGTATTGTCGGGCTTGAAAAACCGGATGCCGGCAAAGTCAAGATCCGCGGTACAGATATTTACGCGCTCAATCCTGAGGAGAGGGCTCGTTTTAGGGCCGAAAAATTCGGGATGGTTTATCAGATTTGGTACTGGATCAGGGCGCTCACCGTTTGGGAAAATGTGGCGATACCGCTCTTTATCGACGGTGAAAAAGAGTCTGTCGGACACAAAAAAGCCCTCCGCGCTCTTGAGGAGGTCAAGATGGCTCATTATGCCAGCAAGCGGCCGATGCAGCTTTCCGGCGGCGAACAGCAGCGAATTTGCCTTGCTCGAGCGCTTATCAACAATCCCTGGATTATTGTGGCCGACGAGCCGACGGGCAATCTCGATTCTCATAACTCCGATGATGTTATGCGTCTTTTTCAGGAACTGAACATTAAAAGCAAGCGCACCATTATTATGGTGACGCATAATTTGATTTATCTGCCGATGGCGACAAAAAAAATCGCTATGCGTGACGGTCGGGTTGTCTCCTTGGATGACAGCGGCGTCCGCGCCGAAATTAAAAAGGAGCTGGCCGGAGTTATATGAGAATTGAGATAATCTTTAAAATCGCCTTTAAAAACCTCTGGCAAAATAAATTAAGGACTTTTTTAACTGTTTCCGGGGTAACTGTCGGCATCGCCTCGATCGTTTTTCTCGTTTCCATCGGTTATGGCTTGGAACGGCTGGTCACTGGCCAGGTCGCCAATTTTAACGCCTTTACCGTTGTTGATATCCCTTCAGCCAATCTAAAAGATTTCGGTCTGAACGATGATTCGGTCAATCGCGTCAGGGAGTTGGGGCATATTAGCAAGATTGCGCCCTCGATCAGTTTGGCTGGTCGAATCAAACAAGGTGCCGGTGAAAGTGCGACCGAGACTGTTATTATCGGCGGCGGGAGCGACTACTGGGAGTTGGCCGAAATTTATGTTGAGAAGGGCAATTTGCCGTCCAGCGAAAAGGAGGCGGTTGTCAATCGCTCGCTTCTCTCGCTGATTGGCGAGACTTCGGATTCAATTATCGGCCAAGTCATAAACCTTGACATTATTGTTCCGCGAGAGCTTCAGGCTAAAGGCGCTGCCGAAGCTAAAAATATTGAGGATGTCGAGGTGAGGGTGGTGGGCGTGCATCGCGATGAGAGATCCCCGGTTGTGATTACGGCGCTTTCTCTGATAAAGAATGGCGGTGCCGAGAAATATTCTAACCTAAAAATCAAAATTGACAACAAGGACAGCGTTTCGGGGGTCCGGAAGCAACTAGAGAATATCGGTTTTGCGACCGAATATGTCGGCGATACGGTCAAAGAGATTGCCCAGGTTTTCTCGCTTTTTCGCGCCGTATTGGCCGCTTTCGGTTTGATCGCTCTGATCGTGGCCGCTCTCGGCACGTTCAACACTTTAACGATCAGCTTGCTGGAGAGGATCAGGGAGATCGGCTTGTTTAAGGCTTTGGGCATGAGAAACCGCGATGTTTATAAGCTTTTTATGGCGGAATCCCTGATCATCGGTATTTCTGGCGGGGCTTATGGGATGATTATCGGGGAGGGTTTGGGTGTCGCCATTAATTTTTCCCTGGCTCTACTGGCAAAGCGGGCCGGCGCAGAACAGGTGACGATCTTTATCACGCCCTGGTTCTTTGCTGTTGGCATCGCCCTCTTCTCGTTGGTCATTGGTTTTTTGACCGGTTGGTATCCGGCCAAGCGGGCAGTCAAACTTAATCCGCTTGATGCCCTGAGGTACGAGTAAATTATCTTTTTGCTCTCAACTCTATCAATTCAACCCCCATGACTACTATCAAAAGAATAGCTTCTAACAGATTAACCCATCTTGTCTCCATCCTTCTTCTTTTATCTGTTGCCCTCTATTGGTTCTATCCCTGGGATCAAAACTTTAGAGTCAATCCTCCCCTAGTCCAGAGACCAGAGCTAGAGGATGCCCAAGCTGCTGATGAGTGGTATGTCTCGCCAACCGGACTACAAACCAACTCCGGAGCAATCGACTCTCCCTGGAACCTGGCCTATGCCCTGGGCGGAGCCGGAGGCTCAATCCAGCCCGGAGATACCGTCTGGCTGAGAGGAGGGACGTATACTGACTATTTTAGCAGTTCGCTGACAGGTACTGATGGTAATCGCATTGCTCTTCGCCAATACCCAGGGGAGAGAGCTATTATCGATGGACGTCTCATGATCTTTAACAGTTCCTGGGCAGACTACTGGGGTTTTGAGATTACCAATCCGAGTTATGACTCTGACACAGGTAATGCTCATAATTCCGGTCTCTGGATAATTAACTCATCGCATAATCGCTACATCAATCTTGTTGTCCATGACGTCTATCATGCCAGCGCTATTGGTTTCTGGGTTTTGGCTACCGAATCAGAGATGTACGGTACCCTCATTTATGAAAATGGTAAAGCAGATGACAATCTTGATCATGGTATTTATACCCAGAACAATGAGGGCATAAAGACAATAAAGAACAATATTTTCCTCAATAACTGGGCTTATGGACTTCATGTTTACGGCGGTAGCGGCTATACCAAAAACTATCAGATTGAGGAGAATATCTTTATTAATAATGGTCGGGGTAACCAAGCCGATGCTTTGGTCGGTGGAGCAACTCCCTCCGATAATTTAAACTTTATTAACAACAAGTCTTACAACACTATCGGTTTCAATACCAGCATTCAGTTCGGTTATGCCGGCGACCACTTGAGTATGTCTGCCCGCAATAACTATCTGGCTGTTCCAGGCAACAAATCAACAGCGCTTAGATCCCAGAAGTTTAACCAGGTTGAGGTTACTAACAATACTTTAATTGGTATGGGCATAGCTTCCCGATCCTCTAATACCGAAGGCATGGTCTCTGAGAACTGGGACAACAATACCTATTATCAATTTGGCACCGAGAAGGGTTTTCGGGGCGACGGCACCGGCGGTATCTACTTTGATCAATGGAAAACAGAAACCGGTTACGATGCAAACACTACCTGGATCAACTCTCTGCCCACCGGCACCAGGCTTTTCGTTCAACCCAACGAATTTGAACCAACCCGCTCTCACATTACCATCTACAACTGGGACAATCTTGATACTACTACTCTCTCATCCTCAGACCTTTCAGGAACAGGGATATCTAACAATGACTCCTATGAGATAAGAGATGTCCAAAACTACTTTGGTGATCCTATTGCCACAGGGAGGTATAACGGCAGTTCAATATCAGTAACATTGCCCGATACCGGCTCTCCCGTTTATCAACCGGCCAGCGGCAGTGCTCCCGCTCATACCTCCAAACAGTTCAACGCTTTTGTCTTAACCTACACTCCCGCCACCTATCACACCATCACTCCCACTGTCTCAGGCCAAGGGTCTCTCTCTATCTCCTCTCCCACCCAGGTCCTGGGGGGAGATGATCTGACCGTGACCACCACTCCCTCGTCAGGCTGGCATCTCTCTGCTCTTAAGGTAGATGGCGGCACTGTTGAGGGCTCCTCCTACACCTTTAGCAATATCTCCTCTTCCCATACAATAGAAGCTGTCTTTGAGATTGACCAGAGCCAATCCAATGATAATGATAATAATAGCACCAATACGGATGATAACAATAATAATTCTGGATCCCAGATTGAGTCTGGGATGACGCCGCCGGGGACGGGAGTGGTCTCCTCCTCTTCCTCTCAATCATCATCCGGCAGTACTGCTGCCGCTTCCTCAGCTACTCAGACAGAGGCCGTAGCCAAAAAGACCATAGAGAGTGTTGTTCCCAAGACTATTACCAAAGACTTAACCGAGATTGTCTCCACTCTCCCTCTGCCCAAAGCTCTCACCAACACTGCCTCTGCCGTTATCGATACTCTAGACCCCGTTATTGATACTACCGCCAGAGCCATTGACAAGGTTATTCCCAACACCACCCTGCCCAAACCTCTGGCCCAGGCTCTGGCTCTCTTAGCCCGAGCCATACTCTGGAAGCTCATCTTCTTAGTGAGGATACCATTGTACCTTATGAGCTAGGGTCTTGAGGGCAGCCTTTTTTCATTGTAATCTGAACTAATGAGAGACGATTTAGGTACAACCATTCAATACCTAAAAGGAGTCGGACCAAAGATAGCGGCCAAGCTAGAGAAGCTTGGCATAGAGACAATTTCCGACCTTATTTTCTATTGGCCCAGAAAGTACATTGATTACACAGCCATTACTCAAATCAAGGGTTTGAGTAATGGAATTTTCAATGATCAATTTTCAGTTTTCAATCAAGTTTCAAGTTTCAACATCCAAACAATAAAAGGAAAAGTATTAGGAGTTGCCAACAAGGTGACTTCGCGGCGGCAGACGCAGATTACTGAAGCCGTTGTTGAGGATGGGACGGGTACGATCAAATTGGTCTGGTTTAATCAGCCCTTCCTTAAACAATCTCTAATGGCCGGATCGGAGTGGATCTTCCGCGGCAAGGTTGATTACAACTCCTTTACAAATGAATGGACGATGGAAGTGCTAGCACGAGTTAAAGAGCCTTGTATTGTGCCAATTTATCCGACCACGGCCGGGTTGTCGAGCAATTACATTGCTCGACTAGTCGGCTCGCTCATCGATCAATATTGTCCGAGCCTCTCGACTCCACTCGAGATAAACTCCGCGAGAACTCTGACTTCTCGACCGCCTGTAGCTACCTCGAAGAATATCTTGGGTGAGTTTCTGCCGCAAGATATTATTACAAAGTATGAACTTTTATCTCTTACAGCAGCCATTAGACAGATTCATCAACCTGAAGATTTTAACCAAATTGAAGCGGCCAGAAGGCGACTGGCCTTTGACGAACTGTTTTTAATTTCACTAAGGTCTCGATTATCTAAGGCGGAATTGAAGCATGAACAAGCGCCGGTAATAAAGTTTGACGAAGATAAAGTCAGGTCTTTTGTTAATAGTTTGCCTTATGAACTGACCGGTGACCAGAGAAAAGCCACCTGGCAAATTATTAAGGACCTAAATGAAGAAAAACCGATGAATCGATTACTCAATGGTGATGTCGGCAGCGGCAAAACTGCAGTGGCGGCCATCGCTTCATACGCTGTCATACAATCAGGCTATCGAGTTGCCCTAATGGTACCGACTGAAGTTTTGGCGTCACAGCATTACCAAACGTTTTGCGGTCTATTTTCCAGTAAGAATATCTCGGTTGGACTGTTAACCAGCAATAGTAAAAAAACCACCGCCACTCAGGCAGGGCCTCAGAATGCTAATATCATCATTGGAACTCATGCGCTATTACAAAAGAGTGTTGATCTTTCGAATCCTGGCTTAATTATCATTGACGAACAACACCGGTTTGGGGTAGAGCAGCGCCGAGCACTGCTCGCCTTAGGCCAGAAGCCGAAGGCCGAAGGCAAAAGTCCCAAGCCTAAGTCCTTCGGCCTTAAACCTTCAGCGGAAATGCGGCCGCATTTCTTGAGTATGACTGCTACACCGATTCCTCGGACGTTGCATTTGGCACTGTTTGGCGACCTTGATGTTTCGGTTATCAACGATAAACCAAAAAATCGCAAGGAGATTAAAACCCGTTTTGTCGAACCGTATAACCGGACAAAGGCTTATGATTTCATTCGCCGGCAAATATCGGCGGGGCGACAGGCCTTTGTTGTTTGCCCATTGATTGAGGAATCGGAGGAGGAGAATACTGACCTTTTTGGTTTAGATAAGAAATCAGTTGTCAAAGAATCGGAGAGGCTACAAAAAGAGATATTTCCGGAATTTAAGGTGGCGATGCTCCATGGCAAGATGAAGCCGAAGGAGAAGGATTCAATACTTTCTGACTTTGCAACCAAGAAGTTTGATATTCTTGTTAGTACCTCTGTTATTGAGGTGGGAATTGATATTCCTAATGCAACAGTCATGATGATAGAAGATGCTGAAAGATTCGGATTAGCTCAGATCCATCAGTTCCGTGGTCGAGTTGGACGAGGAGAATATCAGTCTTTTTGTTTTCTGTTCTCCAGTACTCGTTCTGTCAAATCGATCGAGCGGCTAGATAGTTTAGAAAAGATCTCTGATGGATTTAAACTGGCAGAAATCGATCTTCTGACCCGCGGCCCGGGTGATGTTTTGGGCAAACTCCAGTCTGGTCGGGTGGAGTTGAAAATGGCCTCGTTTTCCGATAAAATAACGATCGAGCAAGCTGGAACGGCGGCACAATCTGTCATTCATGACGGGATAGAGAAACACCATCGACTTAGAGAACGCTTAGCGGAGTTCGAATCAAGCAAACACTTTGAATAGGCGCAATGACGAACCAACCAAAGGTAAACTTAGGTGATCTGATTGAGAAATACCGCTTTTGGTTTGGCGGCGTTTTGCTCGCGGCAGTGATCTTTGGCGGTGCCATTCTTCTGGTCGAGCGGAACAGGGGCCAGATTAGAACAAAAGATCAGATCAAAATATTAGAGGCGAGAATCGCTGATTTAGAGAGGCAGCAGGCGGAGTTAAATCGGACCACGGCTCAAGCCGGAGAAGCGGCCCGGGTTGCGGCGGCAACAGAGACAATTCCCCCGCCAACTCCGACGGAAACACCGGCAAGTGCAATTAAGGGTGTCTCGACCTCAGCCAAGCCGGCGCCAATCACCGGCAAGATCAACTTGAATACGGCAACGGCGGCGCAGCTCGACACTCTGCCGGGAATCGGTCCGGCTTATGCCGGCCGAATTATCGATTATCGGACAAACAATGGCGGTTTCAAATCAATTGAGGAGGTGATGAAGGTCAGAGGCATTGGCCAAAAGACATTTGATAAGTTCAAGGATAAGATCACGGTGGAATAGATTTTAGAAGTTAGAATGGGATTTGGAATTAGAAGATAGAATTCTTGATACTGAATTCTTTGTTCATTCTAAAATCTAAAATCTATCTTCTAACATCTAAAATGGGCGAGTGGTGGAATGGTAGACACGCTAGCTTTAGGAGCTAGTGGGATAAAACCCGTGAAGGTTCAACTCCTTTCTCGCCCACCAACAATTATGACCGAAGAAGATTACAATCAAATTGAAGAAGATCTCAGACGTAAAGAACAAGAGGAGCGCCGGAAAGAAAAAATGGCCGTTTCCGGCCGAAGTGTTTTTCAAATTCAACAGATCTTAAACCAAAAGACCAGCCACAAAGAAAAAAAGAAGCAATAGTTCTATTCAGCGCTGACCCGGCCGGTTTCCGGATCGATGATTAGCTTGAGACCAAAGGGGTCTTGGGGAATACCTTTTAAAATGCCGGCGGCAACTAAATCATCAAGCTTGGCAGGATATTCCCCGTTCTTTTTTTGATATTCTCCGGTATAGAACTCCAAAAAGTCCAGGAGTTCGTAGTGGGCAACGTAGAGACGGGCGCGCTCAATTAAGGTCTCGTCACGCGACGTCTCCATAATGCCTAACCAGATCTGCTTAGTTTGGGAACGCAGATCCGGCCGCGTGCCATAGCTGGCGGCGATGGCCTGAATATTGGCCGGCGCACCGGCCGTCCGGGCGGCAAGATCAAAATACTTGGCAGCGTTTTTGTAATCCTTAAGATCGATGTGGTACGTCGCGGCCAGGTAGTAGGGAATGCGCCAATCCGGATCGGCGTCCCGGATACCCTTATCTGCCAGTGTGACGGCTTGATCCGTCTGTTTGAGGCCGGGTAAAACCAGAGCGCCAAAGGCATAAGGATAGGAGAATTTGGGATCGAGCTCGGTGGCGGCAAAGAGATAATCATCAAGTTTCTCGTTTGTCTTGCTTGTGCCGCCGCCAAAGTACTGGATCGAGGCCAGCCACATAAGATCCGCCACCGCATTATGCAAGCCCAGATCGACGACTTTGACTATCTCCGCTTTTAATACCAGCGGTTCCGAATAAGCCGCCTTGCTTTTCTGTTTATCGTAAAAAACCTGCGTCGCCACAATGCCGGCAAGCAATAGAATAATTGTTAAAAATTTAAAATTTTTTTTCATTTGTCATCCTACTATAAATCTCGTTTTCTAATTGCCAAATTGGCGAGATAGAGAAGAATAGCGGTGTAGAAGACGGCGTAAATGATCGGGTAGATGATTTGGCCGGGGTCGGGGGCAAGGCCGTGAACAACACTGTTTCTTAAATTAAACTTTTCCAGATTGGGCAAGAGGTAGTAGATAATATCAGCCAGCCATTTTTGAACTTCACCCCCAGATTTCTCGCCGGCCTTATGGAGCATTGTTAAAGAATGGCCGATATAGAGGATAATGATCGAATAGATGGTGGCGGCCAGCGGGGAGGTGAAGACGGAGAATAATATTGTCAGGGCAATAAAGATCGCCAGCTCAAAGAGAAGGAGGACGATTGAATAAAGCGCCAAATAATCAAAACCGCCACCGTTAAAATAGACTACCGCAAGATAGACGGCAACCATCAAGAGCACAATCATTTTGATGCCGGACATTAAGCCTAAAAACTTCCCCAGGATAAACTGAGAGGCGGAGACCGGTTTTGAGAAGATTATATAGAGCGTTCGTTTTTCGATCTCTTTGTAAATGAGTGAGGTGCCGATGAAGATGGTGATAATGATTGAAAAGATGTAGATACCGGCCAGTCCAAGATCCTTAATTATTTTAATGTCTTCGCCGAGCGAGATCGAACCGAACAATACTGTCGACAAAAGAAACAACAGCGCAAAAGCTAAAATACCATAGAGAATCCGGTCTCTGATTGTTTCGCGAAAAGTATTTTTGGCTATCGCAATTATATTATTCATTTTTCCATTACGGCCTCAATGAATTTTTGCTCCAGGGTTTTGCTGCCGGTGAATTTTTTGGTCGGTCCGGTGTAGATTAGCCCGCCCTGATCAATAATACCAATGGAATCACAGATCTCTTCGATATCAGAGAGAATATGGGAGTTGAAAAAAATAGTTTTTCCTCTTCGTTTTAGGTCTAAGAATATGCGTTTAAATTCGACTCGGCCGATGGGGTCCAAGCCGTCGAGCGGCTCGTCGAGAAAGAGGTAATCGGGATCATTAACCAACGCTTGCGCCAACCCTAACCGCTGCTTCATGCCTTTAGAGAAGTCCTTAATCTTCTTTTGACCGACATTTTCGAGCCCAACCATTTCCAGTAAATTGTTCAATTGTTTCATTGCTTCATTGTTGTTCATACCACCCCTAACCCCTTCCCCGATCGGGTCGAGGACAAGCTCTGTTTTGGGAGGAGAATTAAGAGAGGAATTTCTTTCTTTTTTTCCTCCCCTTAGAAAGGGGAGGTTAGGTGGGGTATGATTCTTGTTTGATTTTTGGCTGAACAAATTCCCCATAAAAATTAAAAACTCTAAGGCGGAGAGGTGCTCGTAAAAATACGGATCTTCGGGCATATAGCCGATTCTTTGTCTGGCTTTAATATCTCTGGGGTCGTTACCGCCAATTTCAATAGTGCCGTTATCGGGTGCATTTAGTCCAACTATCATTTTCATCGCGGTAGTTTTACCGGCGCCGTTGGGGCCCAAGAAGCCAAAAATAGTGCCTCTGGCAACGCGCAGGGACAAATCGTCAACAATCCGGTGATCGCCGTAAGATTTGGAGAGCCGCTCTATCTTAATCATCAACTATATATTCTATAGCGATTTAGACTCGGGCGCAATCTTGACAACCGCCAAAATTTGTTGTAAGAATATAGTATTCCACATACCGCAAGGAGACGAGAGGAGGCGAGTGTGATGGCTTGTCCGGGTGCAATCACGGAGGTCGACAACATTGATCTCCGGCATGCAGTTGACCCGGTTCGGGTAGTCCAGCATCGCTTGCTGGAACGCCTGCTAGGGCGGCTGGGAGCCACAGTAGGTGGCTTGATCGATCGGCTCAGTGTGAGTCAGTGCGATCTGGAGGAAACCGCACAGATCGCCAAGCGAGGAGAGCGAATTGATGAGCGGTAAGTGGAATCGCGCCGAGGGCGCCCAAGCGATAAGTTTGTGCCGATGCACGACTCGCCGGGCGCCCATTTACTTTTAATAGTGTCTGACGAACAAAAATGAACTCAAAAAATCGGAAAATCATCGCCATTGTCGGGCCGACGGCTAGTGGGAAGACGGGGATTGGCGTAAAACTAGCCAAGGAATTTAACGGCGAGATTGTCTCCGCTGATTCTCGCCAGGTTTATCGTGGGCTCGATCTTGGCACGGGCAAAGAAGGTTCGCCGTGCCAAGAATTATCAAGTGTCAATAATCAATTATCAGTTAATTATCAATTAAATAATTTTTCAATTAACCGGTTAAATGAGAATGATAAATTGAAAATTGACCATTTGAGACGCAATCGGAGATGTGTCGCAAACATTCCCCAATGGCTCATCGATATTGTTAATCCGGGGGAGAAATTCTCGCTTTTTGACTGGTTGCCGTTGGCGCGGCTGGCAATTGAGGATATTTTCTCCCGCGGCAAGGTACCGATTGTCGTTGGCGGGACAGGACTCTATATTCAAGCCTTGGTTGAGGGATTTATGCTTGAAAAAAATCAAAAATCCGAATGTCAAATGATAAATAATAAAGATGTCATTTCGAACAAAGCCTCCGCTAAGCGAGGCGAAGTGAGAAATCTTCGAATTGATGAAGCGGAAGATTTCTCTTCCCGACGGACATCGGGATGTCGAAATGACAATTCTGAAAAAGAGATCGAAGAATTAAGGTTGAGATTAAAGAAAGTCGACCCTATCGCCTTCGAAAAAATTGACCTCAATAATCATCAGCGCATCATCCGTGCCATCGAGCGGGCGGAGCAGGGATTAAAACCAACCAAAATCAGGCCGGATTTTGAGGTCTTGCAAATCGGCATCGACTTGCCGCGAGTCGAGCTTTACAAGAAAATTGATGATAGAGTAGAGAACCGTTTCTGCGAGGGCATGCTGGAAGAAGCAATCGGATTAATTAAAAGCGGGGTTGATATTGAGTGGCTGAAGAAATTAGGCTTAGAGTACGGGATTATCACGGAGTTTGTTTTGGAAAATTGGTCTTTCCCTGCCTATGGACAGATGAAACAGCAACTCAAATACAAGATCCATGCCTTTGCTCGGCGGCAGTTAACCTGGTTCCGACGCTTTCCAGAGATCACTTGGCTTAAAGACTATAAGCAAATACAAAAACAGGTCCAAAAATTTCTAAACAAACCTCTGATTTCCTAAATTCCGTGCACTATTATCGATACTTCTTGCGGCGCTTTAGGACATTAATCTTAGCGAGCTGTTTTTCCATTTGGGCTAGAGCGTCGGCGTACTCAACATCATCAGCCGCCTGAGCCAAGCGCTCGGCGGCGGCCTGTTTTGCCTCCTCGACCTTGAGTTGATCGAGCGAGTCAACATCCTCGGCGGTGTCAGCGAGGATTTTGACCGTATTGTCCGCTACCTCGATAATGCCGCCTTCGGTGGCAAGATTGTGTTCTCTGCCATTGATCTTTAAGATAATCTCGCCCGGCGCCAAGAGGGCGATTAGGGGCATATGATTTGGGAGTAGCGTGATCTGTCCGTCCGGTGTTGGCAGAATTACTTCAGCGGCTTCCTGTTCGTATTTTACGCCGTCGGGAGAAATTAATTTTAAATTGAAAGTGTTCATGTCTAGCCTATTAGCAAGTTAGCCTATTAGCAAGTTAGCTAATTTGCTAGCCTGCTAAAATGCTAGTATGCTTATCATTTTACTTGCTCAATTGTCCCTTTCATATAAAAATTCTGTTCCGGAACGCTGTCATGCTTGCCCTCAATAATCTCGGCAAAGCCCTTGATCGTCTCGGCCAGGGAGACATACTCGCCCTTTATGCCCGAGAAGACCTCGGCGACATGGAAGGGCTGAGAGAGGAAACGCTGGATTTTTCTGGCTCGCGATACCGTTTGTTTATCATCATCTGATAACTCTTCCATGCCGAGAATCGCAATAATATCCTGCAAATCCTTGTATCGCTGAAGAATTCGCTGGACCTCGCGGGCGATACGGTAGTGCTCTTCGCCGACAATGTTGGGATCCAGGATATTGGAAGACGAAGCCAGCGGATCGACCGCCGGATAAATGCCAAGTTCGGCGAGCGAACGCTCCAGAACAATAGTGGAATCGAGGTGGGCAAAGGTGGTGGCCGGAGCCGGATCGGTCAAGTCGTCGGCCGGAACATAAATTGCCTGAACCGAGGTGATCGACCCCTTCTTGGTTGAGGTAATGCGCTCTTGGAGCTCGCCCATTTCGGTAGCGAGAGTCGGTTGGTAGCCCACGGCGGAGGGCATCCGGCCCAGCAAGGTCGAGACCTCGGAGCCGGCTTGGGTAAAGCGGAAGATGTTGTCAACAAAGAGAAGCATATCCTTGCCCTGATCGCGGAAGTACTCGGCTTGGGCCAGGCCGGCCAGGCCGACGCGCATACGGGCGCCGGGCGGCTCGTTCATCTGGCCAAAGACCATCACGGTTTTGTCCAGAACGCCCGACTCTTTCATCTCGTTATAAAGATCATTGCCCTCGCGAGTCCGCTCGCCCACGCCGGCAAAGACGGAGTAGCCGCCATGCTCGGCGGCAATGTTGCGGATGAGCTCGGTAATCAAAACGGTCTTGCCGACGCCGGCACCGCCGAAGAGGCCGACCTTGCCGCCCTTGGTAATTGGGGCAATCAAGTCGACAACTTTAATGCCGGTTTCAAAGATCTCCGTCTTGGTTTCCTGCTCGGTAAACTCCGGCGCCGGCCGGTGAATCGGATAACGCTCCTTGGTCTTTGGCGCCTCCTTGTTATCAATAGCTTCGCCGGTGACGTTAAACATCCGGCCAAGCGAGGTTTCGCCCACTGGCACAGAGATCGGTTTGCCGGTGGTGGCGACTTTAACGCCGCGTTGCAAGCCGTCGGTTGAACTCATAGCGACCGTGCGAACCGTCTCCTTATCCAGATGCTGTTGCACCTCAAGAATAAGGCGCTTTCCTTCCAGATCGCACTCCAGCGCGTCATAGATCTCCGGCAACTCTTCGTCAAACTTTACGTCGACGACTGCTCCAATTATCTGCGTGATTACTCCAGTTTTGCTCATAAAAACTCCTCAATAGAATTTAGAATTTAGATTTTAGAATGGGTTCGCCAGTTGGCGAATGAGATTAGAAGATAGAATTCTTGATTCTAACTTCTATATTCATTCTAAAATCTAAATTCTAGATTCAGAATCAATGCGATAGCATTGATTCTGCTACTCCGCTGATCTCGGCGATCTCGCGGGTGATCGAATCCTGGCGGATGGTATTGTATGTCAGGGTCAGGTCGTCAATCAGATTTTTGGCATTATCGGTGGCGCTCTTCATCGCCACCATCCGGGCGGAGTGTTCAGAAGCATTAGCCTCCAGAATCAATCCGTAAATTTGAACCCGGACCAGCTGAGGCAGAATTCGCTCCAAAACCGTGTCGGGATCAGGCTCAAATTTATATTCAATTTTTTCGGTATCCTTTTGCTCCTCCCACAACTCCGGAATATCAATGTGTTCTTGTGTGATCGGTAAAATCTGTTTAACCACGGGCGATTGCTTGAGCGAGGATTGAAAGTGGGAGTAAATGGCGACTGCCTCATCATATTTGCCGTTGATATAGTCGTCCAGGACAATTTTGGCGATGGGGGTGATATCATCATAACTGGCGCCGGCCTCAAAGCCGGGGAATTCGGCGATCAGACTGCCGGGCGCCAATTTCCGGGCATACCCCGCCGCCTTCTTGCCAACAGCAATGATATCAACTTCTGCCTCGTCATTTCGAGCCATTCCGCCATCGGCGGAATGCGAGAAATCTCCATCGATAGAATCAGAATTACTACTTTGGGGATTTCTCACTTCGTTCGAAATGACATTCTTGAGATAGCTTGTTGCCTTCCTCATCACATCCGAATTATAGCTGCCGCAGAGGCCGCGGTCGGAGGCGGCCAGAATGAGGAGTGTTCGCTTGATCTCGCGACGCTGGAGAAGGGGGTGCCACTCGGGATTGGTTGCTCCAGCCAGGGTTACCAGCATATTCCAAGCGTTCTGAATATAACTTCTGGCCGTGAGAATTCCTTTGACGGCTTTTTGCATCTTAACAGAAGCCACCATCTCCATAGCGCGGGTTATTTGGCTGGTGTTTTTCACCGACCGTATTCTTTTTCGAAATTGTTGGGTAGAAGCCATATTAATAAATGATCAAATATTAATGATCAATGGTCAATTAATTATCAATTACTAAATTTTCAAGGTTGTTGCTCACTATATCATCATTGCGATCTTCGACAAACTCTCTTCGAGTCCGAGCGATGCATTCTTCAGAGTCGAGGACAGATCGAGTTGAGCCTGTCGAAACTCGAGAGCCGATGCGGCTTGTCGGCTCGTGGCCCCGATCGATCGGGGCTTCGTCGTACGGACACTTCTCGCAACGACAGCCTTAAATTATTGACTTCTGGGCTGGAAATGTTATACTGCAGCGGAAGGGGGGGACAGAGAGATGACAGCTTTTGATTGGGTTATCGCCGTGCTGGTGGTGTGGGGTATCGCTTGGATCTCGGTGGGACTGTGTTTCTCCTACCAGAACAGAGAGCTGAAACGGAAGATCGCGGAGTTACAGCACGAGATCCCAAAACTCCAGCAGGATTTCGCAGATCTCTGGGTTCTCGTCGCCATCGCTGCCGTCGAAGAAGCGGTGCGGCGACTACAACACCGGTTCTGAGCCGGTTCCGGCCCAATGCCCGCGTGGCGGCGGGCTTTTTTCTTTTTTAAGGTGCTTTTTGGTACTCTTTTTTAGAGCCCAAACTTTAGTTTGTCTTTCCAGACTAAAGTTTGCTCTCTAACTTGAATTATTGACTTCCAGGCTGAAAGTGCTATACTGCGGCAGAAGGGGAGGAAAGTTAGATGATCAAGAAGCAGTTGAGGCTAGGCTTACTGTTGGCCATGACTATCTGGCTAGTCGCGGTGGGGGCGTATGGTCTCCAGAGTTTTAAGCTAACCATTACGGTTAGTTACGCGGTTGCCCTGGCCATTTTCACTGCCGGCGTCTTGGTCGGGTGGCTTCTTTATCTTGGTTTCGATCTTCCGGCCCTCCGGGTCATGATGGAGAAGAGGGACGAGCTGTGATCTAGTCGGTGCTCGGCCGCAGGAAGGGGGTTGGAATGACAATCGGTGCAGGCGAGCTGATAGACGAATATGGCTCCCAGTTGGGGGTGGCCGAGGCGCTCATCCTTGGTGAGATCAAGGGTGGCAGGTTCGTCGATGAGGTGGTTACACCGATTTTCCTGGAAGCGGCTCGGATAAGGCTGGAGGCACTAGGGAAGCTGGCTCCTGAGCACATCAGGCCAGCTGGCCCTTGCTCCCAGAAGTAGACGCTACCGGCTCGTTTCGACTGCCCCGATGATCAGGGTCCCGAAACGGGCTTTTTTGTTTGGCAGGGTGCATTACTGTTTGAGTGAAGCGAGAACTCTTAGTATTATAAGTTCTCGCTTCACTCAAACAATATTATTTTTTCTCTTTCGAACTCTCGCCTTTCGCCTTGGAACTTTTGTCCTCAACTGTTTTCGTATTCTTCTCCAAAAAATCTTTTAGCTTCTTCTCCTCGCTCTCGGACATCTCACCCTTGTCGCGGATCACCGCCAAAACATCCTTTAGACCGGTCTTAACCTTGGCCAGAATATCAGCTTCAATCTCCTTGATCTCAGCCACCTCGTAGCTGTCAAGATAGCCATTCGTCACGGCGTAAAGAACAATGACCTGTTCCTCAATTGGCAGGGGCGTGTACTGCGGCTGTTTCATCACCTCGGTGATGCGCTTACCCCGCTCAATCGTTTTCTTGGTTTCGGGGTCCAGGTCGGAGGCAAATTGGGCAAAGGCGGCCAACTCGCGGTATTGGGCCATCTCAAGCTTGAGGCAGCCGGCCACTTTCTTCATCGCCTTGACCTGGGCGGCGCCGCCGACACGGGAAACGGAGATGCCGACATTCAGCGCCGGCCGGACTCCCTGATAGAAGAGATCCGACTCCAGAAAAATCTGGCCGTCGGTGATCGAGATAACGTTGGTCGGGATATAGGCGGAGACATCGCCGGCTTGAGTTTCAATAATCGGCAGAGCGGTGATTGAGCCGCCGCCGTAATCATTATTCAACCGCGCCGCCCGCTCCAGCAGGCGGGAGTGGAGATAGAAGACATCGCCGGGATAAGCCTCGCGGCCCGGAGGGCGGCGGAGCAAGAGAGAGACCTCGCGGTAAGCCCAGGCGTGTTTTGTCAAATCATCGTAAACGATTAGAACATCCTGGCCCTTCTCCATAAAATATTCGGCAATGGCAACTCCGGCGTAAGGCGCCAGATAAACCAGCGGAGAGGGGTCGGAAGCGGAGGCGAGAACAATGGTGGTGTACTCCATCGCGCCCTTCTCTTCAAGTAGAGCTCTAATCTTAGCCGCCTTTGACTCCTTCTGACCGATGGCGACGTAAATGCAGACCGGCCTCTCTTTGGCCGGCAGATCTTTTTGGTTAATAATAGTATCAATGGCAATGGCGGTTTTGCCGGTGCCGCGGTCGCCAATGATGAGCTCGCGCTGGCCCCGGCCGATCGGGATTAGGGCATCGATTGCCTTAAGGCCGGTCTGCAGGGGGACGGAAACGCTTTGGCGGGTGATCACGCCGGGAGCGACCTTTTCGATCGGCATTTCTTTATCCGTTTTTATAATCGATTTGCCGTCAACCGGTTCGCCCAGCGGATTGACGACGCGGCCGACAATATCATCACCAACAGGAATTCGGGCCACCTTGCCGGTGGTGCTGACCTTGTTGCCGGCTTTGATTTTGGCATAATCGCCCAAAACAATGGCGCCAATCGAACTCTCTTCAAGGTTTAGAACCATCGCGACTACCGCGCCGTCCTCCGTTTCAATCGAGAGCAGTTCGCCGCTTTTGGCCTCGGCCAGGCCATAGATGCGGACGACACCATCGCCGATCTCGGCCACTTCGCCGGCGATCTCCTCGCGAGCCTTGGTATCGAAGTCCAATATTTCTCGCTTTAATTCGTCAATTATATTTATGTTCGGCATAATAAACTCCTGATCACGAATGGATGACGAATTGATCCAAATGACTAATAACGAATAAGCGGCATTAGTCATTCGTTATTTGATCAATTCGTTATCCTTTTTGGTTTAATGCTTTCTTTAATCTTTGAACTTTACCACTCAAGCTCAGATCCATCTCCCTGTCGTCAACCTTAACAACAACACCGGCAATAATTTCGGGCTTAATGATATTTTTAATTAAAATTTCTTTTTTAAATCTCTCCTTTAATTTCAACTCGATCGCTTGTTTTTGCCTGGCCGACAACCCGGCTCCGGAGATAACTTCGGCTAAAATAAGATCATTTTTTCGGGCGTGCTCTTTGTCAACCAGCGCCAAAATCTCAGACAAATTTTTATGCTGATTGTTTTTTTGCAGGAGATACCAAAAACGCTTGGCGACATCCTTGACCGGTGCGCCGCTCTCTAAAATATCGACAAGTATTCGGGCATAAATTCCGGGCTTTATCTTCATTGGTACAAATCCTTAATGGTTCCGGCCGTCAATTTTTCTCTTTGCGAGTCGTCCAGCTCGTTGCCGACGATCTTTTCCAGGGCCAAGATAATTATGCCGCCAATATGTTCTCTGGCTTCGGCCATAGCTTTTTGCTTGATCGTGACCGCTTCCTTTTCGGCGGCGGCAACAATGCGCCTTGCCTGACCATTGGCCTTGGTGATTATCCCGTCAACTTCTTCTTTGGCTTGAGCCTTGGCCGTGGCGTTGAGTTTCCTGGCCTCGGTATAGGCCCTATCATTGATCCTTTTTGCCTCTGTCTCAGCTTGGGCTAACTTCGTTTCTGCCGCCTCAGCATTCGTCAAGCCGGCAGCAATTTTTTCTCGCCGGTCCTCGAGCATCTTCACAATCGGCCCGTAGAGAAAGCGCCGCAAGAGATAAACCAAAACGATAAAGTTGATAATCTGGGCCAAGATTAGTTTGCCGTTAATGCCCAGTGATTCCAATAACTCCATTAAACTCCTTCGAGTTGCTCCTACAAAATTACAAATTCAACGAAACTACAAATATTACTAATTACAAATGAGAGGTAATCCTACCATTCGTACTTATGTACAATTCGTAATTTCGTGAAGATTTGTAATTTGGTAGGGGGTTAGACGAATTTAACAATCAAAGACACGACCAGGGCGTAGATAGCGACAGCTTCGGCAAAGGCAATGGCCAGGATCATCGAACTCTGGACCTTGTTGGCGGCCTCGGGGTTGCGGCCGATCGCCTCCATGCCCTTTGAGCCAATGAGGCCGATGGCGATTGAAGGAGCGATGGCGCCGATAGCGATGGCGCCGGCGGCGGCCAAGCCGGAAATTGCTTCTGTTTCCATAGATTCCTTTCTTTAAAATTAAATGATGAATCTTTTTGTTAAACGGTTAACGCAATCCTAATGTTCTGCTGCAGTGGCAATCTTAATAAACACCAATGTTAACATCGTAAAAACCAAAGCCTGAATGGCGCCGACGAATAACTCAAGACCATAGAAGGGCAGGGGCAGAATAAAGGGCATAATCACGGCGATGACAGTTAGCAGCACTTCGCCGGCAAAGATGTTGCCAAAAAGACGGAAGGAGAAGGAGATCATCTTGGAGATCTCCGAAACCAGCTCAAGTAAGCCGACACCAAAGTGGATCGGGCCGTTTTTAATATTGATAAACCTGGAGGCATATTTAGTAAAACCGATGGTGGTGATGCCAAAAATCTGAATGGCAACGACAGCGGAGACGGCCAAGGCCAAGGTTGTGTTCAGGTCGGCGTTGCCCGGACGAAGCAGAGGCACAAAAACCTCCTTGCCATGATCGATCTCGTTAAGCCCGATCGTTCCCACCCCGGGCAGAATCCCCAGCCAGTTAGTCGTCAGAACAAAGAGAAAAATCGTCGCCAATAGCGGGAAGAAGCGCTTGGTCTGCTTGACGTCGCCAATGACATTATTAACCGTGTTAAAGAGGAACTCAACAGTCGCTTCAATCAGGTTCTGGCCGCCGGCGGGAACCATCCGCATCTTTTTAGTGGCGACCAAACTCAAGACGATCAACACCAAAGACGCGGCCCAGCCCATCACCATTGAGTTAGTAATCGGCAAGGGGCCGATGTGTCCGATCTTTTCGGCGGCTAGCGAGATGTGAATATCCATCGTTATAATTTCTAGGCAGTTAGCAGGCTAGCTAACTACTAGCTTGCTGAATTGCGATTGTGTCCCGGTCATTAATGGATGTTTTTGAATTTCCCCTCGGCTTTTTGGATAATTACTCTCAGATAAAAGTAGATCTGGATTGTGGCGATAAGGATGCCGGCCAGGAGAAACCAGGGCGAAGCACCGTATTTCTTGTCCAGGTAGCGCCCCAGCAGGCCGAAGATGACCAGGGGCAGGGCGGTGGCAAAACCAACCTCGCCAATAAAAGTAAATGAATAAAGCAGACTTTTCCTCAAAGGCTCTCCCAAACAAACACAAAACAGATACCCCAATCTGTATAAAAATACCGCAAATTTTAAAAGGCCAACCTCACCTTACCTCTTTCTCTTTTCCCTCGTCAAGCTAGGGGAGCATTGACTCCCTTTTGAATTTATGCTGCAAGAAGGTAATTTCGGGGAAAAGAACAAGAGGAAATAGTAGCGCCGAAATCCACTCAATGCGTTGGCACGTTTGATCCATGCCACTAACGCGAATATATGGGGCGGCCCCACATGGGCTGCCCCGCTTTTTGTAAAAGTTCGTTTTCTGATAAAATAATCAAGAGAAGCTCTGAAATAGTTATTTCGAGGTCGGCGAGAAATCTTCAACTTTGTATTTAACGAGGGCGATAATGCCAAGGATTGCCAAAATATTTTCTGCCGCCACAATCGGATTGGACTCTTATCCGGTTGAAGTCGAGGTGGATATCGGGGCGGGCTTGCCCTCCTTTACTATAGTAGGGCTGCCGGATAAGGCAATTGACGAGAGCAAAGAGAGGATTCGGGCGGCGATCAAGAACTCCTTTGCGGAGTTTCCGACCCACCGCCTGACCGTTAATCTTGCTCCGGCCGATATGAAGAAAGAGGGTCCGAGTTTCGATCTGCCGATGGCTGCGGGGATACTGGTGGCCGACCAACAGATCAGCCATTCGCCGGAGTTGGAGCAATCGCTCTTTGTTGGCGAGCTTTCCCTTAATGGCGAGCTCAGACATGTCAACGGGATTTTGCCGATCGCTATTTTTGCCGGTCAGTCCGGATATAAGCGCCTCTATTTACCTGAGGTGAACGCTTACGAGGCCGCGTTGGTTGGAGGGATCGAGGTGGTGGCCGTCAAATCGCTGTGTCAATTGGTCAAACATTTGCGAGGAGAAGAGATTATCAAAGAGTATAAGGGTGAAAGGCGAAAGTTAAAAACTTCGAATAATTTAGATTATGATTTTAGTTACATTGCCGGACAGGAGCAGGCCAAGCGGGCGCTGGAGATTGCCGCCGCCGGCTCGCACAACATTCTCCTCTCCGGTCCGCCCGGCTCGGGCAAGACGCTCCTGGCTCGGACATTGCCGACGATCCTGCCCGATATGGATGATGACGAAATGATTGAAGTGACAAAGATTTTCTCCATTGCCGGAATGTTCCGCGAGGGCGCGGACACTTTGATTTCGGAACGGCCCTTTCGCTCGCCTCATCACACCACCTCCAATGTCGCTCTAATCGGCGGCGGCCAGTGGCCCCGGCCGGGCGAGATCAGTCTCTCGCACCGCGGCGTTCTCTTTCTGGATGAATTTCCCGAGTTTCCCCGCCACGTCCTGGAGGCTTTGCGCCAGCCGCTCGAGGATGGCGTTGTCACCGTTTCGCGGGCTCAGGGCAGTCTCGAGTTTCCGGCTAAATTTCTCCTGGTCGCGGCCCAAAACCCCTGCCCCTGCGGCTATATGTCCGATCCGGAGAAGAATTGTGCCTGCACGCCGACCCAGGTTTTGCGCTACGAGAAGAAAATCTCCGGTCCACTCAAGGACCGCATCGATATTCACATTGAGGTTCCCCGGATTAAATACGAAGAGCTAAAGTCAAATCAATCCGGCGAGTCCTCAAAGTCCGTTAAGGTTCGGGTAATGTCGGCGCGAGGCCGCCAGGCAGCGCGATTTAAGGGAACAAAGATCAAGACCAACGCCGAGATGGGCGCCCGCGACGTCAAAACGCACTGTGTTCTTGGCGACACTGCGGAGAAGATGCTCGGCCAGGCGGTTGATTCGATGCAGTTGTCGGCTCGCGTTTATCATCGTCTCCTAAAGATTGCCCGGACCATCGCCGATCTGGCCGGCGAGGAGATTATCGGCTCTGCCCACATTGCCGAAGCCCTGCAATATCGGCCGAAAGAGAAAAAGTATTGAACATCGCTTGACTATCGTTTAATATCGAAGCTGGTAAGCCCAAGGAGCTAAAATGTCTAAAAAGAGGAACAGGAAATTTAAAAAGGCCAAGACTCATCAGTCGGTTGTTGCGCCTGCAGCCTTAAGTCGGACGGTTGAGTCAGCGGGTGCGGAGCCGGATTCCGGTGTCGGGGAGACAAGGACGGAGGTCAGCCCGGAGATCGCGGACCCGATGACGACGCTTGATACCAGCCCGCAGTATCTGGCTATCCGGCGCGAAGTCAAGAAGGTCTTGTTTATAATCGGCATCCTGTTTCTGGTTTTAATTGCCTCGTACTTTATCAATGACCAGACTACGACTTTTAGTAGCGTTGGCAACTGGCTTTATCGGACTGCCAATATTCAAACGCAATAAACCGAGATCATTATTTGTGCGTGTACGCGTTTACAAAGGGGTGGTTTTTTGTTAGAATAATCGATGTTGGATATCAAATAGCCGCGGTAGCTCAGTGGTAGAGCAGGGGCCTGAAGAGCCTCGTGTCGTCAGTCCGATTCTGACCCGCGGCACCATGGCATGATGGCCGAGTGGTTAGGCAGCGGTCTGCAAAACCGCGTACTCCGGTTCAATTCCGGATCATGCCTCCAGTATTAATCAGCGGGTATCGTATAGCGGCTATTATGCGTCCTTGCCAAGGACGAAATACGGGTTCGACTCCCGTTACCCGCTCCAAAGTAAAAAGACCACAGACGTGGCCTTTTTACTTTGGAGGGAGTATCTGATAGCAGTGTTTGGATAGAAAATACCCGCCTCGAGGAGTGAGGGTGGACTAAGGCGACGGACCGGAGGGCGACACAGAGCGGACGATCAGCACTTGAAACCTTGGCTAGTGCCGTTACATTTTAATTTCAGCGCAGTTTTACTTAGTCAATATGCTTATTTTAAGAAAGACTGTGCTACATCAGAACTATGATGCAGTGGTACTAGCTTCGAGCACCAAATCATATCAGATATTGCATCTTGCGGCACAATGCAGGATAACTGTAAGCTTTATTCTTTAGAAGGAGGCAGTTATGGCCGATTGCCCTTGTGGTGATGAAGACTTTCTGCGCCAGCAGGATATCTATTATTTCGTCGTGAATCGGGATGATCAAGTTGGTGTCGCGCCGAAGCCGACGGAGGACGCAGAGGTCGCGAAATATGACCAGGAGGCCGAGATCCCCTAACTTTTCAGTGAGGGTTTACCCCTCTTGTGTTAAGTGCCGCCGAATCTTTGCGGAGATTAGCCTTGTCTTTATTTTGAATTGTGCTATTATGAGGTTAGCTTGAATTACAAGTGCCGTTACGCCTTAGTTTGCATACAGCCATGAAGCTTATCTTAAGATAAGGCAATGTTGGTGTTAGTGTTGAATTAAGGCGCAGCGGCACAAGCTTTTTTTAGGTTCACATATGTTAACAACACTAAAAATAATTCAGATGGTCCTCTCTGTTCTGTTGGTTGCGGCGATTTTGCTGCAGCAGCGCGGCAGTGGTTTGGGTTCGGCCTTTGGCGGCGAGGGGAATGTTTATCGCTCCCGCCGGGGGCTTGAGAAAGTTTTATTTGCCGCCGCCATTGTTATTGCTTTTCTTTTTTGCTCCGTTGCCGTTTTCACCGTCTTTCTCTCCAAAGTTTCTTAAATAATGTTCTATGATGTTGCCTCATCCTCGCAAGAGACAGACTCCCTCAAAATTTTACCGTCCGCGCCTTGCTCAGTTTTCATCCCGGGGCGAGGCAGCGCGCGGTTTGGCTTTGGCAAGCCGCAGTTTGTGGCACCGTTTGCGCCTGAGTTTTGGTTTAATGACCCGCATCGAGAAGAGAGCCACTCTTGTTTTCCTGGTGCTGACTGCCGTGATGTTAACCTACAAGGCGGCAAATGCCTATCTGGCACAGACCATAAGTTTGCCGGCCGCTGGCGGTGTCTACCGCGAAGTGGTTATTGGCGATGCTAAAAACCTTAATCCGGTTTTTGCTTATTCAGACGCAGAAAAATCTGTTTCCAAACTTCTCTTTTCTACTCTTGTCCACACTGATTATACCGGTGTTCACCCGGCCGTGGCTGAACGTTGGGAAATATCGCCTGATGGTCTAAACTACACCTTTTACTTGCGTCGCGACGTCAGGTTCCATGACGGGGCTAAGTTAACGGCAAAAGATGTGGCGGCGACAATCGAGGCAATCAAGACCCAAAATATCGACGGCACCAAAAGCCAGCTCCATGATGCCTGGAAGGATGTCGGGGTAAATATTGTTGATGACTATCAAATTGTTTTTACTTTGCCCAAAAGTTATGGTCCGTTTATTTATAATTGCAGTTTCGGCATCATTCCGTCTCACCTTTCGCCGGAGGAGTTTACGCGGCAATTTGTCGGTAGCGGCCCCTTCAAGTTCAAAAAGAGCGATTTGGCCAACCGGAAGATTACCAGGCTGGAGCTTGAGCGAAGTGATAATTACTTTGGCGATAAGCCTTATCTTCAAGGGATTGAATTGTTGTTTTCTGAAAATGAGGGCGAAGGAAAACGGCAATTCGAGGGTGGCAGTGTCTTGGGAATCTTTGGGGCGGGAGTGGAGAAAGCGTCGGTCTTAAACTATTCTTACCAATCATCTAGGCGCTTCGGTCTCATTTTTAACCTTCGCCAAGAGAAGCTCAAAGATAAGGAGTTGCGGCGGCGTCTGATTGAGGGTGAGCGTCTCAGCGACCCGCTTAAGTTGCGCCTTGTCACCTTGAATGCTCCGCTTCAACGCAGTCGGGCTGAGTCACTCAAAGAGCAGTGGGTAGGGCAAAACGTCGAGTTTGAGGTTATTTATCTCAGTGCAATTCAGCTTAAGGATGTCTTGGACAGCAAGGAGTTCGAGATTCTGCTTTACGGTTTTAATTTCGGTTACGATCGCGACCCTTACGTTTTTTGGCACTCCTCTCAACTGGACAAATTAAACTTTGCCGGCTATACTGACAAGAACTCCGACATTCTTCTGGAAGACGCTCGAATGGCCCCGGATAAGGGGGTGCGACAGGAGAAATACGATCAGTTTGCCCGGATTTTGGAGAAGGAGTATGCCGCTAAGTTCTGGGAGCCGATTAAGTATGATTACTTTATTGATCCCAAGCTTAAGGGCGTGACCCTAAGTCAGGGCTGTGAGCCGTCTTCGCGCTTTGACAATGTGGCAAAGTGGTATTTAAAGGAGAAGAGAGTTAGGAAATAGGATGCCCCGGTGCTGGAATTGGTAGACAGGCATGATTCAGGATCATGTGTCGGTAACGACGTGGGGGTTCGAGTCCCCCCCGGGGCACCAGTTAAGCGCCAGGGTTTGCTGTTACTGGACAAAGGGGCGCTGATAGTGTAATATCGAAACCTATGTTAATCGGAGTTGACTTAGACGACACTCTGGCCGACACGATGTCGGCTTTAATTAATTTTCATAACGATTGTTATGGGACAAGTCTTTGCAAGAACAAGATCGTCGATTTGGATTATTTAGCCCTCTGGCAATGCAGTAAGGAGGAGACTTACACGCGTTTTCACCGGTTTTTTTCCACTCCATATTACGAGAACTCCGTGCCCCAGGAGGGAAGCCGGGAGATTATCAAAAAATTGGTCAAAGCGAACGAACTCGTTATCATCACCGGCCGGGCTGTTGACGTCATTGCTGAGCAAACCTTCTTTTGGCTCAAGAAACACTTTCCGGGCCGGTTCTCTAATGTCTACTTTGTCAACGATTATGCTAAAGACCGAGATTACAAAAGAATAAAGACCGATATTTGCCGGCGACTTGGCGTCGACCTTCTGATTGATGATTCACATGAATGTGTTCTTGATTGCGCCAAGAATGGGATTCCGGCCATTCTCTTTAACCAGCCCTGGAACCAGGGGTATTTGCCCCCGGCGGTTCCGCGCACTTCTTCCTGGTCGGAGATACCCGATCTCTTGTAGTCGTTCTCGTGTCTGGTATAATAACCTTTACGCGTCTTAGGTTGCCCCTGTCGGCAAGATCACAAGGAGAATAGATTACTCATGCGTAACGACGAATATTTGCGCCGCCAATTGGTTGTTGTCTGGAACCGCTGGTTTTCCGATGTCAAGCCGTCCTCGCCCATTCAGATTAAGTTTGGCCGGCGGGCCCGAAAGCGTTTGGGCAGTATCGGTCTTCGCCAAAATAGTGGCCAGACAGAATCGCATATCTTTATTAACGGGCATTTCAGGGATGAAACCGTGCCCGATTTTGTCGTGGAGGCAACCATTGCTCACGAACTCTGCCACTACGTGCATGGTTTCTCCTCCTCTCACCCGCAACTTTTCCGCTATCCTCACAAGGGCGATGTTGTGGAGGTCGAAATGGCGCGCCGCGACCTATCGAAGCTGGCCAAACGGGAGAACGATTGGCTCCAGGCTCACTGGCGCAATTTCCTGACGGAGAAAGGATTTTCTCTTTAGATATTACTCTGCTTGTGGGGACGGAGTTGGATCGTAATCACCTCGCTTCGGTGAGGCCGGGCCAGGGCAAAAAGAATCGCCTCGGCGACATCATTCGCCATTAACATTTCCTCAGCCGCTTCCATTTCCCGTTGCTGCCGGGGCGGGATGGCCGGAAGATCGGTTCCAACCAGACCGGGCTCAATTAGGGTGACACGAATACCCCATTGATTTACCTTCTTGCGGAACGAGGCCGTGAAGCCGCGGATGCCGGATTTAGTCGCGGCATAGATATCACTTTCCGGGTCCTTAACCTCAGCACTCAGCGAGCCGATGTTGACGATGTGGCCGCCTCCGCTTTTTTGCAGTCGGGCAAATGCTTCGTGGGCGCAGGAGATATAGCCGACCAGATTAACATTGACCTGGTATTGCCAGGTTTTATAATCACTCTCAACAACGCTGCCGGCGCCAACAGCGGCGTTATTGATCAGGATATCAAGGCCGCCCAGCTCCCGGTCGGCTTTAGCAAAGACACGTTTAACATCATTATAGCTGGCAGTATCGGCAGTCAAGCCAGTTGCTTGCCCGCCGGACCTTTTGATCGCCTCGAGTGCATCACTCAGTTCGCGGTTATGCCGCCCGAAAATTAACACTCTGGCACCTTTTTTTGCCAATTTAATGGCGCCGGCGCGGCCGATCCCGGTTGTGCCGCCGGTAACCACGACCGCTTTGTTTTCAAGTGATTCTTTTTTTGTTAACATAAGGTTTCTCCGGATATATCTTAGGCGTGAGATTTATTAAATTAATGCGGGAGGGCAAATGTCTAAGAACCGTGACGGCAAGGGCCCGTTTAAACGTTCTGAGCGGCAAACGGCAGAGGCCGGCAAAAGGCCTTTTCATCGCTTGGGCAAATTTTTCTACCAAATTCTTAATTTCCGCTTTCGTCGACGCGACGGCTGGCCGCCGCAACCCTGACGGAGCTTATCGTGTGCGGTCGTAGACAGAGACCGCAATGCCGGCCTGGTTCAGGCGGGAGAGATTAACAATGCCCCAATCGCTAATTGGCTCGACCAGAACAATGGGTGCCAGATTATAACTTTCAAACTCCTTGAGTTTTTCGGCAAAACACTCCGCGTCTTTTTGGGCCATTGATTCATCTTTGGGGATATCGGTCGAGATCAGGAGTGTTTTGACGGCGGCTGAGTTACAGATTGCCTGATATTCGGCCAGTTTTCGAATGGCCGGATCACCGGCCCGGGCCAGGTCGCGAATGGGAGCCAGGTTATTGCATCGCGCCGTCAAGAGTGTAAAACGGTTGGCTGCGTACCGAGCAGAATCCGGTAGCCGGAGTTTGGTGCCGCCAAAACCGGGCGTTGCCGGAGCATTGAGGGCAACAAGGAGAAGATTAATCAGAAAAACACTTAAAAAAGCAAGGGTAAAAGTATAAATGAAGGGTATTTTGTGCGGCATAGCGATTCATTATAGCAGAAGACAGAGAAAATCAAGCAGACTGGATTGTTGCCGGCAATTCGCCTATACTGTTAATTAATAGTGCAAGGAGCAGGGATGAAAGAGGACGAGGTTGCCAAATACTGGGCGAAGGAGTCGGCGGTTTTGGACCGGATTAAAAAGAGCGGAGCACAAAAGTATTTTGATTCTCTGCCGGATATAGCACGGGCCTTCGTGCCGCAAGATCACAACCTTCGCTGTATTGACGAGGGTACGCCGGGCGGTATCCATCTTGCCGGTTCGGGGATTTTGCTGAGTATAGACGAGGCTGCCGCCTTGGCCCGTGAGGCCGGAGTTCGGGGTATTCACAGTCACGAGGAGTGCGGCGCGGCTAAGATTTATGCGGAGAATGAAAAACTTGATCCGGCCTATGCCGATGAGTATGCCGCGGAGTGGGCAAAAGCTTTGGCCGAGCGCCTGGCGGTACCATATTGCGGTCACCTCAAAATTAATCAAATGAATCGGCCGAGCGGTTTACATACCGCCGTGGCTGTTTACTATGACGGCACCGGCACTTTCGATTACTCGCCGCTGCCGGACTTGCCCAAAGGTTTTACTATCAGCCGGCGCTATTTACCGGTCGACTATGCTAAAAAAGAGTTAAGGATAACGCTGGAGATTGCTTTTGGCAATCACGGTTTCGGCCGGCTCTTTACTGCCGGGGAGCCCCTGTTTGTGATTGTCCTGGCCGGGCAGGGCGAGGCGTTGTCACCCGATCAGTTATTAGCGGAGGCAAGAGGGGTCGCCGTCCCTTACGGGGAAAGGGTGTCGGTTGATCTCGTATTGACAAATCAAGCCTAAAAAAATTAATATTAAAGATAGCGCATATTTAGGAGGAGGAAGATGAAAAAAGCGAGGGGTCTTGCCCTGAACGCAAGCGGAGCGCGTCGTTCGGGGTTTACTCTAGTTGAACTCTTGGTGGTAGTCGCCATTATCGGCATTCTGGCTACGGTTATTATTATCAATCTGAATAGTTCTCGTGTTAGGGCTCGTGATGCCAGACGGATGTCGGACACTGAAGCAATCGCCAAAGCGCTCGATCTCTATAATAATGATGTCGGCCATTATCCCGGATCTGGTGAGAGCGTTAACTGTGTCGCTTCGGCTCCCGGCCTTGGTTACAGCATACCGAATGACGAGTGGACCAATTTCGGCAACTTAATAGTAAGCAGGGGATTTCTGCCGCAGATGCCAACGGGTGATGACTATGCCGGCAAACAATATTGCCGCGGCAATCAGGGCAACGTTGGCTATTGGAGCAACGGCGGTAACACTTTTCGACTCTTAACCCAGCTGGAAACCGAGGCCGGCGGCAATATTGATGTCTCTCTGTTGGGCGATGTTGGTAATAATTTTTGTCCGGGCAACCTGAAAAAGTGCTATTTCCAGATTCGGCGATAAGTTGTTTAAAGCAGTCGATAAAAAAGGAGGCAGAGTGAGAAAAGTGAGGGGTCTTGCCCTAAATGCAAGCGGAGTGCGTCGGGCCGGGTTTACGCTGGTTGAACTCTTGGTGGTCGTCGCCATCATCGGCATTTTGGCGACGCTGATCGTTATTAATCTTAACGCCGCCCGGATGCGCTCGCGCGATGCTCGCCGGGTCTCCGATGTGGACCAGGTCAAGACGATGCTCAATCTGGCTTACGAGGAGAAGATCAAATTCCCCACGGGCGGGACAGCCGCCTCTTTTAATGATGGCTGGACCACCAATAGCAATGGCAGCCCGACAGGCTGGATGCCGGCGGCGGATCTGGTGCCTAAATATACCCCGGTTTTGCCGGTTGATCCCGTTAACGATACTGCGCGATACTATATGTATCGTTCAAACGGGGCCGACTACAAGGTGATCTCCCGCAACCCCGAATCGGAGCTGGGGAGGGACAAGGCGATAAATGACGGCGGCGCTTCGGCAACGCCGAATCGCAATGTTTGCATTAGCGGCGGTATGGGGGGGACTGCCGGCACTTGCGACTACGAGATCTTCTCTTGCTACACGCAGACAGCCGGTCCAACAGCGGAGTGTACAGCAAAGTCCTGGTAGTATTCGGTTAGCATTGTTAAAGGAGGCAGAATGAAAAATCCCAGGGGTCTTGCCCCAAATGCAAGCGGAGCGCGTCGGGCAGGGTTTACGATAATCGAACTTTTGATCGTTGTCTTTATTATCGGTTTGCTGGCGGCCATAGTAGTGGTCAATCTCTCCAACTCCCAAGCCAAGTCGCGCTACGCCAAGGTGCTGGCCGATATGGAGACGATCGGCACCGCCGCCCGGCTGTTTGAAAATGATAATGGCAGGTTTCCGCGCGACAACTGGACCTCGGATGATCGTACCAAATATTTCTCAAACTGGCCGGTGCCGCCCTGTAACACTTTCCGACCCTATGATTATGAGGGCAGGTTCGACTCAGGTGGACGCTCAACTGTGTGGCCCGGCGAAGGGGTTACTCTTACTCTCAGGCGGTCTCCGGACGGACAAGCTCAGTTTTGGTATCCAATTACTGGTGCTTTTGCAACCGGTCCCGGCCCAAATATTTTGGAGATGACAACAAAAGAAATTAACTGTCCGTAAGGTGGAGGATTGGTATGAAGAAGGGTTTTACAATAACAGAGTTATTAATCGTTATCTTTATTATCGGTTTGCTGGCGGCCATAGTAGTGGTCAATCTCTCCAACTCCCAAGCTAAGTCGCGCTACGCCAAGGTGCTGGCCGATATGGAGACAATCGGCAAAGCAGCTAATCTCTTCCAGACTGAGGCTGGTCGTTTTCCTCATCATAGCTGGCCGGCGAGCGATAATCCAAACAAATATCTCCAAGTTTGGCCGATACCTACACCCTCTTGTTCAAAGATGGCGGCAAATTACAATTACGAGGGGATGTATTGGGGTCCAGGAGCGCTGTATCCCGAGGGGACACAGACAAGTCATAATGGCGAAGGAGTTTCTTGGCGTAATACCGATGGCAACCTTCGTTATTGGTATCCAATCACTGGAAGTTTTGGCCAAGACAATGCACCAAGAAGTAATGATTGGATACCAAACGGATCAGAGCTTAATATTCTATTGTTGACAGGTAAAAGTGTTGATTGCCCCTAATCTTTTGGAGATCCAGTGAGAAAAAAGGGTTTTACTCTGGTTGAGCTTTTGGTGGTGATTTCTATCATTGGCATTTTGGCCGCAATCGCCCTGGCCGATCTTTCCAATGCGCGCGATAAATCCCGTTATGCCCGGTCGGCCTCGGATATGGATGCCATCGGCAAGGCAGCCAGGATGTATGAGAATGAAATTGGCACCTTTCCCGACAGCCAGGCGGCGGCCGGCCCCCATCCCAGCCTGGTCGGCACCGGCCGGTATATGAACACCTGGCCCAAATCGCCCTGCCAGCGCTGGCAAGGTTATCGCTTTAATAATGCGGGCGGACTGATTTACACAAGCTTGGTTAATCAGAGCGGCGCTGGCGTTGTTCATCACTGTGTTGACGGCAACTGTATGACCCAAATCGACGAGAGCCGCTATATCTTTGATCTCAATCCCAAGCAAATCGACTGTGATTGGTGAAAGAATCAATGAAGGTCAAGATCGCCCAAAAAGCAATTCTCTTTTCGGTTTTGTTTTTTCTGCTGATGGCTGATGCCGCCGGCGCCTTCTTCTATTATCGGGGTGTTGATCCCGTTGTTTGGCTTAGAGAGACGATTCTTGATCAGAGATCGGAGCGGGATTTAAGCGTTATCCGATCGCAAAAGAAGCCGGCCGCGCCCGAGGTTGAATCTGCACTGATTGTCGAAGAGAAGGTTGCAGAGGAGCCCGTTCCCGAAGCGAAAAAGATAGTCATCGAGGTTCCGCCTGTCCCGCCCGCTGAGCCGCCGGTCGAGGCAATTGTTGGGGAGACGACAGAGAACAGCGATGGGTCGACGACGACGGTTGTCGCCGAGGGTACGGTCAACCAGACCGATCTCAACCGTGTTGCCTCACTGTCGAGCGGGAGCGGCGATCCCTATGCAATCAAATTTACCGACGAGACGGGCACTAACGCCGCTCTGGAGGCGGTGGTTAAGGATTTCCTTAACTCCACGCTCAAGTGGGGCAGCGAGATCTCCGAGCTTCGAGAGATTACCGTTCGCGATGCCGGCGATGTTGGTTGGAGCGGCCAGTACTTTGGCTCTTATACTACGGCACCTTCGGGCGACATTACCTCCGCTTACGGCGGCGTCACTCTGAATGTCCACTACTATAAAGACTCGCCCGACTTTAATGACTATATGAAGCTGATCTTTTCTCACGAATACGGTCATCACTACACACTCTACCACAAATGGGTTAATGGAGATTTGCCGGCAACCGAACGTTTTCCGGACAGCTACTACGACGCAAGGCCGCTCTCAAAAACATCAACGGCCGTTGATTACTCCCTGGGCTGGGAGGATTGCGAGGCCGAGATCATTGCCGAGGATTACTCCTATCTCTACTCCGGCTACGATTATCATGCTATGAGCAATACTTATGGTTATCCCTCCGATCCCGGAACGCGCAACTGGCTCAATGATATTGCTAACAGCGTGAAGGCGCCGACCATAGCGGACGTACCGCCGACCGTGGCGCTGGGGGCGCCGGTGGAGGGAGCGGTTCTCTCGGGTAGTGTGGCGGTGACAGCTACCGCCGCTGACGATCGCCAGGTTGCCAGGGTTGATTTTTATCTTAGTGACGCCCTGCTTATATCCGACGCAACCTCGCCCTACGAGACCTCCTTTGATTCATCTCTCTATGTTAATGGCGCCTATATTATCAAGGCGATCGTCAGCGATTCAGCCGGCCAGACAGCTTTAAGCTTGATTAATGTGACGATATATAATACTCTATCGCCGCCAACGCCTCCGCCGACCGATACGATTGCGCCGAGCATCAGCTTTTCTGAGCCGGAGACGAATCCGGTCGCTTGGACGGGCGGCCGTCTTTTGATTACGACAACGGCCACTGATAATGTCGGCGTGGCAAATATTAAACTCTATATTAATGAGAAGTTGGTTGCCGAGGAACAGAGCGGCACCCTTTCACGCTGGTGGAACTGGTTTTCCGGTGCCGGCCAATATACTCTTAGAGCGGTGGCCGCCGATGCCGCCGGCAACACCGACGAAGCAACAACGGTGGTTGATAAATTGTAGTGTCGTTATGCTTGCGCACTTGCCGGGGAGCGGATGCCTTGCCGCTCAAGGGTAGTGACGGGCGAGGGGGCGACAAGATGTTGTAAATTGATGCTTCGCCAGAAGCATTTTTTGATTGTTGATAACTTAGAGAAATAAATACTACATATAGTGTTTTATGATCTGTTTTATCTACTAGATGTTGGGTATATTTGAAAATGCTTTGTCGGTTAAAAAGGTTGCTTATCGTGAATTCATTAAGAGGAGGAGGGATGTACAAGAGGATACGCAAGCGCGACGGGAAGATTGTTCCGTTCGACGAGAATAAGGTGGTAGTCGCCATACTCAAGGCCGGGATGGCAACCGGTGAGTTTGGCGAAGCGGAGGCAAAGAGTTTGGCGGCTCAAGTTGTAGCCAAGATGGCGGAGAAAATCCGTCACCGCACTCCGATGGTCGAGGAGATTCAGGACATAGTTGAAGGGGTTCTTCTTGCCTCGTCCTATCGTACTACGGCTAAGGCGTACATTATTTATCGCCAAAAGCACGCCGAACTGCGCGAGATGGCCGAATTGAAAAAAGTCGAGCTGATGGACCAGTATATCAATAATATCGACTGGCAGGTCAAGGAAAATGCCAATATGGCTTACTCGCTCCAGGGCCTTAACAACTATGTCGCCTCGGAGATTTCCAAGAGTTATTGGCTGAATAAAATTTACACTCCCGAGATCCGGCGGGCTAACTCGGAAGCCGATTTTCATATTCACGACTTGCAAACACTCTCGGTTTACTGTGTCGGCTGGGATCTTCAGGATCTGCTTCTGGTCGGTTTTCGCGGCGCCGAAGGTAAGATCGAGTGCAAACCACCCAAGCACCTGCGCAGCGCTCTGGGCCAACTGGTTAATCTTCTCTACACCCTGCAGGGCGAGGCGGCCGGGGCTGAGGCGGTTTCCAACTTTGATACCCTGATGGCCCCCTTTATTCGCTACGATAAACTTGACCGCAAGGAGGTTAAGCAGGCGTTTCAGGAGTTTATGTATAATATGAATGTGCCCACTCGCGTCGGTTTCCAGACGCCCTTCACTAATGTCACCCTTGATCTGCTCTGCCCGGGAATCCTGGCGGATCAGCCGGTGATCATCGGCGGCAAGGCCCGGAAGGAGAAATATAAGGATTTTCAAGCCGAGATGGATCTCTTTAATGATGTCTTTGCCGAGGTAATTGCCGAGGGTGATGCCAATGGTCGGGTCTTTACGTTTCCAATTCCCACCTACAATATCACGGCCGACTTTGATTGGAACAAAAAGGGTTTAGACAACATTTGGAAGATGACCGCAAAGTACGGTATTCCTTATTTTTCCAACTTTGTTAATTCTGATATGAAGCCGGAGGATGCTCGGAGTATGTGCTGCCGCTTGCGGCTCGATAATAGAGAGTTGCGCAAACGCGGCGGCGGCCTTTTTGGGGCTAACCCGCTCACCGGTTCGATCGGGGTGGTGACGATTAATATGCCCCGCCTCGGTTATCGTTCTAGAAGCAAGCAGGAGTTTTTCTATAACCTAAGCTATCTTATGGATTTGGCCCGCGACAGTTTGGAGATGAAGCGAAAGGTTTTGGAGCGGATGACAGAGAGCGGCCTCTATCCTTATGCCCGCTTTTATCTGCGCAACATCAAGAAGCGCGATGATCGCTACTGGTCGAACCACTTCTCCACCATCGGCTTGCTCGGCCTAAATGAGGCGGCCCTGAACCTGTTGGGCCGCGATCTGACAACAGCGGAGGGCCAGCAATTTGCGTCGGAGGTTTTGAGTTTTATGCGGGAGCGCTTGATTCGATATCAGGAGGAGTCGGGTAACTTTTACAATCTTGAGGCGACTCCCGGCGAGGGCACGACCTTTCGTTTTGCCAAGGCAGACAAAGAGTGCTACCCCGACATCATTGTGGCGAATGAATATGAAGTAGCAGAGTATAAGGCGGCACCTTATTACACCAACTCCTCCCACTTGCCGGTCAGCTTTACTCACGATGTCTTTGAGGCTCTTGACCTTCAGGACGATCTCCAGGTCAAGTATACCGGCGGCACGGTTGTTCATCTCTTTGTCGGTGAGGAGATCAAGGATATTGAGGCGATGAAACACCTTATTAAAACCGTTTGCCACAGTTATCGCCTGCCTTACTTTACAATTACGCCAACCTTTTCGGTTTGTCCCAAGGATGGCTATGTGGCCGGCCGCCACGATAAATGTCCAAAGTGCAAGAGTCAGGCCGAGGTTTGGTCAAGAATTGTCGGCTACATCAGGCCCATCAACCAGTGGAATCCGGGCAAACGAGCCGAGTTTGACGATCGGGAGACCTTTGATTTGGCGGACAGCTTGCATCATTATCAGGAGTTACCTCAGCGTGAGACGAAGAGTGCTCCAACGCAAACAACATTGGCCGTTTAGCTAAATGATAATAGGCGGTTTACAGAAAATGACTCTGGTTGATTATCCCGGAAGGGTTGCAGCTACGGTTTTCACCCGTGGCTGCTCCTTCCGCTGCGGTTTTTGTCATAATCCGGAGCTGGTTTTGCCCGGGGGATTTAATCCCGAGATGACTCCGGATGAAATTTGGGATTTTTTAATGAAGCGGAGGGGAAAACTGGAGGGAGTGTGTCTGACCGGAGGAGAGCCGTTGCTGTTTGCTGACACCAAGGATTTTATGCACAAACTCAAAGAGCTGGGTTTCCTGGTGAAGCTTGACAGCAACGGTTCCTTTCCTGATCGGCTCCGTGAGGTGATTGATCTTGGCGTGGTTGACTATATCGCCATGGACATCAAGTCACCGCTGCCTCGGTATGCAGAGGTGGCATTGGCCGAAGGCCGAAGGCCGAAGGTTAAATTATTGGAAAAGAATATTCAGGAGAGCATTAAGTTGATTATGGACTCAGGAATTGATTATGAGTTTCGGACGACTGTGGTCAAGCCGATCCTTAGCGTCGGTGACTTTCCGGCGATCGGGAAGATGATCGGGGGCGCAAGACGATATTACATCCAGAACTTTACTCGTTCCAAACACGTCGATGAAACAGTCAATTGGCAACCCTTTTCTGACGCGGAGATCGAATCAATCCGTTCGATTATGCAACAATATGTCAAGGCGGTGGGGATAAGATGAAAATTATTACCTGGAATGTTAACGGCCTTCGGTCAGTACACAAGAAGGGATTTTTGGAGTGGTTTCATAAAGAAAAAGCCGATATTGTCTGTCTTCAAGAAATCAAGGCCAGGGGGACGGTTATCCCAGTAGAGCTCAAAAAGATTGACGGATATCATTTATATTTTAATTGTGCCGATAAGCCGGGTTATGCCGGGGTAGCGGTTTATGCAAAAAAGAAACCGAAGCATATTTCTAAGCCGTCTTTTTCTGGGCGTTTTGACCAAGAGGGAAGAATATTAGAACTTCAATTCGAGAACTTTACTCTTATTGATCTTTATTTACCACATGGTGGGCGCCAGAAGGAAAACCTGGCCTATAAACTGGACTGTTATGAATGCCTTTTTAAATATTTAATTAACAACAAAGCCAGAAACTATATTTTGGCAGGTGATTTCAATATTGCTCACACTGGAATTGACCTGGCCCGGCCAAAGCAAAACCAAAACAATATTATGTTTACATCAGAGGAGCGAACGAAAATTGATCAGCTCATCAAGATCGGTTTTATTGACGCATTTCGCTATTTGTATCCGGCTGAAGGCGGCCATTACACCTGGTGGCCATATATGGCCAACGCTAGGCAACGGAATCTCGGTTGGCGAATTGACTATGTCTTTATCCAAAAGCTACTTGCAAATAAATTGGTCGATGCCAGTATGCTCAACAATGTCTTTGGTTCTGATCATTGTCCGGTTGAGCTTAGTTTGAAAATTTAGGCTTTAAAATCTTGACTTTTTTGGGGCTCTTGCTACAATTGGGGCGGTTAAAAAGAAGTTGATATGGTTCTCTACTACATTTTAATTAGCGTTGTTGCCGTCTCCTTGCTTTCGCTTGCCGGAGCAGGAGCGTTAATTCTTTCGGAGCGAGTTTTGCGCAAGCTCCTTTTATTTTTAGTCGCTTTTTCGGCGGGCGCTTTAATTGGCGACTCCTTTATTCACCTTCTGCCCGAGATGGCGGAGGGCGGGGAATTTACTTTGCGCTCCTCTAACGCAATTTTAGCGGGTATTTTGGTTTTTTTCGCTCTCGAAAAATTCTTGCGCTGGCGGCATTGCCACGATCTCAATTGCCCCGAACACCCCAAACATTTAGGCTCAATGAATCTTTTTGCTGACGGCCTTCATAATTTAATTGACGGATTGCTAATCGGCTCCAGTTATTTAGTTTCGTTGCCGCTTGGCCTGACAACAACGATCGCGGTAGCTCTGCACGAGATCCCCCAGGAGCTGGGCGACTTTGGCGTCTTGCTTCACTCCGGTTTTAGCGTCAGACGGGCGATCGGCCTAAATTTTGTCTCGGCAGCTTTGGCGATTGTCGGTGCTCTGATCGCTTATGCTGTCGGCCAGGGCGCTGGCGACTTCGTCCTCTTTATGGTGCCCTTTACCATTGGCAGTTTTGTTTATATTGCACTTTCCGGTCTCTTTCCCGAGCTCCACAAGGAGAACGAAATCAAAAAATCCTTCTGGCAATTTATGGCGATAATTCTTGGGATCGGTGTGATGTACAGCCTTATTTTTATTGAGTAAAAACCAAGTGTGGTCGAGCTTGTGTAAATTAAGTGGTGAGGAAAGAGAATGATGACGAGATACGACTCAGACGAGCGGCCGGAGGCCGCGCCAAACAAGAAGCTCTTCGTCGCCGGTCTTGACTGGAACGCAACCGATGACGACCTGCGCCAGGCTTTTGAGAAGTATGGCGAGATTACCGAAGCCGCCATAGTTCGTTTTTCGGATACCGGTAAATCAAAAGGCTTTGGCTTTGTTGAGTTTACCGATGTCGAAGCGGCCACCAAGGCCAAGGAAGAGATGGACGGAGCAATGATCCTTTCTCGCGCCGTTCGCGTTAACTACGCTTTTCCCAAGCGGGAAGAGGCGAGAGCCTAGACTCTTCCCCGGGTTTAAACAAAATGCCCTGAAATTCGCCGTCTGCCAGCTGGCAGAGACGAATCGAGGGGTGTTTTGTTTTTATGGGAGTTATCCCCAAAATTAAGAGTTATCCACAATTGTCATATGCCCCTGGGGGGTATATTGTGGATAGGGAGGGGTATCGTTGGGGAAAACCCTTAGTTTTCCCCAGAAATGACAAATTACAAATTCCAAAATACAAAAATAACTGTTGATAACTTTTTTACTCCTTCTTAGTTGAATGAAACATCAATCAATCTACAATCGTTTGCGGCGGATTGAGGGCCAAGTTCGGGGTATTGAGGATATGCTCGACAAAGAGCGGCCGGCCGAGGAGATCTTAATCCAGTTGGAGGCGGCTCGTTCCGGCTTATCCTCAACCATCAGTGCTCTGGTCGGAGAGATGCTGGAGAAGGATGGTTTCTCTGGAAAAGTCGCTCTTTCGGAGATTCAGGTTCGAGCGCTCTTAAGATCGGTCAAGAGGAGCTAACAAAAAATCTGCCGGTGGCAGATTTTTTGCATATTTGCTTATATTCCGCGTGCTTATATTCGTCTCTATTTGTATCTCTTAGAAAAGGAGATTGCCGTAAGTGGTGCCGGCCAGGAGCGCCAGAATGGCAACGACGCTCATAGAGACGGCTTCGAAAGCGTTGAGATCTTCGTGGTCAATGCTTTTCTTGCCGACACGAACGATCTCAGTATTTAGCTTTTCCATCTTTCCCTCCAGTCATTAATTACTCACTTTGTGCGCCAGAGCGCAAGCTTTAGCTTATTGAGGCAAGATCTTTGTAGATTGATCTGTACCAACACGCTAAAGCGTGATCTCTGGGCTGGGGCTATCAACTCTTCCTTATTCGGAAATTACACCAGTATATCAGCTATGACATAACTTGTCAAGGGCTTTTGGAGTTTGGGTTAAAAGTTGATCGTAATTAAGACACATATTGTCAAGTGAATCAAAAAACGCCCCCCAAGCATTCGGGCAAAACAGAACATCTGCATTCCTCCTTTCCTTTTTCTCCGCAATGCCATATAATGAAAACTAATGACAGAAGGAGGCGGCAATTTAGCTCTAGCATTTTTTTCGTGGTGGTATGGCGAGGCTTATGCCAAGCTTTTTGTGTTTATCAAGAATTTCTTTGTTTACCTGACCGATCTTTTCTCGGTTAGGCTCTTGTTTCTCACCTTATTTGCGCCTTGGAAGCGAGACCGGCTAAGCACGGAGGGATTATCTCTTCAGGAAAAGTTTCAGGTTTGGACCTTTAACCTGGCTTCTCGCTTGATCGGCCTTTTTGTAAAGTTGATCATTCTCTTTGTTTATGTTTTAGTCGCCAAGGTTTGTCTCGCCCTTGCCGGTTTGGCGGTGGTTGTCTGGCTGGCTTGGCCGGCGATCTCTCTTTGGCTGATTTATACCGGCCTTGGAGGATAATTTGAGAGCAAAAATAAACATTACCCCCAAAGGAACCCTGATCGGCCGGGCGGTGGTGCTGGACCGCTATTTTTCCAATTTCCTGCTGCGTTTGCTTTTCGTTCTGCTGTGGGTGCTGGGTTTATCCTCCCTCTTTCTCCTGGTTGTTTTACGGTTGAGTGCCTATTCAACCGGTATGGAGATTGAGTTCGAAAACGAACAGAGGCAAACTCTTTCTCCAAACATCATTTCTTTTTTTGCCGGCATCTTTCTACTCTATTTGCCGCTTAGAGCTTATTATCGCGAGAAGGTTAAATATCCCCGCCCCATGGCAATAAAAGATGCCAAGAGCAAGGTCTCTGCCGGCCAGGCGATTAACCTGTTTAGTGTTTTCTCCTTTGAGCTGGCGCGGGCGACTCGGTCGTTTTGGCTCAAACCGGATGCCGCCGGAAATGAACTGGCGCGAGCACTGCTCTCATCCGGGGATATGAACTTTATCCTTCTGCGCTTGGGCCTAAGCCGGAGTCAGGTTGAGGCAAGCCTGGTCAAAACGAGCGGCGATACTCACGCCGCCGAGATCATTCCGCTCGCGCTTGATGTGGCGATTGCCGAAGGCCATCATCAAATTGAGGTTGGCGATGTTTTTGTCGCTCTCTGTCAAAAAGAACCCTCATTGCAAAAGATTATCTCTGACGTGGGGTTAGAGATTAATGATATTGCCAATGTTGTTTACTGGCAAACCAATCTAATTCGCCGGCGTCTGGCCGGCCGGCGCTTTTTGGATCCCGGGCGCTTTCGCCTGACCGGCGGCATCGGCCGCGATTGGGCTTTTGGCTACACTCCGCTTCTGCGCCGGTTTGGCCGCGACTTAACCCAGCAGATTCGTGCCGTTGGATTGGGGCTTGAGGTGGTTGGCCGCGACAAGGAGATTGATGAGATTGAGGAGGGATTACTGCGCCAGAATGGCGGCAACGTTGTCCTGGTTGGCGAAGCCGGTGCCGGCAAGAGGACAACAGTTGTGGGTTTGGCCGCCGCAATGGCTGATGGCCGAATCAATGATCGTCTGGCCTTCAAGAGGCTGATTGAGCTTGACCTGTCCTCTTTGTTCGCCGGCTATCAGGGTGCCGGCGAGGCTAATGCGCGTCTCGGGGCACTGCTGGCCGAGGTTGCTTCCGCCGGCAATGTGATCGCCTTTATTCCCAATATAGAGGTTATTCTCTCGGCGGAGGGTGTCGGTCGGGTTGATGCCAGCGATGTTCTCCTGTCATATTTGGACTCTCCCTTTCTTCACATTATTGCCACGGCCGATACAGCCGGCTACAATCATTTTATTCGTCCGGACACCTCTCTGGCCGAGAAGTTAGAGCGCGTTGATGTCGGGGAGCCCGACCGGAACGAGACAATCAGAATATTGGAGGATACCGTGCCTCTGATTGAGCATGAGAGCGGCTCGCTTATTTCCTACGAGGCGATTAAACGAACGGTGGCCGCCGCCGACAAATATATTATTGATATTCCAAACCCCGAAAAATCGATAAATCTTTTGGATGGGGCAACAGCGCGGGCGGCGCACGCGCGAGGCAAGACAATCGTGACGCCGCGGGATATTGATGATTATCTGACTCAAAAACACGGTGTTCCCGCCGGTGAAGTCGGGTCCGGGGAGAGCCGGAAGCTTTTGCATCTGGAGGAGGAGATGCACAAAAGCGTTATCGGTCAGGATGAGGCGATCAAGGCGGTAGCCGGTGCTCTGCGGCGAACGCGGGCCGGAGTGGTCGAATCAAAGAAGCCGATCGGCTCCTTCCTCTTTTTAGGGCCAACCGGTGTCGGCAAGACAGAGACGGCCAAAGCACTGGCTCGAGCTTATTTTGGCGGCGAGGAGCGAATGGTGCGCTTTGATATGTCGGAGTATCAGAACAAAACGGATATTTACCGCCTCATCGGCTCGGAGCTGGGCGAAGAGGAAAGTCAGGGGACTCTGGCAACGGCAGTCAGAGAACAGCCTTTTTGTCTCCTTCTTTTTGATGAGGTTGAGAAGGCTCACCCCGATATTCTTGATCTCTTTCTCCAGGTCTTAGACGAGGGGCGCCTCACGGATGGTGCCGGCCGGAGGGTTGTCTTTTCTAATACTATTATAATCTGTACCTCTAATGCCGGTGCTAATCTTATTCGGGAATCGGCCGGCGGCATTCTCTCCGGAGTGCTCATCGATTATGTTCAGAAGGAGGAGATTTTTCGTCCCGAATTTGTCAATCGCTTTACGGCCGTGGTCGCCTTCTCGCCCCTTTCTTCGACCGAGATCAGCCGGATCGCATCATTAATGATTGCAAAGTTGGCGGCAACGGTGGACAAGAATAGGGGAGTCCGGCTGACCGTCTCGCCGGAGGCGGCGGCAAGATTAGTTCAGCTCGGCTACGATCCCAAGATGGGGGCCCGGCCGCTGGCCCGGATCATTTCCGAGAAGGTAGAAAACCTCCTGGCCGAAAATCTCCTGGCCGGAAAACTGAAGAAGGGGGATAGTTTCACTGTGACAGCGGAGATGGTCATATGAAACGCATTGTCACCAATAGAATAATCCGTCTCGTCTCACTATTTTTGTTGTTAGCTATCTCTCTTAGATGGTTCTACCCTTGGAGTGAGATGCCAAGAATAAACATAGAGCAAAGACCAAAGACGGAGAATGCCCGTGCCGCGACCGAGTGGTATGTCTCACCGGAAGGAGTACAGACTAACACCGGAAGCATCAACTCCCCCTGGAACCTGACTTATGCTTTAGCCGGTGCAGGAGGCTCAATTCAACCCGGAGATACCGTTTGGCTGAGAGGAGGGACTTACGGAGACGGTACTACCAGGTTTACCAGTAATATCGATGGAACAGATGGCAATCGTATCACAGTCAGGCAATACCCCAATGAACGAGCAACAATTGATGGACAGTTATGGATTGAGGGCAGTAACTGGACTGATTACTGGGGGTTTGATATCATGCATCCTACTTGGGGCGGGGAGGGTAACGTTAGTGCCAGCAGAGACTCTTGCGTTTGGGCAATTAGCTCTGCGCACGTCCGCTTTATAAATATGGCGGTACATGATTGTCCGGGAGGCAATGGTATTGGGTTCTGGTCAACTGCGACAGATTCGGATATTTATGGGTCTTTAGTTTATTCTGTCGGTGATCATGGTCATGGTATCTATACGCAAAACGCAGACGGCAGCCGGAAGACAATCAAGGACAGTGTTGTCTTTAATAATACAAAGTTTGGAGTTCATGCTTATACCGAAAACGGTTATGTCCGGCATTATGATTATGAAGGCAATACTTTTTTCTTGAATGATTATGGTGAGGCCTTGCTGGCCGGTCGCACATCTGGAGCGGATATCAATTTCATTGGGAATTATCTCTATAACCCTTTAACGGGGGTTGACCATAACGGAGTTCAGTTTGGTTATTCCAATGACCATGAGAATATGGTGTTTCGGGATAATTACCTTGCCATGCTAGCTGGTTGGCAACTCATTTCCAATAAGTTTGCTCAAGTTGACGTTCAATATAATACCATTATCGGTAGGCGTATGGCTCGTCGTCATCCTCCGGACACAGGAATGATTTCTGAAGTCTGGGATAACAATGACTATTGGCAGGTTTGGGAAGATTATGGTTTTAATAATGGATCCGCTTACGTTGAATGGCCGGATTGGCGAACCACTACTAATTATGACCCTAATTCTACTTGGATCAACCACACAAGGCCGGCATACACAGAGCCGACTCTCCCCACCGAAAACAAGATCTTTGTCCGCCCCAACCAGTTTGAATCGGGCAGGGCTAACATTATTGTCTATAATTGGAATCACTCTTCTTCCGTAGCGGTAGATGTTTCGGGAGTCTTATCAAACAATGATCAGTATGAGGTACGCAATGTCTTGGATTACTTTGGCACTCCAACTACCTCCGGCCGATACACGGAAAGCACCATCAATATTCCAATGACTACCACAGCCACCGGACCCGAGTTTGGCACCTTTGTTCTTACTTCAACTCCCGCCGCCTACCACACTATCATTCCCTCCGTCTCGGGCCAAGGCTCTCTCTCTATCTCCTCTCCCACCCAAGTCCTG